>Ga0193743_1002918_pt1 | contig 11654 bp, 1 predicted proteins | sample L2c2metaG_FD_143038 | JGI IMG/M metagenome (GOLD analysis project Ga0193743, IMG submission 143038) | Soil microbial communities from a riparian zone of the East river system, Colorado, United States - L2c2 | ecosystem: Environmental > Terrestrial > Soil > Riparian zone | place: USA: East River...
TCGTGTGTTCAAAGTCGGCATCTACGGCGCCATTCTGTGCGGCTGCTACAAAATGGTCGTGGATCTGTTCCGGACGATAGTTCACGCTCCAGCGAAAGTTCTGATGAAGCGGGCTCCGCAGCCCTAGTTCGATACCATTCGCATCAGAGCTGCCGATATTACTAGGAAGGATATATAGTCCAGCCGGTGTCACAATAAATCCGCCGCCAAGCGCGGTCAGATCGTAGTTGTGCTGATGAAATGCACTTGCCCGCAGCAGGATATGTGAGGCCGAGACGGCATGATCCCACCCGACCTCGTAGTTGGTAACGACCGTTGGCACGAGCATGGGTGTACCACTGATATTTACGAACGGGGAGACGAACAGGAGCGCCCCACTCTCGACCAAATTCGGAAGCTGCGTGCCCCGGCCGATCATCAGGCGAACATCATCGCGCTTGGTTGGCTTCCAAACAAGCGCGCTGTTGTAGCTATACGCACTTGGGATACCATGCCAATCTGAGTTGCTGAAGGGATAGTAGGGCGGAAGATACCCATGGCGGCCAAACGACAGACGGTCGACCCGGACTGCATTGGTCAGCGACAGAGTGGGAGTGATCTTCCAATCCCACATGCCGCTGATCGCATAGTTACGATAGGAGATATTCGCTCCAGCAGACGGGGTGCTATCTTCGGTGTTCTGCCGATATTCCACTGCTCCGCGCAATGTGTGATATTCACCAAGTTTGTAGATGTCGTGCGCCTCGACCACTGTCAGACGACTGTTAAGGCGGAGATCTTGATTTAGAACGCCGGGACTGTTCGTCGTCTTCAACCAATTCGTGTACGCGGAGGCCTGGAATAGACCGAAGGGGCGCCCCTCCGCCGTGAACTGGCCCCTTGCAGATGACGTGATACGCCGGGCGTTCATGAGCTGGTAGCTTGTAGCCATCTCGTTCAGCTGCGCGACGGAGTGACTGGCCTCGACCTCCAGGTGCATCCTCTCGTTGAGGCGGATGACGCCGCGAAGATTGACAGCGGCAAGATCCTCAGGTCTTCGTGAAACAAGGGCTTCGGCTGGTGGAATTGCCGTCGAGAAATCGTCATCTATGCTGCCCCTCGCAGAAAGCATCACAGCCACTCTTTCACCAAGTTTGGGGGTGACCACACCCGAGACATTCACCAGATTTTGCGTCCCCCCTCTTATGGAGGCAGTGTTTACATGGTCAAAAAGCGGGTCATAGGTGATGATGTTGATGACGCCCCCCACTGCATTGAAGCCAAACAACGCACTGCTTGGCCCCTTGATAACCTCAATCTGACGGATCGCACTCAGTTCAATCGGTATTGCACTCCAGGGCGTGTAGCCGAAATCATCGGCATACACCTGACGGCCATTCACCAATACAAGAAGTCGCGACGAGCTGGCCTGGTTATATCCACGGATACTGACATCAGTATTGTCATTCCCCCATTGCAAGGTGTCGACTCCTGCGACGTGACGCAATACACCGGGAATATCTTTGGCGCCCGAACGGCGAATATCTTCGGCCGTAACGATTTCGATGGTGGCCGGCACGTCACTCACCCGCTGCGGCGAGCCGGTGACACTGGTCGTTACTGGCTCGTTGAACAACTGCTCAAGCGCACCATAGTCCACTGATTGGCCGTGAAGTGTTGGGGGCACGAGCGCCACAAACATTGCGGCCACCGACCCTAGTAGAGCGAGGGAGATCTTCCTTCCTATCGTTTTTGCAATATATGAGCTCATTTGCGGTTGACCACCATCATGAAGACAAGTGAAAAACGTGCACCGACGGCTTCTGCCAAAGCGGTGTTGAGGGAAATCTCAACCCGTTGCCCTGCGCGCACCATAAGTACACAAGTTTGTGTAGTGGAACAAAGTGAGTCGTCGGAAATGGTCACTAAATGAAGACGACGCATTGCGTCCAAAATTACGTCAGAGCGTTTCGTGGCACCCTGAACGAGAAAGAGCACGTCCAGATGGCCCTTAAAGTTAGCCAGATCATTGATCGACAAAACCTGGGGTTGCAATCGCCTGGAGTTGGGTCCGCGCATCGTGCTGAGAAGTGCCGCGGTCTCCGCAGCCAATGCTTCACCGCCCCGAGTATCAGACGCATAGATCACTCCAACCACGATGGGTCCTCCCTTCGGAAGCGATTCGAGAAAGCCTAGCGTTCGCACAGATGCCTGCAGATTATCGATGGACGGCCGGTCAACAGCATGTGCCATTGGCGTGATCCCGAATAGCGCGACGAAGAGTGCGACAATCAAGAATGCGAATCCCGTAGTGTCGTGCGGGCGTGTCATGTGCAGAGGCCGAGTCCTCAAAGACCAACTACTAACTAGATGTGCGCGCGGAATCCGAGAAGAACATAGGCCGAGCAAAAGACTTGTGGTCGTTATGTGCTGCCCGGCAGCGCAGCTAGCAGGCAGAGCACCACAGTCAAGATTGGAGGATGACGCTTGCGGGTACGCCTGCGGCGCATCGCCGATTGAAGTGACATTGATTCAGGCTTCCTGCGAGGTCGAAGGGATAAGACATGAAGCTTCGCGTACAAGAGGAAGACTTGGGCGTCTACCTCCGGAACGAACTCCCCAATGGGTTCAACTCTCTGGCGGCGACGAGGACGAGGTGCCTTCCGCTCGCTGCACTATGCTATCAACCATATCTCCGTGATGTGAGTCACACGATGCGTCTATTGGGTTACACGTAACACCTACACCTACGAATCTGTTTGGACGTCAGCAGCCACAAGCGCAACGTTCAGACATCTACTGTGTGAAATGCCCCATATAACGGGTATATGGTGGAAACGAAGGGCTTGTACCAGCGTCAAACTGTGGCGGAGGCTTCCTGAATGAAGCGACCATTCTGTAGGCGTCAAGCATTGGTGCAGCCAATCATTCCACTGACTATTTGCTATGGAAAGCTGCCGCTTCTCGCGGGCTTGCATCCAAGGCCACCACATAAACACTTAGGTGTATAGCCGTGAATGGCTCCGTTGCTGGGCGTTGCCAAGTGATGCTCGGCAGGAACGGTTCAGTCAGCGGCAGTCGACCCACCGTCGGTTGTAAGTCAAAGGAATGATCCGCGCAGAAGGGATACCTCTTAGTTCAGAAGGGATACCTCTTAGTCCAGAAGGGATACCTCTTAGTTCAGAAGGGATACCTCTTAGTTCAGAAGGGATACCTCTTAGTAGTGTCACTGGCGAAGTGGCGTTGCTGCTGCAGCGCACAGTATCGCGATGCTCTCGTAGAAAGCGGTTCTGACGATGGCGTGCTCCCTGATCACACTCGTAGCCGCACTGCCAACCAGCCACTCGGTAGCGAAAAATCATTGGAAGTTACATTGAAGTTGCCAGGGTGGAAGCATGACCGGAGTCGTACAATGGGGTGAATGATGAAAGCGCCGATCGCCAACGTCCCTATACAGATGTAGAGCAATGTGAGCCGCAACTATCTACGGCAGATACGTACGTTAAGGTACAGGAATGGCCCACAACTCTAGAACGGGCTCTTGTTCAGAAGAGAAGAACAGCCATCAATCCTGCTTTTACGATAGAGCTGCCGACGACTCCTTTGAAAGCAATTCAATGTAATGGTTCAAACACGTCATCGAGTTTTGTTACTTCGATAGGCTTCACCGGATAGCAATCCTCAGGCATATCAGGAGGAAATCTTCGGAGTTGCGCTCAGGATGTGCTCCGATGTGCGCCGTCTCATTATGAGTAAATGCAAAGCTGCGTGCGCGCGGTCATGCAAGCACAGACGATCTCGCGGTCCAGTGGAGGAAATGCGTCCACGCTGAGGACGTGTCGCCTCGGTCATGCCTTTTCTAATCGAATGCGTTCAGAGTCTCCATTCGCGCACTGGCACCGCAAAAAATCATCGGAAGAGGCTTGAGTGGGGCGAGACTCCGTGTTACGGTGTAGGCATTCTGGTAATCCGAATTGAATTACTAGCGTTCGGTAGTGCTGACCAAAAAGTTGTAAGCGGCGTTGCCTTAGCACTACAGGCCTAGGTTTGAGATCCCTCGAGCGAGGGCCCGCCTATCAACCGCGCAACAACGAGACTGAGCAAAGGCATCAAGGCGGAATCCTGCTTCGTGGTGCTAGCGATTAGCAGTGGCGCCGAACCGCGGTAGGCGACGAATGGAATTACGCGATTTGATTACCAAGAAGGCATCCTGCTGACACAAGCAGGGCCGTGCTCTGGCCTTTGGGGCCGAGCGGTGGTGACGCGAATTTAGCTACCGGACCTACGCGACTCCGGCCAGAGGTTTGCATTCTTTCTCTCGCATTCCCGGACAGGCGCGTGGACCCAGCGCCTTCACACTTCGGGCGATGATGGCGTTTCGCGACACTGGCGATGCCGCCAGAAAACTCACGGCACCACCCCGTTAGAAGGAGAAATACTACGTGGTTAGCATTGGACCTCGACGTGATCTCATCCTTGGCGTTACTCCTTTTGAACTTCCAAATCCGCAATTAGCTGCGGCATTGGGCCGGGCAGGTGCACTCGGCGTACTCGATCTGGGATTGGATTCCGCCCGAGCCCGGAGGGCACTCGTGCAGATGACCCGCTGGGCAAAGGAGCCCTGGGGCGTGCGAGTGCCGGTGGGCTGCCAGCTCGATCCACAGGAGATCCCAGAGGGAGCGACGACGATTCTGCTTCCCTCCGGATCATCATGGGATCTGGCGCTGCTTGCCGGCCGGCGTGTGCTCGTCGAAGTCACCGATCCGGGCGAAGCGCATCGCGCGCTTGCACATAAGGCCGGCGGCCTGATCGCTCGCGGCTCCGAAGGCGGTGGCCGCATCGGTGAGCTCACAACCTACGTGTTGCTCCAGCAGTTGCTCGCCGATCCCTCGATCACGGTGCCGGTGTGGGCTGCAGGGGGATTGGGCCAGCATAGCGCCTCCGCGGCGATCGCCGGCGGTGCTGCCGGTGTCGTTCTCGACACGCAACTTGCGTTGCTACGTGAATCGATCGTCTCGAAGGAGATTTCGGCTGCTATCTCCGCCATGGACGGCAGCGAGACGATGGTGATCGGAGGCCATCGCGTCTATAGTCGGCCGGATCTCGCCGCGCGCCGTGCGCACTGGCCCGAATTAGCAGGTGTCAGCGAAATCTCGGAGAGCATGGTCGCGGCGCGCCTGGGCGGCGAGAGTTTCGACGAGCAATTCATCCCGATTGGGCAGGACGGTGCGTTCGCCCGCGGCTTCGCCGAAGAGTACCTCAGCGCCGGGTCGCTTGTGCAAGGGCTCCGCGCATCCATTACGGAACACCTCACCGATGGGGCCGCGGCGCAATCGCTGCGTGCTGATTCGCCGTTCGCTCGTGCCCGAGGCACACGGTATCCCGTCGCACAAGGTCCCATGACGCGTGTGAGTGATCGCGCAGCATTCGCCGCGCGGGTTGCACAGGCCGGTGGCTTGCCATTTCTTGCCCTGGCACTGATGGAGGGCTCGGATGTGCAACGCCTGCTCGAGGAGACGGCAGCCGCGCTGGGCACGCGTCCGTGGGGCGTGGGCATCCTGGGCTTCGCGCCGGCGCACATCCGCGAGGCGCAATATGAGGCGATCCACAGCTTCCGGCCACCCTGCGCGCTGATCGCCGGTGGCCGTCCCTCGCAGGCGGCGCCGCTCGAAGCGGCGGGAATCGAGACATTCATGCACGTCCCTTCGCCGGGTCTGCTCGATCGCTTCCTGCGCGAAGGCGCCCGGAAGTTCGTCTTCGAGGGACGCGAGTGCGGTGGACACGTGGGACCTCGCTCGAGCTTCGCGCTCTGGGATGCGCAAGTGGAAACCCTGCTCCGCTATGGCGCGAAGCTTTCCTCGGAGGAAGAACTGAAACGCTTCCTGAATGAACTCCACCTGCTCTTCGCGGGCGGGATTCACGATGAGCGCTCAGCCGCGATGGCGGCGGTGCTGGCAGCGCCACTCGCGGCGCGCGGCGCGAGCGTCGGCGTGCTGATGGGTACTGCATATCTGTTCACCGAGGAGGCGGTGCAGAGCAAGGCAATCCTACCGACATTCCAGGACGCGGCGCTGGCGTGCGAAGCGACCGTCTTGCTCGAGACCTCGCCGGGACATGCGACGCGTTGCGCGCAGACGCCCTACGTCCGCACCTTCGACGAGACGAGGCGCCGCCTGAAAGACGAAGGCATCGCCCAGCAGACAATCTGGATGGAACTCGAGCAGCTCAACTTGGGCCGGCTTCGCCTGGCGGCGAAAGGTCTGCGACGAAGTGGCGACCAGGTCGTCCCGGCCGACGAATCAGAGCAGCGGCAGGAAGGAATGGTGATGATCGGTCAGATCGCTGCGCTGCGTTCGGCAACCACAACCATCGATGCGTTACATCGGCAGGTCACCGCCGGTGCAAACACATTCCTCAATGAAGCAGCCAGTCACTTTACGCAGCGCGAAGAGAAGCCCGCTCGGGCGGCACTCGACGTCGCAATCGTCGGGATGGCTTGCGTCTTTCCGAAGGCTCCTGATCTCCAGCAGTACTGGGCTAATATCTTGGGCGGCGTCGACGCGATCACCGAGGTGCCTCCTGAGCGGTGGGACCCGTCTGTGCACTGGGATCAACAATCTACTGGCGTGCATGCCGGCCGGCGCACACCATCAAAGTGGGGCGGCTTCATCCCGGCGATCCCTTTCGACGCGCTGGCTTTCGGGATTCCTCCCGCATCGCTGATTGGCATCGAGCCGGTGCAGTTGCTCGCCCTTCACGTCGCACAACGCGCGTTACGCGACGCAGGTTACGCCGAACGGAATCCATATCGCGAGCGCACCGCAGTTGTCTTCGGAGCGGAGGCGGGGAGTGACCTTGCCGCTGCTTACAATTTCCGCGCAACCTTCCGCTCCTATTTTGGCGATTTGCCGCCGGACCTCGATAAGGAGCTTCCTGAACTGACGGAAGATTCGTTTCCCGGCGGGCTCTCGAATGTGATCGCCGGACGTATCGCGAATCGGCTCGATCTGCGCGGACCGAGCTATGCCGTCGACGCTGCCTGCGCGTCATCGCTTGCGGCGCTCGACATGGCCTGCAAAGAACTCGCGACGGGCAGCAGCGACATGGTCCTGTGCGGAGGCGCCGACCTGCACAACACCGTCGAAGATTACTTCCTGTTTTCGTCTGTACACGCGCTCTCACCGAATGGGCGACCGCGCCCCTTCGACGCGCAGGCCGACGGAATTGCCATCGGCGAAGGAATCGCCTGCGTCGTCCTGAAGCGTCTCGCCGATGCCGAGCGCGATGGCGATCGCATCTATGCTGTCGTTCGCGGCATTGCTGGCTCGAGCGATGGACGTTCGCTGGGCCTGACCGCTCCGCGACCGGAGGGACAACGCCTTGCGCTCGAGCGTGCGTATGAGCGCGCGGGCATCCCTCCGGCGTGCGTCGGGTTGATCGAAGCCCACGGCACCGGAACCGCGGTGGGCGACCGCACCGAGCTGGCGGCGATCAGCGACCACTTCCTTGCTGCGGGCACGCCGCCAGGGAACTGCGCCATCGGCTCGGTCAAATCTCAGATCGGCCATACCAAGTGCGCAGCGGGCATTGCCGGGGTCATCAAGACTGCACTTGCATTGTGGACCGGCGTGCGCCCGCCGACCAGCGCACTCACCCGTCCGAATGCAGCGTGGGAGCGGTCGACTAGCCCGTTTTTCTTTACCACTACCGCGCAGCCGTGGGCCGCGCCCGCAGAAAAGCGGATCGCCGGCGTTAGCGGCTTCGGCTTCGGCGGCAGCAACTTCCACGCTGTCCTGAGCGCGTACGACGGCGCACCCGAACCGGCGCATGCGCTCGACGTGTGGCCAGCGGAACTATTCGTGTTCCGCGGACAGAGCCGCACCGAGGCGCAGACGGCGATCGCGCAGTTGCAGAGGCTGCTCACGACGAACGACGACGCTGGTCGACCGTGGCAACTGCGTGACCTCGCCCGTACGCTCGCGGCTAGTGAGGCGCACCGCGGCACCAAGGGTCCCGCACAAGTCGCGCTCGTCGCGGACGACCTCGATGATCTCGCAGCCAAACTCACCGCGGGGCACGCATTCCAAACGGGAAAAGACGTATTCGTCCGCGACGAGAACGCGACAGACGGCAAGTTAGCCTTTATCTTTCCCGGCCAGGGAAGTCAACGACCGGACATGCTCGCCGATCTCTTCGTCGCGTTCCCGCGGCAGCGCGATCTGCTCGTCGACGGGTCGCGCTATGCCGCCGCGATCTTTCCGCCGACAGCGTTCGATGCGGAGGAGAAAGCACGTCAGCACGAGGCACTGACCGATACACGAGTTGCGCAGCCGGCACTCGGAATTGCTGGGCTCGCCGTTCACGATCTACTCGTTACAGTCGGCGTGCGGCCCGACATGGTCGGCGGTCACAGTTATGGCGAGCTCGTAGCGCTCTGTGCCGCCGGAGTCATTGCGCGGCAAGACCTGTTATCAGTGAGCGCCGCGCGCGCCACGTCCAGATCGGAGGCTGTGGGCGATGACGCGGGCGCAATGGCAGCGGTCTCCGCAACGGCCGAGACTACGCGCGAGCTGCTCGGTCCGGATTCCGGGGTGGTGATCGCCAATCACAACGCACCATTGCAGGTCGTCATTTCCGGATTGATTCCGGCGATCGAGGCTGCCGTCGAAACGCTGGTCGCGCGCGGAATCCCGGCAAAACGCATACCGGTAGCGTGTGGCTTTCATAGCCCAGTCGTCGCAGCCGCGGCGACAAAATTCGCCGCCCATCTCGACACGATCGCGCTCAGCGAGCCGCAGTTGCCGGTCTGGTCGAACACCACTACGAGTCCATATCCTGATGGCGGCAGCGAACAGATCCGCGCACTGCTGGCCGATCAGGTCGCGCAGCCGGTCCGCTTCGTTGAGCAGATCGAGAGCATGTACGCCACGGGCGCGCGGATCTTCGTCGAAGCTGGGCCGGGACGTGTCCTCAGCCAGCTTGTGGGCAAGATTCTCGGCGGGCGGCCACACGTCGCGGTGCCCTGCGACGTTCCCGGAGAGCCCGGACTGCGCCGGCTCCTCGTCGCGCTGGGGACGCTCGCCGTTGCCGGGGTTGCGGTCGACACTATTGCGCTCTTCGAAGGACGACAAGCTGAGCTCGTCTCGGCGGACAGCGTGCCGTGCCGCGCCGGCTGGCTCCTCGATGGACACACCGTTCGCACCGCTGATGGCACGTATCTTCAGGGCGCGCTGCGACCCGCGCGCCAGCGCAGCTTCACCGCTGCTGCTTCACCGGCTGTGGCCACTGTGGCGGATGACGATTCGCGTGAGGCGATGGTACTGGAATTCCTGCGCACCAGCCGCGAACTGATCGCCAGCCAGCGCGAGGTCGTGCTTGGATACCTCGGACGCGAAGCGTCTACGAACGGTCCCGTACCCAGCCGGACAGCCTTGAATGGGAACGGCGCAAACCGCAACACGCCCGATTTCCACCCGAACGGCCAGCAAAAGCGCGCGCCTGTGCTCGTGACGGACAACCGTACTGCGAACGTCACGCAAATCGTTCCTCACCTAGCTACGCAGAGTGCTTTGCATGTGGCCCCGAACGCTGCTCCGCACATCTCCGCCCGGCGCGGTGCTGTTGACGTGTTCACCACTGTGGTCGCGATCGTCAGCGAGCGGACCGGCTATCCGGCGGAGATGCTCGATCCCGACCTGGATCTCGAAGCGGACCTGAGCATCGATTCGATCAAGCGCACAGAAATCCTCGGCGAGCTGGCCGAACGGCTGGGGTTCACGACGTCCGGCGTCGGCCTCGATGAGCGAACACTGAATGAGCTTTCGACACGCAAGACTTTGCAGGCGATCGTCACCTGGGCCAGCGCCCGCACGGCCGGCATCGGCGCGATCTCAAAGCCGCAGGCGCCGACGCCGTCAATCGGACAGAGTGCCGACGAGATTCTCGCCGCCGTGATCGCGGTCGTCAGCGAGCGCACGGGATATCCGCCGGACATGCTCGATCGCGATCTCGACCTCGAGGCAGACCTGAGCATCGATTCGATCAAGCGCACAGAAATCTTCGGAGAGCTGGCGGAACGGCTGGAACTCACCGCATCGGACACCGGTCTGGATGAAAAGGCACTCAAGGAGCTCGCCGATCGCAAGACGCTCCAAGCGATCGTTACCTGGATCGTCGGGCGAAGGGCGCCAGGAGCTCCATCACCGAGCGCCGCTCCTGCGAACGTCCCTAGAGAGCCATCCCCGATACGAACCGGGCCGCCACTCCGCCGCTGGCGCATCGTTCCTCGGCAGATTGATCCACCGAACCCGGAGCCGCTGGACCGGCTCCGCAATCATCGCTTCTCGATCGTGGCGGATGCCGGCGGAATCGGTACCGCACTCGCGACACTGCTGCGTGAGCGCGGGTGCAAAGTCGAGGAGGTGGCGGTTGGCGATGAATCGAACAAAGCAATCGACGGGTTGATCTATCTTGCTTCCGCTGATCCGCACGGTCCTCCTGTGCTCCCGGGCGCCTTCGGCATCGTGCAATCCGCTCTCGCCAGCGGTGCAAGTCGTCTTCTGGTGGCAACCGCAGCCGGCGGCCAATTCGGCATCGGCGCCGAGCCGCTCGTGCACGGCCGCACGGCTACGCTTCACGCCGATGCCGGCTGGCGGGGACTGGTGCGGACAGTCGCATGGGAACGGCCCGATGTGCTTGCCCGCGCGGTCGATCTCGATCCCCACCGCAACCCCGCTGTGAATGCTGCAATGCTGCTCAACGAGCTGCTCGATGCCGACGGTCCCGCGGTCGTTGGCTGGAACGGGGAGACACGCTACGGGCTCGAGATCGAGCCGCAGGAACTGGACCGTACCGGCGATGTACGCCTGCGTATCCCAGACCTGGACGAGCACAGCGTCGTGCTCTTGACCGGCGGGGCGCGCGGCATCACCGCGCAGTTCGCTCTGGCACTGGCACGCGAGGCTCGCTGTCACATCGTGCTGATGGGCCGCACTCCGCTCCCCACGGAGCCCGAGGCAACCGATACTGCCGCGGCCGAGGATCGCATCGCGCTTCGGCGTGTGCTGGCCGCGCGAGGATTGCGCATACCAAGCGAGATCGACGCAGCTGGCTCGCGGATTCTTGCCGCCCGCCAGATGCGCGCGACGATGTCTCAATTGAAACAACTCGCCGCATCGGTCGCCTACCACGTCGCGGACGTACGCGACCCCGAGTCGACCAGCACATTGATTGAAGAGATCATGCATCGGCACGGACGTCTCGATCTCATCGCGCACGGCGCCGGCGTGCTCGAAGACCGGCTCATTGCCGAGAAGAGCGTGGAATCCTTCGAGCGCGTGTGGTCGACGAAGGTTAACGGCGCACTCGCGCTCGCTGCGTCGTTGCCGGGCTGCACGAAGTACTTCGTGTTGTTCGGCAGCATCGCCGGCGTCTTCGGGAATCGCGGTCAGGTCGACTACGCAGCGGCGAACGATGCGCTCGACACACTCGCGCACGCGCTGAACCGACGCAGCGGCCAGATGCGGACGGTCGCGTGTGACTGGGGTCCGTGGGCGGCCTCGGGCGGAGGGATGGTCTCGCCCGAGCTCGAGGCGGAATACGCGCGGCGTGGGATCACTACGATCGCTCCGAGCGAGGGCGTCCATGCGCTCATGCGCGAGTTGGCCTGGGGAAGC
>Ga0193743_1002919_pt1 | contig 11651 bp, 7 predicted proteins | sample L2c2metaG_FD_143038 | JGI IMG/M metagenome (GOLD analysis project Ga0193743, IMG submission 143038) | Soil microbial communities from a riparian zone of the East river system, Colorado, United States - L2c2 | ecosystem: Environmental > Terrestrial > Soil > Riparian zone | place: USA: East River...
CTGCGCTCTGGTACGGTCCATAGATAGGTGTAGGTCCCGCCTGGATGAATGGCATCATCTGCCTTTACCGTACCGCTCGTTCCGTCGTTGTAAGAAGCTCCTTCGGCATCCTTCGTGTACTGAAGACCATGCGGATGCATCGTCACCGTCAAATGTGTGCTGTTGTGGAAGACAACCCGTACCGTATCTCCAACTTCGGCACGGATTAGTGGTCCTAGAATCCCAAGATGCTCCCATTGTTGAGGCCGGCTCTTAACTGTCTTGAAAGTCTCGTCCGTGTACTCCCTGTAAATCGCTTTATGATAAACACGATGGCTCAACCCGGATGCTGATTCGTTTTCGGCCGCCTCCGGATGAGGCACTCCAGCCAAATTTCTTCCGTGCGGGGTGTAGTCCCAGTTAACCTCCTCAGCGGCTATAAAGTAGATCCTGGTTACTCCCGGCCCTTCCTGCGATTGTGTCTTCATCTCACTGTGACCGCTCATTCCAACAGGAGCGCCACCTTGCGTTTTCTTCCCTGCCCGCACTTGCTGGTTTCGGCTTTGAATCGCCGATGAACTCTGCGTCCGGCCCGGAATGACCAAGAGCACGAGGTAAAAGACAATGGCAATCCGCGTTAGTGCAGTGTAGGCGTAATACCGTCGCCGCCACCCTAACCCGACGACCTGTTGGACTGAAAGTAAAGGAATTGCTAGCCAGATCACGACATTACTATAGCGTCACCCGCATAAGATGAAACAAATTTATTCGGAGGCATCCTGCATCTACTGCTCGTAGAGCTGATCGGAAACAGAGTTTTCGCTGTGGAAAAGTGGAGGCCTCAGGGGAACCCGGCTTCCTTCCATATAGCCCATCACTCGGGAATTACAGATCACTTCCGACAAGCCGACTTGAACGAAGCCGCTTAGACGGCGAACACGTTCGCATATGGCTGAACGGTCGGCTGTGGTGTTGATTTAGGTTGTGTCGCAGAAGAAGGACGATGCGGTGTGGAAACCACGCCGAGTTCTCAAAGAATGCAACTGATTGTTATCCAATAAGTTGTTATCCAATAAATTGGTATCCAGCAGTTCACTCCGATCCAAATCGAAGGACGCCCGAGGCCGAGTACGTCTGTCGAATCTCGCCCAGCGAGCGCAACACCGTCCGCCAACTTGCGAATCGCAACGCAAAAGGTGGTTTGCGGTAAACGCTGCTCCAACGTTACATAGCTGAACATCCCTTCCTGAACCCGCTCGTCTCCACGCATACCCTGCTAGTCGAACCAGAACCTACATCTGTCGAAGAGTAAATCGCTTTTCCAAGTTCCCTAAAGCCGAACCGCCTCGGCTACATATTCTGGACGGTAGTTCTCGCAAGGCAAGACATTCCAGGCAATGAATGATCTGGTCATTCGATACCCAATTAGTATTAGTGTGCTTGCATCCCCCCAGCCGCGAATGTAGTCTGAAAGTATGAAGGGTGAGGCATTGCCGCTCTGCCTGTGACGTTTCTCTGCTAAAACTATAGACGGCTGTAAGAGCTTTCGATTTTATACGGATGTCTGGGAATGAAAAAGCGACCTGAGCAGTTATAGTGGTTGCCAGTCAATACAACAATCATTCATTCCTCTGTATTGGCGCCCTTGAAAATTGGGCCCAGACTTATGTGTGAGAAATGTAACGTTCTTTTGATCTGCCTCTTATCCTTGTACTTTTTTGTACTTTCAAGAGGTGATATTCGTGTCGTCAAAAAACGCTTTATTCTTCTCCCCCGGACGCATTGTCTCGAAGTGTTCTGACAATTCTCAAGTTAACTTTGAGAAGCTGAACTCACTTCGTATTCGGCCGTGCGTCATCGACCTTCTGCGATGCGAGAGCGGAGCAATTGGCCGGTTACGATTCCCCATATAACTGTTGTAGGGCAGACGTTTTCGGCCGCCAATGCCGGTAGATTCCCGATCATCCACTCAGCCAGCTCACGCTCGCCATTTGGTGACCGGGCACACAGCAGATTGAAAGTATTTACTCAAACCAGCAGCCGCGGCCAATAGCTCTACTAACTGACGCAATCGGCTAGCGCGCGCGAAAAGGAACTTCTAATTATGAAATGGTCAAAAATAATCTGGGTCATGATGTTTGCGGCGACGATACCATCCTGGTCCGTCACAAAATTCGTTAGCCAGTCGGCTACTGGATCTAATAATGGAGCTTCGTGGGCCAATGCCTGGACGAATGTTTCAAGCATCGGTTGGAGTGGCCTGGCGGCCGGGGATGTAGTCTGTGTAGCAGGAGGGACTTACTCCGGATCTATTAGGACCGGAGCGAATGGCGCATCCGGCAACCCCATCACTATCCGACGTGCCACCGCTGCCGACGCGACTTGCGGGTCACGCACGACAGGATGGAACGCCACTTTCGATGCCCAGGTAGTGTTTGGAGGGCTCGATCTCAAAAACGATTATGTGACGATCGACGGCAGTGTAGCGAATGGATTTAAGATGAATCTGGCCAATAGTTCCGGAAGTCCTTCGGCCATAGGTGTATCGGGTCCGACCAACGGGGTTATTTTGCGTTATATCGAGGTCGCCGGCCCCTGCGGAACAACAGCCTGCAACCAAAATGGAGACTCACGCAGTATCGACCTCAACAACTGGAATGGATCAAACTACGATCTTCAGAAGGATATGACTATCCAGTACGCCAACCTGCATGGCTCCTGCACGATCCTATGGACGGCGCACTCAACCGGACTGATTATTGAGCACTCGCGTTTTGCTGATAGTGCAGACTCAACCCCTGGCAACCCGAACTGTCATCCCAACGTCATCGCGGAACAGAACTCGACTGGAACAACCTTCCGCTACAACGAGGTGACCAACTGGCAAGTAGAAGGCATTATGGCCTGTCCCAACGGAGGGTGCTCTTCGTCATGGGACATCTATGGAAACGTCTGGCATGACCCCATGTCGGGAAGCTATCCAAGGGTGCTGGAGTCCCAAGGCAATACGAACGGACCCTACCACCTGAATAACAACACCTTTGTCAATATTTCCTATGCTATTGCTAGTACGGCGAATGGAGGATCCTTCTCGTCTGACTCAGCAGGTAGGAACAACATCTACTGGAATTCTTCGATAAGCGGCCTTCCCAGTAATGACTATGATCTCTGCAACAGGTCTTGTAATGAAAGCAATAGTCAAACCTACACCACGACGGATCTCTTCGCGAGCTATACGGACCGAGATTATCATCTCGCGCGAGCTACGAATGCCGGCACGACCCTTCCCTCTCCGTACAACATTGACTTCGATGGAAATCCTAGAGGGGCTGACGGAGTGTGGGACCGCGGAGCCTATCAGTTCGGTAGTACTAGCACTACCACCAGGCCGAATTCTCCGACAAACTTGACAGCCACTTCTCATTGATACGGATTCTTACCGATCGGTGACCCACCGAGACTTTGTAAGTATTACTTCTATAGGCCGCTTGTCTTAAAAACACGGATACCCGAAACCGTAGCCGAATTCTCCGACAAACTTGACAGCCACTTCTCATTGATACGGATTCTTACCGATCGGTGACCCACCGAGACTTTGTAAGTATTACTTCTATAGGCCGCTTGTCTTAAAACACGGATACCCGAAACCGTAGCCCGGTCATCATTCGTTGAATGATGGCCGGCTTTTCCTGCTCAATATCTACGTACGAGGCAGCGGTATATGAGCCATATACGAACAGCTCCGCCGAGAGAGTACTGGTTTGGAGTTGGGTTCAATCATCAGTGTGGCGCGGAAGTCGGGTGTGCATCGGCGCATGATGCGGGACGCAGTTCCGGTTCAGCTTCCGACTACAGCCTCTGCCCCGTGAAGGCGCTGCTCTTTCCATCGTCGCTGAAGGTTTGAATCGCAGCCCTGATCACCCCTGGCATCAACTCCTCCAATTCTCGTTTGAGACTACGTCGCATATCATAGAGATTTTCTATCCGCGCCAAAAGCTCGTCGAGATTGAGCTTTCTAGCGTCAGCCACGACGGAAGGTATGCCGACAGTTTCCATGACCCCGATGAATTTGTCACTGTAGGCGACGGCGACGGCCGGTACGCACTGAGATGTTGCGGCAATACAGGCATGCATCCGAGAACCGATGAAGAAGTCGCACATTCCGATCACATATTTGATCTCTCCCTGGTCGTAGTCCCCTCGCAGCAGGCCAAGACGATCACCATATTTCTCCTCACATGCTCGGTAGACCGTGTTGCAGGCGATAACGTCACTTTCTGAGCTCTCGTCGTCACCAAACACGTGGGGAACCAACAATATTGAAGCACCCTTAATGTGAATCAGAAGATCCAGTATCCGTCGCACTAATTCTTGGTAATCTATTTGGAGGCCGAACATGTTGCCTCGATCATAGCCTCCCATATACAGCAATCCACTGACATTCAAGCCGACTAGCCTGTCGTTGGTCAGGTTAAACTCGCCGTCGGTAGTGACATTTCCAGGCGTCGTCGGCTCCAGTGCAAAACCGACATCATATCGAAATGCTGGCTTCGTTCCTAAATCTTTATCTCCACACAATCTCTCTATTATCGCAATGCTCTGGTGGTCGCGGGCATAAATCGATTTTGCATTTCTTATAATAAATCTGGCGATTATGCGAGCCAGTCTACTGCGGAATGGCCCGAATGTCTGGGGCAAGAGAATTAGTCTCCTGCCCAAGAGAATAATTAGGATTTGAGGCAGCGCAATGTAGAGAAATCTCCGTAGACCATAGATGTCACTAAAGCTGTCTCCGCCGGCGATCGATGAGAACATATCACTACGGTCTATCTCATGTAGTGTATAGTTCGTTGATGCTACCCAGCTGCGAAGTCTGCGAGAAGGAATGAGCTTCAGTATCAAAGCAATAAGAATGAGCACTGCGATATTGTTGGAAAGATACAGTTTTTTCGAAAATCTAATATTTAACAGCTCTACGTCGATCTCTTCGTCACCCAAACGAATTTGACGGGAAGAACTATTCTTCGCATAGTCCAGGATAAATATCTCCGCATCAGGCCATTGATTGTGGATGCATTTTATGGCACCAGCAGCCAGCGCACCTACACCCATGTTGCCCGTTTCAAAACTGGCGCCAATCAGACCAATGCGGATTCGAATTTTGTCACGTAGCACAAATCACCATTTCTTCCAAATGTCTTGTATAGCGGATGCTATTTCCCGATCGTGCATCTCCGCTTCCTGAGCGCGCGAGCCACGATTAACAATACATATCCAATAATAATCACGACAATAATAACGATAGAACGCTCAATGAGCCTCTCAAGCCGATCGAGTCCGTAGTTGTAATAGACGAACTGAATCTTGCGGCCGAATGTGCTGCGAGACAACGTTCGATCACGGAAATCCGAGAGTCGACGATCCAAGGTAATTAGTGCTGACTTCTTCGATACGTCTCCGGAAACAAATTTCGAGTCTTCGCCGTACGATATTTCTACATTATTACTCTGCTTTGGCTCGAGTATGATATCGAATCGGATTTCATTTGGGACCATCTGGTATGTAATCGGCGAACCATTCACCGTTACTGAAGACAGCGGTATCTGGTCGCCCGACTTACGGACGTGGAAGACGAGGCGGCGATCGGTTGGATTCACTAACTCCAGATGCGGGGATATCGCTAATACGTCATAGTCTTGGTCGGATCTCAGTCGAGTCAAGTAGAGATGCCGAACAATGTAGCCCAAACTCTTCCACTGAACCGTCGGCTCTAGGCTGTTTATCTCGTCGGCTGTGCCATTGAAAGCGCCGATCTTGTCCTCGAAGAACTCTTGATGAACGTAGAACAGCTGAGGATTTCCTAAAAATGCGTTGATCGCGATATTCGCAGAAGAAACAGGTACTTCGGCCGAGATTCGCTTGATGCTGGGAAATCCTCTGAATGCAAGTGTCCATGGAGTAAGAGGAAACAACGCATCATTGGGCACAGTAGATCCCAGCGGCACATTTTCAGAATTGACCGTCGCCCAATAGTTGCGTTCTTTAAGAACCTCAAGCGTTTCTGCCGGAGCAACGGCATGGGGAAAAACCATTACGCGGTCATAAGATAGCCCCGTTACTCTTTTGAACTGCTCCATTCGTGCGAGAGCCTGATCGATATTATCTCTCTGACGGTTGAGGGTCTGGGTACTATACTCTCCAAACTCCCGGTGGTTATGATTGTTGCCATGAATAGAAATTGAGAATCGATCCGCATGGCTATGAAACAGAGACACTACTTCGGGCTCGTTTCTATCGAAATTCCAAGGCACAAATGCAATCGTTGTGTGAAAATTGTGCATCTCCATTTCGCGCAAGAGTGCTTCATACCCCAGATTGCCATAAGGTTCAGTAAGCCAAGGATCATCTATCGTTAGATTCGCGTAGTATGCGTGCATGTGCCATGCTCTATCACCAGCCGCCCTTCGCAAAAACACCAAAAGTCCCGCGATGCTGGAAAAAGCCTCCTGAAGCGTAGCTGCTCCGGACGACTCTACTTTACTGATCGGACTCATTGCCGTAACGGCAAACACTGGCTGCCCCTCGATGGGAAAGTCGATAAGCGCGGGAAACTTCTCTCTTTCCTTTTGCATCAGCGCCAAGACTTGTGTAGAGGGATCATGGGAGAGGACAAAACCACAGGTCGGGCCAGCTCCCGACTTCGGAGCAAAACCTGTCAGTTGGTGCAGAAGATCTGGCTCACCAACAAACATCATATGCCACTCGCCTACTTGGTTCTCGATCGCTTTACAATACTCGACACGACCGCCAGACCAATCGGAAAGCACGTGCAACGTATCCTCCGCCCCCGTGGCCACAATCAGCAATGGAATCCGGGACGCATTGGCTCTCCCTAGAGCCTTGAAAGTAGCAACACGATCAAGGACGCTTAAAGCATCGGCTGATACGATAACCGCCAGCACACTCGGATCATTGAGTGCCCGCATAATCCTTGCGGTATTTGGAGAAGCGTCAATCGAGTAAACCTGTACGTCGAGACCGTAAAACCGAGAGGCACGCAAAACCTGATTCTCAAGTACGCCAGGTCCAGACTTCGTCAGAAACAGCACGTCTGAAGCCAGCGCCGAAGGACCTACACCCACCATGACAAGCATCAGCCAAAGGAAGACCCGTTCAAATCTAATAAGCGGACGAGATATGACAATGCGGTGCCTTCCACGACATGGCCTGCATCGTGAAACGATTTTTATTAGGATTCTTGCCACAGTTCGAAGAAGTTTCACATTCAGGCGGTAAGAGATGCCGGCTCGAAGTCTACTGTAAGATTCTGCTCTTCTGAATTAGCGAGCTCAGCCTCATCTTCCAGACACAAAGGGTATGCGAAAGTTATTGCAATCAGAATCCATAACATATAGCCATTCTGGCCCCATGAATACATGGCAACACTGTACATCTGGAAATAAAACACCAGCAAGTTTACTAACAGCATCAGACTCAGATACCTGTCAGACTCGGGCAACATCTGGTAGTCTCGCAGAGCCCGCCAGACAGGTCTCAGTAAAATCAAGATGATGATGCCAAGGCCGACAAATCCGGTTTCTACCATCAACTCTGCCCAAGAGCTGTCACAGCTAAGAAAGAGGTGGGGCTTGCCTAAAAAGTCGTCCACAATTTGAAGATCGTAAAAGGACTCTAGTCCATAGCCCCATAAAGCGCGAGTGGGACTTTGCAAAAGTCTATCTGTCACCGCATGTTGCAATGCATATCTATATTCATATGAAGTGCCTGTACTGGTATTCATATCGAAGGAATTATCATAGATTCCCTTCACTGTGGCCCATATTCCTGGCCGAATAACCATGGCTGCTACCGCCAAGACGCCGATTATGAGGATATTTTTTCTCATCTGTCCCCTGGCAAAAATGACTAACAGGACGCAACCCAACATGACGTCAAGCCACGGACCTCGGCTACTCGTCTTATAAATATTGAGAAACATCAACATTATCCCAAACCATAGCAGAACCACTTGCCACGACTTATGGACAACCGTAACTAGATATAAAGTGATCGTAATCGCCATCGCCAAGGCTGCCCCGAACAGTATGGGATGGTCAAATGTAGATTGCACTCGAATCTCCCTGTCCGTCTCCGACAACATGTCAAAGTGATGCCCAGCCTTTGGAAATAAGGTAAGCACGTTGTCTGCACCGTACGCCTCAAAAGCGCCAAACACCGAGCAAACAATCATAGCAAGCACAATTGCAAAAAGAATCTTGTGAACAGTTTCCGTCTTTGAGATCGTCCTCCAGTAAATAAAATAGAGGACATAGTATTCAACGATTACCGATATCGCTTTTTTTACGCTCATCAATGGAACAATGGAGTTAGTAGTGGAGAGCAGACACCAGCATATATGAAGAAGAATCAGCCCTTTGAGCGGCATTGGCAATGTAATCTGACGTTCTGTAACACTATTTCCCGCTAGGTAGAGACCAAGCAGTAGTCCTACAATAAGTCGTTGCGTCGTAAGTTCGAAGAGACCTAACGGTATGCTGGCCTCGATCGGTACCAAAATAAGCATAAAGGAAGCAAACGGCAATGCTGCCTCAAGCCCTGACCTCAGGGCGATCCGACATAGCCCACAGATAACGATCAGATTGATAATGATGACGAGTGCCACGTTCTTGCCCCAAGAAGTACTGTAACTTAGTGAAGATCCGGATGCTCCGAAGCATTTATTTTGAAAAAACTATCCCGAAGCGATTCAGGGATGACAGCGTTAACAACCCGATCCAATTGCTGGTTCCGCCTCAACCGTTTGAATTCGGAATCGCTTAGGCGTGCCTGGTTCTTCATATAACCTCGAAGAAATCCCCCAAGAAAGTATCCGGCCTTGGCAGGACTAGTCAGAGCCGTCTTCATCGTCTTTAAAAGAACAAATGCTGGATGGCTCCACGTTAGATACTCTGCTCTACCACGTTCACGGTAGATGCGACTTGCATGCAGACCTTTGCCAGTAGGTCGCCGGTGGACCACCTGTATGTCACAGAAGCTGTGGGTTTTCCATCCGTGATTCCATGCGTAGACCTCGTCAATAGTGTCCCAACCAATGTCTGTACTAAGCCCGCCAAGCTGCTCGAAACATTCGCGTCTGTACATTTTTAATGCGCCACGGACGTGATATTCGGGAGCCCTTTCCAGTACCAAACTGCAATTCCTCTTAATGTACAGACCGCCTCCCGCAATTCCAAGCTTAGGATCGTGGTCAAATTCATGTACAAGGCGGGTAAAATAGTCACTTTCAAACACGAGGTCTGCATCGAAGCGAGCTAGATAGTCGTACTGCGACAGATCAAGCTTTTGCAATGCATGGGCAATCGCTCCCTCCCCACCTGGATTTCGTTCAGAGCGAGCGGGAAGTTCCATCAATTCGATGAACTCAAACTGTTGACAATAACTTTTCACTATCGCTGGGGTTTTATCTGTTGAACCATCATCGACGATAAGCCATTTCGCCGGCTGTATTTGTTGTTTGACGATAGATACTATCATCGCCTCCACGTAGTCTTCTTCATCTCTCAAGGGCGTTATCAATGCAATACGCGGATGTGTTGAACGGGCAGCGGGACTGGAGAAACTGATCATAGTGGGATGTTCCATACGCATCGCAGAGGTCCGTTATTTATCTGATCTACGCTTCCAATCCAATTGCCCAGCGGAAAATACAAGACCATTTTTCTAAACTGAATTGCCAATTCGATGTTGTACACGCGAAACTACGAAATGGAAGAAGACTTACAATGATCATTAGCCGTATTGCCGCCGCAAATGCCACTCCAACTCGATAAAGAAAGGAATACCAACCGCCGCGGGTGGCTGCGAAGAATTGGATGATGGCTTTCTGCTGACGCAGGTTAGCAAAATGCTTTCCCTGCACTGCCGAGCTCTTCCCACCATGATGGATCACTTCACAATCATTCATGTAATAAATAGCATAACCATTGAGGGCGATCCTGCGACATAAATCAACGTCCTCTACATACATAAAATAACTGTCGTCAAACTTCCCCACCTGAGCGAATACTTCTCGCTTAACCATCAAACAGGCACCGGAGATTACATCTACTCGAGCGGGATTAACTACGCGCGCAAAGAATGGTCGCATCCCCCATAATCTTGATCGTGGAAACTTATTTCGCAAAAACTCAGAGTCAAGTAGCTGATTCAAAATTGTGGGATATGACTGAATGCAGCTAGTTTGCAGGGACCCATCGCTGTTGAGCAATCTACAACCTATGGCCCCGACGCCAGAAGTGGATTCCAACTCCTTGACCATGCGTGTGAGGACATCACTTTGGATTTCTGTGTCGGGATTGAGAAACAGCAAAACCTCACCAGAGGATAGTCCATAACCGAGGTTGCTACCTCGAGCAAAACCCAAATTCTGATCACTACAATGAAGTACTGCATTCGGGAATTCATCTCGGATGAGTTCGGCGCAGCTATCATCACTTGACGCATTATCTACGACAATAATTTCGACACCAATCCCTTTTGTTTCTCTATATATAGAGGCGAGACAATGACGAAGATAGTTCGTGGAGTTCCAGTTTACGATGATAATCGACAAGTTCATTAGAGTTCGGTCGCCAATTTATGTTTTTTATCTTGCTCTTTAGGGAAAAACCCCTGAGCCCTATTGCGGCTACGATTACGAATGAATTTGTAGATCAACTGAGGAGTGTGAAGCCAGTCGTAGGAGCCTTTAAGTTTTGCTTGAAACAGCTCATCATCGTCGTATTCATTTGAGGGGAGCCTAGGTAAAAAATACTGATCGCTGTGCCGGCTAATGCCGCCAATAACAGTAGTGACGCCATGGTCATATCCAGCAGCTTCCATATATTGCCGTAGTTGTTTCAGAAAAATACCGTCCTGCTCAGGGAAGGCATAGGGATGACTAAATGAACTAACAGGTTGTCCGAGTCTATCTTCAATAGATTGCTTCGATTCCTTGAGTTCTCGTTCGATATCTTTCCACGGTAGGCTGTGCAAACGAGGATGACTGACAGTATGCGAACCAATTGTTATCCCTAACGATTCAATCTCTCGCATTTCACCCCAGCTCATGAATTCTTTATCCTCGAAACTGGTCGGTTGGGATCCCACGAAACCAGAAACGACAAACATCGTCGCCGGGAATTGGTGTTCCTGCAGAATTGGCAGTGCGTGGGTATAGAAGTCGCGAAATCCATCGTCAAACGTGATAACTACTGAATTTTGTGAACACGTGCCTGAATTTATCATTCGAGCAGCTGTATTGAGGTCTACGGGCTTGTAACCGCCTTCGCGAAGGTGATTCATATGACGTGCAAAGACGTTCGGAGATGTATTTGTTTCGAAATAGGGATGAGAGAAACCAGTGACACTCCTAATTCCGTGATACATAAGCACCGGGATCCTGGAGACATGATAGGCCCCCAATATACGCTGAGTTGGTTGAGCTAGCCCAAGGGTCACTGCACGATCTATACGTAAACACGACATTAGTATCAACTACCTCAATTAGCTGTGTGTCGGACAGATTTTGGGGCCCGTGGTGTCCTGGACCAGAGACCTTCTACCAGTTGAAGATATAACAACTTCTTTTCTCTCCAATTATTTTTGCTGAC
>Ga0193743_1002920_pt1 | contig 11651 bp, 11 predicted proteins | sample L2c2metaG_FD_143038 | JGI IMG/M metagenome (GOLD analysis project Ga0193743, IMG submission 143038) | Soil microbial communities from a riparian zone of the East river system, Colorado, United States - L2c2 | ecosystem: Environmental > Terrestrial > Soil > Riparian zone | place: USA: East River...
ACTCGCCGGGCGGGCAGCGCGGTGGCTGCCGCCCCGATCAATGTGGACAGTGCCAGGCCGACGCCGACCCCGGAGAGCAGCATGCTGGGCAGCAGGTCTTGCAGGTAGTTCGGCTCCGGGTCGGCGAACCCGATCCGCCAGAGCATGGCGGCCAGGAAACACACCGCGCCCACCGCCGCGACCGGCCCACCACCGAACCGCCGGACCGCGCGCCCGGAGGCGATCGTGACCAGCGGCACCACCGCCGGGCCTGGGGTCATGGCCAGGCCGGTCTGCAGCGGGGAGAAGTGCCAGACGTTCTGGCACCACAGCGCATTGGACAGCAGCATGATCGAGAAGCTGATGCTGAATACGAACGTGCCCAGGTTCGCCACCGCGAAGCGCCGGATCCGCAGCAGCGGCAGCTCCAGCAGCGGCGCCGGGTGTGTGGCGCAGCGGCGCGCGAACACCGCGCCGGCCAGCACCGCGAGACCGAGCAGGCCCAGCGTCCGCCCGTTCGCCCAGCCCCACTGCGGAGCCTGCACCAGGGTGCCGGTGAGCGCCGCGATCGACACGGTGAGCAGCGCCGCGCCAAGCAGGTCCGGCCGCCGCTCGGTGGTCACCGCCGCCGAGCGGGGCAGCACCCGGGCGCCGGCGATCAGGGTGGCGATGCCGACCGGGATGTTGATCAGGAACACCCAGCGCCAGTCCGCCTGGACCAGCAGCCCGCCCAACACCGGGCCCATCGCGGCGGCCAGCCCACCCACCGCCGACCAGTGCCGGGCGGCCTCGGTCCGGCGGTTCGCCGGGGCGGCGGTGATCAGCAGGGCCAGTGAGGCTGGCAGCTGAGCCGCCGCGCCGGCAGCCTGCGCGGCCCTGGCGGCGATCAGCACTGGGAGGTTGGGCGCGATCGCACAGAGCGCGGAGCCCAGGGTGAACAGCGCCACCCCGGCCAGGAACACCGGGCGGTGACCATGGCGGTCCCCGGTGCGGCCGGCCACCACAAGCAGCGCGGCCAGCACGATCGCGTAGGCGTTGAGCACCCAGGACAGTCCGGACAGCGAGCTACCGGTGAAGTCCTTGCCGATGCTGTCCAGCGCGACGTTGGCCACCCAAAGGTCCAGGTTCGACATGAACACGGCCGCCGTGACGGTCACGAATACCACGGCAAACGAGGACTCTCGGTTGGATTTTCCAACTCGCACGCCAGAACGGTAACCAGCAAGGCCGGCGTGGGGCAACCCTTCCGGGTGATGACCTGGGTCTCTCTTCGCCACTCGCCCGGTTAACCGATTGCATGCCCGCGACGTGCCGGAAAGGCTGCGGGGTATGGCGATCAGGCGGTCCACCGCGAGCGCGGAGCTGCAGCTGTGCGGGCACGGCACGATGGCCACCGCGCACGTGTTGTACGAGACCGACCGGGCCGGCGCGGATGAGGAGCTGGGCACGGACAGCGTTCGGGTGGGGCCAGGCGCTGGTCACCCGCCGAGGCGAGCTGCTGGTCTGACCCGAACGGCGCCGTCCAGGACCCGCGTGGTTAGAGCTCTAGTGCCGAGCCATGTGGAGGTCGCGGAGCACACCGGTCTCCAGCTCCATCTCGTCGACCCGGCCGCGCACCACGTCGCCGATGCTGACCAGGCCGACCAGCTCACCCTGGTCGAGAACCGGAATGTACCGGTAGCGCGAGCGGGTCATCATCGACATGACCTCGGCAATGCTGTCGGTCGGCGTGCAGGTCGGCACGTGGTGCGTCATGATCTCGGAGACCCGCATTCCGAGCAGCTTCGCACCGTGCATCTTCATGCCGCGGATGACGTCCCGCTCGGTCATCATGCCGGTGAACCCGCGCGGTACCCCGGTGACCACGAGCGCGCCGATCTTGGGTGGTCCGTTGAGCTGACTGACCCCTTGTTCCACCGTGGACCACGGCTGGATGGTGGCGACCTTGCGGCCCTTGGTGCGTAGGATCGACTCCACCTTCATAAAGGCCTCCCATCGGCGTCAGCCCGCCCGAGGACGACCCGGCCCGCAGAGTTCGAGATGGTGCAAGCAATTTCGAGGCTAGGCGCGCCCGTCGAGCGGCGGCAATGTATGTGGGCACACAACCGCCGGATCGGCTGAGTGCTTTCTCAGGAAGATCGTCACGCAGCGGGGTGATTGCGGCGATCGGGCTTGACCGGCGGCGGCCGAGCTGGCCCTGCCTAAGCTGGCGAGGTGAGCCCGCCGCCCTCCCGGGTCCGTCGCGGAATTGTCCTGGCGACGGTCGTGGTGCTGTTGGTCGGCGGGGTCACCTGGCTCTATCTGGCCGGCCCGCTGGCGCACCCGCCACCGGGCTGCACCGCAACGCTGACCCCGGGCGCAGCGGCGGCCGCCGGGCCCGCCGATCCCGCCGCCGACGTCGGCACCGACGAAGTCCAGGCGTATGCGATGACACCGGAGCAGGCCGACAGCGCCGCCACCATCGCCGGCGTCGGGCTCAAGCTCGGCATGCCCGCCCACGCGGTCACCGTGGCCATCGCGACGGCGCTACAGGAGTCCGGGCTGCGCAACCTCGCCTTCGGGGACCGGGACTCGATCGGCCTGTTCCAGCAGCGGCCCAGCCAGGGCTGGGGAACCGCCACGGAGATCGCCGATCCGGTGTACGCCGCCACCGCGTTCTACCAACGGTTGCGCCAGCAGCCGAACTGGATGGCGCTGGAGGTGACCGAAGCCGCCCAGCTGGTCCAGCGCTCCGCGGCACCGTTGGCCTACGCGCAATGGGAGCCGAGGGCACGGGTCATCGCCGCCGCGCTGACCGGCGACGCCGATGCCTCGCTCAGCTGCCACGACCTGCGGCTGGGCCCGCCGGCCGCCGGCGTGGTGACCGTCGCCAGACGGGAGCTGGGCACCGCGACGCTGAGTGGCCCGCAACCCCCCGTCCGCGGCCGCGCGCTGGCCAACTGGCTGGTGGCGCACTCCGCGCGACTGGCCATTGACCGGGTCACCGTGGACGGCAACACCTGGACCGCCGAGTCCGGTGAATGGGCACGGACCGGACCGCCGGACGGTCGGCTCAGCCTGCACCAGTTCGGCGCTCCGGAATGAGCCTCAGTCTTCGCTGCGCTGGGTCGGTTCGGCAGTGCTGAACGGTTCCTCGGCGGACCAGCGGAGTGCGAGATTCTCGCCGGCAACCGGCACCGGGCGGGGCTTTGGAATCGGCAGCGGAGCCGGCATGGACCGGGTGACCGGAATAGCGCGCGGCCTTGGGATCGCATGGCCGACCGGCGTCGCTACCGGTTTGTTGACCGGGGTCGGGGCCGAAAGCCCGATCGGCGTCGGCCCAGCTACCGGCACCGGCTGAGGTACCGACTCGGGTATCGGCATTGGCCCAGGCGTGGGTGCGGGTGCCGACTCCCGGTCCGGCCTCGGGGTGGGGGACGGGCGTGGCCGGGGGCGCGGCGAGGGGGCGGCGGCCTGCGTGGGAGGAGCGGTGGGCGTCGGCCGGGACGCCACGGTCTGCCGGGGCCGAGGGGAAGGGGCGGAGCGCTGCGCGGGCACCGGCCGGCCGATCGGCTGTGTTGCGGTGACCCTCGATGATTCCGGGATCGGCCGCGCGGTTGGCCGTGGTCCGGTCGTCGGCCGTGGTGCGCTGGATGGCCGTGGTCGGGTGATTTGCCGTGGCGGCCCGGAGTCCGGGTGGTGCATGCGGTACAGCTCCGCGTAGCCCGGTGCGCTGGCCAGCAGTTCCCGGTGCGTGCCATATCCGGCGACCCGGCCGCGCTCCAGGTAGACGATGCGGTCGGCGTCGGCCACGGTGAGCAGGTTGTGCGAGATCACGATGGTGGTGCGGCCGGACATCGCCCGCCGCAGCGGCTCCATCACCCGGTGCGTGGAGATCGCGTCCAGGCCCGTCGTCGGCTCGTCCAGCAGCAGCACCGGGGCGTTCCGGATCATCGCCCTGGCCAGCGCAATCCGCTGCCGTTGCCCGCCGGACAGCATCATTCCGCGCTGACCGACCCGGGTCTGGTAGCCCTGCGGCAAGCCGAGGATGAACTGGTGCGCGTCGGCGGCGCGGGCCGCCGAGACCACGTCCTCCTCGGTGGCGTCGGGCCGCCCCCAGCGGATGTTCTCCGCCACCGTGCCGTCGAACACCAGGGTCTCCTGGAGCACCACGGCCACATTGGCGCGCAGGTCGCCGAGCCGGAAGCGGCGGATATCCACGCCGTCCAGGGTGACCCCACCGCCGTGCGGGTCGTGCAGCCGCAGCAGGATCCGCAACAGCGTGGATTTGCCGGCCCCGCTGGCCCCGACCACGGCAATCGTCTCGCCGGGCTGGGCGGAGAAGCTCACCTCGGCCAGGGCCGGCCGACCGCCGTCGGGGTAGCGGTAGGTCACCCGGCTCAGCCGCAGCTCGCCCCGGGCCACCCCGAGCGGCACCGCGTCGTCCGGATCAGTCACCTCCGGCCGGGCGTCCAACAACTCGATGATCCGGTCCGCGCCGGCGCTCGCCGCGAAGATCGAGTTCGTCAGGCTGCCGAATCCGCTGATCGGGCCGTAGAGCTGTGACAGGTATCCGATGAACACCAGCAACCCGCCCAGGGTGATCCGCCCGGAGGCCAACTCGTGCAGGCCGAACCCGACCACCAGCAGGATGCCGATCGTCTGCAGCAGGTCGGTGAACGGGGCGAACAGCGCTTCCAGCTTGGTCGCCACCATCTGGGCGGTGAAGATGCCGACGTTCTCCCGGTGGAACCGGTTCGATTCGTGGGTCTGCCGGTGGTAGGCCTGCACCAGCGCGGTGTTGTGCAGGCTCTCCTCGGCCACCGAGGTGATCGAACCGGACCGGCGCCGCAGTTCCTGGGAGGCGGTCTTGATCCGCCGGGAGAAGATCCGGGCCAGCAGCAGGAAACCGGGAGCCGCGGCCAGCGCGGCCAGCGCCAGCCGCCAGTCCAATATGAACAGCGCGCCAGTGAAGAAAATGATCTGAAACGCGTAGGTGAGCGCTTGGTTGAGCCCCGAAAGGATCAATTGCTCGATCGCGCTGATGTCCCCGGTGAGTCGGGCAAGAATGTCACCGAGCTGATGTTTCTGGAAGAAGGTCAGGGATAACCGCAGCAGGTGCCGGAATACCCGGGAGCGCAGGTTCAGTACGAATCGCTCGCCGACCCACGCGGTGAGGTACTCGTCGACGAACGAGACGACCCCCTCCAGCAGGGTGATCGCCAGGAAGGCCACCGCGATCATCGGGAAACGTTCCACGTCGCGCGTGGTCAGCACGTCGTCGACGAGGATCTTGAACAGCCAGATCCCCGCAGCGGCCAGTGCCGGCGGCACGGCCACCAGCGCAAGGCCGAACACCAGCCGGACCCGAAAACCCCGGGTGTCCGGCCAGAACCGCCGGATGATCTCGCGGATTCGCACCGTCGGGGCGGTGTCCACCAAACTGCCGCCCGACACGATGGGGAGCAGTGTGGTGGGTGAGTCGGTCGCCGGAGGCGCAACCGAGTCGCGCGCCGCCGACCTGCCCTTTTGCCTTCGATGTGTCGCCATAACCTGCACAAAGCCGGGCCGCCGGCCCCGCCCGTTCGAACTGGGCGGGGCCGGCGGGCTACGGGCAAATCATTTTCTGGATCAGTCGCAATCGTGCTTGTGGCGCCTCTTGTCCCGGTCGCGCTTGGTGCGGCGGCCGCAGCCGTCGTCGTCGCCGTGGTGGCGACGCCGACGCTTGCGGTCGTCGTCGCACCCGCCGCCGTGGCGGAAGTCGCCGAACGCCTTGAAGCATGACATTGGGTAGTTCCTTTCACTCTCAGAACACGGCCTCGGGGATGGCCGTTGTGTGAATCATCAGCGCGCGTCACGGATTCGTTTCACCACTTTCCCCGCTCCACTCGAACAGCCCAGGAGCAACCAAATTCCGCAAAAGGACTAGTCAGCCGAGCAAGATTCGCGGAAAAGGGCGGCGACCTCCGTGATAACGAACTCAACAAGGCTCCGGCCTCCACCGGCACGTCCCGGTTACCGCTCACCCGGACGGCCCCGCTTGCTCCATTAGCGGGCCCGCCGTGGATCATGGTGTGGTGGCCCTGTCAAACTTCACGCGTGGCGTGTTGAGGATGGTGCCCGGAAGTGTCGGCCCCTAGCATCGGGCCCGGTCACTCGTCCAGGTGGAACCACCCGGATCGGGACACGGCCGCGCGCGTCGGTCCGATGTGCACGGCGGGGCCCGATGATCGGCGACAGGGAGAGAGAACGGAATGGCACAGGGTGCACGGCGGTCCGCTCCGGGCCAGCTGCCCGGCGAAGCTGACTCGGCCGGGCTCGGCTGCCCCACCGAGTGGGAGCACCGGGTGGAGATTCCCAGCCCCGGTGGCGCTTCGGTGACCGTGATCGCGCTGAGCTGCCCGAACTGCACCCGGCCGTCGGCCACGGACGAACTCGCCGAGGTCGTGGCGGCCCGTCGCCGTACCATCGCCGGCCTGAACGGGCTGCCGCCTCGCACCCGCGCCGAGTTGGCCACCGACGGCACGTTGGACCGGCTCTACCTCGGCACGATCGCCGACGTGCACGAGGCGGCGCAGCGATGCCGGGAGTGGTTGGGGGTTGACCTGCCGGACCGCCTGGTCGACTCCGCGAGCTCCCCCACGCCGGATCCGGCGCAGGTGGCCGCGACGCTGGACGCCGCCAGCGAGTGGGTTGCCACGCTGCGCGCCGGCAGGCCCTGACTAAAGCTGCTCGGCCGGAGATCCGATCGAGCGCAGTGACCACCGCCCGGCCGAGCCGGTGAGCACGGTCTGGCTCAGCGGCGTGACATCGATCCGCCAGATCGATCGGGGGCGGGCATCGATGGCGTGCACCACCGCCGCCCTGATCACCGTCGGATCCGCCACGGCGAGCACCGTCCGCACCGGCTGACCCCGCTCGGTGTGACCGCTGGGGACGCTGTCCAGCCACCGTCCCGCCCGCTCCAGCAGCGCGCTCAGGCTCTCGCCACCGTGCGGGCAGGCCGCCGGGTCGGTCAGCCAGGCGGTGACCGCGTCCGGCGTGGTGGCAACCAGCTCGTCCAAGGTGCGCCCCCGCCAGGCGCCGAAGTCACAGCCGGCCAGCCTGGCGTCCGGAGCGGCGGAGTCCAGGCCGACCGCCGTCGCGGTCTGCCGGCAGCGCAGCGAGGGCGCTCGGACCACCTGGTCCGCCCTGGGCATCCTGCCGGCCAACTCGGCGGCCTGGCGCAGCCCGCGCTCGTCCAACGGTTCGTCGCCGGCGAACGCGGCGGTACGAATCGCGGAGGTGGCCGCGTGGCAGAGCAGGACGACTCGCATGCACGCTCCCTTCGCGGCAATTCTCCCCGGCTGGCGAATCAGTGGAATGAGCGGGCGGACCAGCGGTGGGACTGGGTGCGCGGCCAGGCGGCGTGATCGACAGTGGGAGCTTCACCTGCATATCTGTATGACTTGTCAGATATTGACCCTCCGAGGTTCGCCCAACTAACGTGCCAGTGGTCCGATTAGTTGGCCGGCCGCAGGAGGATCACGCGATGACAGCACCCGCGATCGGCCAGTCCCGACCGGTTCCCGTGTCGCTGTCCGCGGTACCGCCCTGGCTGGTCGGCGTCGTCTTGTTCGGCCTGCTGCTCTACTACTTCATCGGCATCGATGAGGGCGCCACGTCGGTCTTCGGCAACACCATGGTGGTGCACGAGTTCGTCCACGACGCGCGCCACTTCCTCGGCTTCCCCTGCCACTGAGTCCCGGTCCTAGCGTGGTCAAGGGACTCGTACTGCGGGGTGTCGGCGTCGGCGCGCTCGCCGGGCTGGTCGCCTTCATCGTCGCCCGCATCTTCGCCGAGCCGCTGATCCAGGCCGCCATCGACTACGAGGGCAGCCGGGACGAGGCGCGCGACGCGATCGCGAGGGCGGCCGGCCAGCCGGTTGCGGCGCCCGAGGCGGAGGTGTTCAGCCGGGTCGTGCAGGCCAACGCAGGTATCGGCGTTGGCATGATCCTGTTCGGCGTCGGCATGGGCGCGCTGTTCGCGGTGGTGTTCTGCCTCGCCTGGGGGCGCGCCGGTCGGGTGGGGCCACGTCAGCTGTCGCTGCTGGTGGCCCTCGGTGGCTTCGTCACCCTGTACCTGGTGCCGTTCCTGAAGTACCCGGCCAACCCGCCGGCGGTGGGCAACCCGGACACCATCGGCGAGCGCAGCGGGCTGTACCTGGTGATGGTGGTCGGGTCGGTGCTGGCCGCGCTGGTCGCGCTGTGGGTCGCCCGCCGGTTCTCCGGCGGGCTCGGTACCTGGAACGCCACGCTGGCCGGGTTGCTGTGCTTCGCGGTGCTGGTTGGCCTGCTGATGGCGCTGCTTCCGCCGCTCGGTCAGCTGCGGCTCAACGTCGAGCAGTACGGCAGCCTGCCCACCGAGACGCCCCGGCCGTTGCGGGATCCGTCCGGCGCGATCGTGTTGCCCGGCTTCGACGCCGATCTGCTCTACCAGTTCCGGCTCTACTCGGTGTGCGCCCAGGCGCTGCTCTGGGGCGTGCTCGGGGTGGCCTTCGCGCCGCTGGCCGAGCGGCTGCTCGGCTCGGCCGATCGGCGGACCCCGGTCATCCAGGACTCGACTGCCTGACGGCTGTCACGCCGGCCGGTGCTGCTGCCCGCTCGCGTGTAGCGGCTCGTCGGGGCCGCTGGGCAGCTGGCCGAGCAGCGCCGGGAGGACCTCGTCGGTCAGCTGGTAGTAGATCGTCCGCCCGTCCCGGCGGGTGGTGACCACGCCGTGTGCGCGCAGCAGGCGCAGTGCCTGGGACACGGTGCTGTCCTTCACCCCGGTCGCCGCCGCCAGGTCGGACACGCAGATCTCCCCGGCGTGGTGGATGCACAGCAGCAGTGCGAGCCGGGTCTGGTCGGCCAGCAGCGCAAACCGGGTGACCCACTCGTGGAGCACCTCGGTGTCCGGCAGGTGCGCGATCGCCTCGCAGACCCGCTCGCCGTCAACGGTCGAATGCCGGTCGTCAGGATCCAGAAGGTGCACCGCCCCATTCTGGCCCGATCCGGGCCGGAGTTGTGGCCAGCCGCGTCCCCTGGGGCATGCCAGAGCCGCCTGACCCATGATTGTGATGCCAGTCACAAGATTGAGGTTAACCGGGTCTGACCTGCGGTGCTTGTCTGTGGAAGGGCGCAGTCGGGGGCCCGCCAGCCCACTCGCGGTTTGGCTGACCGCCTATCCGGCAACCCCCTGAGTGGTTCCGCTTGAGTGCGACGCATTCGGGCCTTAGACGAGGAGGAGAGTCGAAATGGGCTTCATCGACAAGATGAAGAACAAGGTCGACGAGACAGTCGGTAAGGCCAAGGAAGGCACCGGCAAGGCCACCGATGACAGGTCGCTCGAGTTCGAGGGCAAGGGCGACCAGAGCAGCGCCAACCTCAAGCAGGCCGGCGAGCACGTCAAGGACAGCGCCGGCAACGTGAAGGACGCGTTCAAGAAGTAACACCCGGTAGACGGTTCCCCCTCACCGGCGGACCCCCGCTCGCTTCACGGCGAGCGGGGGTCCGTGTGTGTACCGGCATGGATGGGCCTAGATCATGGGGTCATGCCGCAGTTGCCTTCCCCCGGGGCCGAACCACCGCCCCGCCCCAGCTCGGACCAGCCCGCCGAGCTGAGCTTCACCCCCCGCTCCCGGGTGCGTTGGCTGGCGCCGGGCATGCTCGCCCGCACCGGCGTCGGGGTGGCCATCTCCGAGGTCTTCGGTACCTTCGCCGACCGGCGCGAGCTGCAGCGCACCGAGTCGGGCGCCCCGCTGGACCTCTCCGCACCCCCGGCGAGCGGGGCGTTCTGGCTGGACTACGTGGCCGACATCGGAGATGGCTTCGACGCCGCCGCCACGGTGGCCAGCCAGCTCGCCGCCGACCAGCTGGAGCTGCCGCTGGGCCCGCGCCGGTACCAGACCCAGGCCGGTTCGCTGCTGGTCTTCGGCGGTGACGAGTGCTACCCGTTGGCCTCCCGAGCCAACTACACCGACCGGCTGGTCGGGCCGTACCGGATGATGCTGCCGTGGACCGAGCGGCCCCGCTGGCTGGTCGCGCTGCCGGGCAACCACGACTGGTACGACGGCCTGGCCAGCTTTCTGCGCCAGTTCTGCCAGGGCCGGTGGATCGGTGGCTGGAAGACCGTGCAGTCCCGCAGCTACTTCGCCATCAAGCTGCCCGGCGGCTGGTGGCTGTGGGGGATCGACATCGCGCTGGGCGATGACATCGACAAGCCGCAGCTGGACTACTTCCGGGACATCGCCGAACTGCTGGACCCGGACGACTCGATCATCCTGTGCTGGGCGATGCCGTCCTGGGTGGAATCCGGACCGGAGAACCCAGAGGGCTATGCCCCGCTGGAGTTCTTCGAGCGGACGATCATCCCGGACCGCGCCATGTTGCGGCTATCCCTGTCCGGGGACCTGCACCACTACGCCCGCTACCAGGGCCTGGATCTGGCCGGCCAGCAGAAGATCACCGCGGGGGGCGGCGGGGCGTACCTGTACGGCACGCACCACCTGCCGAACAAGCTGAACCTGCCGCCGGTCGAATCGAAGGACCCGAACAAACATCCCCCGGTGCCGTACCGGCTGGAGCGCTGCTACCCGAGCAAACCGACCTCGCGGCGGCTGCGCGCCGGGGTCCTCGGGCAGGTCTACCGCAACCCGGAGTTCTGCCTGGTGCCGATGCTGCTCTACCTGGTGATCGGGACGGCGGTCAGCCGGGCGTTCCCGTTGCTGGGCGCCGACCGCTGGTGGGTGCCCAACACGGCGCCGCTGCTGCTGACCCTGGTGCTGCTCGGCGCGGTGTGGCTGGGGCTGAACGCGTTCACCGGGGTCAACGGGCGCCGGTACCCGGCCCGGCGACGGCTCGTCGGCGGTGCCCACACGCTGGGGCACACGGTGTCCATCGTAGGCACCTGGGCCGGCGTCGCGCTGGGCACCGAGGCGGCCGGCTGGACGTGGCCGTGGCCATCGGTGGCGATCCCGGTGGCCGAGGCGCTGGTCGGGGTGGGCTGGGGACCGTTCGTGGTGGCCATCTACCTGTTGCTGGCCGACCGGGTGGGTCCGGGGGTGAACACCGACGAGCTGTTCTCCGCGCAGGCCATCCAGGACTACAAGTGCTTCGTGCGGCTGCGCATCGATACCGACGGAGCGCTCACCGTGTTCCCGGTCAAGATCGAGCGCGCGGTGCGCTGGCGGTTCGCCCCGGATCCCGGCCCGGACGGGGACCGGCGCTGGTTCCTGCCGGTCGACGGGGTGGAACCGAAGGCTGAGTTGATCGAGGAGCCGATCCTGATCACCAAACGACCCGTCCCTCCGCCCCCACCTGTGTGATCACAGCGGCGAATCGTCCCGATGTGGGTGGCCGTCAGATGTGTAACCTAACGAGGTGCGGTCGGCCGGTTTCTGATAGTAATCAGGGGTGTATAGACCGTCCGAGCGCCCGGAGATCAAGTTCCGGGTCCTGGATTATCGCGATGCGCACGAGAGCGTGCTCGTCTTCATGGCCGAGCTGGCCAACGCTGAGCTGCCCGGACATCCAGATCTGGCGCCACCGGAGGGAGCGGAGCTCGAGCCGGAGCGGCGCGGCCTGTTCGTGGTCGCCTACCTCAACGGGCAGCCGGCCGCGTCGGGCGGATACCGGATATTTCCTGGCGATTCCTCAGGGGACACGGCCGAGTTC
>Ga0193743_1002921_pt1 | contig 11650 bp, 11 predicted proteins | sample L2c2metaG_FD_143038 | JGI IMG/M metagenome (GOLD analysis project Ga0193743, IMG submission 143038) | Soil microbial communities from a riparian zone of the East river system, Colorado, United States - L2c2 | ecosystem: Environmental > Terrestrial > Soil > Riparian zone | place: USA: East River...
GCCCCTGGCCGCTGGATCTCCTTTCGATGCCTCCTCCGATGGCGTGCTTCCTAGAGAGCGTAAGTAGGCCACAATCTGCTTGCCTTCGCGCGCCGCCAGCGGGAATGCCGGCATTTCTGAATTTGGTATGCCTGTCAGAATGTTCCGCAGGATCTCTGCGTCCGAGGCGCCCCAGCGCCATTGTCCCGAGGTCAGGTCTGGCCCCCGGCCGCCTTTCGCATTTCCTCCGTGACAGGCCGTGCAGGATCTCTGGAACAGATTCCGGCCTGCTGCAATATCTCCTCCGGCAGCCGGATCTTGCGCGCCCAAAATCAGGCGAAAACGAATATCAGCGAAACGAGCTTTAAAGCGAATTGCACGTACGCGCGCTCTTTTAGGCTTTGCGAATGTACAAGCTAGGCAGCCGGGTCAGATTTCTTTAAGCAGCCACCGGACGGCGCGTTTCTGCAACTCCAAATACTGAGGCACCCATAGAGCATGGATGGTATGGCCAACTCCCGTGAAGGCAACCCGGCCCTGGCCATAGTCATAAGCCCAGGCTGAGATCGACTTGGTTCCACGGCCTTCAAAATCAAGACCGTCGATGTTGTCCGCTTCCATCAGAATATGCTTGCGATCCTTGTCGTACTCGACATAGTGCTGTTCATCGTTGACCACAAATTCCTGAATACCCTGTGTGATCGGATGATCGCGATTGACCACCCTTACCTTAAACGGTCGAAGGGTCGGATGGCCAATATACGCGCCACCCATGACTTCGCGATAATTCTTCGACGAATGCGAGATATGGCTGCTGTTATGCATCGCATAGAGCCCGTTGCCGGCATTCACAAAATCCTTCACCGCCGCACCCTGTTCCTCATTCATCCAGAGGACGGATTTTGCTTCGGGAAAATCTTTCTTATTCTCGAAATGCGCCGCGTATCCGGTATAAGCGTCCGGTCCCAAATAGCCGTTGGGCCAGATCATCCCATCGCGCAGGATCACCAATAGCTGATAATTCTTCAGCAAATCGCGCGAGAGGGCATCATATTGAATGGTGTAATCCACTTTCATGCCCAGCGAGCTGAAGACCTTTTCCAAGCCCACGCGAATATAGTCGGGATTATGATAGCGGTCTCCGATGAGCGCCAGCACTCGCTTGGAAGTTGGCGCCGCGGCCGACAGGCTTGCCGTGGTTGCAAGCAAGGCACAGTCTAGAATGGTTCGTCTTGAGATCTTTTGACTTTTCATGGTGGTTTTCACTAGCTTTGTGCCGCAGGCTATCCCGCGTACCGGAATTGGCTCAGCTTCCGCGTTTCATAGCCAAGCGCCGACGATAGCTCCGCGGCGGCGGACGTGATCTGGGAGGCAAGGCGGGCCTGGTTCAAACCATAAAAGCGCTCGGCTTCCATGGAAGCGCTGATGGCGCCGATCACCACGCCCATGCAGTCGCGGACTGCCGACGCGATGCAGCAGGCGCCGTCGATACACTCCTCGCGGTCAAGCGCGTAGCCTCGCTGCCGGATCGTCTGGAATTCACTTTCAAGCGCCTCCAGGGTCGTGATCGTCCGGCCCGTGCTTTTCTTCAGTCCATCGCGTTCCAGCGTTCGTAAAATCGTTGCCCGGTCGAGGCTGGCCATGATTGTTTTGCCCAGCGCCGAGGCATGCACGTTCTCCGCCGCTCCAAGCCGCACTTCAAATAAGGGCTTGCAGGCAAGATCAACCTGGTCTATCAGGAATACTTCACATTCGCGTTGGTCAAACATCGCTAAATGCGCGGCCGCTTCCAGGCGCCTGGAAAGGCGCCGCAGAATCGGACCGCCGTTCGCATGCAGAACGTTCTGTTGAAACGCGGTCAAACCCAAACGCAACAGGCCGGAGCCTACCCGGTAGCGCTTGTTGTCCGAATCCTGCTCTATATATCCAAATTGCTTGAGAGCGGCAAGGATACGATGCACATCGCTCGGGAGCAATTCCGTTCGCCGCGCCAGATCCGTTACGCCAAGCGATGGCCGGTTTCGAAACTCTGCCAGGATACGGCAGACCTTTGTCACAGTGGTTGCTGGTTTCATACTCCGACCTCGTGGGCGGCGACGGCCCCGTCCTACTAAGTCGCCTTCCGCGGCAACTCGCCAGAACGTTAGGAAAAGTCTATGTGAACCAAAGAATTAAGTCAATTGCGGATTCAAACTGTTTGAATTGGTTGCCGTAAGTGGTTTTCAGAGCACTGTCTTCATGTAAGTGCTCTACATGTAAAGAGCGCAAGTCGGCACATCTTATATAATCCATACCAATATCGCCGGTGTCTTCGTTATCGCCGGTCATCGAGATCGCACAGACCAACGGGGAGTAGCTCATGAGCAAAAAGCGCGTGACATGGACTGAGGCGTTTGAGGAAGAGATAGAGGTGGTGAAAAAGCGCCGCCAGGGATCCGTCGAGATCCAGAAGAACCTTGTCGGGCTGGCAATTTCCGGCGGGGGCATTCGCAGCGCGACTTTTGCTCTAGGCGTGCTCGAGGGTCTGAAGCAGTCGGGATTGCTCCCAAAGGTTGACTTCCTGTCCACGGTTTCCGGCGGAGGATACATCGGCGCATGGCTGAGCGCCAACTGCAAGCGCGCTGCCGACCGCAAGGAACCGGACTGGTTGGGCAAAGCAGCGAATTGGAAAGATTCCATCAGCCACTTGCGCCGCTATTCTAACTACCTGTCGCCCACGCTCGGCTTCTTCAGCGCCGACACCTGGTCGGTGGGCGCCATCTGGCTGCGCAATACCATCCTCGTTCAACTCACGGTGATTCTGGCGATTGCCGTCGCGCTTCTCGCGCCGCGCCCGCTGTTTCAAGCCTTTCGGTACTGGCCGGAAGTAGGCCACTGGCGTTGGGCCACGATCTTCTTATTTATCCTCGGCGTGGTCGGAATTGCCGGCAATCATCTTCGGTTGGGCCAGAACTCCAGCGTGCCGTTGTTGCAGGCCAGGCGCTGGCCCGTCGGATTGATCGCCGCGTCCGTTTTCCTGGCGGTCGCCGCGGTTGTGGGTGTCCGGTTCAATTTCGAGCCTTTCTCCAACGCCCAGATCGATCTCGTTCCCGCCGCCGTGATCGCCTCCCTTCTAATTCTGGCCGGGTTTTATCTTCAGCCGGTCGCGGTGAGACTCGTCAAAGCGTGCTGGCGAGGTCCGGATCCGCCGGAACAAATTAACTACACTCAGGCTTGGGTACAGGTCGTTGTGGTGATCCCAATGATGGCCACCGGCTTTCTGGTGGGCGCCATTCTGTGGGGGCAGTGCCGTCCCGGTTCCGGCCGGTTGGCTGAGCTGGACACGTTTAGCGGTTTTTTCACCACCGCATGGCGCTTCTGGCCGTTCCCTCTCGCCGTGGTGTTCGCTTCGCTCTGGCTGCTCTCGTTTTGCTCCATCCGCAATCGTTGGGACGCCAAGTGCATCTTCGCCGCGCTGGCCGCGCCGGTCCCGGCAATGCTGGTGCTCCATGCGCTACTTTCCGTTATTATGCTCCTGCTCCATGGCTGGGCGAAAAGCGCGGAGGGTAATTGGATGGCTTATGTCTGGGCGCCCTCCATGGTGCTGTATGCGTTTTCCCTCACCATTGTGATACTCATCGGCATGCTGGGCCGGCAGTCCTCCGAAGGCGTACGTGAATGGTGGAGCCGTTTTGGCGCTTGGCTGGGCATCTACGGATTCGCCTGGATGTTACTCAACGCCGCCGCGGTCTACGGGCCGCTACTCGGCGCAGTCTTGCTGCAGGCAGGTACATGGAAAGTCTCTATCGGCGGTTGGGTCGGCACAACGCTTGCCGGTCTCTTCGCCGGTAACTCAAGCGCAACCGGTGAGTCGTCCTCCCCCAGCAAAAGCACGCGCGTAGCTAGCCTGGACCTTGTCGCCAAAATCGCGCCCTTCATTTTTATCGCTGGACTGCTGATAGCCGTTTCCACCGTCCTCCATCTGATTATCGCGAGTAACTCCGGCGCGATGTGGAACGGTGCACTCCAACTGCAGCGTGATCACTGGACGCTAATGAATAGCGCGGACCCGAAAATCGTTGGCCTCCTCCTGGTGGCCTGTTTGGCGGTCTTGCTGCTGCTCGCCGCGCGCGTCGATATTAACGAATTCAGCCTCAACGCCTTTTATCGCAGCCGTCTGGTGCGCTGCTACCTGGGCGGAACGCGCTTCCGGCCCGGTGAACGGCATCCACAAAATTTTACCGGATTTGATGACAACGACGACCTGCCGCTCGCTGCCCTCGACGATTCGCAACCGGCGCCGGCGGGCCCTCTCCACATCGTGAATTGCGCGCTCAACCTCGGCGGATCGAAGGATCTCGCGCTACATACCCGCCACAGTGCCACGTTCACTCTCACTCCGCTGCGCTGCGGCAGTAGATACCTCAGCCGCGACCAGGTTGGCAACACCAATGAAATTGGCTACACGCGCACCGCCATCTTCGGAGGCAGGGACGGTCAGCCTTCGCTCGGCCAGGCGATTTCGGTTTCCGGCGCAGCGGCAAGTCCCAACATGGGCTATCACACTTCGCCCGTTGTAGCATTTCTCCTCACCCTGTTCAACGTGCGGCTAGGCTGGTGGTTCCCCAATCCCAGCACCACGGCGATCAAAAATCCATCGCCGTGGTTCAGCCTGCGTTATCTCTTCATGGAACTGTTCGGCGGCGCGGCTGACAAATCGTCGTACCTCGCCATCTCCGATGGCGGGCACTTTGAAAACCTTGCGGCTTATGAACTGGTGAAACGCAAATGCCGCGTCATTATCGTCAGCGACGCCGAATGCGACCCCTTTCTCCGGTTTGAAGGCCTGGGCTCCCTCATTCGCATGTGCGCGGTCGACTTCGGCGCCAAGATCACCATCGATGTCAACTCCATCCGTCCGGCGGAGTCGCCTTGGAGCAGTAACCGTTACGCCGTCGGCAGCATCGATTACGGGGATGGTTTAATCGGAACGCTGATTTACCTGAAGGCTTCCATGACCGGGCAGGAAGCTACCGACATCTTGCAGTACAAAGCCGTTCACCCGACATTTCCCCACGAGAGCACAGGCAATCAGTTTTATGCCGAAGACCAGTTTGAAAGTTACCGTGGTCTCGGTCGCGACATCGTAACGCGGGCTTTCGCATCGGTCGCCATCGAGGAAGATTTGAGCACCCTGGCGCGCAAGCTGGAACAACTCAGCTCCCCCACCCTCCACGGCAGCGCGCAGTTTACGCGCCACAGCACGCGCTTGATGGATCTGTGGTCGAAGTTGAGCGCAAACCCCGACCTGAATTTCCTCGATCGCGAATTGACCGGCGCTTGGCCGGACTCCCCGGAAAAGGGTTTCCGCTCAGCCTTTTACCTCTGTGCCGAAATGATTCAGCTAATGGAGAACGTTTATCTAGACCTTCGCCTGGAAGAAACCTGGGACCATCCCGACAACACAGGCTGGCGCGCCACATTTCAACATTGGGCAAATTCTCCAGTGATTCAGAAAACCTGGCAGATCACTTCAGGGACCTACGGATTGCGCTTCCAATACTTCTGCCAGCGCCGCCTAGGCCTCGCCGCTTCCCCAAAGACGCCGGCTTGAGACCATCAGATGCCGGCAAAGAGTATTTCTGATAACCTGAGGTCCCAAACATCATGAGCAAGCTAACAGGAAAAGTCGCAATCGTCACCGGAGCTTCTAAAGGAATTGGCGCTGCTATCGCGGAACACCTTGCCGCGGAAGACGCCTCCGTTATCGTTAACTACGCCAGCAGCAAGGCCGGCGCGGATGCCGTCGTGAAGCGGATCACGGAGAAGGGCGGTAAGGCCATCTCGCTACAAGCCGACGTTTCCAAGCCGCAAGACATAGAGCGTCTTTTCGCCGGCACGAAGACTGCCTATGGAAAGCTGGACGTCCTGGTCAACAATGCGGGCATATACGAATTCGCGCCGCTTGAATCTATTACTGCCGAGCACTTCCATAAGCAATTCGATTTGAATGTTCTCGGGTTGCTTCTCACTACCCAGGCAGCCATCAAATTCTTCGGCCCGGAAGGCGGCTCCATCATCAACATCAGTTCTATTGTCGGTCCAATGCCGACCGAGAACGGTTCCGTGTACAGTGCCACAAAAGCCGCCGTGGATGCCCTAACCGTCTCGCTCTCCAAGGAGCTTGGTCCCAAAAAGATCCGCGTGAATTCACTCAACCCCGGCATGGTGGAAACCGAGGGGCTGCACTCCGGTGGAATCGCTGAAAGCGACTTTCGCAAGAAGCTCGAGTCCCTGACTCCGCTTGGACGCATCGCGCAGCCGGAAGATATTGCGCGCGCCGCCGTGTTTTTCGCGTCGGACGACTCCGGTTGGGTGACTGGGCAAATTCTGATCATTGCCGGTGGCCAGCGCCAGTAGGCGATCAGCTTTCTTATTGGGCCGTGCCGGAAGTCCGGAAAGTTTTCTCCTGACCATACATGGTGAGCAGCGGGTGCTTGACCTGAGCTCTGAACTCGTATTCGCGATTTCCGGTAAGACCACGTAACGAGTAAGTAAATTCACCAGTGGCCGTTTTGGGGCCGGTGGGCAAGTCGGTCCAGGGTTCGGTTTGTTCCGAAAGGTCCGTACCGCCCTTCTTCAATCGAAATTGGAAACCCACCTGCACTTGCTCCACGTCGCCCATATTCGTCAAGCTCCCGTGAAGAGTCTCGGTCGCGCCGGCTGAATTCCACTGCGCGCGTAGCGTTGTAACTTGCGGCGGACGCATCGCCGGCTCAACGTTCGTCATCTTCACAACGACCGGGTTCGGCCAGCGGCGATCTGTGTAGAGGCGCTGCGCGCGGTAGGCGGTGACGTGCAGTCCGCTGCTGTCTTGCGTCCATGTGGTCTTCGGCTTTACGTCAGGCTTGTATTCAACCAGCTCGTCCGATTGACCCAGCACGGAGACCGTCGTCTGTGGAGTCGCCCGCACTGACCGGAGGGTGATGGTTTTGGGGTCACCCAGCCGCCAATGCTCGTCGTGGGTGAGGAAAGCGTAAACAGTCTCCTCGCTTTTCCGTTTCGTGAACCAGACGTTGTTTTCGTTGGTGACGACCCAGGGGCGAACGTCGCGAATGGCCTCGCCGTTCACGAAATTCCAAAGGGCAATCTCACGCAAGCGCGCGTCCTGTTCCTCGGCAATGGTTCCATTGGGCTTCGGACCGATATTGAGGAGCAGGTTTCCGCCTTTGGCTCGTGTCTCGATCAGGGTATTGATCAATTCTGTCCCGGATTTGTAGTGTTCGTTTGTGGCCTTCCATGGCCACTCGGTGCCCATGGTTAAGTTGCCTTCCCATGCTCCGGGCAGGGCGACGCCAGGCGTGTATTGCTCCGGGGTTTCCATCACACCACGAGTGATGACTAGGTTCGGCTGCAGCTGCCAAGCATACTCAATGAGCTGCTCGGCCGGCCCGTCAAAAAAGAAGTAATCAATGGGACCGTAATTGGTGAGCAGTTCCTTCAACTGACGTTTGGTGTAGTCCATGAATTCGGGAATGTCTTGCGGATATACGCCTTTCACGTGGCGGTTGATCGTGATGTGGTGCTGCGTAAGCCACCAGAAATCATCGGGAGAGAAGTAGATGCCGATCGCGATCCCCTGCCGGCGAAACGCCGTGATGAGCGCGGCCATGACATCTTTTCCATAAGGAGTGTGCATCACGCTGAAGTCGGTAGTCCGTGTGTCCCACATGCAGAAGCCGGCGTGGTGCTTGGCCGTAAACATGACGTAGCGAAAACCCGCCAGCTTGGCCAGGCGTGCCCAGTCGTCGGGCTGGTATTGATCGGGATTGAAATACGCCGGGAGCGTTTCGAAGAAGCGCTGAACATAATCCGGAGACGCGCCAACGAGCGAATGCGAAATGACGCCGCCGAGTGTTCCATCCACGCCCCAGTGAATAAAAAGGCCGAGCCCGCGATCGCGGAATAGTTCGACCGCTGCGGGATTGTTACCCGGATGGGGACTCGCCGGGGCATCGCCCAACTGCGCGGATGCGATAGTAACGGAGCCGATGACAAACGCGAGCACTGCCAGTCTCATTGTGGTTTTTGTATCATAACGGACCTAGTTCAAATGCGCCTTTCCTTCATCCTAATCTCCTGCCTCGCGCTTTCTCAGCCGCTCTTCTCCGCGGCCTCAAATGACCTTCTCTCCGGGGTGATCGACGTGCATGCGCACTGCGCCCCCGATAGCGTCCCGCGTAGTATCGACGCTATCGATCTCGCCAGGCTGGCGAAGTCTCGCGGCATGCGTGGCTTGGTGCTGAAGAGTCACTGGGAGCCTACCGCCTCCCTTGCTTATTTGACTCGCAAGGAAGTGCCGGGCATCGAAATCTTTGGCGGCATCGATCTGAATCTCAGCGTGGGCGGAATGAATCCGGAAGCGGTCGAGCGTATGGCGAAGATAACCGGCGGCTGGGGGCGCTTTGTTTGGATGTCAACCTTCGATTCCCAGGCGCAAGTTCGTTTTGCGAAAGAGAATCGTGCCTTCGTAGCGGTTGCGCGAGACGGGCAGCTGTTGCCGGAAACCAAAAAAGTAATCGCAATGATCGCCAAGTATCATCTGATTCTAGCGACCGGCCACAACTCGCCGCGGGAAGACTTGCTGCTGATTCAAGAAGCGCGCAGTCAAGGCGTGCGCCACACCATCGTCACTCATGCCATGATGGCGCCGATTCATATGTCTATTGATGAGATGAAGCAGGCTGCCGGTTTAGGCGCCTTCCTGGAATTCGTGTACAACGGGCTGATCGGCCATTACAAAGAGTTCACTTTTGCCGATTATGCCAAAGCGATTCAGGCAGTGGGCGCGGAGCATTGCATCATCTCCAGCGACATGGGAGCGGCGTCCAACCCCCTGCACCCGGATGGCCTGCTGCTCTTTTTCGAAGGATTGAAAAAGGCCGGTCTCACCGACAGTCAAATTCGCATGATGTCTGCGCGCAACCCGGCGCTGCTGTTGGGTTTATAGTGCCCCGACGGCGTACCATCGGGACATGTCCATGATGGAGCTCCGGAAGCAATTCGGCGATATCGACATTTATCTGTTCGACCAACTTCTGCGCGGCCGCGTCGCACCCGGTATGCGGATTCTGGATGCGGGCTGCGGCTTTGGCCGGAACTTGATTTATTTCTTACGCCAAAGCTACGAAGTATTCGGCGTGGATCGGGATCCAAAGAGCGTGGACGATGTGCGCCGCCTGGCGGCCGCGCTGGCGCCAAACCTGCCGCCGGATAACTTTCGCGCGGAAGCAGTCGAATCCATGTCCTTTCCCGACGCCTTTGCGGACGTGGTGATTAGTAGCGCTGTCCTCCACTTTGCACGGAATGACGAACACTTTCGAAACATGCTGCAAGACACTTGGCGAGTGCTGAAACCGGGCGGGTTCCTATTCTGCCGCCTGGCGTCCTCCATCGGCTTGGAGCACCGGATGCAGCACGTCGCGGGACGCCGCTTTCTATTGCCGGACGGCTCGGAACGATATCTGGTGGACGAAGCGCTGCTGGCTCAATTCACAAACGATCTGGGCGGACGGATGATCGACCCCCTGAAGACGACCGTGGTGCAGAATGAGCGCTGCATGACGACGTGGGTGCTGCGCAAGGCCGGGTGACGCGCCACTAAGTTAAGACGCCAGCGGGGTATCCACGCGGATGCCAGAAGATGCAAGGGCTGAGAAATATTCGGCAACCTCCTTGGGCGAATGGCGGACGCGAGAATAGCGGCTATATCGCTGCGGTCGAACGCCGAATAAGATCCTTTGACCTTCTAATCAGATCGGACATGAGTCTTCCGTGGCCGACCGTCTGGAAGACGTTAAAGATACTCATCATTGTGGCGCGCTTCCTGTAAGGCGACACCCACATGTCGCGAAAGGTGCGGCCTGTGGTCACGAGTTTGGGCGCACCAGGGCCAGGAAGTTACCACGGCTCTGCTTAGCTCGGGTGCTGGGATCGCTTGGCTGCGATGGATTTTAGGACTAGCACTTCCAACACCTTTTAATTCACATCGGCGAGCTTCTTAATGTACAGGCAACCCCCGCTTGTAGAGTGCTCGCCAAGCTTGGCCAGCAATTCCCCAGAATCACTGAAGCCAGTCATTCCATAGAGAACGGTTGCAGCCTTACGCGGCGAAAAACAGGCGAGCGGCATATCGCCCTCGCCCCCACATTTTCGCCTTTTCGCCGGTCGCGCTTTGCATCAACTTGACGAGCGCCTTGGCATCCGCGCGTTTTGTCTCATTTGTGAGCGCATCGATAAACGCCGCGACACTTAGTTGAGTTGGCTTGGTTTTGTTGCCCGCCATTTCCTCCACCTTCCGACTCTCCAAAGGCTAATCCAGCGCAAAGAAAGGCGCAACTCGATATATCGCTGAGGGAGCCACGGACGGGAGAATCCAGTTGCGCTTCAGCCGTGGTGGGCGGCTGGCATAGTAAGTGTATCGGTCACGGTAAGCTCACGAACTTGCAAGCGTGCGATCGTAAGATCCCCGATTGAGACCGACTTCAGATCTGCTTTACCGACCGTCAGCCTACCGACGACGAAGCGGCCAACGGCAAACGCACCCAGCGCAAACGCACCGATGGCGAGGGCCCCCAAAGCATTCGCGCCTACAGCGGCACGGCCAATTGTGAACTGTCGAAGAGTCTTGGTATGCGTCATGGAAAAATACCTACTCGATTATCCTTCAAACGAATGCCTAGCCGGGTCGCAACTCGCCGGGCAGTAGCGGTGCGAGTCTCCTTCATCTCCCGTCCCTCGGCAAGCACGGCCTCCAAAACCGCGGGGGATGCAGTCTGGGGAGTTCCGCTAAGAAAGGATGGCGCAGGGGCATATTCGATGCTGAGCTGAATCTGCTCTGCCGTCTGATCGACGTGCAAAAGAGCCGCCATCGTGAGCGCGCCGTCTAGCCCGCGGTGACGCCAGCGGCCGTGACAAGATTTCCGTCCACGACCACGCGAGCGTTGACCGGCGTCGCGCCAAAGCACGGGAGCAAGTCGAAAGCGGTCCAGTGCGTAGTGGCCCTCCGCTGTCGAAGGATGCCAGCCGCTCCGCAGAGCAGCGCTCCACTGCAGACCGAGTAGACGTACCGTCCCGATTCCATCTGCTTCCTGATAAACGACAGAACGGTCTCGTCGTCCATCAGCGCGTCCTGGCCGTACCCTCCGGCTACAACCAGCAAGTCGAGGGGCGGAGCTTCGGCTAGGGCGCTCTCCGGCGTCAGCACCAGCCCCTTTAAATCCCGTACTGGGCGCCGTTCTTTCCAGAGGATTTGGATAGTGGAGTTCGGAAACCGGGAAAAGACTTCGAATAGGCCCGTGAAGTCGATCTGGTCCATTCGAGGGTAAACCAGCATGCCGATTTGAAGATGGGCCTGGGTCATAAATGAGTAAGCTCCCGCGATCACTGGATGACGGTGCGAAGCCGCTTCGATAATCGGCCGGAGTGGTATGGAGATGACGTAAAAACGGTCTCCTCATGGATTGTGAGCTGGGGTGGCGATAGTTTTGGAACGTAATGCCGTGCACTGGATAATGCAGAGCGTTTTTAGCCCAGCGGCGCGGCGACAAAGATTGAAAGGGTTGGATGCTGAAGGCCGCGGCGGTGAGCTAAAAACGGGTTGGACTAAACCGCTATACGAAACTTCCAGCTA
>Ga0193743_1002923_pt1 | contig 11648 bp, 12 predicted proteins | sample L2c2metaG_FD_143038 | JGI IMG/M metagenome (GOLD analysis project Ga0193743, IMG submission 143038) | Soil microbial communities from a riparian zone of the East river system, Colorado, United States - L2c2 | ecosystem: Environmental > Terrestrial > Soil > Riparian zone | place: USA: East River...
AACCGTTGACGTGGTTGACAACCGTTAACGTTGGTTAATAACCAGTTGAAATTGATGTGAACTCTGACCAGTCCTACTTACCAGTGACTGGAAGCCTAAGCTTAAAATGAACAGAGAAGGTGCACAGCCTCAGTTTGATACGTTCAGACGGCTGCCCCCAACAATCATGGCAAATTAGCACCGATAGACCCTGTAACAGTTCACTGATGGACAACACCATTAGTAGGGACAAGCTGGGACAAGTTGCACCGGGATAACTATAGCTAGCTGCATACCGAGGTGGCTAAAGCCAACCCCGCCTACAGATAGGGTTTGACCCTACGAATCTTGGCAACCACCAGTTGTTATACGATCCAAACCAATATTACGGCAAGTTGCCATCAGCGATGATCGGTGGGTGATCATATCTTCCTCGACCCTCTAATCTCAGCCCCAATCTCAAGCGCTCTCTTCCCTTCCAACCACAACATGGCTTCTAAAACCCATCATATTAAAAAATCAGTTGGGAAAGTCGGAAATTCAGGAGCCGGGCTACACATACCCTTATATGTTTTTGGAACTACTTGACGGGGAGTTATCAAAGCAGCAGCACAGTTCGAAGTGTAAGCAGTCGAAGATTCCTGACACCAGGTGAATCTGAAATCGTTGGTCGTCTGTTCAGATCCTGTCTTCACGTCTACGACGTTGGCTTGTACTCCTACATGCTGTAATAATGTAAACGTAGATAGCTGAACAAAGTGAAAAACAAAGATACTGACCACTATAACATCATATTGTGGAGAAGAAGTCGTGTGGAGGATTTGAGAACGGAGGCGGAGAATAGACCCGATAGGAACTGGACGAGCGAACGAAATCCCATCCAAAGAGAGAAACTTGACTGGACCACGGGTAAACAGGTTTGCATTTGTAAAGCCCAGCTAAAATATGAATTGTTAGGCAAGAGTGCATGAACAAGTGTTGAAACAATTGATTCACCTCATAAGCCAGTCTCATTAGATATCCACCGAATATTTTTTGATGAACACTATGAGATTAGACGTTATTGTAAGTCTGGGACTGAAAAGGGTGTGAACGTACTTGCGTTCTTGTGGATACATCAGAATGCACTTTTCTAGAACCGTATCACCCATCCACACTCGTTCTGTGGTGGTGGTATCATGCCCGGTATTCTCGCCTTGCTCTTTCCCCTGCCCGTATTTCAGATAAAATTCATGTAAATCACTTGCTTCCGATGAACTTGGAGGCACGCGTGATAACGACCGTAATGCAAGTGACTGCCTTCGCCGTTTTATCTCTATTATCGTTATATAAGAATCGGAGGGAATTAGACAGACATACGTTCTCCAAGGGCGTACAACTCCTGTTCCTCATCCGTAGAAACAATCAACGGATTCACCTCCCTTGCACGATGCGTACTCGCATTCCTACACACCATCGAAAATCGACCTGTAAGAAAAAATAATCATATTAATATTTGTTGACAAGAGACCGATCAGTACTTGCCTATTAAAACGGTCTCTTCGGGTTGTTCCATACCAACAGATTCCATTTTAACGGCAACTTCCATCGAGCTATGACCAGTGTAGATAACTTGACCGCTGAGGCGCAGATCACGAGCTGGATTTAGAGGAGACATCATATCAAGCCTGTTTGCATGAGAAGTATCAGTAGATAGAATGATGATAGGATAGATACGTCAGGACTGACCGATCGACGGAGGCAGTGACAATGTAATAGCCACGCTCTTGTATTCGACCGAGAGTGTGGACATCAGGACCGAGCATATGTTTATAAGCAATAGATCCGGCCAACGAGTCGAGGTGTTCCATTAACCTATAATAGCATATCGGGATTATACAGCCTGAAACAGATGCAATACCCACTTTCCAGTTCTGATACCCCCAGACGCGTTGACATACTGTTCTAGAAGTTGAGATGACGATCCAAACGGGAGGATTGATTCCGAATAAGAATCATGCATATGTCGGGGGGTGGTCAATGGGATTGCATCATCGGGGGGTGGCGCATGCGCAAGTGTACCGACTTTCGGGAGAAGAATTTCTGACCACGGTGTAGGGGTTCTCAATGGCATGACACTTGAGATTGAACGTTTTGAATGACAGGGACATAACAGGGGAATAGACGCACTTTTGGTAATTTGGATCCGATCTCGCTCCTAGTCATATATAAGTTGAAGTTGTATTGGACAAGAAAGAGGGTACTCACTAACCACTTTCAACAGTCTATCCATCGATGATACATCTTTATTCTCTTCGACGACAGCCTTTAAGACTCTTGTATGGAAGGTTCTTGTGATGTTGTATAATAGTACACGAGATAGATGCATTGCCTGCCGACAGCTGTAACGAATACGTGACATTGTAACAATAATTCGGCAATATTCCGAAGTGACTCTTGACGAAATCACATGTACTTCAAATCGACTAGGTACTTGTTAGTGTAGTCATTTTTACCCTTTTTCTCTCTATGTACTATTTTTCCTTAACTAGCTCACTACCCACCAAGTAGTATAAATACGAAGAGAAATGTAACTACGACCCAGTTGAAATTAAATAGTTGTTCAAACAGTAATTACTGTGACATCTGTGACGGTAGTTACTGAAGGTTACAACTTCTCAGTTGTCTTATCAACGTTTATTATAATGGCAGATACATAAGAGTCCCTGTCCAATGTCCGGTTCCCGCAAACCCTCCTTTCTTCTGGCGAATACTCCCTGGCAGGACCTTTCGCTCTTTTTTCTTCTTCTCAGATGTATTATATCCCTACTTTTACCCGAAAAGCTGTAGGTATTTTTAATATCTACTAGTCTTATACATTCACTTGACAGAAACACCGCAGTATGCTCGAATCACTCAGAGCCCTATTACTTCTTCTTTCTTTGCTTTCAGTCTCATCTACTGCTTAGTCCAAAGTGTTCTTCAATCCGTTTTGCTCTCTGTCGATGTCGAATATAGCACTCTCGTTTCTAGCATCGTCAAAGGTGGCAACATTCCTCCCGCAAATTTTACTTTCCTCGAAGGCCAGGGGGGTCATCTACATCTTCAAGTTTGTAACGACATCCCGAGCAACCAAATTCCGTATCCTTGTACCACTGTTTTTCATTCAATTGGGGCCGTACAGGTACAATACCACTCTGATATTTTGAAATGGCAATAGCTAAAGTTCACCAGGCTGTAGGTAATCGACAAACTCTTGTAGGTGGATCCTAAATGAATGAGCGACCCATCTGATATGATGCAGGTTCTAGATGGATGGGAAAAGGATCTCAACGTTACCACCATATTCAGCCCCTCCAATGCAACGAATGTAGTTGGCGTCCGAATCAAAACCTTCAAAGGTCCAATCGTATCCCTCAATGAACAATGCGTTCAAAACCTTCTCTATCCTTCCCAAATGTATGCGCATCATCCCACAAACATTACTACTATTCACATTTGTGTGGCGCATATAGATTAAGGAACTTTAGATATGAAGACATTATCTGGCTGTGTTTCCAACTATGGCTCCTAACCATCTCAGTTTTCGTCATTCTGCACGGCTCGGTACCTCACACGTAAGTCCAAGAGAACCTCGATACCCAGAGAGCTAGTCCGAGTATATCACCAGGCTGGCGGCTCTCATTACACGTGCGCTAGAAACTGGATGGGCGGTTTATGCTACATGGCGGGGCCCAGCTTACCGAGCCAACTTTCAAGAACTTCTAGCTGATCCTGGAACTCCTTGTTCTTTGGATCTGTTCTCAGCATATTGGCGAAAACGTTACGTTTTCGAGGTGAATTAACGCGTATATACATACTATCTGAACCATACCCGCATGCTAATCGATAAAACAGATCACCGATTTAGTAGTATGTAGTACTGGGCTGATCGTTTTTTCATACCTATCATGGAAACTCCTCAAGGTGCACTAAAATCCACGAGTTCTATGAATTTCCTGATTGATTTCTAGGTGTACAACGCTCAATCATTCAAATGCGTCGGTGCACCTCAACACGTCATGCGCATTCATAAGGTATGTAGGCTCCCTCTTTAACCAACTCAACTATCCGCTGATATTAAACCTCTATCTATACCCCTTAGTTCTTTATGGCCGTCTTAGCCTCCCTCCAACTGGAAGTATTTGTCTTGGTCATAAGCATGGGTCTCTGGATCAAGGTCCTGACGGAGACAGCTATAGCCCACATCTCCTCACATACAACGGCGTACAAAGCCCTGTATATTGGAACGATGATTGTAAGCCTTTTTTTTTTTTTGGTTTATGACTACCATTCAACAATTCAATTTTTTTTGTCTCTTGTTGTCTAAGCTTCTGTTGCCATGGATAGCTCTGGTATGATATTTACTCTGCCGTCGCCATTGACAACAACTTATATTTCTTCACAGGGGTGGTATTCTATACGACTCGAAATGAAGAGAATGATGATCTTCTTCATCGGAATTGGGTTCGTTATCACGACTGGCTGGTCGATCATGTTCTATTCAATAGTTTATAGATGGTCAGTCCTTCTCATTGCATCTAACGTGAACTTCTTCCTCAACTCTGTGATGTTAATAAACAGGAGTTTTGTACAATGGCCATACCTAGGCTGTTACACAGTTGCATCCTTCATCCTCCTGATCGCAAGCATGGCCCTAGGCGTCGTCTGTCGCATGAATTTTGGCAAAGGATTTGCTCAATACTGTGAGCCACCTAGTACCGTCTTCTTACCCACTATCTAATTTGATAATTTTAGTACATGCTGAAGCAATGTTGGCTTCAATGAATTTTGCACCCGACTCATTTTCGCATGATACCCACAGGACGAATGCACATCTATCGAAGGAGTTGGATACGAAAATCCTTCATCTTTATTTCGAGGATAAATATAACCAATCCACCCCGCACCACTCAACGTAGATGTACTTCATACAATCATTACTGAAGGATGGTTCGGATAGTGATCCAGAATGCCAACAACAAGTCCAACCCACTCCCTTCTCGTTTTTCACGCCTCAGATTAACACCACCCAATGTTTGAGACATGGACCGCTGTATAGGTACCTAAATATATTATGTTGATTTCTCTCTGTGGGTCGTAAATCACACTCAACTATATTACGATCTCTCCCTATCTCCAACACTTTAAGATTTTTTGGGCTTCGGCAGTAATTCGATTAATTATGTTTCAGAGGTGGATCATACTTCTCAAGACAGTAAATGTTTTGAGCTGGGATGTGTTCCCTCTTCCTCACCATGGCCTTTTCAAAGGTTCACATGAGCTTTCTCATAAAGATGAAACCCTGCTCAAGGAGACACCATTCAGATGGCAGCTAGGACACCACCCTCACAAGGAGAAGATGTGATCCTAAATGTTAGGACTGGGAACTGAAAAACTGCCTGTTTTTCCCTTCCACTACTCATGAACGAGAGTGACATTTCCTTGACTGTTTCTCTGCTCACGGCACTTATGGTAGGTCGGGTAGGGATTTTATTACATATTTGCGCTTCAAAATACAAATCACTCTCAATACCTAGGCGGAGCATGCAGAATTGTGTGGTGGTAGTTTCACTACGAAAAAAAAAAACTCACTCCCCGCCTAGAATTGGTAACCCCACATCGCTAGCGCATTGCAAAACGACGCTGCAAGCCTGAAAGTTATTCTGGTAATCCAGACGACTGAATACGACTGTACGTGGCACCCGTCTAAGAGTCTGATGGGGTTGATACATGAACACTGTATACGTAGTCACAGGACAGGCGCAAACGTATCCATAGCTGTAGCCTTGATAGTCGTTCAAGATTTTATCCGGCTATAGGCATTTCCAAAAGGGGCTGGCAGAAACTGCTTTCAAAAAACGGCTTATTTTAGTTTTTTCATTGTTGGACTGACTCATATAATACTCATATGCGACAATACTTAGGTTTTGAATAAGAATTACACCTCCACTTCAAGTTCCGATCACTGTTGGCAGCTGCCTGTGTTTCCACATGGAAGTTATATAGTGTCATCCACTATCAAACTGTGTATACGAGCTTCGACACTGAACACACTCAGGCACAGCCTCACTTTGTGACGCTGATCTCCCATCAAATTGAATGCCAGAGGATGCCACAGAGCTAATTTTGACACTCCGAGGTTTCTGCCGGATAGGTGCCGCTGTGGTGTGGGTTTGGGTTAGCACTAGGTTAGGACACAGGTTAGCGTTAGGGGTTAGTGTTAGAGGTTAGCGTGAAGGTTAGCGTTAAGGTTAGCGGTAGGGCTAGGGGTATATGTCTTTTCCGCGCGGTAGTGCGCTCTTATATCAGACTATATCATACCCTAAAATTTGTCCGGATAGACAACAAACCTATCCCGATTTCCCCAAACTTGTCCGGATTCCGGCACTGGGGTTGGCGGTTAGGGTAGTTAAAACTCCGACTGCCGGCAGGCAGCCGAGGTACGGGTGTGTCGCATCTCCTGAATTCCACATTTGGGGAGTGTGTTACTGTATGTATATCCTCCCTCTACAGTGCCTCTACCTTTGCAACTGTTTCAATCTTTGGAGACTGCCGACTGAGTTCAAATGTAGAGGAATTGACAAAAAACAGACTAAGCTTTTCGGAGCAAGCCCACATACTCAGGCCACTTGCGGCGCCTTTGCAGAAGGGGCTTGTGACAAACTACCAAAAACAAAGGGGATGTTCAAGATGACCTCGGTGTTTGTTGGGTGCAAAAAAACATAAAGACCGCGATCCACTTAGGGTGACAATCAATCTGTGGCCTTTTTTATTACAAGAGCTAGTTATTCACGTACATCCAGTCTGTTAAAATAAATTGTAAATCCCAGATAAATTGAGGATCATCCTCCTGTACACCAATAAGTATCTCCAGTTAGAAAGTGGTATGGAGGATTGAGAACTTCAAGCAAAGACGCTGAGGTCAAATAATCCTGAGGCAGAGACGTCGGTGTATTGGTGACCAACAGCAGTGGTCCATCTAATTGACAAAGTTTGCTCAAATTGTCTCCATATACAGGAAGAAAAGTATTGGACAAGACCTACCCGCCAAAGGGAGTTCCTAGCGTGAGAGTCTAAGAACAAAATGTTCAGGTTATGCCGAACGCTGAACACCCTATTTAAATACTGACCTGGACATTGTTGAACGTTGCGAACCAGAGAGGAGCAGAGTTGTCGAGAACGAAACTAGTTGACCCAAAGAGTGTGCTCCATTCCTAGATTTATTGTCAGTTTCTGTTGTGGAATGAAGATTCGGTTGAGATGACTGACTCCCGGAGTACTGTAGATACCAAAGTTAAAGCCAGAAGCCTGTATGGCAGCAATTAGAGACTGTGCTTGAGCCTGATTGCCAGCGGCGCCAAAATTCCACTGTAAGAAAAAAATCAATCGTTAACAACGATTCGTGGTTTTTGACTCGGATACTAACATTGTTGCAGACTGCCGCATCTTTCTCCAAATCAATCCAAATCCTCCCAATGTTCATCGAATGGGCACTGAACGTCGCCGCAAGTTCGGATATTTGGGTAGCGTACGACTTGCAGTTATGCCCAGATCCATTGCACGGGAACCAGTATGTGTCAATGTCGGTGTATCCCGCTGCTCGGGCATTGTTGTATGAACCGACAAAGTTCGGGTCTACTTCGCCGCCGACACCGCAGGCTTCTTCATAGCCGCGAATGACAGCCTTCGTGAAGCCCTCGCTGAGAGCTGTAGCGTAGGTGGATACGGGGACGAGCTGGGAGGAGTCGACGGCGGAGATGAGAGCGTATGACGAAGCGATGAGAGCTGGGAGAATCAGGAGAGGGCGGAACATGATTGGCAGCAAGGTAATTCCATAGCCCCAGAAAACAACACATGTATCTTTATATCATAAAGCGCGTGGTTTTTTTCGCCTCTATATGTAGTCGAATATCTTCAAGTTCCCTGGCCTTTCAGGTTATTCTGGTAATCCCGACGACTGAATACGAATGCACATGGCACCAGCCTGAGAGTCTGATAGGGTTGATACATCAACACCTGTATACGTACTAGTCACAGGACAGGCGCATTGAATGTATCCACAGCTGTAGCCTTGATAGTCATCTTTAAGATTGGCGCTCTGCCAGTGGCAGTTGTGAGTAGGCTTGCGACCCCAAAACGGGCGGAACACATAAGAACCCATGATGGAATCAGGACTGCCTTCAAAAACGCTTTTGTTTTTGAAGTCCCCGACTCATATGGACAATGGGCTTTAATTCTTGAACTACACCTCCACTTCAAGTTCCGATCACTTCTGGCACCTCATTGTGTTCCCAGTTTCTCCCCGTTTTCACTTTCCCAAGTGGCGAGAGAAATAACCGCTTCTCTGACTTACAATCAAGCTATGGATAGAAAGCTGAAAGATATTATTTAATTCTGATCAAAATTGTTATGGCTCCTTCACCTCTGTGCTCCTTGACGCTGCTTGATGTTCCTTTTCTCTCCCTTCTGATCCTGGCCCTAAACGGAAAATTTTGAACCTACCATATTCTAGAGTATCGACGAATCAATCGTTTATTGGGAGCTTTGTATCACGCCATCCGAACCCACTCACCCCCTTGTTCCCCAACGAACGATGGAACATTGTCCCTTCTACCTTTCCGCCCTTCATTCCCATCAGTCCTCTTAGGTTCGGAGCAAGCCTTTGCTTCCGAAAACGGACACCCTTCTTCGAGCGGAACATGAAATAGTTACCAAAAGAGGCTATATTTGTGCACACCGGCAGAAGAAGGTGGCTTGTACCGAACCTACTGTTCCTCTGACCCTTACAAAAACTTCCAGTCCTTCCTCAGAGCTCCTAACATCGAAAAACAAACATCTTAGCATCATGTTCAATATTTCATAATTCACCAATTGATTTGCTCAGTCCGAGTCCTCAGTCCATGTCAAATTTTCATGAATTGAATTGAAATAAATAAGTGGGGGGAGGGTTATACGAGGTAATGAATGATTCTCTCGCAACTCCTTCAGTTAAATTTTAACGCCCGTCGATGGTGGAAGACAGCAGGATCAGAATTGATGAAATTGATCTGCTCTTGGCGGTAAGTGTCTGGAATAAGCGTTGTGTTTTCGCCATTTAACTGCAATAGGACCTAATGATTTGAATGAATGAAATACGCTGGTGAGAAGAAAATATGACAACACAAGTCAAGGAGGGAAACAAACCTCATTTTCAGGAGTATATTGAGCCCAAAAAGGACCTAAAACACACATGTTAAAGGAACGATTTAGAACTGGCTAGGGTACTGTGATTAGATTAAACACTTACGATCATTTCCATGATGATCGTTAGGATCAAGACTCGTCGCAAAAGATACCCAGTAATCAATCATGATGCTGCTGAGATGAAGGGCAGAGGCCGATTTGTCTGAGGGTGCGCCATAAACGAAGGGAATCTCAGATCCATGCGATACTGTTATCAAACATCGTCATATCGACGGGCAATATACACAATAAGTTGGGCGAACCTCCAATGGATGGGTCATCATTAGGCTGTGGCTGCGTGAAGAGATAACCAAAGGTCTTCACTCCAGCTCGGCTTGCAGCTTGGATCCAGCTTCTTCGCTGAGACTGGAAACTCAGATCGCCCATCTTATAGTCAACTAGTCAATAAACGTGAAGATAACAAGACGCGAGCATCAAACTCAACCACAGCAGCTTCTCGCTTGTAGCCGGAGGATAGTCCAAATGTGTTATTCCCAGTGTTGAAGGGAGATCCGAGGGCTGGGACATCAGGATATAATTCGAGCAATTTGTCTGCCGCATCATGAAGAATATTCTGATTAACAAGTGGCGGCGAGAAATTGGCGACAATGTTAGCACGAATGTCATCCGGAGACAGGCTGGTTCTGGGGGTAAAGATCGTCCCTGAAACACGGAAAGAGAGTTGAAAAAGATATTACACTTTAACGCTATAATCAAAAAACGAACCTTCATCCAAATTTGTACCAGCGATGAAAGGGATACGAGCAAAGTGCCCTGCACTGATGAGCTTTGAAGCAATATCGGGGAAAAGACCGCCGGGACCGTCAATAGTAGGATCAAACCCGAACAGTTCTGGAGCTTCTGCGATGGATTGAACAAGACCAGCAAAAATCTCAGTCGAGTTTGCTTTCTTCAAACAATCAAAGGTATTCCCAGATTTAGCCAATGATGCGCATGAAGAAACACCAGAGACGAAGTTTTGCCAATCAATCTCGCGGCGTGCCGCGTTGAACTCCAATGCTGTTGCTGCAGAACCTGACTCAAAGATCTTTGATGTATCATGAATTTACGGTCTTTCTGTAGAAGCAAGTGACGGCTTACAGCTGCTCTAGCCAAATGTTGAATTGGAGAATTCAAGAAGAGCACGGCCGTCATGATTGCACCAGCACTTTCACCAAAGACGGTGACCTAGATACCGTGAGCACTCTGACATAGAGGAGGATATTTCGTTATTAAAATACCTTTTTCTTGTCACCGCCAAATTTTCCAATATTTGCTTGGACCCATTTCAGCGCTGCTATTTCATCCTTGAGAGCCAGGTTGAGGGCGCCTTGATCATCAGCTGAGACGCCAACATGAGTGACGGAAACACATAAATGAGTCATGGAATGATACCTTCTTGACCTTGAGGGAAGCCTAGTGGTCCCAGACGGTAGTTGAAATTGACGTATATGAGAGGCGTTCCCTAAAAATATGTTTAAGGTTCCGCAGTGGACAGCATGATTTCATGTATCATACCCGAGCCACACTCTGAGCCACGATAGCACTGCCATTGAATACCGAGGAAACACCAGCGTCGAAACCGCCACCATAGCTATCCCAAACAGGTTACATAACATGGGCGAATCATCTAATAAAAGCTTCACATACGTCCAAAATAACTGTGGGGCATTGTGAGATTTCTGTATCATTAATAATTCTATGTTAACTTACCACCGGAAGTTTTGCATTTGAGCTCAACCCTGAAGGTCTGAAGACGTTAATGGTCAGACAGTCCTCCGAGAACGCTGACGGAGGCGCTTTGCTCTATGCACATTAAGACTCGCGGTAGACGGGAAGGGAACCAAGAATGGCTTACTGCTTGAAGACACCCCTGACCGAAATTGCTTGCGTCGAAAGTGTCCACATCAAGCCGTGTTTTGAGAACGGGTGGTTTCAAGCGTAAATTACCGAGAGGAGGTTCGGCAAAAGGGATCCCTGTAAGTAAAAAGCCAACTTGGATTTCGCGATATACGGGAGATTGAGAATTTCATACCACCAAAGAAATCCAACTTCAACCCCGTTATGTCGCTTCCAGTCAATGTGGTTTTCCCAATCTTGACTTGGGGTGCAGCATGAGCTGCAGCTAGAAGTCCCAGCACGTAAGGAAGACTGAAAAACATGTCAACTCGGAGTGGTATAATGTGGGTGCAGAATTTGGAATTTCGTACATAGTTGGTAGCAATTCTTATAGTCGCAGCGCAGATTTTTTGATAGTCTCCGGCGGGGACCTCGGAGTTATTTTTACCATGTCAGCAGATACTGGATGACTTCCCGTAGAGATCTGATGATGGTCTGGTGCACGAAACCATCATCAGATTGGCATCAGCCGAGATGCCGAGTGTGAAAGCTCCACAAAATCAAATTCCATGTGCGTCCCAGATGCT
>Ga0193743_1002924_pt1 | contig 11642 bp, 7 predicted proteins | sample L2c2metaG_FD_143038 | JGI IMG/M metagenome (GOLD analysis project Ga0193743, IMG submission 143038) | Soil microbial communities from a riparian zone of the East river system, Colorado, United States - L2c2 | ecosystem: Environmental > Terrestrial > Soil > Riparian zone | place: USA: East River...
CCGGGCCCTCCTCTGGCGGCAAAGAGACCAACAGCATCGTCGTGCTCCCGTTTATCAACTACGGGCCTGCCGATGTCGCCCCGCTCTACGGCTACGCTCTTGCCGATGCGATCGCGACGCGTCTTACGCGGGTCACCTCGCTGGTCGTTCGGCCCTCCAGCTCGCTTGCCTCCATTCCCACACAACAGCTCGACCCTCTCAGCATCGGCAAGAAGCTGTTGGTGGACTTCGTGCTGGCCGGAAACTTTTTGCGCTCGGAGAAGGGCTTCGACCTCAACTGGCAGCTTCTCGACGTCCCCCGTCAGAGTGTGCGCGCCGGCGGGTCCATCAACGTAGCCTCGTTCGATCTCGTCAGCGTCCAGACCGAGATATGCAACGAGGTCTTCAGCACGCTTCAAGGAGTCGGAGGCCTGCGCCTGAAAGAGCAGCATCGCGCGCCCTCGCTCACCGAAGATCTCTCCGAGGAATACCTCCAGGCTCGCGCTCTCCTCTCCTCATTCATGACGCGCACCGGCAACCGCGACGATCTCGACCGCGCCCACGAGCTCTTCGACTCCGTCATCAAAAGCAACGAAGACTACGCGCCCGCGTGGTCCGGACTCGGCGTCACCCATCTCCAATACACGCTCCACGGCCTCGGCGGCCAGATGCACGTTCTCGAGGCTCGCCGCGCCTTCGATCGCGCCCTTCAGCTCGATCCCGGATCCATCGAGGCGAATCTCTACCGCGTCTACATGCTGCTCTCCCGCGGCGAAAAAGAGTCCGCCCGCCATGGCATCGAGCACCTTCTGAATACCGCGGGCAACGACTGGAACGTTCGCATGGTGGCCGGCATTACGCTTCGGATCGATGGCATGTACGAGGAGGCGCTCGAACAGTTCAACGCCTCTCTGCGTATGAACCCCTCCAACGCGGCCATGATCTACAACCACCGAGCCCGCGTCTATCAGTACCAGAACCAGCTCGAGCTTGCCGCCGATGAAATAGAAAAAGGGCTCACCCTCGAACCTCGTCAGCCCCTTCTGCGCATCTCCCGCGGCTATCAGCAGATGCGCACCGGCGACCTACCCGCAGCCATCGAAACCCTCGAAAGCGTCATCCACGACGAGAAGTCCCTCCGCATCGTCTTTCCCACCATTGCGCTCTGCTACGTGCAGCTCGGCAACCGCGAAAAGGCCGCGACCTTCATCGTCGACGAGACCCTGGCAGCCGCCGAAGCCGACAGTGAGATGGCCTACCGCCTGGCCACCTACTTCGCTGTCGACGGAGATGAGAGCGAGGCCCTGCACTGGCTGCGCCGCGCGATCTATCTTGGCAACGAAAACTATCCCTGGTTCTCGAAGAACCCGGCCTGGAAGCGGCTGTCCGGTCACGCGGACTTCGAGCGCATCCTCGAAGATCTCAAGAAGAGCTACCGGCGCAACCAGAAGAACTGGAAGCGGCTTCTGTCTCAGGTTCAAGACTAGTCGCAAAACAAAAAAGGACGAGCCGAAGCTCGTCCTTTATCCAACATCACATACCGTTATTCCGTAGCCGCTCTCATTGCAGGACCAGCTCCGGCAGCCATCGCCGGGCCCTGGGCCGCGTTCAGTGGCTTGAGCATCAACGGAGTGGTCAGGCTGAAGACCAGCCGCGAATCCTTATCCAGCGTTGCCTGCCGTTCCTGCTTCAGCCACATCACCGTGCTCGCCCCGGCGCCGATGCCAGCTCCTACCACCGCCCCCACGCCGCCGCCGATCATGGCTCCCGCGACGGCACCGCCTCCGGTCGCCAGCGCTGCTACCGCCAGAGTCTCCTTCGCCCGGTCGCGCCGTTTCAATGTACCCTCACGATCCACATTGAAGCTCCCCAGCGTCGTATCGATCAGCTGGGCATGAATCACATACATCGTCCCGTCAGGCAGCGTCACGCTCTCCGGCTCCAGGTGCAGCGAGGCTGCGCCCGAGATGCGGCGGCCGGCATGAACTGCCGTAACCATTCCTTCGAGAACTGACCCGATCGGAATAATCACGCGTCCATGGTTCGTAATCGGCTCCATCACCTCGGCGCTGAACTTTGACCCCGATGCTGTCGTCGCCGTCGAAAGCTGTTCGCGCATCCGGACCCTTAGCAGGGTTCCTTCATTGATCTCGCCCTCCCGCTCCGGCACGCTGGTCACAATCTGGGCATCGACGTTTTCAGGAGTTTGGGAAGTCGCCTTCGTTACACCGGAGGGATCCTTGTATGGCACATAGGGGCCATAGGCCTCAGGTGTGGACTCCGTCTTCGCAGCCGAAGGCTTTGCTGGTGTCAGAGGATGGCGTGTCGTATCGGTCTGTGCAGGTTGAGCCGTTGTATCTCCATTATCTGCGTCGATCGTCACGGGCTCCGGGTTCGAAACTCCGGTTTGGCCGCTCTGGGCTGCCAACGGGAGAGTCATCGCCACAAACACGACTGCGGGAATCATACGAATCTTCATGACCAACATCCTCCAGGGGGAAGGCCAGTGTTGCGCGTACCTTGCCCTCGTAGATCAAGTTTAAGGCTTCAACCCGATGCGCCGCCAAAATACGCGTAAGGGAATCGACCCTATTACTACACCTCTTGAGCCCACCCCTGTCGCCGCCGAACCCATTTCTCTCGTTCACGCATGAGTCAAAACCCTTTGCTAAAATCCAACAGGTGACGTTCGCGGACGCAAAGATCGTGGAGACAATCGGTTTATCTGGTGGTCGCCACCTTCCTGTAGACCGTCGGCCGAAGCTCAACGAGCGGCTCGCGCACCGCATCATTCCACCAACTTCCGCACCCCCCAACGACAGGAGCAACATGACTGAGATCGTCTCGATTCACGCCCGCGAAATCCTCGACTCCCGCGGAAACCCCACCGTCGAAGCCGACGTCGTCCTCGACGGCGGCGCTCGCGGACGCGCCGCGGTTCCCAGCGGAGCCTCCACCGGTGAGCACGAGGCCGTCGAGCTGCGTGACGGCGACAAGGAACACTACATGGGTAAAGGTGTTCTCAAGGCGGTCGAGAACGTCGAATCGATCCTTTCGCCCGAGCTCACCGGTATGGACGCCTCTAACCAGCGCCTCATCGACGCGACCATGATCGCCATCGATGGCACCGAGAACAAATCCAAACTCGGCGCAAATGCGATCCTCGCCGTCTCCATGGCGGTCGCCCGAGCCTCCGCCGAAGCCCTCCAGCTTCCGCTCTACCGCTACCTCGGCGGCATCAACGCCCATATCCTCCCCACCCCCATGATGAACATCATCAACGGTGGCTCCCATGCCGACTCCAACGTCGACTTTCAGGAGTTCATGGTGATGCCCGTCGGTGCCGAAAGCTTCTCCGACGCGCTCCGCTGGGGAACCGAGACCTTCCACACCCTCAAGGGCGTGCTCAAGAAGAAGGGCTATAACACCGCTGTCGGCGACGAGGGCGGCTTCGCTCCCAACCTGAAGTCCAACGAAGAAGCCGTAGATCTCATCCTCGAGGCCATCCAGCTCGCCGGCTACGAGCCCGGCGAAGACATCGCCATCGCGCTCGATCCCGCCTCCAGCGAGTTCTACAACAAGGAGACAGGGAAGTACGTCTTCAAGAAGTCCGACAAGCGCGAGCTCTCCTCCTCCGAGATGGCCGCCTTCTGGCAGCAGTGGACCGAGCGTTACCCCATCATCTCCATCGAGGACGGACTGGCCGAAGACGACTGGGACGGCTGGAAGATCCTCACCACCGCCATCGGCGACAAGGTTCAGCTCGTCGGCGACGACCTCTTTGTCACCAACACCCTCCGCCTGCAGCAGGGAATCGAGCAGAAGATTGCCAACTCCATCCTGATCAAGGTGAACCAGATCGGCACCGTCTCCGAGACTCTCGATGCCATCGAGCTCGCCCGGCGCTACGGCTACACCTCCATCATCAGCCACCGCTCCGGCGAGACCGAGGACGTCTTCATCGCCGACCTCGCCGTAGCTACTGGAGCCGGCCAGATCAAGACCGGTTCGGCCTCGCGCACCGACCGCATCGCCAAGTACAACCAGCTCCTGCGCATCGAAGAAGAACTCGGTCAGGCCGCGGAGTTCCTCGGTATCGAGTCCGTCAACTTCGGTGAGTAAGTCGCACCGCACTCCCGATGCGCCGATGTGCTCAACATCGGCGCATTCGTTTTTAACCAGCTCTTCACGGAGATGCCGAGACGACGATTCAGGCCGATCGGTCATCCTATCCGGAGAGCGGTGTAAATGAAAGTGTGTCATCCTGAGCGAAGCGACCGACCGGGGTCCCAGTGAGCTCGCTCACTGGCGTGGGCCATAGGGAGCGCAGTCGAAGGACCTGAGGTTTGCTTAAGGGCACGGCTTTAGCCGTGCCGCAAGTCGTCTATTTCAACAGGGCTTTAGCCCCTGAGGGACTCTTTCCACTAGATACAAGTCCGGCCCGCAGAATCGTAGTTAACTCTCGACGCAGCACATAAAAGGAGAAGCCGATGCAGCTTGGAATGGTAGGTCTCGGAAGGATGGGAGCGAACATGGTTCGCAGGCTCGCGGCTCACGGACACGAATGCGTCGTCTACGACCGTTCCGCCGAGGTTGTCTCCGAACTCGCGAAGGTAAAAGGCGTCATTGGAGCCTCTTCTCCTGAAGACCTCATCGCGAAGCTCACCCCTCCTCGCCCTATCTGGCTCATGATCCCCGCCGGCGTCGTCGATCAGTCCCTTAGCCAGTTCGTTCCTCATCTTCAATCCGGCGACATCCTGATCGACGGCGGCAACTCCTACTACATCGACGACATCCGCCGCTCCAAAGAGCTCGCCCCCAAAGGCATCCACTACGTCGATGTAGGCACCAGTGGAGGCGTCTGGGGCCTCGAACGCGGTTACTGCATGATGATCGGCGGCGAAGAGAGCGTCGTGAAGCATCTCGATCCCATCTTTCAGGCCATCGCGCCCGGTTCAGGAGACGCCTCTCTCACCCCCGGCTTCGACAAAATCGGAGGCACTGCCGAGCAGGGTTACCTCCACTGCGGTGCCAGCGGCGGCGGTCACTTCGTCAAGATGGTCCACAACGGAATCGAGTACGGCATGATGGCCGCCTACGCCGAAGGCCTCGGCGTGATCAAGGGAGCCAACATAGGCAGCCACACCCAGGAGATTGACGCCGAGACCACTCCGCTGCGCGATCCCGAGCACTACCAGTACGACTTCAACCTTCCCGCCATCGCCGAGGTCTGGCGTCGCGGTTCGGTCATTGCATCCTGGCTGCTCGACCTCACCGCCTCCGCTCTCGTCGAAGACCCGCAGCTCGCTAAATTCGGTGGCCGCGTCTCCGACTCCGGTGAAGGCCGCTGGACCATCAAGGCCGGCATCGACGAAGGAATTCCTACCCCCGTCCTCACCACCGCGCTCTACGAAAGGTTCAGCTCTCGCGGCCTCGCCGACTTCTCCGATAAACTTCTCTCTGCCATGCGTTACGAGTTTGGCGGACACCTCGAGAAGCCCGCCGACAAATAACACGTAGCCACAAGGAGAGATGCTCTTGAGCACGCAAGCCCCCACCGTTCCGCCTGTCATTCCCTCCGATGCCCTCATCTTCTTCGGAGCCACTGGCGACCTCGCCTACAAGAAGATCTTTCCCGCCCTGCAGTCGATGACGAAGCGCGGACATCTCAATGTCCCCGTCATCGGCGTAGCCAAGGCCGGCTGGAACCTCGATCAGCTCAAGGCGCGCGCCCAGGATTCTCTCGAGCAGCACGGCGGCATCGATCCCGCGGCCTGGCAGAAGCTCTCCTCGCTCCTCCGCTACGTCGACGGCGACTACGCCGACGCCTCCACCTTCGCTGCCGTCCGCAAGGAGATGGGCTCCGCCCGGCACCCCGCCCATTACCTCGCCATCCCTCCCTCGCTCTTCGAAAAAGTGATCGAGCAGCTCGTCTCCTCCGGCTGCTCCAGCGGCGCACGCATGATCGTCGAAAAGCCCTTCGGCCACGATCTCGCCTCCGCCCAGGAGCTCAACCACGTCCTGCTCTCCGCCTTCCCCGAATCCGCCATCTTCCGCATCGACCACTACCTCGCCAAGGGGCCCGTGCACAACATGGTCTCCTTCCGCTTCTCCAACGCCTTCCTCGAGCCTCTCTGGAACCGTGACTACATCGAGAGCGTTCAGATCACCATGGCCGAAAACTTCGGCATCCAGGGCCGCGGCGCCTTCTACGACCAGAACGGAGCCATCCGCGACGTCATCGAAAACCACATCTTCCAACTCATGTGCAATCTCGCCATGGAGTGTCCCGCTCGCCGCGACTCGGACTCCATCCGCGACGAAAAGGTAAAAGTCCTCAAGGCCATCCCTCCCATCGAGCCCTGCAACCTCGTCCGCGGCCAGTTCCTCGGCTACAAGGACGAAAAGGGCGTCGCCCCCGACTCCACCGTCGAGACCTACGCCGCCCTTCAACTCGAGATCAAGAACTGGCGCTGGGACGGTGTGCCCTTCTACATCCGCGCCGGCAAGAACCTCCCCACCACCTGCACCGAGGTCATCGCCCGTCTCCGCCGTCCTCCCCAGACCAACCTCACCGACCCCGCTCCGCAGAACTACATGCGCTTCCGCATCATGCCCGAGATGACCATCGCCCTCGCCGTCTCGGTCGCCATGCCCGACGAGCAGGGCGAGCGCTCCCTCGTCGAGCTCGAAGCCTGCCGCCTTCCCCGTCCTGAAGACATGGAGGCCTACGAGCGCGTCCTCACCGACGCCATGGCCGGAGACTCCACTCTCTTCGCCCGTCAGGATTACGTCGAAGAGGCATGGCGCATCGTCGATCCCGTTCTCAAGGCAAGCACCCCCGTCTACCCCTATGCTCTCAATACTTGGGGACCTACCGAAGTTCCCCAGCAGGCGCTAGAAGACGTCACGCCTCCCGGAGGCTGGCAGAAGCCGCTTACCGACGCCGTCGAGGACTTCCAGGTCATCGCCTGAGCGCGGCCGCTATCGTCTATCGTCAAAAATCAGGCGACCAGCCCGCACCCAAATAGCGTCTCAATCATCCAAAGGGCTGTCCTTGGAACGCCCTTTTGCGCCCTCACCCATCCGCTACAGGATGACCGCGCAGCATGTAATAATCCTCCCCACCGCACGGACTTCCAGGAGGTACAAAACCGTGGCGATTGACGAGACTCATGATCAAACTCCCGCAACCTCTCTCGGCAGGCTCTCCCGCCGCTCATTCCTCTCCCGCATAGGTGCCGCAGGAGTAGCCACCGCTGCCGCCCCGCTCGCCGGTGCCGCAGTCATGGAGCCTCCCGCTCCTCAATCGGAGACCGCAGCACAGGCCATCCCCGGAACCGTCCCCATCACCCTCAAGGTCAATGGCGAATCCCACTCCGTCTATGTCGATCCTCGCGCCACGCTGCTCGACACCCTGCGCGAGACCCTGCATCTCACCGGCACCAAGAAGGGCTGCGATCACGGCCAGTGTGGAGCCTGCACCGTCCATATCGACGGCCGACGGATCAACAGCTGCCTTACCTTCGCCGCCATGCACCAGAACGCGGAGATCATCACCATCGAAGGGCTCGGCACACCCGAGAACCTTCATCCCATGCAGGCTGCCTTCGTCGCACATGACGGCTTCCAATGCGGCTACTGCACCTCCGGCCAGATCATGTCTGCCGCTGCCATGGTCAAAGAGCCCTGGGGAGCAGCCGACGCCGACGTGAAAGAAGGCATGAGCGGCAATATCTGCCGCTGCGGAGCCTACCCCAACATCGTCGCTGCCGTGCAGTCCGTTCGCCGGCCAGCCTAGAAAGAGAGAAGCGATGGAACTCTTCGAACTTGTCACCGCACGCACCGTCCCTGACGCTGTCAAGGCACACGCAGCTTCCAATACCGCTCAGAACCGCGCCAGCGTACGTTTCATCGCCGGAGGCACCAATCTCGTCGACTACATGAAGATCAACGTCGAGACCCCCAGGCAGCTCGTCGATATCAACGCTCTTCCCCTCAGCCAGATCGAGCGCACTGCCGATGGAGGTGTAAAGATCGGCGCTCTCGCACGAAACTCCGACGTCGCCAACGATCCCACCATCAAGCAGCAATATCTCGTGCTCTCCGAGGCCCTGCTCGCAGGAGCCTCCCCGCAGCTCCGCAACATGGCCACCACAGCAGGCAATCTCCTGCAGAAGACGCGCTGCGTTTACTACCGCGACACCTCCACGGCCTGCAACAAGCGCGAGCCCGGCTCCGGCTGTTCCGCCATCGGAGGCTACAACCGCATGCTCGCCATCCTCGGCACCAGCGAGCACTGCATCGCCACCAACCCCTCCGACCAGAACGTAGCGCTCACCGCACTCGAAGCCACCATCCACATCGAAGGCTCCAAAGGCCAGCGCTCCATTCCCATCGCGGAGTTCTATCTCCTCCCCGGCACGACACCCGATCGCGAGACCGTGCTCGAACCGGGCGACCTGATCACGCACATTACTATCCCACCGCTGCCTGCAGGAGCGAAGAGCTACTACCTCAAGCTGCGTGACCGCGCCTCCTACGAGTTTGCCCTCGCCTCAGCTGCAATCGTCATGAAGCAGTCCGGCGGCAGAGTCGACTTCATCCGCGTCGCTATGGGCGGCGTGGGAACTCGCCCCTGGCGCTCCCTCGAGGCCGAAAAGGCTCTTCACGGCAAACCCGCTACACCCGCGAACTTCCGCGCCGCTGCCGAAGCCGCCCTGCACGGCGCAAAGCCACAGAGCCAGAACGGATTCAAAGTCGAGCTGGCAAAGCGTTGTCTCGTTCACGCCATGGCTCAGGCGAGCCAGAACGCCTAAGGAGATGCGCCTTCCAAAGAGGGGATTAAAAGAACGTTTTGCTTAAGGGCACGGCTTCAGCCGTGCCGCAAGAGATCAACCACCAGAAGGGGCTTTAGCCCCAGAGGTACAAGGAAGCGATCATGAACCAGATCAAGGAATCGAAGGTAATCGGCGTCGCCACCCCACGCATCGATGGCCCACTTAAAGTCTCAGGATCGGCCATGTACGCCTCCGACCATCACTTCAAGGACATGGTCTACGCCTGGCCGGTCTGCGCGACCATCGCCAGCGGCACGCTCACCGGGCTCGATACCGCCGCTGCGAAGAAGATGCCCGGCGTCATCGCCGTCTATCATCGCGAGAACATCGGCAAACTCTACCGCACGCCTCCAGCCGCGGGCTTCACCATGATCATCGATGAGAGACGTCCGCCTCTCGAAGACGACACCATCCGCTACCACGGGCAGTACGTCGCCGTCGTCGTCGCTCAAACCATGGAGCAGGCGCGCGCCGCGGCAGAAAGTGTAAAAGCCACCTACAGCAAGCAGGCGCACAACACCTCCGGGAAACTTCTCGCAAGTGAACTCTCTACTCCAAAACCCGACGAAAAGAGCAAGCGCGGAGACACTGCATCGGCCCTCAAAGACGCAAAGATCAAGGTCGATCAGGTCTACACCATGCCGGTCGAGACCCATAACCCCATCGAGCTTCACGCCTCAGTCGCGGTCTACGACGGAGACAAGTTCACCCTCTACGAGACCTCGCAGGCCGTCGTGAACCATCGCGACGTCATGGCCGCCATGCTAGGCGTTCCTCCGGAGAAGGTGCAGGTCATCACCCGATTCCTCGGCTCCGGCTTCGGAGGCAAGCTCTGGCCCTGGCCGCATGGCCTGCTCGCCGCCGCCTGCGCCCGCAACCTCAAACGTCCCGTCAAGCTCGTCGTCAGCCGCCAGATGATGTTCCACAGCGTCGGCCATCGTCCTGCCATCGATCAGCGCATCCAGCTCGCGGCCTCCGCGGACGGCAAGCTCACCGCCGTCCAGCAGGACTACGTCAACCACACCTCCATCCTCGACGACTACGACGAAGGTTGCGGCGAGATCACGCCCTTCCTCTACAGCACTCCCAACCTCCTCGTCACCGGAGGCCTCGCCCGTCGCAACATCGGCAACCCCACCGCCATGCGCGGCCCCGGTGCCGTCCCTGGCCTCTACGCCCTCGAATCCGCCATGGACGAGCTCGCCATCGCCCTCAAGATGGATCCCGTCGAGCTCCGCCTCAAGAACGAGCCCGCAATCGACGAAAGCCTTGGCATCCCGTTCTCCTCGCGTCACCTCAAGGAGTGCCTCACCGTCGGCGCCGAAAAGTTCGGCTGGTCGCGCCGCACCCCTGAGGTAGGCTCCATGAAGCGCGACGGCCTCACCCTCGGCTGGGGCGTCGCCGCCTGCTCCTGGCTCGCCGCACGCTCCGAGGCCGAGGCCTCCGTCGAGCTGCGTCAGGACGGCACCGCACGCATCGCCTGCGGAACCCAGGACATCGGAGGCGGAACCTACACCGTCATGGCGCAGGTCGTCAGCCACGAGACCGGAATCCCGCTCAACAAAATCGACGTTGTCCTCGGCGACTCCTCGCTTCCGCCCGGCCCCATCTCCGGCGGCTCCTGGGTCACCGCCTCCATGACCCCCGCCGTCCTCGAAGCCGCGCAAAAAGCATCAGCCTCGCTCCTAAAGGTTGCGAGCAGCACCGATGGCTCTCCCTTCAAAGGGAAGAAGCAGGATGAGCTGGAGCTCGCCAATGGCATGGTCTGCGTCAAAGGACAAGCACAGGGAGCTGTGCCGATCTCCGAGATTCTGCGCTCTGCGAAGATCAACGCCGTCTCCGGAACCGGCAAATCCACCGGAACCTTCGGTGAGGCCAAACCGAAGTTCTCCTTCCACTCCTACGGTGCACAGTTCGCCGAGGTCACCTGGCAGCCGGAGATTGCCCGTCTCCGCGTCAGCCGCGTCGTCACCGTCATCGACGCCGGCCGCATGCTCAATCCACCCACCGCCCGCAACCAGATCGAAGGCGCCGTCGTGATGGGAGTCGGCATGGCTCTCTTCGAAGAGACCATGTACGACCCGCGCACCGGCGCTCCCATCAACAACAACCTCGCCGATTACGTCGTCGCTGTCAACGCCGATACCCCGCAGCTCGACGTAACCTTCCTCGATTATCCCGACTACGAGCTCAACGCCCTCGGAGCCCGGGGCGTAGGCGAGATCGGCCTGGCCGGCGTCGCCGCCGCCATCACCGGAGCAGTCCACCACGCCACCGGAGTGCGCGTGCGCGATCTTCCTATCCGGATCGAAGACCTGCTCGCTCCCTCCGGAAAGAACATGCACGTCGCTTAGCGCACGATGGAACTCAAAGTGCGCATCCGGGGTTCCAATCCACAGCAAGCCTCTTGACTCCACCTGCTATTCTTAAATCAGAGGAACAGATGCCCGGCCAAACAGCCGGGCATCGTCGTCTCACAACGAAGCAGCGGAGGGTCACAAAAGGAGGTCCGAACCTATCTCTCTTTTTTCGAAGACTTTGCACAAAAAAGACGGAGGGGTGGGTATCTCCTGCAGCGATCTTCGATGCGCAGTGTCGGCCACTGCTGCAACACCGTGAGCAGGGAACCGGAAGTCTGATCTCGGTTACAACGAAATGAATATTTCCGCCGCAACGTGAAGCTGCAGTACACCGCGTTCACTGTTCGCAGCAGAGCCGCGAGGATACTGTTAGAATCTATTAAATCCACTCCTCGGAGAGGCAATGCAGGCAATCTTGGCGCTCGAAGACGGGCGCATCTTTCGCGGCAAAAGTTTTGGCGCA
>Ga0193743_1002925_pt1 | contig 11641 bp, 10 predicted proteins | sample L2c2metaG_FD_143038 | JGI IMG/M metagenome (GOLD analysis project Ga0193743, IMG submission 143038) | Soil microbial communities from a riparian zone of the East river system, Colorado, United States - L2c2 | ecosystem: Environmental > Terrestrial > Soil > Riparian zone | place: USA: East River...
AAGTACAGGAGTCTTCGTGTTGTGCATAACCATTTGTTTAAAGTTGTAACGGAAGTACAGGAGTCTTCGTGTTTACACATACAAAAATCAATTCAGAAGATTTAAGGCATTTCTTGCTGGATTGTTGATGCAAGCCATAAATTGCAAACCTACCCAAAGTTTGATCACACTTTAAAACTGATCCACATTTTGTGTTTGTTGTGTGTTGCAAGTTGATTTTAATTTCATTATTTCGGAATGGTTATACTTTCCAGGAAATCCAGATTCGCATTTTAACTTAGTAAAAAGTATTGATTGAGGTTGTGTTTGTAGAGGTTGTTAGATCTCGAAAATACATATTTTCTCGATTGATTCTGAGTTGTCATTTCAATGCGCCCTGTGTCAGGGCACCCATCAAACCTCATTCTCAACCATGATTGGCACCAGCATCCACAGCACCACCAGCGCTGGCGATGGTGCCGGTGCTGGGACCATCCAGACCACAACATAGAAAAATATTGTCAGAAGCCCAACAACCATGGTGTCCAGTGATGAAGAAGAAGAAGTCCTCCCACCCTCCTTTCGTTGTTTGGATAGAAAAACCATACGTCAATGATATTTAACCTTTTATTTCTTTGTCTGTTAACTTTGTGATTGTTTTAGATGATGACAATGCTGTGGTGAAACTATAGCAGCAGATGGGAAATTTCATGGCAGACATGGTCAGAGCCAGGAAGAGCATGGAAACCATGGAGGTTCTGTTGAACACTCTCCTGGCTAACCATGAGGCGATGGGAAGAAAGGTGAGGGGCCTGAAGATGCGATTGGAGGTATGCGAGCATCGAGTGGAGGAGTTAGAAGATTGATTGGCTTGTACCGACAAGCTCTTCAAACTCCTCAGCAAGCGAGGCAAGCATGCACCGGTGCTGGTGCTGGCACCTGAACCACAGCTGGTCCCAGGTCCATTGGCCTCATCACCCCCTGCACCACCACCACCACCTCCACCTCCACCCATTGCTCCTCTTGAGCAAATCACACTGACACCAGTGTTGCTGGCAGTACTTTACCCTCCCCCACACATTCCGAGCGGATCTGACCAGTCCAACCAGATTCCGACCATTCCGATCAAATTCCGACCATTCCGACCAAATTCCGACCAAATTCCAAGCAGGAAATCACTATTTTAGGGTAGGTTAGGGTTAGAGTTAGGGCTAGGGTCCAGTTAGGGTTCAGTTAGGGTTCAGTTAGGCTTAGGGGGCATATTCAAAAAATCGAAATTTTGAGTTTTTAGGGTTCCATTCCTAGCACATTCCTACCAGTCCGAAATTCCTACCAAATTCCGCTTGGAATACACCCAAATTTACTTGGATCCGCTCGGATTGTGTGGGGGAGCGTAAAGTACTCCAGCACAGCCCTACATTCTACACATGTTGCTGCACAACATGCTTTCACCTCATGCTTGACATGCTTTGAACATACATTTTACATATGTTTACCTTGAGGAGAACACCTGGACATTAGTATATAACCATAGCTAGTTTACTTGTACTCTTTAGCTTGTCTTTAATAACTGTTTATACAATATTGCTTGATTGGCATTTATCCATCCTCAAACCTGTGGATACTTGACTGGACGTCTTCCAGTTGATATTCATGGGCTCAGCTAGCTCCTTGGACAGATGCTTGGGCATTAGATCATGGCTGTAAAGCCTGAATTGGTTGAAGTCGTAACAAGGGCCACCTGGATCTAGCACTAGAGGTGCTTGGTTTAGAAACTAGGTGGCCTTAGCTTCCTTTATGTTGGAATGTGTTTTAGCAGTTATTACCACAATACCAGTGCTGGTATAGTGGTAATAGCTGTGTTAGGGCAACTGCGGCTGCGACTTAGTCAAGGTCAAGCAGGGGATCCTAAACATATATAAACATATAAAAAATGACAGGAAAGCGCACCTAGCAGGGGATCCTAAAAGAAAAGGATAAAGCCCTGCTAAGGTGGAGTGCATGTCTATATACCAGAAATCGGAGTCGAAATAATAGAATGATTAAAAAAATGAAGAATGGTGAAAAAGTGATAGGAATGCAAAAGTAGCTACGTCACGTGTCCGTCGGACTCCGCTATTGGAGCCACAAGTGCACTCCTTCTTGAGCTAGTGACAATGAGGAGGGATGTACAGAGATGACAGAGAAATATCAGAGGAAACGTCGGACGAAGCGGAGCGTCCCCTAACAAGCAGCTAAAACAAATTCCAACACCAGAGTCCATCCTGTTAGCTATTGAAGAGGCAAAACAGTTCCTGGATATACTATATCTGCTTGAAATGCTTTGGTTGTGCAAATGACTGTCATTGCTAGATCTTTTGGAAATCTGACTCCATTGATCACAAGAGTTGGATCTTGGGGAAATTGGATGATAAGCATAAGAAAGATCCAGTTTGTGTGGATTAAGCTGGTCTGAGCTGAGTGGCTGTGAATTATCCATGTAGATAAAGGAGTGGAAACAGTTATGTAAATAGAATTATGTGATGTGTAGCAGCTAAAACATGGATTGAATTCAAATTTTAGAGCAGTGTGGCAAGAAATAGCCAGCAGACCTGATTTTCTGGGCAAGTTTTCTGGAGCCCAGCAGAGGTCTAAATTCACCCTTGAAAATTAGGGCTAATTTTTAGCAGGGGGCTGGGGGTGCAATGCCCAGTAGCTCCAGCTAATTTGCACAAATTAGCAATGGCAAAATAGTGAAAATTAGCCATTTCCATCAGCAAACCATGGAGCTTCCATAGCAGGGCCCTATCTCCATAGCCATAGTGCTCCATAGCACTATGGAGCACTCTGGAAATTCCCAAGGTTTGCTGATGGGCCTTGCCAGTGCATCAGGGTGAATTAGGTGTCTATGTCTACTCCCATCTTCCCCACTTCCACTGGTGCCAGGACTAGAGAGTGGAAGGTCTTCAGGAAGGGCTTGCAAATATGCCTTGAGTTCCTTGAACTTTTCTGAGCTCATTTTTGTGGGATCACAAGGAAGGTTAGTGAAGGTTACACCGATCTCAGGCTAAAATATCATTGCTAGCAGAAATTTGAAATTGAGAAGTTGTAAATAAATTAAATTATGGACAGTCAGAGCTCCCAGAGTATTTTCTCCTATGCCTGGGTACTTTACCACCTATCCACTACCAAGCTGATTTGCACCCCATTTTCAGGATCCTGGCCGGACCGGCAAATTAGCTGCCAATTTTCAGGGCTAATTTTCAGGTGCAAATTTCGCTGGCCTACCCACCACACTAAAATTTCAGATGTCAATAATATTCAGTCACGAAGAAATGTTATGAATCTATAATCCTTGACTCCTGAGATTGTAGTATCAGATGTCGACCATTGAAATCCAAGCTGAAAGTGCTGCATCACATCTGACGTACCTTGTTCCTCTAACAACCTTCGAGCGGTGGCCTCTAGTTCACCTTCCTCAAATTGTGGAATGCTGCTAGGGTCCATGCCCTTGTACCCGTCAAACTTCGCAGATTGAGTAATAAGCATATACTGGCCTTCGGCGGGCCAAACCTCTCCGATGATCTTGAAATTAACTCGATACGGGCGTACTACATTAAGAACGACCTTGCAGATAGTGTGTAAGTCGTGTATTGGATGCAGCTCTTCGCCGAGTAAACGTGAAGCCCATGCCCCGGCGGTATCTGGACTCATCGCAAAGCCGCCCCACCGATTGCGGCGAGGTATCCGCCGCGCAGTATTTGGTTGATATTTGGAGGGGGCCGACATGGATACCTGATAGTTGCTTGAAAGACCACAAACTTTGAGGTTGTGGTTGAATTAATACACAACGTTTAAGTCTGTCGTTCTTTGTTAATATTTGGCTCCATTGCCTCGCTCATTGTGATGCTTGCGATTATCATGACTCAAAGTTGATTTGAAATTGCGCCACATTTGTTTGGTGTTTTTCCTCACGTGAGACTATTGCTTAACTTGAATGCCTTTGAAATATGACCAACACATCTCCGCAACTTCATCCAATGATCCATCATACGACAATCTGAGCTTCTAAGTAGTGGTAGGGGCGACGGAGCCTCGCTTCTTTTGTACCATTGACAGCTTCACCTGAAAAAGGTGGACCTGAACGGTCAGGGAAAGATGTTCTCCTTTCTGGGATGCAACTGGTAACTGCGGGAAGATGTTTGCCATCGCGACGAGGGAGGAAGTTTGAAGACTGTTCGTGGTTGAGTTTCTTTTTTGGATACGAATTTAACAATTGACAGCACAGTTCTAATCTGAAGCGTTAGATGACTTCCCCAAATGCTCTTTACCTTCTCCGTCCATCGCGCAGGTAGATAGCATGTCAACAACGCTGCTGCTTTTACTCGTTTTTGGCGGTCAAGGTTCTCTACATCTTCAGGCAACACCAACCGACAAGCATTCACTTCGCCTGGCAGAATCCCCGTCTGGAAGAATTCTTTTGGCCGCTTGCTATTCTGCTCTTCATGCTGAGCTTAACTCGCTGTCCGACGACGAACTCAAGGAACTCGATCTATTGCCTTCTGACTTTTTCGACAAGCAAACCTTGATTGTTCTCCCCGATGCGCGATACGTCACTAATCCAGCAATCTGTGGACCCACTCTTCTTCTTAATCAAATTCTTCGATACCTTTTATTTGTAGATATAGAAATTGCGCCTTCCTCGACGAGGCCATTGTGGCCGTCTGTAGACATCTTTCAAAGCAATATTCAACATGGTGTTGGCATTCTGGGATTTTCGTCTGGCATTCTTTCTGCATGCGTAGTTGCGACGTCGTGTTCTACTCTCGTTCTCATCAATCGTGCGGTAGAGGCCTATCGTCTCGCTTTGTGGATTGGTATTCGAGCTCAGATATACAGGGTGGGCGCTCTAAAATTGGCGTGTCCAGATATTACCTTGACTTCTTGGAGCCTGGTTTTGTTTGGGATTAGCAAGTGCGATGCACAAAACGCAATCTCTATTTTTAATAAGGTATGTCATCTGACGACTCAGTAATCATCTCTGACTTTCCATACTCTATACATAGCATTACAAGACGAATTCTCTGTTTCTCACCGCTGTTCTGGACGACAGCTGTGTCACCGTTTCCGGACGTCCTGACCACCTTCTTTCTTTCAAACCCACCTTACCAGAAAGCGTGTTCGTGCAGGAGACGACGCTTCAGACGCTTTATCACTCCCCCGTCCACCTTACTGGCATCCGTACTCAAATCATCACCGATATATCATCTAGAAATATCCTATTCCCAACGTTCGCGGATATCATAGTACCAATTCGCTCTACATTGTCGGGTGACCCCATTACAAAGGCAACCACCGCCGGTGGATCGCTAGCTGAATTGGTGGTAGATATGGTCCTTACGCAGCCCGTTAACTGGGATCTAGTCGTCTCAAAGGCTACAGCGAGCCTACCCTGCCAAGTACCAGTACACATTGTCAATGTTGGTCCTGGAACCAGTTTGACGCGGGGCATTGAACGCGCATTTACTCTTCAAGGCATTGCGGTCGATAAACGCTCGGACTTGAACAATCATTTCTCCGAGGCCAAACAAGAGCCTATTGCTATCGTTGGGATGGCTCTTGATATGCCCGGTGCTCCAAACGTTGGTCGACTTTGGGAGATACTCGCAAATGGCAGTAACACTGTTGAGGAGGTGCATTTTTGAATCTATCTTGTCATTCAACCAAGTTTAACTTAGGGAGAACATTGAAGATCCCTAAATATAGGTTCGATTCCACCCTTTACACGAGTGGAGGGGGCCCAGGGCGTACCATGAAGGCCCATATGGGCAATTTTATTGGTGGCGTTGATGAGTTTGATCACCAGTAGGACCTTATTTCTCTTGGTTTTGGCCGGAATATATGTCTAACCTCTTTTGTATTCAAGGTTTTTTGGCATTAGCCCACGGGAAGCGAAGAGCATGGATCCTCAACAAAGGATTTTACTTCAAGTTGCGTATGAAGCACTTGAGGACTCTGGATATGTCCCGAATGCCACTCGTAGCTTCGATACGGAGACGTTTGGATGTTTTATAGGCGCAGCTGCCCATGATTACGTTCAAAATCTCAGAAATGACATTGGCGTCTATTATAGCACAGGTTTTTTGTTTTGTTTTCTGTCTCGATTAGTCTCATCAAATTTAAAGGGACACTAAACTCATTTCTGAGCGGCCGTCTCTCATACTGTCTTGGATTGAGCGGACCTTCTCTTGTGGTTGATACCGCATGCTCATCCTCGATTGTCGCCCTTCATCAAGCGTCTCGTGCCCTAATGAATCGTGACTGTGATGCCGCATTAGTTGGAGCCGTCAACATTATATCCAGTCCTGATGTATGTCTCTTTCTTTCGTTGTAGTGGACGACGACATTGATATGTTCTAGATGTTCATTGGTCTTGACAGAGGTCATTTTTTGAGCCCATCTGGTCAATGTAAACCTTTCGACGCTTCTGCTGATGGTTATTGTCGTGGAGAAGGCTGTGGCGTATTTGTACTCAAACGTCTCTCAGATGCTACTGATGAAAATGACCGGATCCTTGGGGTCATACGTGGCATTGAGGTCAACCAAAGTGGTAGGGCACAGTCGATCACGCACCCTCATGTGCCAACTCAGGCGGCTCTTTTTCGACAACTTCTCTCCAGCTCGGGTGTAGACGCGAATTCTGTCAACCTGGTGGAGGCACATGGCACCGGGACGCAGGCCGGGGATAAGAATGAAATGGCAAGCATCCGGCAAGTTCTGGCCATCGGTCGTTTACAAAACAATCCGTTATATGTAACTTCCATCAAGGCCAACATAGGACACCTTGAAGCTGCTTCCGGCTGTGCTAGTTTAGCCAAAGTCCTTTTGATGTTTCATCGACAAGTTATCCCTCAACAAATATCGCTACGAACTTTGAATCCTGGAATTGCGCCCTTGGCTCTGGATAATACTGTAGTCACTACGGTCAACATTCCGTGGCATCAGGGAGGGAGACCACGCATGGCGCTCGTGAATAATTTTGGAGCATCTGGATCAAATGCAGCTGTCCTTGTGGGAGAGCACACGTCCGCACACTCGCCCCTGCCGCTGCTCGATGGAACTTGTTATGTTTTTGGTCTATCAGCCAAAAATGGATCTTCCCTCGAGGCGCTACGTTCCAAGTATCTGACATGGTTACGGGATTTTCCGGACCAAAGAATCTCAGATGTGGCCTATACTATGACTGCTCGACGGCAAGTATATGCCTGCCGTCTGGCGGTTACCGCCGGAAACGCTATCGAACTTGCCAATGGATTAGCATCTGCTCCTTTCGTTCGAGTCTCCAAGGAACCCTCACGTGTCGTATTTGTTTTTACTGGCCAAGGAACGCACTATCATGGAATGGGCCGGTCGCTCTACCTGACCTCTCCTATTTTCAAACGCCATATTGACGAATGCCACAAAATCTTGGTTCTCTCTGGGTTCGCGGGGATTGTTCCTCTAATCACGGCCAAGACGGATGATGATTCTGGAAAAAACGACGCTGAAGACTATCAATGCACAGTCTTTTCAATTGAGTTCGCCCTGGCCAAACTCTGGATGTTTTTGGGGATACGACCTGTTGCAATTGTGGGACACAGGTATGTTATCAAGAAGTCCCTTTTGAGTATCGTTCACTAAACCCAATCTGAATGATACAGTCTGGGTGAATTTGCTGGCCTTGTAATAGCTGGCGTACTCAATCTGAAGGACGCACTCATATTCATTGCTACTAGAGAAAGGCTCATGTTGGAAAAATGCGAGGTTGAGTCGTCGGGGATGGTGGCAGTGTCCTTAGAGTCTGATAAGTTACAAACCCTGCTTGAGTCGCAACAGGCATTTTCCGATTTATCAATAGCCTGCTACAACTCCCCGACCGACTGTGTAGTTTCAGGGCCCTTACTCCAGCTCGAGGTATTCAGAACGCATCTGGACATCACGGCCGTCAAAAATAGTCCGCTTGCAGTTCCCTATGGATACCACAGTCTGGCTATGCTGCCCGTGCTAGACGATCTTCGAGTCCTATCTGGGAAGACCAAAACTCAAGGGCCTTCTCTGCCAATCATCTCTACCGTCCTAGGACGAGTAGTCATGCCGGGTGATCTATCCTCTTTCACCATTGACTATTTTGTCCGACATTGCGTAGAACCTGTCAGATTTATTCAAGGGATATTTTCATACGTTTCAAACTTGACGTTCACGGGCAGAACGATTTGGATAGAGCTTGGTCCGCATCCAGGCATTTTACCCATGTTACAAAAGTTTCCCGATCTTTCAGATTCTCTGTTTCTTGGATCTCTTCGGAAACGTCAGGATTCTTGGTCAACCATGTCGACGACACTATGCAGTCTGTATCTGACTGATCAATCGCTTGACTGGCGTCGAGTTTTCAGCCAGATTGGGTCTACCTCTTGTATTAGCCTACCGTCATACCCATTTTCGAAGAAACGTTTTTGGGTCTCCTTTAGGGAAGAGACGGCTCCGTTGATTCAGTCCAAAGATTCAATGATCCATGATTGGGTACAACTGCCAGACACAAACAACGGTAACATTGCTGTCTTTGAAATCCCGATAACTCGAATAGAGCGATATATGACAGGCCACTGCGTGGCCGACTTGCCTCTCTGCCCAGCCTCTGTCTATCTTGAGTTTGTTGTTGCTGGTGTTATACTCACAACCAAGCATCTGGCCAAATATTTTGATGACCTTCATGTTGCCCTCCAACAAGTCCACTTCACTAAAGCTTTGACAGGGACAGCCATCCAGCAAGGCGATATAATGATCAAAGTTGTCATCGATGCTGAGAGTGGGACATTCAGTATCGGATCTGGCCTCTCGCAATCTGAATACCAAATTATTCACGCTCATGGAGAGTATCGATTACAATCAGCTTCAGAAATGGCTACCAAGCTCGCCTACAACGTTCCTTCAAATCCCAACCCGGAGAAAGACCATTCTGAATCCTTTTCTGCCCGCACGGTCTACGAGGTTATATTCCCTCGTGTAGTCAAATATTCGAAAGAGTTTCAAACTATCCAACGTCTGGAGATTAATTCAGATGGAATGGGTGCTACTGCCACTATAGCGCTTGGTTTTGTATGCGATCGCGCAAGTTTTGTCATTGATCCTATCTTTATCGACACTCTCCTCCATGTCGCAGGTTTCGTCTCCAACCTACGAGGAGATCCACACGAGGCATACATTTGCGACGAAATCGGACTTGTAGAATTCATCCCAACTGTTATCAAGAGCGGCGCTACCTTTGCTATTCATTGCGATATTTCCTGGAGTTCCGAGCAAAATGCCATGCTCGCTGAGTCTTGTGCCGTCTCGGACGCGCATCCTAGGGCTATAGTAGCCCACATAAAGGGAATCCGTTTCCGACGAGTCCGTCTTAGTCGTCTCAAGGCGGCCCTTGCAAGCTCTCTGGCATTGACTTCTTCCTTTGAGCCAACTTCGCCTGTATTGAGTCGAGATATCCAGAGCCTGGAGCAAAGGGTTTTCCAGATCATTGCCAGAACTTGCGATATCGATGCAAATCTAACTTTGGTTTCGGATCTTGATCGTTTTGGAATAGATTCTCTGATGCGCATGGAACTCAGTATTGAGCTCGCTAGGGCTTTTCCAACAATTGACGATATCCAGATGAAGATGTTGGAGTGCAAAAAGATCTTGGATGTTGTCAAAATGATTTCGTCAGAAAATATTATTTTCCCAGACAACGTGAACGATGATGAACCCTTTTCCACTTGCGCAAGTGCCACGTCTTCCTCACCGACTTTTGTTCCTGATGACTGGGAGATTGTGGGTGGAAAATCGCTGCTAAGACGCATATTTGCCGATATTCTGGAACAAAATGCTATTACCGATGATCAAGACCTCACCTACTTGGGTCTAGATTCGTTGACTTCGATGGAAGCGATTTGCCGCATCAAGGAAGAGTACGGTCTTCACCTTTCCGCTGGTTTCTTTGAAGGCAATCGCACCATTCATGATATCCACACTTATATATATGAGCAGCACACTCTCAAACCCCCTCCCATTAAAAGCAAAGTCAACACTCAATTGATAGTCCAAGGCTGTTCCCCCGTCCGAGGAAGGTTAGCCGATATCCTAAACCTTGACCAAAAAATGGTACCGCTGCAGAAATTGTTGGGCAATAAAATGCCTTTAGTCTTGATACATGATGGAAGTGGATTGGCAATCTCATACAGATGCATTACGGACCTTAACAGAGATGTCTGGGGCATCAGTAACCCTCGTTTCGCGAGTCTCGGTCCATGGGAAAGCGTTGTTGAAATGGCCGAATCGTATGCCGAATACATTCTCGAGACGCTTGAGGGTGGCGCACTGATATTGGGAGGTTAGTGATAATAATATTTTTTTCGCGCCTATTTCTTGCATCTAATCCATTTTCCAGGATGGTCATTTGGGGGAGTTGTAGCCTTTGAGGTTGCGAAACAACTCCGAATCAAGTCCAAGCTTATGGAAGTGAAAGGAGTGATCCTCATCGACTCACCAAATCCATTAAACCACGTTCCACTATCGCTGCCTCTCATTGAAGATATTATCGGAAATTCAAATAGCGGGAACTTGACCATGAATTCAGACGTACGAGAATTATGCAAAACCCAATTCATAACAAACGCAAAACTACTCAGTGAATATGATCCTTACAAGACAGCTGGCGACTCGGACGGACTCCCCCTTCTTCGCCTTGTATGTCTTGTATGCAGGGATGGTTACAAAGCACCTAGCCGTGTCGACGTGCCATCTTGGCTTGCAGATCGAGGAGACATAACGATGATCGCTAAAGGGTGGGAACTTGTATCAGGTTCTGCTGTGCAGACGTTGGACATTCCTGGCCATCACTTTGAACCTTTCCAACCTCAAAACGTCGGTAAAAATTTCATTGACTTTTTTTAAAAAAAAGGTTGTTAAGCTTAATAATTTTTTGTTTTTTTTCTTTTGATTCATGAAGATCGCTACGGTCTCTATTCGTATTGCAGAGGCGTGTGAAATATTAGAGAAAGAAGTACCAAGAGGGGTTGGATCCGATGTTGTTATTCATTGACGAGTTATTGCACATAATGTAAACATTGAAACAGAAACATGCTTCGTTGTTTGTTCCCTTGCAGTTAAAACTGTCCTGAAAGGTGTCCCAAAAACTTACTCTGATATACTTTTGGCGAGACGAAATAACGTTCCTCTTCTTCTTTTTTTTTATATAAAAATATAACTTGGGTAATCATTACCACCATTATTTCCAACCCATATATATCCTCATGAGGCTCCCACCTATTCCTAACCCACGTAATTAAATACGAGTTGTCATTAACTACGGGTCAATTAGGTTGGGACGGCGGCTCAAACATTGAATTTGTACATCGTTCCCAATATATAATAAATCTACCTCCTCATTTAACTCCGTACCCACCCCCTCTCTCCCCCTAACTAACCCTTCTTACATCCTATCACTTCATAATTGAATCTTTTTTTTGCATCTCTTTCTCTCGTTTGTGTCTTATACTGGGTTCGTTTTCCGTAAACCTTGAGTTGCTTATGTGACTAAAATAGTATCATAATAATAATAATGATAAAAAAGCTTTTTTTTTTTTTTTTTTTTTTTAATATTTAAAAAATT
>Ga0193743_1002927_pt1 | contig 11636 bp, 9 predicted proteins | sample L2c2metaG_FD_143038 | JGI IMG/M metagenome (GOLD analysis project Ga0193743, IMG submission 143038) | Soil microbial communities from a riparian zone of the East river system, Colorado, United States - L2c2 | ecosystem: Environmental > Terrestrial > Soil > Riparian zone | place: USA: East River...
CTATGGTGGACTAGCTATCTGCTGGGATCAGTCCTCTGGGAGATCCTTTTCTGATGTTAGGGCAACTGCGGACGACTTAGTCGAGATCTAGCAGGGGATCCTAAACATATATATAAACATAAAATACAACAGGAAAGCGCACCTAGCAGGGGATCCTAAAAGAAAAGGATAAAGCCCTGCTAAGGTGGGATGCATGTCTATATACCAAAAATCGGAGTGGAAATAATAAAATGATGAAAAAATAATGAAATGATGAAAAAGATGGAGAATGGTGAAACAGTGATAGGAATGTTACATCACGTGATCATCGGACTCCGGTATTGGAGCCACAAGTGCACTCCGTCTTGGGCTGGCGACAATGAGGAGGAATATACAGAGGTGACGGAGAAATATCGGGAAACATCGGAGGATGTGGAGCATCCCCTAACAACAACTCTTAGGAAGCATCAAAGAAGTCAACTACACAGCTACTAGCCTTTCCTATATCAGGGGATTTGAGTTTGATTCAGCTGGCTAGAGGTAGACTGGATCGGGACATAAACCTCCATCCAAGTCATTTCAGATGGAATTTTGAATATTTCATTCTTCCATGTAAGCAACCACACATATTTTATGACCACATCCTCTGATCGCTGATAAACATTTCTTTTCAGTGTATATTGATACCTTTAAGGTTCAATCACCTGTTGGTAGCGACACAAGCCAACCACCCTAACATTTTTCACAATCTCTGGAACCCTAAAACTACCATGGCCAATCATTGATGAAGCAAGTCAAATTACAATTTACAACCCTGATGCCCCAATATGTCTGCTGACAATGAAGATGGGCTCTTATCAGCACTGAAAGATGTGAGGAGGATTCAGCAGGCACAGTATGCCGCTTTCAATTATTCTGCTTTCGCTCAATTGCTGACCAATCAACCAAAATTTCTATCTTGTAGCGTTTGGCATCATCTTTCTTCCTCCCTCATTGACTCAAGCATGTATGGTAACTATGGGCCCAACCCCAATGGAAGCCGGGCCACTTGTCCCAAAACACAATCACAATATGTTGAGAACAAAGGAATTGGACGTGACGCGACACACCTCATGCACACACACATGTTCGCTTGTTATAAAAGCATTCAAATTTATTTTCCCTTGGACATTCATTGACCACCATAATCTCATATGGCAGATGACGACATCTTGATGGCTGCTGCTGCAGCAACAAGCTCATCCGTTGGCGGGACTAAACAGAAACACTCATTTGATAAATCTAACATTGGCTCATCACATGCAAAGAAACCTCGTGAATTTATTTGCCAACCTACAAAGCCAAAGAAACCAAGTGAGTGGCACTTGCAGAAGGGCGAGGTACCAAAGGATGCAGAGAAAACAAAGGTGTGCATCTAAATCTTTTGAATCCTTTCATGATCTCATTGTCTTTCAGCTTGCACTGGAACTCCATATCCACATCCTTTGGGGCCTCCCAGACCAGAATTCAATTCCACCCATGGTTACCCTGGCTGACAAATTGCCTTTCACCCACTGCTTCTCCTCTGAGACCTCAATGAGGAGCTCTGTGACCGCCAGTCTTGATGCAAACACAAATAATATCTACAATGCTCATTCCAGAGTGCAAGCACTGTTGGCCTCTTTACAGGATGGTAGCAGCATCTCAAACAACATCAAACACATGAGGAAAATAATTTGCTACTTATTTTCAGTTCTGTCGCAAACCTTGGACTTCACCGCTGGGCTCCGGATATCCTGAGCAGTGATCCAGGATCCATGTACAACCTTCTTCATGAAAGTATTGCACTTAAAACATTTGAACAGGTCTCCAGCTCCTTTGGCTATTCTCATGTTGGGACCAACCTGTCTCTCATCCATGACTTCGCTCTCATGTGCAAATTGTATCACAGCTTTGTCTACTCGTACATGCACAATATCACAAAGTTGGAGGCAAGGAAACCAAGGAGTGTAGCAAAAGGCAAGCAGATGACTAATGTATGGAAACATTGAAGCGATGTACATATTTACCTTTTTATCAGAACTGTTAACTGATTAAGCTTTGTAGCTCAAATATGGCAGAGTTGATGTTGTCAAGGTGATGGGCTTCAATAACCGTGTTCTTTCTTTGGTTCACAAGACCGAGGCTCATTCCGATGACGAGCTTCCGGAAGGTATTTCCAACTCAACTGATACTGCCTATTTCATCAAGGAAAAGGAGGGTCGTTCAACCAAAGTGAAGGATTTCTACAGGATGTTGGATAAACAGCATAAACGAATGGCCAAGGGCAAGAAAAATAGTTACAAGTTGGCAAATTCCTTCAAATTTTCTCCCAGCCATGACCGATCTTCATCCCTTGTAGGTCGGAGCGTTGTCGCAAAGATCCTCCAACTCCAAAGCCATCAGAACTCACTGCTCTGCCGAAATGGATACCTGTTGATTGGTTTGAGCCCATCTATTGGAACACGACTCTGACAGTCCATGAATGTGCAGACTACATCAAAGATGGTGCCATCATTTCCCTGCCTGCAGCGAAGTTCTGCATATGGGAGGAGTATGGAAAATGGAAGAACCTGCTGGAGGAGGTGTTCATGGAGAAATACAGTAATGCGATGTTGGAACAATATCAGATGCCTACCAAGGAGGAGCTGGAACAACTCCAGAAGTGGGAGAAGGAGGATGGCAATGATGTTGATGATGATGGCAATGGCAATGATAGCGATGATGGTGATGAATAGATTATAGAATTCTAGCCCTTATAGGTGTATTTTCTCAGTCTGAAATCTGGCACTCAAGTATTGTGTGTACATAAATCAGTCTCCTCAGAATTTTAACAGTCTCTCTATAAAGTATATTGAAGAAATGCTGTTTGAGCTGCGAATCAGTGAGCTCAAAACACGGTCAAATGCTTATGTAATGGCAAACACGTAGCAGTGACAAAAATCCTTTGAAAATCCTACAAGTCCTCTCAATTTCAATCATCAACTGCTGTACAAAATGTGAGTCAACTGCCCCAGTCTTTGCCCCCGGTGTGATCAGTGCTCAATCAGGTGAATGTGACGATCTGTGACAAGGTGCCATATTTGGGTTGTGGGAATAATCCAGCTGATATCAAAATCATAATCCGACTGGATTATGGTTACCGGACTGACTCTAATAAGGCTAAGTACCCATGCTAGTTCAATGCGTGGGATAATGCTGGGGTTGCCGCTCATCTGGTTATTCGGTTATTCACACATGCTGGTACATAGGCAGCCGTTGTTTTGATGTGTCCCACGTACAATATTGCTACCTTTGGGTATACTTGCACAATGCTGCTTTCACATTCTACAATGCCCAAGAATGCAGAAAAAACTCTCCGACCACAGTGCCTGGGATATCCTATGCCAATCAGCAAGTTCGGACATGACTTTACCTCAGGCCGAAGAATAGCTTTGCGCACACCTTGTAAACAACGACGAAGATTAAAGCAGGTGTATTACCAATGCCCAAGAAGCTGTCCAGGCATTCTCTGCCAGTGACTGAAACTCACCATCAAGCTTCCTGCTAGCCGTCCTCCCCAAGTTACCGGTGGCAACCACCTTAAATCGAGTCTGTTGAGGAGTTGAAGACTAGAAAGTTTTTTGGCCCTCTCCCATTGATTGAAGATTTTATCAATCCTGCTGAAGAGCAAGGAAGTCTTGAAGACTCACCACATGCATCCCGGGCGGTGATCGCAAGATAGCTGATGAGGTCCAGCATAAAATCCGAGTTCAGAAAGGGAGAGGTTATAGAAATTGACGATGAGGATTTGGATGAAGATCTAATTGAATGTCACATATCTGGCTAGCATCACACTTTGTCACAGATATGTGATTTTTTATTATTAATGCATCAAGGGGGTTTGCGGAAAAAAAAAACCGACCTAGGGTCATTTTTTTTTATATCGACCATGGAGGCTGGACTAACTAACTACGTAATCAGGCACATGTCTATATAAGGAAATATGACATCAGTCACATCACCAACGTGGGCACTTCCCGCCTCTTGTTTGCCCAGAGGCCTCGCATGCTGCACAAAGCCATTTTTGTGGCCAGTGTACTCCCTACCATTTGTGGGCTCCATTTTGACATGAATTGTGTGGAATTGTGGAATTTTCACAACTGGCTGATCACGGCCCAATCACCATTGTATTTTGATTAAATTAGGGGTATTTTGGTGCTAAAGAGCTTCTCTTCACTTCTGATAGCTACATACAACATTCAGTAGTTGTTATAGCCCTAAAATTTATATATAGAGATTGGTTTATAGCAACATGTAATTTTTTTTTCAGGGCCTCTGGCAGGGACTAACTAACCAGGTACCGGTCCGGGATTCTGATTCCCGAACCCCCTTGTAATGCATCATTTGAGTATACGCCATAGTTAGTTAGAGTTAGAGGTAGGTTAGGTTAGGTTAGGTTAGGTTAGGTTAGGTTAGGTTAGGTTAGGTTAGGTTAGAGTTAGTTAGGTAGGTTTAGGTAGTTGGTTAGATTATATTAGTTGAGGTTGAGGTTAGATTAGATTAGATTAGTTAATTGGTTTGGTTGATGTCAGCGCCTATGCATCTTGAGAAGGTCGACTGTACATCTGACCCTGAAGATTAGAGGCCTTGTAAGCTTTTTGCCAAGTTTGAGAGTTATTTGTGAGAGATAAGACTAGGAAATTTCCTGTGATCACGTAGCCCAAAACATTACTGCGTTTTTGATTTACAACTTTGTAAAAGCATGAAATTGAAAGCCGATTGCGAATCAAGTTTCTGGGAAGATTGAAATCGACATTGGTAAGCTTGGAGAAAGATTTGCTTCGATTCTATACAACGCTATTCCTTTCTATACAGGTTGAAGACATTGCCGCATTATCTGTAGGCAGTTCGGTTGCAGGCGCTGTCCCGACGCTGCTGAAAATCGAGTCCAATACTGGGGTACTCGATCGCCTCTCTTCCTCAAGATGAAAGGTGATGACCGTTTCAGCATCATGGGTACATCTGCCCAACCCAGCTCGAATGATAATTAATGTAGGGACGATGCCCTTCGATGACAATCAATTATTCAATAAGGAGATCTCTTCAAGCAAAGATAACTCACCACTACTTGAATGAGACCTGCGTCTAAAACGATCTATGTATTCACATTAGAAACAGACAACTCGATGCAGCTAGTTGTAATTCAGCTCACCGTAGGAACAACCAAAACTAGTAGTATATAGATCGAATATATACCCCCTGATTCTATGCTGAAATGACGATTAGTACGATTGACAACCTCGATGGATGTCGCTTACATGATGGCAGAACATGAGTAATATCTTCCAGTCATCTCGGAGCCAAGTATTGAACGAACTCGTCGAGCATTCCAAAATATTTTGCCGGCTAAGCAGTGTATTGGCACAGCTAGGACAAACTAAAAGTGAGGATTGAATTTACCTGTAAGAGCAGTGAGGGAGAAATTGATGGCAAAAACTAGCCACAGGTAAACAGGAAGCATGTCCTCAACATCCATGCAATGGCATATCACGAATAGATATCCACAAACTTGAGAAGTCAGTAAATCTTACTTTTACTTGCAAGAGTGATGTATGATACTTACTTGTTATAAAGAGCAAAACGATACATGGGATGATGACGACGAGCTTTTTGTAGCGCCATACAACAAAACAACGATATAACTATTTGAGGAGGAATGCATTTGAGTATAGCATTGAGGTGGAGGACCGGTTAGACCTTACAACTAGAGAATCGGCGATGACACTAGAATATCAGGTTTATGAGCCTCCCTTCCACGATTAAGAAGAAAGTGCTCACTTGTTGGTAATATAAAATATGTATTTTGGATACGGCTGATAGGCAGGAAGTTCTTGTTGCGGGAACACATAGCGGAAAGCACGATGTATTGACATGCTAATGTCAGCTGTAGTGATGGCGAACATAGTCACAGCAGCTGCAAGGAAGAGCCATTTTGAAGTTCTCTTGTTGGCCAAGAGCAGATAAACGCAAAATAAAAAAAGAACATTGTATACGCCTGCACCAAAAGAGTGAACAGTTAAGCGAAAGCGTCGAGATGGGCAGTCGGAAGGCAGTCACCATATAACAAGATCTCAAACTTCAGAAAGAGACATTTTCCTTGAGCTCATACGAAAACATGGAATAAAAGATTGGATTTTTACCATATACGACCCGGAATATTCAGAAAGACTTTTAGGATATTGCAGCACGTCGATGTCCAGAGTTTCTCCAGCCATTTTCAAAAACCCGCGAGCTGAAAGGAAGATGGATAGTAGAAAATGGCTATCGGATATCACAGTGCACTATTTAGTAGTAGACTGCGGAGGGTGAGCATGAATTGGAGAGAATCATAGGGTCTTTTACATAGAGTAATTAAAACATGCCGTACATGTATGACGGAAAGGACGTACGTACATATCTAGGGTCGCTATATTGACGGTAACCCCCCAACTCCTGAGTTACATAGTTCCTAAATGGTATGGGTCGAGACCTGTCGAGACTCGACCGAGCTCGACTGTCGTATTTAAATATTTCTGTCGCTCCGGAGCTCCGGCGGCCATTGTGTGTCATTGTTTGTGTTTTGTATACGCGTTATTTGACGAAAATCTCTTTCACTTTGCAATGAACCACCACGAACCCAGTTCTCGATTCTATCCATACCTGGATATTTGACTTTTCAAGCCCTCATCGCTCCAAGCACTCCTCCGCTTGTATCAGCAGGTTTTCCCCAGGGATAAATACCACCTCGGCCAACATGATCCACTTCTACGTAGGAGTGGCATCTAACCCTAAGTTTTCGTGGACCACGGTTCTTTCATCCACTGCTCAGAGGGATGCACTGGTGGTATTTCGGTTTTGGAGTGACAACTGTTGACGGGGTGGTAGGATAGTAGCGTCAGAACCCCGATGCCAACTCACGTCTTGCTTCATGTTAATGCCACAAGAGACTTTCCCTTCTGATGACGTCTTCGCCTTCTTCTTAATCGCCTCTCCGGAAAGTGTTGGAGTCTGGTTACCTCTTTCCTGCGACTCGGCTACAAACAGATCCATGTCTGCGTTGCCTCGGGACCCCTGTTCTCGCAAGGTGCTACCTCATGAGATACGCACAGGACGCTATGGCATGGAATCCTCTGCATCCTCGCAAGATGTTTTGGACCTTGTCGTATGCTTCCATATCATGTTGGTGGCATTTTTTGCTTGATAAAGGGAAGGCGATGCCGGAAACACATTGGATCCATTGTCCTGACGCGTGAATTTGCGGACACAGCACCAGAGAGGCGTCGCGGTACAACTTGCGGAAGATAGGTTGAAAATTGAAGAGGTCACGCACACTCTTAACATACGAGCATGGCATACGTGTTTCCTGGGCCTCCACACAGATCTTTTCGTGAGATCACAGCTGCCCGAGGTCACTCCCTTAAGCACTTGGTTCCTCGATGCCGATTTAACCTGCCCTACACCCCGCCCAGAATATCACCCAGTCACTCCCTACCATCTTTCGAGATGTCCAGAGCTCACATACAGGAAGAGTGTGGTCTGGGCCTTTGGCTCTTTCCCTGGGACAGCGATTGTCACCCCCCGTGGTGGTAAGCGGATGTCTCAAATCCCGGCAATGTTTCCGAGAATTCCATTTGCCGTGGACTACTGTGGTTTTTCTTGCTGCCTCTCTTCGCAGAAGCGTGTCAAGAAAGGCTGCTGGTGAAGTTCAGAAGCGTCGGCGAGCGCATTGAAAATTTCATGGCTATGTGGCCAAACTCCCAGGAACCAGGAATCCCTGCTGAACGCACTGGGTATGGAGACAGACAGAAAAGCGAATATCGTTAGGTCCCTGACGAACTTGAGCCACGAGGCGGACGCTTTGGTACAGCGATGTGCTCGAAGCACGGAGGTTTGGCGGTCGCGAATTCTTACGTTTCTTCCTTACTTGATTTTCTATGGGTCACTTTTCGTCTTAGATGTTCCGTGCGCCCCCAACATCGAATCTTCTAATACAGGAAGATCGACCATGAATGCTTTCTCTGCATGTTACCCAACTCTCACTGCGGCCTGGTTTTCTCGACCTTCTGTCCAGTAGCGGTGGCTGCGGAGGGTTCTGTACCACTTGGGGCACCACGGACGAGTGCTACTTGTGTTCAGACCTTGCTACCGAGTGTCGGCAGAGACCCCAGTGTCGATCTTTATTGAATTGCCTCCGTAATTCTTCAAATCATAGGCTTGTTTCCCGTCCAATTAAACTCCCTGCATTGCGCCCGGCATCCTATGGTTCACGTCGACGTGACTTTGGTTCTAATGTCAAGTCCGCTCATTTCAAGCTGATCTCTTCGTATGCTGTTCCCTCTATTGATGACTGAAGTTGTGACTCCTTCGGGAAAAGGGTGTTCCTATGGGATGCTCGTTGCAACAGAGATTCGTTCTCGAGTTCAGTTGTTTGTAGATCAAGGGATCGACTACTTGGGGTTACGTCTTGTTGTGTGGTTCCCTTGGGAGCGGATGAGACACCTGGATCTAGGGCTCGTACGTTGATGAGGGTGTCCGTATTTGCTAGGTGCAGTTGATTGGATTGCAGTCATATGCACGCACAAGAAAAATGAAAGAGGTGGCTCATTTAGGTCGTGCTTGGTGAGCGGACCAGTGTACGCCTTTGCGAGAGGTTCTGGACCTGGTAGAACATCTTTAACCCGGCCCAAGAAGGATTCCTCTTGTATCTATATTCGCCTGGGCTCGATGAGCAAGCAGAAAGGGATGACAGGAAGCCAGGCGGAGTGGCGGTATATCCCACAGTTGTAATGAACATGGGTTGACCATGGAGCAAGGGTTGGGCCGACATTCAGAGTTGTATCCTGGCGGGGGAAGCTTTGAGCTTCGAGAGTGCACGATTCGTCTTGGAGTAACCGGATTTGATCCCTCTGTCTACCAAGTCGGAAGAGATGGTGCCGTACTGTTAAACCAGGCGAGGAGACTCGTCGAATTTTTTCCTCACCTACATCCTCGTGATGTTTCTTTTTTCCTCGGCTCGCTGTCAAATAACCAAGGTGAGGGTGGTTTGCATTGAGTTAAGTGTCTCGCATGATCTCAGTGCGCCATTTATAGTCGTAACTGACATCTCAACCTCTCTTCACTTCTGCCAGTCGGCCACAATCGCCGTTGAGTATCGCGGCTTAATTTCACTTCTGGGGACGGACGTCAAAATTATTATCAAAGGTTGCATCGGATTTTAGATAGCTGCCCACATGACGGTATCAATGCTAAGATTAGGCGATAACTCTCAGGCCCACGGCGGAGATGGTTAACCGTTGGAGATGGTTTACCGGTTGTTATCTGCCTGGCAGATTCCGCCCACTCAATGATTTCTCTCTCCTAACCTCTGTAGTCATTATATCGTACCTAAAATCTACTAGGTTGTAGCTAGATCTAATTATAACAAATCTGTCGATTCATAATTTTAAATTCTGGTGCGAAGGACAACAAACGAGCCATATTATGTTACCTACCACACCCAATTGTTATCTGCCATGCCTCGCACTGCCACACTCCCTCACGGGATACCTTCCAGCAGGTTTGACATCTTTTATCGTATTTAAACCGTAGGCCAATGAAAAGCCGTCCGTTCGCGCGAGAAGCTCATCTGTCCTTCAGCCTGAGCAAGGATGTAGTTGAGTCGTGTGTAGTCTGTACCCAGCGGTACTAGACTTAGGAATTAGATAATTATAATCTGAAACCGGGGAGGGAGCAAAGGTCTGAGAGGTCTCAGTCTCTCTATCCTTTTGCTTACCATCTCCCCAAGTAGGTTTTGCGTAGCACAGTTCTCCATTTATTTTGATTATTATCTTTCCAGAGTTGAATTTTCTTTGTTGCTTACCCACCTTCCACTCCCTAATTTTCATTTCCTACCTGTAATTTCACTCAAACCTGTACTCGAAGCTGTAATTTTACTTAAAAACTCGTTCTGGCTCCTCGCCGATCGAGTCCTCCGCTCGCTATTACCCTCAGGCTCAAATTCATTGGATTGTGCTATAACCTGCAAATTATACTATCTTTTTAAGATTAGATGCACCTTTGGAAATTGGTGCTTTCATTTTGATGCTATTTAATCAGTCATGAAAATGTTGTGAGAGGTGTTACAACTTGCTTGAGCCTACAGCTCAGCCCTCAGCCCTCAGGCTATTGGATTCAGTTTGGAGCTTACCGCTGGTTCAACAAAGAATATGTTAAACATTATCACTCAATGTCATCTTATGGATGGAATTTTCTTAGTCAGTACCTTCAAATTTCAATCAGAGGGAGAGAAGTAACCTTCTCCTTTTTCTCCTTCTTTTTCTGGTTCCAGATACCCACTTATATGGAGGGTAAACCGCGAAGATTGGCCAGAACAAATGCTAGCTATGCTATATCTAATAATGCATAACATTTTGTGACTTATTGCAACCCTACTACTTACCGATTTAAAATGCACCAATATCGAAATCCTCGCTCTCCCGAACAATAAAGCTATTGAGAGTAGTTTGGGTCAGTTTGCGAAAGTTCTTCGCAACATAAGAAAATACGGAATTGACAGAGTTGTTTGGTCAACTCGAGGGGAGCCGCTCCATTTGATTGCAAAGCTTGAAGTTGAGGTCCCTTTGGCGGACCGTCGTTGGTGTGGCTTGAGTTTATCCCGAGGTTTCCGAGTCGCCTCTGCTGGCATTTTTGCAAGCGGGGTGTGTTCGGTGTTCATTCAACTTCGTGTAACAGGAAACAGGACTTCTCTGAGAATTGCACCTGCGCCTCCTGAGCACCCTATCACCATTTATTTCCACAATTCAAAATTGCGAGCACTAAAATGCATCCAATATTGATGGAATAAATGTGCCGGCAACGAGATCAAAGCCCTAGTTGATACAATTTGGCCTATGCATTATGCTGGTTTGCCTGCTGAGTCGGTTTCGTCGGGAACCTATGCTTGATTATGACACTTTGCTATGACATTGTGTATTATGAGATAATCAACTGTGTATTCAAGTTCTTCTAATTCTCACCCGCATCTGTGCCATACTTATATTACAAAGACCCAAGAAATCGTGAATAATTAGAATAACAACTTGAATATGTTTTATTTAGAAGAAAACTGGTAGATTATCGGACGGGATGCCGATGATGGGGCCAAGAAATGATGTCGGGGGAACTTGACCTAACGACAGTCAAATCTGGATGCCGCCATTTTTAAAGTTGAACGTTGAGCGCTCGAGCGTCGAAACGTTGACGAGGACCTCTAAATGTTGCTCTCCAGGTCGAGAAGGTCTTCATTGTGTTTTCTGGTTATCACCGCTATCCTACTCGTCTTCTTTCGATGGTTCCGTGAACCCGAATGGGAAGATGAAAAAGATCCGCCTCATGATCCATTTGAACATCCTCCTCATGTGGACTTGGATACTTCAGCGGATACTTCAGTCCCCGAACGGAAACCTGCTCCTGAGCGAAGGCCTCAGCCAGTCCAAGGAAAACATAAATTCCGCTCAGATGGTTTGCTGCAAGTCAACATGGAAGGAGCTCATCCCATCTACGAGTTGATATCGCGCGCAGAGACGGAATGGGAAGAGAAGCTGCAACGTGCAAGCAAGACATTTCAGCAGGTTGTGCAG
>Ga0193743_1002928_pt1 | contig 11636 bp, 7 predicted proteins | sample L2c2metaG_FD_143038 | JGI IMG/M metagenome (GOLD analysis project Ga0193743, IMG submission 143038) | Soil microbial communities from a riparian zone of the East river system, Colorado, United States - L2c2 | ecosystem: Environmental > Terrestrial > Soil > Riparian zone | place: USA: East River...
CGTGCCGCGAGCCGGCGAGCTTGCCGTGGTAGTACCGGGCCCAGTCATCGGCGCTGCGGCCACCCGAGTCGTCCGACCACAGCCACTCGGCGTAGCAGGCGAAACCCTCGTGCAGCCAGATGTCGCGCCAGCGCCGTGCGGTCACCGAGTTGCCGAACCACTGGTGGGCAAGCTCGTGGGCGATCAGCCGTTCGGCAGTGCGCTCCCCGTCGCAGTGGTTGGCGCCGAAGATCGAGATACCCTGCGCCTCAAGGGGAATCTCCAAATCGTCGTCGGTGACCACGACGGTGTAGCCGGTCGACAGCGGGTACGGCCCGAACAGCTTGACGAAGAGCTTCATCATCTGCGGTTGACGGCCGAAGTCGTAGTCGAAGTCGCGCCGCAACCGTTGCGGCAGAACGGCGTTCATCTGTACCGGTGTCTTGGTCAATCGGTGCGTCTCGTAGTCGCCGATCTGCAGGGTGATCAGATAGGTCGACGTGGGCTCGGCCTGCTCGTAGGTCCACGTGGTCATCGCGGCCCGCGTCCGGCGCGACACCAGCTCACCGTTGGCCACCGCGCGGTACGGGTTTTCGGTGCTGATCGCGATCCGATAGCTGGCCTTGCTGCTCGGGTGGTCGTCGCACGGGAACCACGACGCCGCGCCATTGGGTTGTCCGGCGACCAGCGCGCCGTTGGTCAGCTCCTCGAAACCGACTTCGCCCCAAAGGGTTCGGATTGGCCGGGGTGTGCCCGCGTAGCGCACGGTGATCGACATCGCCGCTCCCGCGGGCAGTGCGGACGACAACGTGACGTTCAGCTTGCCGTGCGAACGGTGAAACGATGCGGGCCTGTGCCCGTTGACCGAGACCTTCGACACCGTCAGGGCGTCCGAAAGGTCCAGGCTGAACGACTTCAACGACGCCAGGGTGGCCGCGGTGATGGTGGCGGTGCCGGACAGCCGGTTGATGTTCACCTTGTACTCGAGGTCCAGTTCGTAACGGGACACCCGGTAGCCGAAGTTGCCGTTGGCGGGAATGTAGGGGTCGATGACGGGCGGGGTTCGCTTCGTGGCCTTCTTGAAACGGGTCACGCGGCAGTTTCCCCGGCCTTCTTGGACGGCTTGTCGGGCCGTTCGCTCCGCTTCTTGCGCAACGCATTCCACGGCGCGATCGGATTGCCCTGCCAGCGGCTCGACGCAGGCACCTCGTCGCCGCGCATCACCAACGACGCCGGGCCTACAGTGGCCCCGGCACCGATCCGCGCGGCGGGCAACGCCACGCAGTGCGGGCCGAGCGTCGCGCCGTCCTCCAGCACCACGGTGTCCATTCGCATGATGCGATCGTGGAACAGGTGGGTCTGCACCACGCAGCCGCGGTTGACGGTGGCGCCCTTGCCGAGGGTGACCAGGTCGGCCTCGGGCAGCCAGTAGCTTTCGCACCACACGCCGCGACCGATCTTGGCGCCAAGCGCCCGCAGCCACAGGTTGATCACGGGGGTGCCGCTCGCGGCGCGGGCGAACCACGGCGCGGCGACCGTCTCGACGAACGTATCGGACACCTCGTTGCGCCACACGAACGACGACCACAGCGGATGCTCGACGGCCCGAATGCGGCCGACCCAGAGCCACTTCGCCACGACGGCGATGCTGCCGGCCACCGCGCCCGTAACGAGCAGCACGGCCCCGCCCGCCAATGACGTCCACAGATAACCGAATTCGGCCGTCAGGAACTGCAGGGCGCCCAGCACCGCCACGCCGATCGCGAACGTGACGATCAAGGGCAGCACCCGGCACGTCTCCACCAGACCGCGCAGGACCTTCAACCGTCGCGACGGGTGAAAGGTACGCAGCACGTCGGCGGCCGTCGGCTGGCGGCGCAGCCTGATCGGCGGACTGCCCAGCCACGACGACCCGGCCTTCGCCTTGTGCGGTGTCGCGCTCAACACGGCCACCAGTCCGTCGTCGGGAACCCGTCGGCCCGGCTGGGTGATTCCGGAATTGCCAAGGAACGCGCGCTTACCGATGGTGGCCATGGCGACGTGGATCCACCCACCGCCGAGCTCGTAGGACGCCACCATGGTGTCGTCGGCGAGGAAGGCGCCGTCCTCGACGACGGTGAACTTCGGGGTCAGCAGTGCCGTCGAGATCTCGGTTCCGCGACCGACTTTCGCGCCGAGCAACCGCAGCCACGTCGGGGTGAGCAAGCTCGCGTAGATCGGGAACAGGTAGTTGCGGGCGGCGTCCATCAGCCGTTCGGTGGCCCACACCTGCCAGCCGACCCGACTGCGCACCGGGTGGTAGCCCTCGTGCAGGCCGAGCGACAGCACCCGCACGCCGACCACCGTCAGCACCGCGTAGACCACCACCGCTGCGAGCGTCGCCACGGGCGTCCACAGCGCCGCGGGCACGACCGCGTCGGACAGCGTCGCGGTGTCGCGCACCGCCCACCCCAGCACCGCAAGGCCCGCGGCCAGCGCCACCAACGGCAGGCTGCCGAGCAGCACCGACGTCACGCCGAACATCACCACCCACTGCGGGGCGCGGCGCGGCCGCTCATCGGGCCACGGATGCCTGGCCTTGCCGGACTTCACCGCAGGCGAGCCCTTCCAGTACTGGCCGGCCTTCACCTTGCCGATCACACCGGAACCCGGTGCGACGTCGGCGTTCTTGCCCACCACGGCGCCGGGCAGCAGCGACGTCCGCGCGCCGACGGTCGCGTCGGTGCCAACCTCGATGCGTCCGACGTGGAACTGGTCGCCGTCGATCCAGTGCCCGGTCAGGTCGACCTCCGGTTCGATCGAACACCGGTGGCCGAGCGTCAGCATGCCGGTGACGGGCGGAGCCGAGTGCAGGTCGACGCCCTTGCCCACCTTGTTGCCCAGTGCCCTGGCGTAGTAGACCAGCCAGGGCGCGCCCGCCAGGTTCTCGGCGCCGCTGGCTTCACCGAGTCGTTCGGCGAGCCAGACCCGCAGGTGCACCGGCCCACCGCGGCGGTAGGTGCCCGGCTCCAGCCCGCCGAGCAGCATCCGCGCAGCGAGTACCGCGATGCCCATCCGCCCCAACGGCGTGACGAAGATCAGGAAGCCCGCCAGGATCCACCACCAGTTCACCGGCACCGCCCACGGTAGGAGGTTCAACTGGGCGGCGACGTTGTTGAGCAGGGCCAGCCACACCACCCACTGCATCCCGGTCAGGGTGGCCAGCGGTAGCGACGCCAGCACCTGCGCCAGCTCGGTGAGCCGCGAAACCGGCTTCACCGTGCGGGTTACGACCTGCGGTGGCGGATCGAGCTCGTCGAGGTAGCCGGCCAACGAACCGAGCCGAGGGTGGTCGTACAGGTCCGCCACCGTCACCTGCGGATGGCGTGCGCGCAGCGCGGCGACCAATTGCGCCGCCGACAACGATCCGCCGCCGAGGGCGAAGAAATCAGCCTCGGGCCCGTCGACCGGCGCAGCCAGCACGTCGCGCCACAGCCCGGCCAGCCAGCCCATGGTGCCGCCCAGATCGGGGCCGTCGGCTCCGGTGTCGCCGTCGACCGGCCACGGCAGCGCGTTGCGGTCCACCTTGCCCGACGTGCGGGTGGGTAGTTCGTCGACCAGGACCAGTCGCGGCACCAGGGCCGCGGGCAGTGCATCGGCCAGTGCAGTGCGCGCCGTCGCCAGGTCGAACGACGGGTCCGCGCTCGCGATATAGCCGACCAGAAGCGGGGTGCCGCTGGGTGTGCGCCGGACGGCCGCCGCGCCGCCGCTGACCCCTGGCAGATTCACCAACGCCGCGTCGACCTCGCCGAGTTCGATCCGGCGGCCGCCGACCTTGACCTGGTCGTCGGCGCGCCCCATGAAGTACAGGCCGTCGGCTTCCAGGCGGACCAGATCGCCGCTGCGGTAGGCCCTTGCCCACTCCAGTGTCGGCATCGGCGCGTACTTCTCGGCGTCCTTGTCGGGATCGAGGTAGCGCGCCAACCCGACGCCGCCGATCACCAGCTCGCCGACCTCACCGATGGCCACCGGGTTGCCGTCCTTGTCGACGACGGCGAGGTCCCAACCGGGCAGCGGCAGACCGATGCTGACCGCGCCCTTGCCGTCGAGCTTGGCCAGGCATGCGACCACCGTCGCCTCGGTGGGCCCGTAGGTGTTCCACACCTCGCGGCCCGCGGAGTCGGGACCGGCGGCCAGTCGCTCGGCCAGTTCGGGCGGGCACGCCTCGCCGCCGAAGATCAGCAGGCGCACCGCCTCCAGCGCTTCGGCGGGCCAGAGCGCCGCCAGCGTGGGCACCGTGGACACCACGGTGATGTCGCGGGACACCAGCCACGGCCCCAGGTCCATTCCGCTGCGCACGAGCGAGCGGGGTGCGGGCACCAGGCACGCGCCGTGCCGCCAGGCCAGCCACATCTCCTCGCACGACGCGTCGAACGCGACCGACAGCCCGGCGAGCACCCGGTCGTTGGGCCCAATCGGGTTGTCCTTCAAGAAGATCTGCGCCTCGGCGTCGACGAACGCCGCCGCGTTGCGGTGGGTCACGGCGACCCCCTTGGGCGTCCCGGTCGAACCGGACGTGAAGATGATCCACGCGTCGTCGCGGGCCAACGGCCTGCCCGCCCGCCATCCACGCGACGAACCATGGCCGCGGACCAGACCCTGTTCGGTGATGACGCCGACGATGCCTGCCTCGCCGAACACCAGCGCGGCGCGCTCGTCGGGGTCGTCGGCGTCGACCGGCACGTAGGCCGCCCCGGCGGCCAGCGTCGACAGGATCGCGACGTAGAGCGCGTAACTGCCGGACGGCATCCGGATTCCGATGCGATCGCCGCGGCCGATCCCACGCGCGGCGAGCCACTCGACGCTCTCCTCGATGTCGACGATCAACTCGGCGTAGGTGAGCTGAACCTCGCCGTCGTCGATGGCGGGCGAGTCGGGATGACGTTCGGCGGTCTCGTAGAGGATGTCGATCAGCGTCCGCGGCTCCGGAGCGGACGACGACAGCACGTACTGGGCGGGAATGCTGGGTCCAGGATCGGCTGTCACGACTACAAACTACTAAGCGCGGCGGTCCGCCCGGCCACGCCGCACGCGGTTTGTGATCACAATTGCGGCGGCGATGACGAGGGCGCCGATCGCATACCACTTGTAGTGCTCGAACGTTGTGTAGATGGTGACGATGTGCTGGCCGGCGAGGAACCCCAACCCGGCCCACGTACCGACCCAGAGCAGCGCGCCGAGGGCGTTGAAGCCGAGGAACTTCAGCCAGTGCATGCCGGCGATCCCTGCGAGCAGGCCGTTGACCTGACGCAGCCCCTCGATGAACCGGGCGACGGTCACGACCTTGCCGCCGTGGGCATCGAAGAAGGCCTCGGCCCGGTCCAGCCGCGCCGGGGTGAGGAAGACGTAGCGGCCCCACCGCTCGGCGAGTGGGCGCCCGCCGAGCCGGCCCACCGCGTACCCGATGTTGTCCCCGATGACCGCTCCGAGCACGGCGACGACGATCACCAGGGCAATGTTCAGGTGGCCTGCCCCGGCGAACAGGGCCGCCGAGATCAGCAGGACCTCACCGGGCACCGGCACCCCGAAGTCCTCGAGCAGCACGAATCCGCCGACCGCGAGGTAACCGTAGTGCTCGAGGATCGGCTGGACGTCGCCGAAGACGCCGGGCAATTGGGTGTCGGTCATTCCGCTGGATTCTCGCTGATCGCAACCATCGGCGGAACCGGTACGCGCACCTACCCTGGCCGACGTGCGGCTTTTCGTGGCAGACGAGACGGGCGGCGACCTGACCGAGTTGACGTCGGGTGGCGGGCCCGTGGTGCGGTTCACCGCGCCCGACCTGCAGCGCGCCCAGCGCAATGCGGCACGTCTGCGCGCGGGTGGCGGTGACGTGACGGTCATCCTCGACCTCGCCGTTGCGGTGCCCGGGGACTTCCGTTCGGGCGGGGACGACGAGACGGTCCGCTACGCGGGCACGGTCGACGGTCTGGCCGGGCTGATCGCCGACATCGACTCGGCCGACGTCGCCGACGGCGTGACGTTGATCCCGGCGGCCGGATGGCCGCGCCAGGATCTGCGCCGGCTCGGGCACGACGTGCTCCGCCGGCTGGCCACTCGCGAGCAGGCCAGCGCCTGACCACTAATCCAATCCTTGGATTAGTTGGCACCAAATCGGTCTTGGACATGAATCGATTGGGGCCATAGCGTTGGCCGCGTGACAGCAACCATCGCCGACCCCACGCACCTGACCGGACAGATGATCATCGCCGGTGCGCTCGTCACCGGAACCGGTGAGGAGATCCGCGGGTTCGACCCCGCCGCAGGCGCCGCCGTCGAACCCGGCTACCGCTACGGCGACGCCAGTCATGTCGCCGCGGCGTGCGCGGCCGCCGCGGAGGCGTTCCCGGTCTACCGCGCGACCACGTCCGAACAGCGCGCGCACTTCCTCGAGGCCGTCGCGGCCAACCTCGAAGCCATCAAGGCTGCCCTGGTCGCGCGTGCCGTGACGGAGTCCGGTCTTCCCGAGGGCCGCATCGCAGGCGAGGTCGGACGCACATGCGGACAACTTCGCCTGTTCGCCGACGTCTTGCGGGAGGGCAGCTGGATCGGCGCGCGCATCGACCCCGCTCAGCCCGACCGAACCCCGTTGCCGCGCCCCGACATCCGCCAGCGCGCCGTCGCACTTGGCCCGGTCGCCGTGTTCGGGGCCAGCAACTTCCCGCTGGCGTTCTCAGTGGCAGGCGGCGACACCGCGTCGGCGCTGGCGGCCGGTTGCCCGGTGGTGGTCAAGGCGCACGACGCGCATCCCGGCACCTCGGAACTCGTCGCCCGCGCCATCACCGACGCCGTGGCCGCTGCGGGTCTGCCCAAGGGCACGTTCTCGCTGCTGTTCGGTTCGGGCCCAGGGCTCGGCGCCGCACTCGTCACCGACCCGCGGATCAAGGCCGTCGGGTTCACCGGATCCCGTTCCGGCGGAACCGCTCTGGTCGCCGCGGCCGCCGCAAGGCCCGAGCCGATCCCCGTCTACGCCGAGATGAGTTCGATCAACCCCGTGTTCCTGCTCGACGGCGCCCTGTCGACCCGCGGTGCCGACCTCGGTCGTGCGTTCGTCGCGTCGCTGACCATGGGATCGGGCCAGTTCTGCACCAACCCCGGCCTGGTGATCGCCGTCGACGGCCCCGGCCTCGACGACTTCATCTCCTCCGCGCGGGACGCACTGACGCAGTCCACGGCCACCCCGATGCTCACGCCGACGATCGCCGAGAACTACGCCAAGGGCGTGACCGCGCTCAGCGGGCAGGCCGACCTCATCGCCCGTGGCGGCGCTGCCGACAACCCGACGACGTGCCGGGCCGCCCTGTTCGCCACGGACGCCGCGAGCTTCCAGGGCTCCGAGGTGCTGCAGGCCGAGGTGTTCGGCTCCTCCAGCGTCGTGGTTCGGTGCGCCGATGCCGCCGAGATGATTTCGGTGGCAGCGGATCTCGAGGGTCAGTTGACCGCGACCGTGCACGCCGACGAGTCCGACCACGACGAGGCAGGCCGGTTGCTGCCGACGTTGGAGACCAAGGCTGGGCGAATCCTGTTCAACGGCTGGCCCACCGGCGTGGAGGTCGGGTACGCGATGGTCCACGGCGGACCGTACCCCGCGACATCGGACTCGCGCACGACCTCGGTCGGGGCCCTCGCGATCGAACGATTCTTGCGGCCGGTGTCCTATCAGGACGTGCCGAAGTCATTGCTGCCCAGCGCGATTGCCGACGGTAATCCGGACGGACTCTTGCGGCGCATCGACGGCCGCCTCATTCAAGATTGACCGATCCACTCCCAGCTAGGAGATTCACGACATGCTTGACGGCTTACTGTTCTTCCCCGTCACACCCTTCACCGAATCCGGTGACGTCGACCTGGCCAAGCTCGCCGAGCATGTCGCCACGGGTGTCGACGCAGGGCCGGGCGGTGTCTTCATCGCCTGCGGGACAGGCGAATTCCATGCTCTGGAGGCCGGCGAGTTCGCAGGCATCGTGCGCACGGCGGTCGAGGCGACCGGCGGACGGGTGCCGGTCTACGCCGGTGCAGGCGGATCCGTCGCCCAGGCCAAGATCTTCGCCAGGGTGGCGGCCGAATCCGGTGCCGACGGGCTGCTGTTGCTGCCGCCGTACCTGGTGCAGATGCCGCAGGACGGATTGGTCGCCTACACCCGCGAGGTAGCCTCGGTCACCGACCTGCCGGTGATCGTCTACAACCGCGGAAACGCCCGTTACACGGAGGCTTCGGCCATCGAGGTCGCCCGTCTGCCCAACGTCGTCGGGTTCAAGGACGGCACAGGAGACGTCGACCTGGTGGCCCGGATCGTGCGGGCGGTGACCGATGCGCTCGCGCAAGAGGGCAAGCCGTTCCAGTTCTTCAACGGCCTACCCACCGCGGAAGTCTCTCAACAGGCCTACCGCGCCATCGGCGTCACGCTGTACTCGTCGGCCACGTTCGCGTTCGCCCCTGAACTGGCGCTCGCGTTCTACGAGGCGCTGGAACGCGACGACCTCGAACTCATCGCCGCGCTGCTGCGCGAGTTCTTCCACCCGCTGGTCCGGTTGCGGGACACCGTGCCCGGCTACGCGGTGTCCCTGATCAAGGCAGGCGTGACCATGGAGGGCCTCGACGTGGGCCCGGTGCGGGCGCCGCTAACGATGCCCTCGCCGGAGGCCCTCGTCGAGCTGGGCCAGATCATCGAGGCCGGCCGCGCCGTGATCGCCGATGAACTGGCGGCCGCGCGCTGATGGCGGCCGCTGCGATCCGCATTACCGGCGCCCACATCACCCCCGTCGCATTCGTCGACCCGCCGCTGCTCAACACCGTCGGCGTGCACCAGCCGTACGCCCTGCGCGCGATCATCCAACTCGATACCGATGCGGGGTTGGTCGGGCTGGGCGAGACGTACGCCGACGCCGCGCACCTGGCCCGCCTAGGGGCGGCCGCGGAGGCCATCACCGGCCTGGACGTGTTCGCGCTCAATGCGATTCGAGCCGCCATCGCCGACTGCCTGCGCGGTGACTCCCGTGCTGTCGGCACTGCGGGCATGATCAGCACGGCCAGCGCCGTCGATCAGGTATTCTCGCCGTTCGAAGTGGCCTGCCTCGACGTGCAGGGGCACGCCACCAGCAGGCCGGTGTCCGACCTGCTCGGCGGCAAGGTCCGCGACGCGGTGCCCTTCAGCGCGTACCTGTTCTACAAGTGGGCCGCGCACCCCGGCGCCGAGCCCGACGCCTGGGGCGAGGCCCTCGACCCGGCGGGCATCGTTGCCCAGGCCAAGCGCATGATCGGCGAATACGGCTTCAGTGCAATCAAACTCAAGGGTGGGGTGTTCCCGCCCGACGAGGAGATGAAGGCCATCGAGGCGCTGCGCGAGGCGTTCCCCGGGCACCCGCTGCGGTTGGATCCGAATGCCGCGTGGACCCCGCAGACGTCGGTCAAGGTGGCGGCCGGACTGGCCGGCATCCTCGAGTACCTGGAGGACCCGACGCCCGACCTGGACGGCATGGCCGAAGTGGCCAAGCAGTCGCCGATGCCGCTGGCGACCAACATGTGCGTCGTTGCGTTCGACCAGTTGGCGCCCGCGATCGCGAAACAGTCGGTCGGCGTGGTGCTCTCGGACCACCACTACTGGGGCGGCCTGCAACGCTCCCGGCTGCTCGCAGGCATCTGCGACACCTTCGGCCTGGGGCTGTCCATGCACTCCAACTCGCATTTGGGCATCAGCCTGGCCGCGATGGTGCACCTGGCCGGTGCCACCCCCAACCTCAGCTACGCCTGCGACACGCACTGGCCGTGGAAGACCGAGGAGGTAGTCAGGCCCGGAGTGCTCGAGATTCGCGACGGCGCCGTCTTGGTGCCGAGCACGCCGGGACTGGGCATCGAGATCGACGACGACGCGCTCGGCGCACTGCACGAGCAGTATCTCCGGTGCGGGATCCGCGACCGCGACGACACCGGCTACATGCAGAGCATCGACCCGGGGTATCGCGCCCTCAGCCCTCGTTGGTGACGAACGCCGCTCTACACTGATGCACGACAGCCGCCGCCGGCGGCCGCAGTGATACTAGGAGTGCATAGGTGTTCTCCCTCGCCCGGTTGTCGTGCTTCATCGCGGTCGCCGAGGAACTGCACTTCGGCCGCGCCGCCGAACGCCTGCACATGACCCAGCCGCCGCTGAGTCGGCAGATCCAGCAGCTCGAGGCCGAACTCGGCGTTCAGCTGATCGACCGGACCACCCGGTCGGTCACGCTCACCCCGGCCGGGGTCGCGTTCCTGCCCGACGCGCGGCGGATCCTGCAACTGGCCGAGAGCGCGTCCATGACGGTCAAGCGGGTGCCCGCGGGTGACCTCGGCACCGTCGTGGTGGGGTTCACCGCCGCGTCGGCGCACGCGGTCCTGCCCCGCCTACTCGAACGCAGCCGTGAGCAGCTACCGGACGTCAAACTCGAACTGCGCGAGATGGTTTCCGCCGTGCAGGTGGAAGCGCTGATGAGCGGCGAGATCGACCTCGGCATGGCCAGACCGCCACTGAAGCGGCCGGGCATCGTGTCGCGGCCACTGCTGCACGAACAACTCGTCGCCGCGCTGCCCGCCGCTCACCCGCTGGTCGGGCAGACCCGGCAGCTGAACCTCAACGACCTCGACGGCCAGGACGTCGTGATGTACTCCCCGGTGCAGGCGCGGTACTTCAACGAGCTGCTGATCAGCACGTTCACCATCGCGGGTGCCACGCCGCGGTACGTCCAGTACGTCACCCAGGTGCACACCATGCTGGTGCTGGTGCGTTCGGGCATCGGAATCGCACTGGTGCCCGCATCGGCCGCGACGCTGCATCCCGAAGGGGTGGTGTTCCGGTCCATTGGGGCGTTCCGGGAGCGGCCGGTGGAACTCGACGCCGCGTGGCGTGGGGACAGCACCAACCCCGCACTGTTGCGCCTGCTGCGCGACGTCCTGCCGCCGCGGGAGTGGACCACCGACGACCTGGTGGACGAGTTCGTCGGCGCCTAGGTTCTCGGCCTCGGAGTCAACCCAGGACGAGAGTCACCCCGTTGGCTTTCAATTCCGCAAACGAGTAACTCAACTCGCCCCGACGTCCCATTGACACGACGTAGCGATCCTCACCCTCGGTCACGTCGAACGAGAACACAAAGGTGCACTGGTAGCGGCCACCTTCGCCCTGTTCGAGGTAGGTCGTGTCCAGAATGTCGCCTTTGCCGTTCTTCACCGTTACCTGGGCACCCTGATCGACGTCGTCGTAGCCGCCCGAACCAGCACATGACGAACCCGAAACAGTTATGACGGGTGAGTACGGGTTTGGCGAATCATCCTTGATGGTGAAACTGCCGTTGACAGTGGCGGTCTCGAGAATGTGAAAGCCCTGACTGAATTGAGTACAGAAGTAGTCCACCGCGACGCGGTCAGCAGGCAGGCCCTGTTGCGGTCCGCCATCCTCCAACTGGCGGCACACTTGCTTACCCCTCGCGACAGCATTCGCGTCAGAATTGAACTGACCGGATAGGTCGGCCTGCCTCAGAGCGGCCAGATACTTGTCGTCCACCGTCTCTCGGTCGCGGTTGACATACAGCACCGCCCCCGCGGCGGCGCCGGCGAGCAGCAGAACGATCCCAACGGCAATGAATGTCAAC
>Ga0193743_1002929_pt1 | contig 11635 bp, 10 predicted proteins | sample L2c2metaG_FD_143038 | JGI IMG/M metagenome (GOLD analysis project Ga0193743, IMG submission 143038) | Soil microbial communities from a riparian zone of the East river system, Colorado, United States - L2c2 | ecosystem: Environmental > Terrestrial > Soil > Riparian zone | place: USA: East River...
GTGGTCGAACTGCCTTTGACGAAATCCTTGGTCGATTCCGAGATGTCGAGCAGCACCAGCACCGACAGGTCGCGGTTGCGCCGCTCGGTGCTTTCGTAGATCCGCGGCGACGGCGCGAGACCCGCGCGCCGGTCGATCGTCGCCTGGATCGTGGCGTCGAGATCGAGCCGGTCACCTTCGGTGCGGCCACGCAGCCGGGCCGGACGGCTGACCCGCGCGGCGCCAACCAGATTCTCCAGCCGGTTCAATACGTCGCCATGGCTCTGCACCTGGCGGTCAAGCAGTGTGGTGTCGGCCGGTTGCGGCTGATACTCCACCACGGTCGCCCATTCCGGGCGTTCGCGACCGAGCAGATAATCATATTCGGGATATTTGCCGACCAGCACGCCATCGTCGGCGCGCAATTCGCGCGCGGTCGCTCGGCCGACATCGTCTTCCGGAGTCGATCTCTGCAGATCATGGCCGTCGTCATGGTCCTGGGTCCGCTCGATACGCACGGATTCAACGATAACGTCCTGTTCGACGCTCATCTGCAACGGCGCGTCGTCGATCTCCCACAGGCCGGCATTGTCGTCGCGATAGAGCGGCTCGACCCGATAGGTGCGCGGGTTGAACTGGATGCGCATCTGGCCGAGATCGTTGCCTAGCAGATTTCCGATCTGACGACTGATAGCTGGATCGGCCAAAGCATCACGGGCGGCGAAGAACATCTGCCGGCCTTTTGTCACCCACAGATCGTCGTCGCGATAGTTTGGGTCGATCAATGCCCGCGACAGCCGCGCGAACAGGCTCGGCGAGGTGACGCCACCGTCGGCGCGAGCGATATGGAAAGGCGCCCATAGCCGAAACAGCCCGGGCAACTCGCGCATCGCCAATTGCTCGACCCGGGCGTCCTCGATCAGGGACACCAGCGCTACTTGCATCGGCTTCAGCCCGCGGATTTGGAACCGTGGCCCGGAATGGACCAGATGCGCGCCGATATGGGCAAGCATCGCCCGATAGACCCTCCTGACCGAGCTGGCCGCGACGCCGCGCATGCGCGCCGGCACCTGCACGAACTGGCGATCGAAACTGGCGCGGCGCTGCAGGGAGTCGCCCGGCGTGCCGGCGATGGCGCGGATGAACGGCTTCTGCCGGAACAGCGCCATCAGATAGGCCTTCAGCGCGCGTTCGACATCAGTGAACCCAACATCCCCCGTAGACTGCTCAAACAGATCGAAGGCGCGCGGGTCCGACAGGCTGAACAGCGCCAACCGGCGCTCGGGATTGCTGCCGCCGGCGCGGAGGCCTCCGAGCACCCAAGCGCGAAAACCGTGGACGCCGAGTTCGGCGAGCAGACTGTCGGAGCGGGCCAGCACCGACATCACCGATTCCGGCCCTTGTGCGGCCAGTTCCGCGACCGCATCGAGCCAATCGCGGAAATCGCGCTCATTGCCGAGATGGCGCAGCGCCGGCGAGGTTGCCTCGCTGAGTGCCGCCGCGGCGGCGCGGCCGGCATGCCGTTCGACGTCGAGAATGCAAGGGGCGAGCGCCAGCGCGGCCAGCGGCCCGCGGTGCTCCGCGAGGGTTCCGGCCGCCCAGATATAGGCCTCAAGCCCGGCAGGCCCGAGGCCGCTCGCATGCAATCTTGCGAGATCAGCACGCCAGTCCGCGAGCTGATGACCGTTGAATACCTGCCTGAGCGTGCGCCAGATCGAACCGTTGCGCGGGTCGCCGACCAATCCGGATTCGACGAGATCGGCAAAGGGCGTTTGATTGATCATCCCGGTGCGTCCGCCCCTTAGATGCACGCAGCAATGGCGTCCTTGAGCGCTTCGCGCATGTCCGGATCGTCGGTGATCGGCAGTACCAACGCGGCATCGCAGGCAGCGTTGAACGACACGTCCTTCGCCACCAGCCGTCCGGCGTGAATCAACATGCGCGTGGAGGCGCCTTCGTCCAGACCGTGGCCGCGCAGGTTGCGCGAACGGATGCCGATCTCGACCAGAGCGCGCGCGGCGCTGGTGGCGATGCCGGCCTCGTGGGCGACGATCTCGGTCTCGATATCAGCGGCGGGATAGTGGAAATCGATCGCGCCAAAACGCTGCTTGGTCGATTCCTTCAAGTCCTTCAGCACGCTCTGGTAGCCGGGGTTGTATGAGATCACCAGATGGAAGTCCGGATGCGCACGGACCAGTTCGTTCTTCTTCTCCAGAGGTAGAATACGTCGGTCGTCAGTCAGAGGATGGATAACGACAGTGGTGTCCTGGCGCGCCTCGACAATCTCGTCGAGATAGCAGATCGCGCCGTAGCGAACCGCATTGGTCAATGGTCCGTCGTGCCAGACTGTGCCATTGGCGTCGAGCAGGAAGCGGCCGACGAGGTCGGAGGCGGTCATGTCCTCGTGGCAGGCGACGGTGACCAGCGGCTTTTTCAGGCGCCAGGCCATGAATTCGATGAAACGGGTCTTGCCGCACCCGGTCGGGCCTTTCAGCATCATTGGCATGCGCACCTGATGGGCCGCCTCGAACAGCGCGATCTCTGTGCCAACCGGCTTGTAATAGGGTTGCTCGCGAATGCGATAGTCGTCGAGATTGGTCATAAGCTAACGCGGTTCCTGAAAAAATGCCGCGGCCGAAGCCGGACATGGAGAATGCAGGGTTCTCACGGAATTGGCTACCGCCGGGGTCCGAAGCATCGTCAGAGACGACGATGCTCCGGACCACGTCTGCTCAAGGCAAAGTGAAGCAATGTCCCAGGCCAGCCTATCCTCAGCGGTGGGCCGGAGACTTCTCATTCGGGATGCCGTCGATCGGACATTCGTCCGTGCCCGCGGTCGGACGGGTCATCGCCTCGACCATTTCGCGCGTCCCTTCCGGATCGGCGATCCAGTTCTTGTAGAAATCGTAGGGGCAGGCCGCGACCCCGCGCGCGCTTTCGCCGGAATTGATCATGCCGGTATAGCCGCGATGGACCAGTTTGTAGAGGTGGTTCTGCGACTGGCCGGTGCGCCGGGCATCACGGATCAAGCTCTTCGACAATTGGGCATACTGGATGCCGTATTCCTCCTCGCCGGTCTCGCCCAGGGTGCGGCCGTCGAAGCCGATGATCGCGGAATGACCGAAGTAGGAATAGACGCCGTCAAAGCCGGCGGCGTTGGCGACCGCGACATAGACATTGTTGGCCCAGGCCATCGCCTTGGAAATGAGGATCTGCTGTTCCTTGGCCGGATACATGTAGCCCTGGCAGCGCACGATCAACTCGGCACCCTTCATGGCGCAGTCGCGCCAGATTTCCGGAAAGTTGCCGTCGTCGCAGATGATCAGGCTGACCTTCATGCCTTTCGGGCCTTCGGAGACATAGGTGCAATTGCCCGGATACCAGCCTTCGATCGGCACCCACGGCATGATCTTGCGGTATTTCTGGACGATCTCGCCCTTGTCGTTCATCAGGATCAAGGTGTTGTACGGTGCCTTGTGCGGGTGTTCCTCATGCCGCTCGCCGGTGAGCGAGAACACGCCCCAGACCTTGGCCTTGCGGCAGGCCTCGGCGAAGATGTCGGTCTCGGGACCCGGGATCGACGAGGCGGTCCCGTACATCTCATTTGAGTCATACATGATGCCGTGGGTGGAGTATTCCGGGAAGATCACCAGATCCATGCCCGGCAGGCCGGTCTTCATGCCCACCACCATGTCGGCGATCTTGCGGGCATTGTCGAGCACCTCGGCCTTGGTGTGCAGGCGCGGCATTTTGTAATTGACGACGGCTACGCCGACTGTGTCGTTGCTGCTGGAAATGTCACCGTGAAGCATGGGGGTAGCCTCCTGTTTTGGTTGAGTTTGCCGTCGGTCAAACGGCCATGTGACGATGGACGAGGTCGTCGGTTAGCGTATCGATCGGTCCGGACGCCGCGACGTGGCCTTTTTCGATGATCACGAAGGATCGTGAGGCACGTCGGGCGAAGTTCACGTCTTGCTCGACAAGAATGATCGTGATGCCGTGCTCATTGTTGAGGCGGATAATCACGTCCTCGATCTGCTCAACGAGATTGGGCTGAATTCCCTCAGTTGGTTCGTCGAGCAGGACAATCTTCGGATTGGTCAGCATCGCGCGAGCAATGGCGAGTTGCTGCTGTTGGCCGCCGGACAGATTGCCGCCACGGCGATTCAAGAATTCCTTCAGCACCGGGAACAAGTCGAACACCTTGTCCTCGAGCACGCCCGCATCGCCGGGATTGCGGCGAGCGAAGGTGCCAAGTTTCAGATTTTCGCGCACGGTGAATTGCGGCAGGATGCCCCTGCCCTGCGGCACATAACCGATGCCGTGCCTGACCCGATCGTAGGTCGGGGTCGCGGCAATTTCCTCGCCGTCGAGCCGGATGCTGCCTTCGTTCTTGTCCATCAGCCCGACGATGCTGCGCAGCAGCGTGGTCTTGCCGACGCCGTTGCGTCCGAGCACGCTGAGGAAGCCGGCGCCACCGACCTCCAGCGTAACATTCTGCAAGGCGCGGCTATTGCCATAGAAGGCGCTGAGATTGTTGATCTCAAGCATGACCGAAGCCCCCCGAGCCAAGATAAGCTTCGCGCACCAGCGGATTGGTCTCGATGTCGTTTACGTTACCTTCCGCGAGCAACTTGCCTTGATGCATAACCGAAATCGAATCGCCGATTTCCTTGACGAAGCCCATGTCGTGCTCAACCACGATCAGCGTGTGCCGGCCCTTTAGCCGGTTGAAGATCTCCGCGGTCTTATGGGTTTCCTGGACAGTCATGCCGGCGGTCGGCTCGTCCATCAGGATCAGCTCGGCGTTCTGCGCCATCAGCAACGCGATCTCCAGCCACTGGGTTTGGCCATGGGACAAGTAGGCGGCCGGCGCCTCCATTTGGTCGATGAGATCGACGAAGACGCAAAGGTCTTCCAGTCCAGTGGTGTCGTCGTTCTGGGGCCCTCGCATCAGATTGGTCCACACGCCCGGCTTTTTGCAGTAGGCGACTTCCAGATTCTGGCGCACGGTCAGCTCCCGGAAAACGCTCGGCACCTGAAATTTGCGGCCGATACCGGAGCGGGCGATCATGTACTCTTCAAGCGTTTCAAGGTGCCTGCCATCGAACACAATCGAGCCGGCGGTCGGTTTGACCTTGCCGCAGATCAGATCGAGACAGGTGGTCTTGCCGGCGCCATTCGGGCCGATCAGGCAGCGCAGCTCGCCCTTGTTAATGGTCAAGTCGAGCCCGTTGACGGCCATGAAGCCATTGAAGCTGACGGTCAGATCGCGCACGACCAGATGGGTGCTCATGCGATCTCCTTCGGATGGCTGGATTTCAGATCGATTTTTCCCTCCGGGCCAGGACCGTCGCCGGGTCGAATTTTCGCCAGCAACTGGCCGATCAGGCCAGCGAGGCCGGAGGGCAGGAAGAGCACGACCAGCACGAACAGGACGCCCATCACCAGGGTCCATGTGTCGAGGAAGGTCTTCGATTCCGACAGAGCTCCCTGCATGCCAGTGACCAGCACCGCGCCGACGAAGGCTCCCGGCAGGCTGCCGCGGCCACCGACTGCACACCAGATCACCACCGACAGGCTGAGGGGAACGTTGAGGAAGGTCGGCGACGCGAACTCCATCACAATCGTGTAGAGCATGCCTGCAAGACCGGCGATCGCCGCCGAGATCGCCATCACGCTGATCTTGTAGATGGCGACGTCGTAGCCGAAATACTGCACACGATCTTCCTGGTCACGGATCGCCTGCAGGATGAGGCCGAATTTGGTGCGAGAGAGCACGTAGCCGAACACGAGGATGGCACTGGCTACAGAGGCGATCAGATAGAAAGTGGTTCGGTTGTAGGCGTCGAACACGATACCGCCGATGGTCAGCTGCGCCAGATCGGTGATGCCGTTGAAGCCGCCGGTATATTGCTGCTGGTCGATGATCAGCAGGTTGACGACGACCAGCATGGCCAGCGTCGTGATCGCCACGAACACGCCGGTGACCCGGCCGCGGAACATGAACCAGCCGAGCCCAGCCATCAGCGCCGAGGGCACAACGATGCCGGCGACGATGGCGAAGGTCATCGAGTAGAATGGCACCCAGAACCAGGGCAGCTGCTGGACGTTGTTCCAGACCATGAAGTCCGGCAGGCCGCCGGCACCAGTCTGCACCGGAATGGTTCGAAGCTTGAGAGCCATGGCCATGCAGTAGGAGCCGAGACCGAATGGCAGTGCCTGACCAAGGTTGAGGATGCCGCCATAGCCCCAGGACAAAGACAGCGCCAGCGCCAGCAAACCGAACACAAGATAGCGGCTGTATTTACTGATCAGGAAGTCGTCGACCAGCACGTAGGGCATCAGATACATGGCGGCGATAAGGACGACGATACCGATCAGTTCCGGTTGCCAGAAACCGGTTGCGCGTTGGCGCGAAGGAGACTGAGGAGGCTTGTTCATGCGCGCACCTTTGCGACGAACAGGCCCTGCGGCCGGAAGCGGATGACGCTGATGATCACGATCAGGACGGCCGCCTTGGCTATGGTGTCGTTTTGAAGGAACGCGATCACGCCTGTGACCTCGCCCAAGGCGAAGGCGCTGATCACCGTGCCGAACAGGCTCTGCACGCCGCCGAGCACGACGACCATGAATGCGTCGACGACGTAACCGGTGCCCATTTCGGGTGAAACGCTTTTCAACGGCGAGACGATCGCACCGGCGAGGCCGGCTAGGCCGGCTCCATAGGCGAAGGTCAGCGAATAGATCCAGTCGGCATTGATGCCGAAGCAGGACGCGACGTTGCGGTCCTGCACGACTGCGCGCAGCTTCAGTCCGAAAGTCGTGCGGTTCATGATGGACCAGCTGATCAGGAACAACAGCGCGGCGACCACGAAGATGAAGATGCGATAGGCGGCGATCTCGACCCCGAAAATCGACACGCTGCTCGCCATCGACGGCGGCAGTTCGACATAGCGCAATTCGCCACCGACGGTGAGCCGAACGACCTGCTGCAACACGACGCCAATGCCCCAGGTCGCCAGGATGGTGTCGAGCGGCCGCCGATACAGCCGGCGCAGCAGGAGGCGCTCAACCAGCCAGCCGAATAGCCCGACGCCGAGAAAAATCAGCACCAGACCCGGTAACAAAGACAGCCCGACATAGGTCTTCAACGCCCAGGCTGCGTAAGCGCCGAGCATGATGAACTCGCCATGAGCGAGGTTGATCACCCCGATCGTGCCATAGATGATCGAGAGGCCCAGCGCCACAAGCAGCAGGATCGATCCGATGCTGAGCCCGGTCAGGACCTGTTCGAGGACGAAATGCATTAGAATGGTTCCACGCTGACACGAAGCACCGGGCGGCTGACTGGCCGCCCGGATACGCAAAAGGCGATCAGGACTTCTTTTCGACCAGGCCCTTTTCCGTGCAGACCTGGTTCGGATAGGCGGCGTAGGGATCGGGCTTCAGCCATTCGTTCGACTGGACAATGATTTCGAACTGGCCGTTGGACTTGGCCTGAGCGATCTTCGGCCACAGCCAAGTGTGCAAATTCACGGGTTCGAGACGGACCTTGCCCTGCGGGGCGATCAATTCGACACCCTTGACGGCTTCGCGGATGGTATTCGGCGTAATGTCGCCCTTGCCCAGTTTCTCGACGGCCTGCTTGAACATGTAGGTTTGGAAGTAGCAGGCCTCGGACACGAAATGGGTGACCTTGTCGGCACCCCAACGCTTCTTGTAGGCGGCGACGAACTTCTCGTTCTCGGGCGACTTGTGGACTTCGAAATACGGCGCCGAGGTGAAGTGGCCGGCAGCGGCCTCGCCACCCATGGCGGCGATCTCGTTTTCCGACGTGGTCAAGCTGGCCATCGGCATCTTCGCGGGATCGAGGCCGGCGGCCTTGTACTGCCGATGCAGCGCCACCACCGAATCGCCCACCACCGTCGAAAAGATGACGTTCGGTTGCTGCTGACGGAACTTGTTGATGACCGAGGAGAACTCGGAATGACCGAGCGGCACGTATTCTTCGTTGACCACTTCGGCGCCGTATTTCTCAAGCAGCTTGCGGCAGTAGTTGTTCTCTTCCTTCGGGTAGATGTAGTTCGACCCGATCATCGAGAACTTCTTGCCGAAGTTCTTGATCAACCACGGGATGAATTCATCCTGCTGCTGGTTCGGCACGGCCCCGGTATAGATGACGTTCTTCGAGCACTCGCGGCCTTCGTACAAGGTCGGGTACCAGTAGAGATTGTTCTGCTTCTCCACGACAGGCAGCACGGCCTTGCGGCTGGCCGACGTGTAGGAGCCGAACACGCTGACGCATTTGTCGCCGGCGACCAGCTTGCGCGCCTTCTCGGCGAAGGTCGCGGGATCGGAAGCAGGGTCTTCGATCACTGGCACGATCTTCATGCCATTGATGCCGCCGGCGGCATTGATTTCCTCAATCGCCAGGATTGTCGCCTTGTTCAGCGATTCCTCAATGATCGCGGTGGTGCCGGTCAGCGAAAACAGCACGCCGACCTTGATCTCGCCGTTAGCCGCCCAGGCCAGATCGGAATTCTTGCTCCAGATATGCGGCATGCTTCCGGCCAGGAACGCGCCACCGGCGGCGCTAGTTTGAAGAAATCTGCGTCTCGTAAGCTTCATGGTTACCTCCCGCGTGAACAGCAAAAAGCCCCCGTTCGGATATCATCCGAGACGGGGGCTTTTTCGCCCGATGTAAAGATGGACGGCAATGGTGCCGCCCCACCGCTTCAAGACGGTGAAAGAGAAAAACTAACCCAACAGTTCAAACGAGTCAATGATCGCCGTGGCAATGGCGTTGACTGTGGTGCGACGGTCCATCGCCTGGCTGCGCAGGAATTTATAGGCAACCTCATCGTTCATGCCGCGCGTCGAAATCAGAATGGCCTTGGCGCGTTCGACATTGCGGATCGTGCGCAGATTCTCGTCCAGCCGCTCAATCCGGTCGCGCAGGCGCCTGGTGTAGTCGAACTGACTGCGCGCCAAAGCCGCCACCCCGGCGATGGTCTCGGTCTGCGCCGGCATGTAGATCACCGCCTCGGGCGTCGTCTCGCACAGTCGCGCGGGGTCGGGCGCACGGTTCGGCCCGATCACCACCACGACGGCCGAGCGAGATTCGCCCGGCGCCCAGGGCAACCGATCGGTCAGACGGTCACTGAATTCGACCACCAGCACATCTGCGTCGGACGGCAGCTTGTCCGGCATCGGCCACATGCGCCGGACCTTGGCGCGTGCGCGTTGCAGATCGCGCACCAGTTGGTCGGCGCCGGATTCCGGCGCTACCGCAACGACGATTTCGAATTCGGCCAGGCTGGCTGAGCCGGGCTTGGCGGGTATTTCGACTTTGCTCATGGCTACAGGGTTTTCGGGCTTCATGGTCGATCAGAGGAAATGCGCGTTACGGCCGGAGCAGGTCAGATACGGATCGGCGGCGACCGCCGCCTTCGAGCGCGCGACGATGTCAAACTGGCCGGCGCGGTTGGCGCGACCGATACACGACCACAGATCAGCGTGGCTGCATGAGGCATTGATGGCGACCTTGCCCTGCGGGGCCTCGAATTCCGAGCCGAGAACCACCGGCCTGAGCAGGTTTGTCTCCATCGAATTGGTCATGGCGAGCGCGCGTGCGAAGAAATGCACCTGGAAATAGGCAGCCTCGACGCACATATTGGTCGGTTCGTCGGCGCCGAAGCGCTTCTTGAAGCGTGAGACGAAACTGGCGTTTGAAGCGCTGTCGATATTCTGAAAATATGAGGCGGCGGTGATGTGGCCCTCCCCGACATCGAAGCCCATGGCGCGGATTTCGGCCTCGGTCGTGGTGAGACTAGCAATCGGCAGCGTCTTCGGATCGAATCCGGCGTCGGAGTAGCTCTGGTAAAGATGAACCGTGGAATCGCCAACCACGGTGGAAAAGATCACGTCCGGCCGCGTGCGCTGGATGTCGCGGATAATCGGCAGGAAATCCTTGCGCTGCGCCCGCAAGGAGACATAGCTCTCGCCTACCACCTCAGCGCCGCGCAGCATTTCGCGCATGATCCGATTGGTTTCGCGCGGGTAGATGTAGTCCGATCCGACGAAATAGAAGCGCCGGCCGAGATTGGAGACCAGATACTCGCACAACGCCAGACTGTTCTGGTTCGGGGCGGAGCCTGTGTAGATGACGTTGGGGGAATATTCGAATCCCTCGTACAACGTCGGGTACCAGAGCAGCCCGTTCAGGCGCTCGACGATCGGCAGCACCACCTTGCGGCTGCTGGAAGTATAGCATCCGAAGATGGACGATACGCCGTCCTCGGTCATTAGCTTCTTCGCATAGAGCCGGAACAGGGTGTTGTCCGAAGCCGGGTCGTAGATGATCGGCATGAGTTCGCGGCCGTTCAACCCGCCGGAACTATTGATCTCGTCGATCGCCAACAGAGTTCCGCGAAGCTGAGTCTCTTCAATGACCGACATGTGACCGGATTGGGAAAACAAAACGCCAACCCGCCACGGCTCGCTCGTTGCCCTATTCATGCGTTTCAACGAACGCCTCCTGAAATGGCTTGACGATTCACGGTTGTGGTCATTTTGCAAAGCAGCAATATGAAGCCAATTTCCTCCCGGCGTCGCAAGAGCTAAGGCAGTGCGGCCGGCTAAGTCAATGACAATCCAGTCTCCACGACTCGCGGGAGATTTCAGAATGATCACCCTACTTGCCTTCTACGCCGGCTATGCCAACGCGATATCAGCGGTCGCGGTCACAAAGGTGTCTTTGCCGCCCCTAACATCGGGACCGATCTACTTCCCGCCGTCCCCGTGGCGCCGCTGCCGATCAACCGCCGAGGCGTAACGCGCAACGTACGTCCAGGAGCAGCTCCGTTCGACCGTTCCGGGTATTGTGCAACGCACAACCGGTGCGATTATAATGGCGCAAACGCCACAAGACATTTGAGCGAAATTCGTTACGCCTCCCGCAAAGGAGACGTCCATGTTCAAAGCCGAAATTGCATCAAAACAAGCCGTCTACACCTTGGGACTTCCCACGCGTCAGTTTCCCCTGTGGGTACCGAAACTTAAACACGGGCGTAGTGGCGATGAAGTCCGCGCAGAATAGCGCGTGAACTGATCACACCAGTTCGCTGAACCGGGCGAGAAGCCGGCGCATCCTTTTCAAGGATCGATGCGTTCTGACGCTATTGTAATAGTCGGTGTAGGATTTGAGGACCCGACGCAAATGGACCTCGCCCAGGACAACGATGTGATCCACGCACTCACGCTGGATCGACCCGATCAGCCGTTCGGCAAAGCCATTCTGCCAGGGCGAGGCTGGTGCGGTAGGCTTGTCTTTCCCCAGATTGCCGGCCTCGGCTTGAGCGTTATGGCCCAGCGCGTCTCGATCAGTTCGCACGCCGAAGCCACCGCGCTTCTAGAACATGAGCTGCTCGGACCTCTCGTGGTCAAATGCGCACGCCTTGTCACGGCGGCGAGGGAAAAGACCACAATCGATATTCTGGGATTCCCGGACTGCATGAAATTGCGGTCGTCCCTGACGCTGTTCGATGCCGTCTCGAAGCAGGAGATTTTCGCGGAAGCCATCACGACCTTCTATCCCGACGGAAAAGATCCGGCGACGATCGAAATATTGCGAAAGATGAATGGACTAGTACCC
>Ga0193743_1002930_pt1 | contig 11635 bp, 14 predicted proteins | sample L2c2metaG_FD_143038 | JGI IMG/M metagenome (GOLD analysis project Ga0193743, IMG submission 143038) | Soil microbial communities from a riparian zone of the East river system, Colorado, United States - L2c2 | ecosystem: Environmental > Terrestrial > Soil > Riparian zone | place: USA: East River...
CGGAAGGCGTTGAAACAGAGGAGCAATATGCCTTCCTGGCGCGTCAGGGACAGCTCAATTACCAGGGCTATTTGTTCGGTCGTCCCCTGCCGCCAGAGGATTTCGAGAGGCTCGCCCGAGCTTTCTCACCGCGTCGCAGTTCGACGCAGGAGCGCCTTCTTGTCGATCGAAATGTGCGCGTGAAGCGTCTTTAGAAGAGCTCAGTAGCTTGGAGTATCTAGCCGGGCGAGACTTTCCACAAATCGGCTATGCGGCCCAAAGCGTGACCGATACGCGCAGCGAACTGGGCATCCGCACCGATAAATCCTGGGCGATGCCGGGCGCGATTCTGACTCTGCGCGGCCGTCTTGCCTGGGCGCATGATTTCGATCCGGACCGTTCAATCGGCGCGACCTTCCAGGCGCTGCCGGGCGCGAGCTTCGTCGTCAACGGCGCGGCGCAGGCGAGCGAGTCCGCGCTCACGACTGCATCCGCCGAATGGAAATGGATGAACGGCTGGTCGGCGGCGGCCACCTTCGAGGGCGAGTTCTCTGACGTCACCCGCTCTTACGCCGGCATGGGCGTGGTGCGGTATGATTGGTAGGTGTCCACCTCCGCTTCCGGCACGTCGCGTCATCTCGACGCGTACGGAGTTTAGTCGCCCCCGGGGCATAGCGGACAGTGGTCGAGCCCGCATCGATCAAGCCTGATGTATGAGCAGCGGCCTAGCCCGGTCGGCGGGATCTACTGCCGGCCCGGTATCGTTAATCGGGCCTTAACGCGCATCGGCGAACATCCTACCGTGAGGTCGGATATGCAGCGCTTGCGGCTCAAGGCGGACGGACGGATCGTCGAATTGCGGGACGGGCAGGAGTTTCCCCTTGCCCCCGAGCCGCCTTCTTCGACGGTGCCGGCGATCACCCCGGTCGCGGCGGCCGTCGTCCATCGGGATGGCGCGACGCAGCCCGGGGTTCGCGACCTCCGCGAACCCGGGGGTCGCGACCTCGGCCGCGAACCTGGGGTTCGCGACCTGCGCCGCCGCGCGCGGCTGACCCAGCTCGAATTCGCCGCAAGGCTCGGTGTTCCCGTCGAGACCATTCGCAACTGGGAGCAGGGCAAACGCATGCCGCGCGGACCGGCCCGCGCCCTGCTTGCGGTGATTGCGCACGCGCCCGACACCGTATTCGCCGCGTTGGCGACGGAACCGTCACCGGTCTGAGTTGGCAGCGCGGTCGCGGCGGGACATACTGGGCGCGATCCTTTGAGTATCCGGCCATGCAGCTCGTCGTCGACGCCAACGGCGCTATCATTCCCGCGATCGGGCTCGGTACCTGGGAATTGCGCGGCCGCGCCTGCGCCCGCCTGGTCGAGCAGGCGTTGCGGCTCGGCTATCGCCACATCGACACCGCGCAGATCTACGAGAACGAACGCGAGGTCGGCGACGGCCTGCGCGCCTCCGGGATCAAGCGCGATGCCGTGTTCGTGACCACCAAGGTCTGGACCACGCATTTCGCGCCGAACGATCTCGAACGCTCCACCAAGGACAGTCTCAGCAAGCTGCATCTTTCCGCCGTCGATCTGTTGCTGCTGCACTGGCCCAATCCGCGAGTGCCGCTGGAGGAGACCCTGGGTGCGCTGGCCAACGTCAAGAAATTGGGTCTGGCGCGGCATATCGGCGTTTCCAATTTCACGGTGGCCCTGATCGAGCAGGCGGTCAAAGCCTGCCCGGAGCCGCTGGTGTGCGATCAGGTCGAATTCCATCCCTATCTCGACCAGAGCAAGGTGCAGGAAGCCTGCGCGCGAAACGGCATGGCGCTGGTCGCCTATAGCCCGGTGGCGAAAGGCCGGATCAAGAACGACGCAACGCTGGCCCGGATCGGGCAGGCTTACGGCAAGACCGCCGCGCAGGTGTGCCTGCGCTGGCTGGTGCAACAAAATGTTTCCGCGATCCCGCGGACGTCGCGAATCGAGCGGCTGTCGGAAAACATCGATATCTTCGACTTCCAATTGTCCGATGACGAAATGCGGCGGATATCGGCGATGGGAAGCCCCAAGGGGCGGCTGACCGATTTCGGTTTCGCACCGAAATGGGATTGAGGTATGCTGCCGGCGGGCAGGGACGTCATCGAAAAATTGATCGAGTACGGTGGAAACGCGTCAGATCATACGCTCAGGCATCGCGGCGTCGGCGGTTGTACATCTGTCGTTCCTGCTGCTGCTGATTTTCTTTACCGAAGTCCGTCCGTTCGCGGCGGTTGCGCCTGATAGCGTCGCAGTCGATATCGTGACGCCGGACGAAGTGAGGGAGAAGCCGCCAGAGCTGCCGCCCAAGGCGCAGGGCTCCGATGCCTTTGACCTTTCCGCAACGGCCGCGCCGGCGTCAGCCAGTCCAGCAGCGACGCCACCATCGCCAACAGCGGCCTCGCCGCCTGCCGCCCCGCAACAGGCGGCCAAGCCGTCACAACCGACAGCGCCGGTGCAAAAGCAGCAGGCGGCATTGCCGCAGCCGGCCGCGGCGCCGGCCCCCGATCGGCGACAGCCCGCGGCGCAGCCGCAAGCTCAATCGCCGACACCAGCGCCGGCCTATCTGCCGCCGCAACCGGATATCTCGGTCAAATATCACGTGCTGCTCGGCCTGCCGCAGGACCGGCCAGGCGACGGCTTCGATGCCCCGGCAACCGAGTTGGCCGCTGTCGGATCCAGCCCGATCGCGGAGTTCAGGCGCCATCTCAAGACATGCTCGACGCTGCCGAAGGAAATCGCTGCTTCCGACAAGGTCGCAATCAAGCTGCGCGTCCAGATGGCGCCCGATGGCCGGCTCGCCGCGGAGCCGCTGCTGATCGAGGCCAGTGCGTCGATGAAAGGGCCGCTCCTGATGCAGAGCGCGATCAGCGCCCTACAGTCGTGTCAGCCCTATGCGATGTTGCCGGCGGACAAATACAACGAATGGAAGGTGCTCGATCTGAGTTTCACGCCGCAGGATTTTGGCGGTGCGTCGTAGTGGGCGAGGCTGTAATCGGCAATAAATAATTGAGCGCACTGTCACCGTAATCGCGTAATCGAAGCGTAATCGAAGCTGCAACTGTCGCAGTGGACCAGTTCGCCCACATCGGCGAATAGCGGCGCGGCACGGTCGTGGACGGATGACAGTACGTTGGCGACAACGACGCCTGAGCGGCACGTTTCGCTCGTTGGATATGAGAGCGATTGCTCGATCAGAACAGCAAGACGGCAAGGCCAGCGATGTGTTGTCCGACTCACCTGTGACAGTGAAGGCGAGCGCCATTCATCAACGATCAGCTTCCGAATTGAGGGCGAAACGACCATTCGCTTTGATCGCAAGTCACTGCCTCAGTTTAAATGGGATTCAAGCCTGACCGCATGGGGAATCGTCAATTTGTCCTTCGCCGCAACCGCCGTCTGCGACGTCATTATTTCGCAGGGATAGCCGCCGGCGTCGGCTCAAGCAGAACATCTTCGGCCTGTTGACGCCCGCCAGCGAGCGCCGCAATGGCGCAGGTGACGGCAACCGTCACCGCCGCTCTGAACATGCCAATGATCGAATCCAATACGATCAAAATCGGCAGCGCCAACTCGAACGAAAGCGCAAACGGCCGCAAAACGCCAGCCAAAGAGGCAAGACCGGCGGGGCCATTTAACCCGATAGTTCCGAACGATGCCACCGTCGATAAAAATCCAATAAGCAGCATCTCGTAAATGGTGAAGCTACGCCCCACCAAGGCTCCGATAAAAATCGTTGCTGCCGCAAAATGAAGAACATAGCCGAATCGGAGAATAGTAAATCCAAGGGGAATGAATAGCTCACATCCCGCGCGCGAGACCTTTAATTCATTAGCCATTACATCAACAGCGAGCGGAGTGCAGGCGATGGCGTTACGGGTCGCTGCCACGAGAGTGAGGGGCTTCATCATGGCGCTAAACGTAAGGAACAACGGCTGCCTGATCGCCATTGCGATCAAAATGACTGATAATATGATGAGCACAACGCTGCCCGCAGCAAATAACAGCAGGAATTGTCCCAGGATATATAGCACGTCCGAACCAAGCTGGGCGACCTGCGGGGCGATCATTGCGATGATCCCGAAAGGCACGAACAGATTGAGCCACTCGAAAATGAGCAAACAAACATCGTGCAAGTGTTTAAGTTCGGAAAAGAAAGAATTCCCGGTCCGGCGTTCACTCACCGCCATGCTCAAGCCAAATATGCCCGTAAAAATCAAAACGCTTGTAATTTGATTGCCTGAGAGCGCCGCAAAGATATTGGACGGTACCAGATCCGCTATTCCGGTCGAATGGATCGCATTGGTCACGGTAACTATCGATCTAGGCAAATCCATAATGAATTCCAGATCGATTTGCCCTGAGGTGTCGCCAACTAGACCACCGACCGCCGCGATTGTTTTTGAGTCAACGGGGTAGATGGCGAAGTAAACCACGGAGAGAACTATACCGCCTGCTGCAACAACGACAGTGGAAACGATGAGCCAAAAAATTACCCGACCCAGCATACGACCCGCCGCGCCTTGCGCTATGGCGGAACGCATAGCCAGAGGGATGGCCGCCATCAGGAATGGCAGCACACTCATTTGCAGCAATGCGAGGTAGGTCTCGCCAATCGGACGAAGACTTTCGACAAAAGGCTCCTTGGACAGGCCGAGCGCGATAGCGATAACGACTGCAGTCAGAGTTACCAGCGGTTTGTTTTGAAAGCGCGATACGGCTGCGGCGGTTAGCTTTTTCTTTTTAACAGTCGCGGATACGACCGGCGTGCTTGTGTTCATTCTATTTAACAAACGGTGCGGTCAGAAGCGTGTTAATAGCGAACGTTGATTGGTTCTGCGCCATAAAAAAATTGATGAACTCCTGCAGTTTGACGCAGGAATCGCAAATGGCGATGGCGAGAAATGCAAGTTTGTCCTTCATTATCGCGGCGCCATACTCCACATGCAGCGCTGGATTTTCCATCAGCACGCGGCGCACTTCGAATTCATTGTTGTAAAGAACGTCGACTTCGCGCTTGCGTAGGCCGTCCAGCGCGTCTTTCCAGGTATCAAATTCGATGACCGTGGCCAGCGCGAAGTTTCGATCGGCAAACCGCACGAACGGACTCGCCGCGACAATCCCTATTTTCCCCCGAAATTCTCGAAGGACGTCGTCGGGACGGCCGCCGGCGGCTTCTTGTGCAACCATTGTTCGGTTGTATAGAAGCGCGTGGCGGAGCGTCATATAAGGCTCGGAAAAACGCACGGTCATTACCGCCTTATAATTTTGTGCAAGTGCATTCAGGCCAATATCAGCGCGTCCATCGGCGACCAACTTGATGACTTCGTCGAAAGTGTCTGCCTCGTCGACAAATGTAACCTTCACATTCAATGCACCGGCGATCTGATAGGCGAGTTCAGCTTCCTTGCCGACAATCGTTCCGTTTGCGAGATGCTGATGAAACGGGGGAATGTCGAAACGCGAAATCGCGACGCGTAATACGCCACTGGCGACAATCGAATGGATATCGCTTATGCCCTGGGCAGGCGCGGTCATTGGTAACCGAGCCGTTTGGGCTCCCGCAGGTGTCGGCAATGCAGCAAAGGCAATGAACACGAAGTATACTAGGTTAGAATACCTTTTGTTCATTTGCCTGGCGGTTGGTTGCTATGTTCTTCGGATGTGCTAAGTTTAAGGCTTAGCTTGTTTTAGCAAGCAAAGCAATTATAAGTAGAAATAAAAAAAGCGGGCGCTGGGAAACTTTTAAAGCGGCATGCAAGAACCGCGGCTCGTCACTGTCGTTCTCAAAAGAATTAGTTGCGCCTAGCATAGACGTGCTTTTGGGGGGATGATGAAACTAACCAGACGGATTGTCTTAAATGGTTTCGTTGCTGCGCCTGCCTTAATCGCGTCAGGACGATTTGGCGTAGGGGCGCCGGCTATGACCCTCAATATAAGCCATCAGTTTCCAGGAGGCACTGCCGACGTCGGCGATTTCAGAGATCGGCTTTGCCGGAAATTCGCCGGCGCCGTTCAGAAGCTGTCGCAGGGCGAGATAGCTCTCGAAGTATATCCGAAATCGACGCTGGAGAAAACGGTCGCGCAGTTTTCGGCACTATCGCGCGGCAAGCTGGACTTAAGTCTTTATCCCCTCGCGTATGCTGGCGGCGTGGTGAAAGAACTAAACATCGGTCTGTTGCCATGCCTAGTGACAAGCTACGAGCAAGGCTTGGCTTGGCGTTCTGCGGCGATTGGCCGAGAAGTAGCTTCGACACTCGACAAGGCAGGTGTCAAGATTCTGACTTGGGTTTGGCAAGCCGGCAGCGTTGCGTCGCGCACGGGCCCCGTTGTTAGTCCGGCAGATGTTAAAGGCGTAACAATCCGCGGCGGCAGCCCTGAATTTGACGCCATGCTGAAGGCCGCCGGCGGCATTATTGCCAGCATCCCTTCGAATGAAATTAAAGCTGCGATGCAGACCGGCGCGCTCGATGCCGCGATCACCTCGGCGACAAGTCTGATGAGTTTTCACGTGGAAGACTCCGCACGGAACCTCACGACCGGGCGCGGGAAAAGCTTCTGGTACATGCTGGAGCCTTTGCTGATGTCAAAGGCAGTGTTCGATAAACTGACCCCAGCGCAACAGAAGGTGATGACCGAGGTCGGCGAGTCGATGGTGCCGTTTGGCATGGAAGCGGCGAAAGCCGACGATCAGGCGATCGCCGACGTGTTTTCCAAGAAGGGCGTCAAGATCCACGACATGACGGCTGCGACCGTGGATCAGTGGCGCGAGATCGCCGTCGATACCGCTTGGCGGGACTTCGCCAGCCGCACCCCCGAATGCGCGGAACTTCTGAAGTTGGCGCAGGACGTTCCTGTCTAAGGCGGATTCGCGGGCGCATCTCGGAATACAGCAGTGTATTTTCGTGCTGTGTTCCAGAAATGGGCAATCATTGTTGCAATCGGCCGACTGACTAGTTCGAAAATAATATGAATTCTAAGGATATGCGCCAGTAGGCTCAGCAAGCAATCGACGCAACTGTCGCGAAAACCCCGACTGATATTTGACCGACTTCGTTCGTACATATTTCCGTGGCGAGGTAGGCGGCGTCTCGAGTTTTGTTCCACCGCCTTGAATCTGGCACTTGCCCAGACACTTCCAGTTGCCTGCCACAGAGAGACAATGGTGGTCGTTTGGGCCAACGTGATGCTAGGAGCTATCAGAACTGGTAATACAAAAAGCAACTTAGGCGGGCCGCTCCGCCCAAGCGCTTGAAAAAGCCTGTCTCGCGACCGACGCAAGCCCCGGTTGCCGCCAGCTTTGCAGAAAGATGCATCACCGACGCAGGGGACGGGAGCCTGCAATTCTCGACGGGTATTCCCCGAATGCACGCCGATACTGGCTTGCAAACCGGCCGGGGTTGGAGAAGCCGTATCTCGCCGCCGCCTCGGCAACTGCAATCGATCCGTCAGATTGCATGATTGCCTGATGCGCAAGCTCGAGCCGTACCCGCCGCAGGGCTGTCATCGGCGATGTACCACGGAAGCATTGAAACGCAGCCTGGAGGGCTCGGGTGCCGCATCCGGCGGCATTGGCGATGTCCTGGATCGTTAGCGGCGACGCAGCCTTGCCTCGCATGAACTCCTCGGCGCGTCGCACCGTGGCGGGTGCTGCTGCTCTCGCCGGGCTTCGCAACTGCATCGATCGATTATGCGTGGCAGCCAGCACGATCGTTCGGAGAAACAACTCCTGGGCCGATGCCACAACGATCTCGTTCGAGAGCGGCGAATCTGGATGGCCGAGTTCCGAGTAAAGCCACTCCGTCAGCCGGCGGAGGCCAGCGCCTGCCGCGCTTGTGACGTCGATGCCCGCATCGAAGTCGAGCCCATGCACGTCCGGACCATCCAGCATCTCTGTCGCTTGTCGTCGTAACAAACCCGCTGGTATCCAAACGTTCGTCTTTACGGCGTCACTGCCGGTCTTCAGCACCGTTCCTGGCGTTCCGTAAAAAATCACACCATCGTCCGCGTTCGTTTCAGTAGGCGAAGCGGCCCGCGGCTGGGAAAGCATCCCCTTTCCCCGCTGCACGAAAGTCAGGCAATAGTGGTCTATGCCGGGCGACCCTATGACCATATCGGTTGCCCCGCGATCTGCCATTCGCACGAAGCACGTGCGACCGAGTTTCCCAACAGAAACAGCCGTTCGATATGACTCCTTTTCTGTCTTGTAGCGGCGCCAATCCCCCGCGCGATACGCTCGAGCGAGAAACTGAGGTGGCGTGATGGCGCTGGTTGGAGTCGGCGTGAACAGCTCCCACATCGTGGGAGTTATCTCAAAGGGATCCTCGATTTCTACAGTGGTGATCGATCCCGCCATAATGGCCCCCGGCAATCAAATAAATATGGTTGCAGTATAACTTCCTTCTTAGAAAGGGGAAGGCTTCCGCCTTGCTTTCCGAAGCCGTCAATCGGCTTGCGAATCTCGGACGCCGCCCTCCGGCTCAAGGGCCCGCTCCGAAGGGACCAAGCTCCGGCGAGCCCGAGGTTCGAAAAAGACTCGTTTTCTGTCCTGCCCCTTCGCTTCCTGAATAGGTGCGCCTGGTCCAACCCGGGTAGCAATGATGCTCCCGTCGAGCAGCGGCAGGCTTTCTCGACGAACGCGCACACCGTCTCCGTATTACTAATACTCAGAGGTAACCAATGTGCACCACTCTCACCCGGACTCTTCGGACTACGCTGCACTGCTCGCGACGCATTCAGGCACGTCGAATCCTGCGCCAATATGAACACTTGATCGCGCACCTCAACGAAAGGACCTCGTACAAATTGAACCGGAATTCCGGAGATCAGGAACTGCTCGTCCCCAGCAGTCCGGGTCAAGTAAAGTTGGCTCGGCTTCCTGCTCCAGGTGAGATTGGCTGGCTCGTTGTTGTAGCCGTGGCATTTATCATAATTCACATCGTCGCCGGGACGATCTGGCTGCGCGCTTCCGCGGATGAGGCAACAGCCTCGCGATATCAGGCAGTATCCCCGCTGTACGACTAGCGAAATACGAGCTCCGACCGCTTGCGCCGATGCACACGCGGAGCGACCGAACACCGGCGAGGTTATTGTATCGAGATAATGGTGTGCGGCACGATTGTTATGTCTCAATACGCGGAAGTTCATTCAAATACCGGAAACGACATGAAAATCTCGGAAAGCTACGAATTCTCCACGCCGCCCATCGCCTCGACCATTTCATTTAGATCGCTATCCATAGACGATCTTAGCGCGCTACTTCCGTCGTTTTATCTCGGCTTGGACTTCGACGCGAGGCAAGCCCGGTTTGGTGGGGCCGTGTCGGACGATTCCATCATACGGCATTGCCGTGAGTTCGATTCGAATCAGGCAGTGGTGCTGGGTTGCATCGGACCCAAGGGTCTGATCACCGCGATCGAACTGCTCCCTCTGTCGTCGACCTGGGAGGACGCGGAGCTCGCCCTCGCCGAGAATGCGAGGATCGACAGGATTATGATTCTCGGGCATCTCCTCCAGCTCGCTGCATTTACTGCGGGGAAGCGGGGCTGCAATACATTTATCGTTCCGCTGAGACCTTGCGAGAGCGATTTACGTCGGCTGCTTCGCAGCATGGGCCGAGTCCGCATACAAGGCGAGAGCGCACGTGTCGACCTCAGCGAATATGCGAGCCTGCACGGCCTCTCGATCGCCCGGCCGTGACCATGTCTGGCAGCGATCAGGCCTTTTGGAGTGCAAATTACGGTGACAGTGCATTTAATTATTTGTTCAATCCAGCATGTCTGAAAACCTGTCATGACGCGCGTTTTCGCGCGATCCGTTGGCTCATGCAGGCTACCGAGTGGGCTTCGACGCCTGCGCGTGCAGCCGAATCGTTTCAAGCTGATTTGCCCTGTCCAGTCGGCGCGGGCGGTTACTGAGCTTCTTCGCTCCCCGGTCTCGCTCCAGTAAGCCATCAATCGCTTCGTCGCCGAGGCCAAAACCGAACCAACGCCTTTCCATTGGGCCAAGGACCCGGACACCATTATCGCCGCCGTCCGACGCGGGCACCAAGTGTTGGATTACTCGGGATAAGTCTCACCGCCGTCCGGCGCCGCCTTGTGGAGAAGGATGAATGCCAGGGGTTGCCGGGCTCGGACATCGCGTCGCTACGCTGGCCCGCTACCTCTCCGGCCACGCTGCTTGTATATTCCGCAACCACTTCGCCGAAACTGTTGCGCTGGATGGCCACCTTCTGTCCGGCTTCGACCTTGTCGTTGAACTCGACCAGATGCTCGACGAGCCCGCCCTGGGTTGCCAGGATCGGGAACGCACTGGCGGATGACATCATGAGCTATAGCGCTGCCATTGCGAAAGCAATTACAACGAGCAACGGTAAAAGGTAAGCTCCATTCCCGCGAAAGCCGGGTCCGTGAAAATGCGGGACAGGCTGTTGGCATCGAGGATTTTCAGGCGCAGATTAGTGCTCTTCGCGATGATTTCCGAGGCGCAAGCGGCCTGAAAATCGATGGTGTCGCCAGTCTCTTTCCTCGACGTGATGGTGCATCGCTCGGTTTTACTTCTGACGTCATTTCCGTCTGCGACAAAGCCGCGACCGAACTCTTCGGAAAACGGAGCGAAGCTGATTTTATCGCCTTTTTTTACAAAGACCTTGCTGCACTGGTCAGCGCCCGTCGCCCAGGCTCCGTTCAAATCGAAAGCGTGTGCCTGCGAAGTTAGCAGGAGGCCGCCGCAAAACAGAAGAAAGTATAGTCCGGTTGATCGGCTCACGTTAAACATTGCTCGCCTCCCCAGGAATGAAAAATCTTCACATGGGCCTTTGCCCGGAGCAGTGTTTCGCATAGCGGATTTTGGCGCAAGGGGTCGCTGCCCGAGGCGGGCTTCCCGAAGGGAGTGGATTTTAACCAAATCGGTGGTGGATTGTCCGTGGGCCTTGGAACCCGGACCTTGAGAACGGCAAATCCGCCTGGCGCCGGGATGTCGTGCGCGACGAGCCTTGGCGGGCGCCCAACGCAATGGCTGCACCTTGGCGGGTGCGCTAAGAGGCGAAGGCCTGCAACGCCCGCTGCGAGTTGACCCCCTGAAGATCGTCGCGCGGGGGTGTGGACAAGGAGGACAAAGCGGCCTCCGGATAACTCGAACGTTTCCCAACCCAACTAAAAGTGCTTCTTTCATCTGCGGGTGGCGCAGATGTGAGCGAGCCAATGAGCCAAACCGCCTATGTGGTTCTCATCGTGATCGGATTGACCCTAACCGGGTACTTCGGCTTGGCGGCTTGGCACTCGTCGGGCGATGAGCGCGTCGTGACCGGCACGGTTTCCCAGAGGCGGTGAGTCCCGCCCGCAACACCTCATCTATTTCATTGCCGAAATTACCCAATCCACTATCGATTTCGCTGGGCTGAGTTACTCTTGGGTTGCTGCGGAGCGGATTTTAGTCCGCAAGCGCCGGGAGGCTGGCGATGGACCCGTTTGATAACAAGCCATTATTTCCAATCGAACTATTGATCACCGTCGCCATCAACGTGGTTGGCGCAATGCTCGGATATGACCTGATGATTTTCCGGGGTGGGTAGGGGACTAACCAGACGCGACCCTTAGTCCCGCACGGTGTCCTGGAATTGTGAACCAGTTCCCAA
>Ga0193743_1002931_pt1 | contig 11634 bp, 12 predicted proteins | sample L2c2metaG_FD_143038 | JGI IMG/M metagenome (GOLD analysis project Ga0193743, IMG submission 143038) | Soil microbial communities from a riparian zone of the East river system, Colorado, United States - L2c2 | ecosystem: Environmental > Terrestrial > Soil > Riparian zone | place: USA: East River...
CTCTTCTGCCTTGACATCCTCGAGCGCTGTCTGGAATCCGAGAAGCAGACGCTGGACAACCTCGTCGCCGTGACGGTGTACGCGACCGCCATGCCAGCCCTGATGGCGACCGCCGAGATCTTCGCCAAGCGATTCGGCGCCGCACCCCCGAGCAGCACCTGGGTTGGTGTCACCGAGCTCGCCCACCCCGATCAACTCGTGGAGATCACCGCAACCGCGGTGGACCTGAACGACGGAGGCTCCCGATGACCGCCAACCCTGACGTTGCCGAAAGCGCGCCGCCCCCAACGGAGGCCGGCACGGAGGCACCCGGCCTGTTACGGAACAGTGTTGGTCTGCCCGGTGTGCTCTTCGTCGCGATCGCCACGATGGCACCGGGTGCGGGAGCGGCGTACGCAATCGCCACCGGCGCCCCGTTTGCAGGTGGCTCGCTGCCGCTCGCCGTCGTGTTCGCGCTCATCGGCAGCGTGCTGGTGGCCACCGCCATCGGTCAGGTTGCCAAGCACATCTCGTCCGCGGGCGGGTTGGCGGCCTCCGTCGGCACGTCCATGCACAGCGCGGTCGGTTTCATCGTCGCGTGGGGCTATCCGTTCATCTACTTGTTCGCGATGCCGTACCTTGCGCTGGTGTTCGGCAACCTGCTTGCCACCACGCTGTCTCCCGACGGAACCGGCGCCGACTTCAACCTCATTTGGACAGTTGGGGCGTTGCTCTGTCTGGCAGGCGCTTTCGCGACCAACTTCCTCGGGGTCGAGGTCGGCGTCCGCTTCGGTCTGGTGCTCGGCCTGCTTGAGATCGGGGTGCTCGTCGTCATGTCGGTATGGATGATCTTCGCCGCAGGGGACGGCAACTCGCTAGCGGTGTTCACTCCGAGCGAGGCCACCGTCCCCGGATTCGAAGGAATGTCCGGCGTGTTCGCGGCATCCGTCTTCGGCTTCCTGGCCTTCATCGGCTTCGAGGCCGCAGCCCCACTCGCGGAGGAGGCGAAGAACCCGCGCCGCACGGTACCGCGCGCCGTGGTCGGGTCGGCGCTGCTCCTCGGCGTGTTCTTCGTGTTCACCACCTATGCCTCCACCGTCTATTTCGGTCAGGACAAGATGGCCGAGTTCATGGCCTACAACGGCGGTAACGCGTGGATCGGCCTCGCCAAGACGCTGTGGGGTGGCGGTTGGGTCGTGCTGCTGGTCACGTTGCTGATCTCGTCGTTCGCGTGCATGAACTGTGCCGCCATGGCCGCGACCCGCGGGATGTGGGCGATGGGCCGCAGCGGCACACTGCCGAAGTTCTTCGGGCACATCCACCCGCGCTGGCGCTCGCCGTCGAACGCCGTATTGGTCTTCTTCGGCGTCGGCACAGTACTCACGTTCGTCGGCGGCTACGTGTGGGACCCGGTGACGGCGTACGCGTTGTTCGGCACGGTCCTGACGGTCTGTGTGCTACCGATCTACATCGTGGCGGCGCTGGCCTGTCCCGTGTACTACCTCCGCCACCGGCGCAGTGAGTTCAATGTGTTCCTGCACTTGATCGTGCCGGTGCTCGGGGTGGCGTTCTTGGTTCCGGCGTTCTTCGCAGGGACGGGAATCCAGGCCTTCAGCTTCGTCGCGCCGCTCAGCTACCCGATGAACTTGGCCGGCCTGATCGTCGGCGCCTGGTACCTGGCCGGGATCGGCGTGATGATCTACCTGCTGCTCCGCCGTCGGGCCAGTTTGGAGCGGCTATCGGAGTCAGTCGATCTGGAGCCGGTGCGCGCACCGGCACCGCGCAGCTAGCCGGAAACGATGGCGGCCCTGCGTCCGGACAGCCGGCGCTCGGCGTAGGCGCGGCCCGCCTCGGGGTCGTCAACGACGTAACCGACGATGTCGGCCAAGGTGTTGATACGGCCGGCACCACCCCAGGTGCCGTCCGGAATCTCGTTGGTCAACACCCACACCCGGTTCGGGTCGTGGGGATGCGCAGCCCCTTCGGCGCGCAACACCGCATCGGTCACCTCGCGAACGATGGCGGCGCGGCGCTCGTCGTCGAACTGGCCCTCCGGCACCGACGCGACGATCCGGTAGCGAGGTTCGGCCGCCGGCTTGCCTGCGACATAGACAGTGGCGGGTCGATGCAGGAACACCCAGGCGATGGCCCTGGCCCGTGGATCGGTCGGATCGGCGCCTTCGTGGCGCAACAGCAGGTCGGTCAGCTCGGACATCAGCGCCTGTTCGGCATCCTGCGAGAGCGCACCGGTGGGAATGTAGGCATCGAGCATGGGCATCGGTCGTACCTCCTGCGATTCAGTGCTGGGTTTATTCTGTAAACCTAAGTGGATGGGTTTATAAAGTCAACCCAGCTAGCATCTACTGGTATGCACAACCAACGGTTCCGCTACGGCTCGGCCAATTGTTCGATCGCACGGACGCTCGGCGTGGTCGGCGAGAAGTGGACCCTGCTCGTCCTGCGCGAGGCCTTCTACGGCGTGCGGCGCTTCGATGACTTCCACGCCGCGCTGGGGTGCGCGCGAAACCTGCTCGCCGCGCGGCTGAAAACGCTGGTGGCGCACGGGCTTCTGGAGCGCGTCGAATACCAGGACGACCGTGGTCGCGGCCGCTACGAGTACCGGATGACCGAAAAGGGCCGTGACCTGTTCCCCGTAGTGGCGGCATTGATGCAGTGGGGTGACCGTTGGACCGCGGACGAGGCGGGCCCCGCGGTGCGGCTCACCCACCGCGACTGCGGCGAACCGGTGTCCGTGCAACTCAACTGCGACGGCGGCCATGCCCGGCTCGATGCTCGCGACGTCGAAGCGACGCCGGGGCCGGGAGCACTCGAGATCGCCTGAAGGTCAGACCGTGGCGGCGTCAGCGGCTACTACTTGGCCGCGTTCTTGATCATTTCCTGGGCCATCTCGACCGCCTGGTCCTTGATGCCGAAGGCGCACGCCCACGTCTCGACCGTCACGTTGGACACCAGCGACAGCGCGTGCTGGCACTCCCAGCCGCCGGAGTCCTCCTGCGTGGTCACCTGGGTGAGCAGGTCGTCCTTGGCCCCGACGTCGTCGACCTCCCAGATGTAACTGGACTCGGAGTCGTCGACGGCCACCGAAAAGCCGCCGCACTGCTCCCAATTGGACTTGGAGTCGGCGAAGAACTTCTTGGCGTCGTCCGCCGCGGGATAGAGCACCACCGTCTGCTGCACCCAGTGGTCCTTGTCGTCTCCTGGTTCGCGAGAGACCTGGTCGCGGACGGCCGTCCAGTCGCTGCCGTCGTAGACCTTCTCCTCGGCACCGAAGATCACTCCGAGGCAGTCCGGGTCGGAGACGGCGTGTGAGTTGTCCGACATCCCTTCCGTCTCGTCGACCACCTCCATGTCGGTGGAGCCGAGGATGGAGTTGATCTCGTCGATGCTGAGCATCACGTCGGCGAGTTGTGCTTCCCTCAACGGCGCGACGTCGAGCGGGGCGGCATCCTTGTCGCGCAACGCGTTGCCCGAAACGGTGGTGGTGCACCCCGACAACAACATCGTCATCGCGACGGCGACACAAGCCACAGACGCGCGGGCCACCGCACCGATGCGCGGCGGGCCATGTTTCATCGGGCCTCTCATCGGGTCATTGTGACCGACGGAGAGTCGCAATGCGCCCTTTCGGTCACCGAACGCGCCGTGGCGCATGCCGCTACTTCTTCGGTTTGTCGCTGGCGACGTCGGAGGACAGCGCCGCGACGAAGGCCTCCTGCGGGACTTCGACCCGCCCGATGGTCTTCATCCGCTTCTTGCCTTCCTTCTGCTTCTCCAGCAGCTTCCGCTTGCGGGTGATGTCGCCGCCGTAGCACTTGGAGAGCACGTCCTTGCGGATGGCCCGGATGTTCTCGCGGGCAATGATTCTCGAGCCGACCGCAGCCTGGATTGGCACCTCGAACTGCTGGCGCGGGATGAGCTCCTTGAGCTTGGTGGTCATCTTGTTGCCGTAGGCAGGCGCGGAGTCCTTGTGCACGATGGCGCTGAACGCGTCCACCGGCTCGCCCTGCAACAGGATGTCGACCTTCACCAGGTCGGCCTCCTGCTCACCGGCCTCCTCGTAGTCGAGGCTGGCGTAGCCGCGGGTGCGCGACTTCAGCGAGTCGAAGAAGTCGAAGATGATCTCCCCCAACGGCATCGTGTAGCGCAGTTCGACGCGTTCGGGTGAGAGATAGTCCATGCCGCCCAGCTCGCCGCGGCGGGACTGACACAGCTCCATGATGGTGCCGATGAACTCACTGGGGGCGATCACCGTCGTCTTCACCACGGGCTCGAAGACGGCGCGGACCTTGCCGTCCGGCCAATCCGAGGGATTCGTCACGATCAAATCGGAACCGTCGGCCCCTCCTTCCACCTCGACCCGGTAGACGACGTTCGGCGAGGTGGAGATCAGGTCGAGGTCGAACTCGCGCTCGAGGCGTTCGCGGGTGATCTCCATGTGCAGCAGGCCCAGGAAGCCGCAGCGGAAACCGAACCCGAGGGCCACCGAGGTCTCCGGCTCCCACACCAGCGCCGCGTCGTTGAGCTGCAGCCGCTCCAGCGCGTCGCGCAGATTCGGGTAATCCGAGCCGTCCACCGGGTAGAGGCCGGAATACACCATCGGCCGGGGTTCGCGGTAGCCGGTCAAGGCCTGAGTGGCACCGTTGCGCGCGGTCGTGATGGTGTCACCGACCTTCGACTGCCGGACGTCTTTCACCCCGGTGATCAGGTAGCCCACTTCGCCGACGCCGAGCCCCACGCTCGGCTTGGGATCAGGTGAGACGATGCCCACTTCGAGGAGTTCGTGCGTGGTGCCGGTCGACATCATCTTGATCTTTTCGCGCGGGCTGAGCTTGCCGTCGACCACGCGGACGTACGTCACGACGCCGCGATAGATGTCGTAGACCGAGTCGAAGATCATCGCTCGCGCGGGCGCGTCGGCGTCGCCGACCGGCGCGGGGATCAGTCGGACCACCTCGTCGAGCAGCTCGCGGACCCCATGCCCGGTCTTGCCCGAAACGCGCAGGACGTCGTCGGGTTCGCAGCCGATGATGTGCGCGATCTCACCGGCGTAGCGGTCGGGATCGGCGGCGGGCAGGTCGATCTTGTTGAGCACCGGGATGATCGTCAGGTCGCGGTCGAGCGCCAGATACAGATTCGCCAGCGTCTGCGCCTCGATGCCCTGAGCAGCGTCGACCAGCAGCACCGCACCTTCGCAGGCCTCCAGCGCGCGCGACACCTCGTAGGTGAAGTCGACGTGCCCTGGCGTGTCGATCAGGTGCAGGACGAACTCTTCGCCATTGACCTCCCAGGGCAGGCGCACGTTCTGCGCCTTGATGGTGATGCCGCGCTCACGCTCGATGTCCATCCGGTCCAGGTACTGCGCGCGCATGTCCCGGTCTGCGACGACGCCGGTGATTCCCAGCATTCGATCAGCCAGCGTCGACTTGCCGTGGTCGATGTGGGCGATGATGCAGAAGTTCCGGATCTGCGCCGGCGCAGTGAACGTCTTGTCGGCGAAACTGCTGATGGGAATCTCCTGGTCGGGCGGGGCTCACGCGAAGGCGGGGGCGCTACCAGGGTATCGAGCAACCGACGCGACGACACAATCGTGGCTCGCACCTATGCTCGAAATCATGGCGTCGCAGTGGAGTCCGTGGCAGCGGATTCTCAGGAGCACCGAGCACCTGGTGTTCAACGAGGCACCGAAGTTGATCCGGCAGCTGCCAAAGGCCGACAGCCTGCAGCGCGGCATTCAGCAGGGCCTCAAGATGGGCCTCGACGCCGGCCTCAGCGCGCTCGCCGGGGCGTCGGGCGAGGTGCAGCCGGCGATCTCCACCGGACGGCCGGTCACCGAGAGCAGCGTCCCCACCGCCCACCGCGCGCGCAAGGTCGTCTACTCGCCCGATCTCGACGGCCGGGCCGACCCCGGCGAGATCGTGTGGACCTGGGTGGTCTACGAGGACGATCCGAGCCGCGGCAAGGACCGCCCGGTGCTGGTGGTGGGCCGTGACAGCGCCACGCTGCTTGGGCTCATGCTGTCCAGCCAGGACCGCCACCAAGCCGACCGCGAGTGGGTCGGGATCGGCCGCGGCGACTGGGACTACGAGGGCCGGGCGAGCTGGGTCCGGCTGGACCGGGTGCTCGACGTTCCCGAGGAGGGCATCCGGCGCGAGGGCGCGGTGCTCGACCGCGACACCTTCGAGGTGGTCGCCACGAGATTGCGGGCTGAGTACTCCTGGAGCTGACGGCCGCGAGCGTCAGCGCGGCGCCCGCCACATCGGAACCAGGCTGGGACCGGCAATGCCATCTCGGCCGGGCAGCTTGATCTCCCCGGTGACCTCGAAGCCGAACCGCTGGTAGTAGGGCACGTTGTCCGGGTTGCTGGACTCCAGGTAGGCGGGCGCGTGCTCGGCGTCGCAGCGGTCCAGCCGCGACCGCATCAACACCTGACCGAACCCCTTTCCGCGCACCGCAGGGTCGCTGCCGATGACCGCCAGATACCAGTGCGGCTCCTCCGGGTGGGCCTTCTTCATGAGCTCGGTGATCTCCAGGCCCTTGCGCAAGGACGTGCCGAACGCCAGCAGCAGCCTCGGCATTGCCCGCAACTCCTCGGCACGCGAGGTCTGCCATTCGCCGGGCGGATCCCACAGCGCAGCACCGCCGATGCCGCCGCCGTCGGGCGCGACCTCGACGCCACCACGGGACAGGTGGTGATGGCGGGTCAGCGCCGCGAACAACCGGTGCAGCTTGCGTCCGCGCAGGTCGGCGTCCGGCAGCATCCAGCACATCACCGGGTCGTCGAAGAATGCCCGGCCCAACGTCACGGACAGGGCACTGATGTCGGCGCGGGTGGCGGGTCGAGCGGCGACGCTGTTCACGCCGTCAATCTTCCCCTGTCGCTGCGCTCCTGCCCTCCGATCACAGCGTATTCACCCCTGGGTGATGTAGGCCTCCAACTGCTCCTGCTGGGTCTGCAGTTCCTCCATGCGCGTCTTCACCACGTCCCCGATGCTGACGATTCCGGCCAACTCGCCGCCCTCGATGACCGGCACGTGGCGCACCCGGTTCGTGGTCATCAGCGCACTGAGGCTGTCCACCGAGTCGGCAGGCGTGCAGGTGATCACCTGGGCCGTCATGATCTCCGAGACCGGCCGGTCGAGGAGCTCGACGCCGAACTCGTGCAGCTTGCGCACCACGTCGCGCTCGGAGACGATGCCGACCAGGCCGAGGGGACCAACCACCACCATCGCCCCGATGTTGCGGGTGACCAGCCCATCGAGCAGCTCGCTGACCGTCATGTCCGGGTCTACGGTCGACACCGAACCACCCTTGTTCTTCAACACGTCTGAGATCCGCACTGGGCGCCTCCTTTTGTGACATGACTCACATCGAGTTACCACCAAAATACGCCCCGTTCACAGTCAAGGAACAGATTCTCGGCCGAGTGGGTTGCACGGGGCTGTTGACCGCAAACGGCAGAAGAGAGCGCTTGATGACCGAAACCGTCACACTCGGCGATGAATTGACAGTCAGCGCAATCGGTTTCGGCGCGATGGCGTTGACGCCGGTGTACGGCGAGGTGGACGACGACGATTCCCTGGCCACGCTGCACCGGAGCATCGACCTGGGTGTCACGTTCATCGACACCGCCAACGTGTACGGCGGCGGTGCCAACGAGCGGCTGATCGCCCGACTGCTCGCCGACCGCCGCGACGAGGTGACGCTGGCGACCAAGTTCGGCATCGTCGGCAGCCCGGCTGACCGGGCAGCGGGCCAGCTCGCGGCCCGTGGCGACGCCCCCTATGTCCGCGAGTGCATCGACGAGAGCCTGGCCAGGCTGAACACCGACGTCGTCGACCTCTACTACATGCATCGGCGGGACCTGTCCGTGCCGATCGAGGAGACCGTCGGGGCGATGGCCGAACTGGTCGCCGCAGGCAAGGTCCGCCACCTGGGGCTGTCCGAGGTGACGGCGGACGAACTGCGCGCCGCCGTCGCGGTCCACCCCATCGCCGCCGTGCAGAGCGAATGGTCGATCTGGAGCCGCGACGTCGAACGCAACGTGGCGCCCGCCGCGGCCGAACTCGGCGTCGGCTTCGTCCCGTACTCGCCGCTGGGCCGCGGGTTCCTGACCGGCACCGTGCGGTCCGCGTCCGACCTGGCCTCGGGATCGGACTTCCGGCGCGGGATGCCGAGGTTCTCCGACGGCGCCCTGGAGGCCAACCTGGCGGTGGTCGACGTGATCCGCGCCGTCGCCGACGAGCGGGAGGCCACCCCGGCGCAGGTCGCCCTGGCCTGGCTGCGCTACCGCGCCGACGAACTCGGGGTGGCGGCGGTGCCGATTCCCGGCACCCGCCGCGCGGCCCGCGTCGAGGAGAACCTCGACTCACTGGACGTGGCACTCACCGACGAGCAGCTGGCGACGCTCGACACGGCGGGTGCCGCCGTTTCGGGAAATCGGTTCGCCGACCTGTCGTGGGTGTCGGCCGGTCGCGAGTAGCGGGCAAGGCGGTCAGTCCGACGGCGGCTGGGCGGTGCGCAGCGCGACGGCGGCATCGTCGAATTGGGCGGCCTGTGTGCGGATGCGTTCGATCTCGCTCGGCCGCTTGAGCAGTCCGCGCACGGCGATGATCGCGACTTGCTCACCGACGCGGATCGCCTCCTCCACCCGGTCGCCCTGGTCGGTGTGCAGTCGCGTCCGCTTCTGCGCACCCTCGTCGAAGTTGAGGAGTAACCCGGCGGTGTCCTGCTTGTCGCAGTCGATGAACTTGCCTTCGCTGATCGCCGCCCCGATGAGGTCGACGACCCAATCCTTGAGTCGTTCGTAATCCGTCCAGAACTGGTGGAATTCGCTGCGCTGCTCGTGCGCGATGCGCTGGATCTCGTTGAAGTCGATCGGTGACATCGCCAATTGCATGGTGTCGAACCGCAGCAGCCGGTACAGCTTGACGGCCGGGGAGCCGGACCCGGCGCCGACCTCCGCGATGAACTTCAACGGCGCCCGGTTGACGAGCAACGTCTCCTGCAACAGCTGTTCCTTGTTGCGAAACCAGTAGTACAGCGACGACTGCTGTAGGCCCGATGCGCGGGCGATATCGCTCATCGTCGTTTGCGCATAGCCCTTTTCGGAGAAGAGCTTCGTCGCGGCATTCACGATCCCCGCCCGCGGCGATGCCGTCGGCGCCGCGTCGGCGTCGTTGCGTGGTCGTCCGATGGCGCGGACCGGCGCCCGGCGCTCGGGTGTCGGCACGACGTGCATCTTACGGCGGCAGCTAGCCGAGCGGCGGATGCTCGTCGTGTGCGCGCTCGACCGTCTCGCGTGCGGCGGCGACCACGTCCCGCCAGAGCTCGAGGCCGAACGACTTCGACGCCCGCGATGGGTAGCCCGTCACGCCGTTGGTGGACACGTACTGGACCGCATAGCGGAAGACGGCGCCTTTCGTCCGGTCGGGATCGTCGGCGGTTTGCATCTTCACGGTGTCGACCAATTCCGGTCTCAGCGCCAGCATGATCGACGTCTCGGCGGCGTTGGCGTGCCAGTCGACGGCGTCCTCGGTGGCGCGGGCTGCGATGTCGGCGGTCAGATCCCACCACTGCATGACGCCGATCCGGCGGTCGGCAAACACCCGGCGAAACCCATCGCAGGCGATCCAGAGCGGCGCCGCGTTGCCGACGTGACCGTTCACGAACAGCACCCGGCGAAAACCCGAGTCGACGCACGCCTCGGCGACCAGGAGGGCCGCCGCGGCGGTCTCCTCACCCGAGAACGCCACCGTGCCTGCCAGTCTGGATCCGTGAAAGAAGCTGGCGCCAAACGCAAGCGCCGGCAGCACGACGGCCGCATCACCCGCCGCGGCCTCGGCGAGTTCGGTGGCGATGATCGTGTCGGTACCGACCGGCAGATGCGGTCCGTGTTGTTCGGTGGCCCCGACGGGGATCAGCGCCACGCAGTCCGGGTCCGCGGCGATGCGGTCGGCGAGCTGCGCCGAGGACAGCTCACCCCACCGCGTGCTCACCAGAATCTCAGGTAGCGGTCGGTTTCCCATGACGACACGTGTGCGGCGAAGGAGTCCCACTCGGCGCGCTTCTCGGTGACATACGAGTCGAACATGACGTCACCGAACACGCTGCGCGCCAGCGGGTCTGCTTCCAGCGCCTCGATCGCCTCTCCGAGGGAGCGGGGTAGCCATCCGATGTCACGCTCGAGCAGATCGGCCTCCGACAAGTTGTACAGGTTGTCCCGGTTGGGGTCGCCGGGGTCGAGACCTTCGCGGATGCCCTCCAGCCCTGCCGCCAGCATGATCGCCGCACCGAGATACGGGTTGTTGGCGCTGTCGGCTGCACGGCACTCGACCCGACCGCCGCCCCTCGGGATGCGGAGCATGTTGGTGCGGTTGTTGTCGCCGTAACAGGCGAAGACGGGCGCCCAGGTCAGCCCGGACATGCTGCCCTGCTTGACCAGCCGCTTGTAGCTGTTGACCGTCGGGGCGATCACCGCGCAGATCGCCGATGCGTGGCGCAACACTCCGGCGATGAACTGGTATCCGAGCTTCGACAGGCCGCAGCTGCGCGGATCGTGTTCGTCGGCGAAGAGGTTGACGCCGGCACCGTCGGCCAGCGACATGTTGTAGTGGGCGCCACTGCCGGTCCGGTCGGCGAATGGTTTGGGCATCCACGACGCGAACAGCCCGTGCTTGCGGGCGATCTCGCCGACCATCATGCGAAAGAACACCAACCGGTCCGACATCGACACCGCGTCGGTGTAGGTGAAGTCGGTCTCGAACTGGCCGTTGCCGTCCTCGTGGTCGAATGAGTAGACGTCCCAGCCCAGTTCGTTCATCGCCGAGACGATCTCGTCGACGACCGGGTAGTTGTGCAGCATGCCGCGAAGGTCGTAGCACGGCTTGTCGAGATTGTCGTCGGGACTGGCCGGTGCCGGAGTTCCGGCGCGGTCGTCGGTGAGCAGGAAGAACTCGGTCTCGATGCCGAGGTTGAAGGTGTAACCCAGCGTCGCGGCGTCCGCCGTCACGCGCTTGAGGATCTGTCGGCTGCATGCCTCGAACGGGGTCTCTCCGATCCAGAGATCGCCGGGGAACCAGGCGATCTCGCGGTTGAACGGGGCGATGATCGCCGCGTCCAGGTCGGGGTGTGGTGCCACCTCGTCGTCGTTGACGTCCTGAGGCACCCCGTCCAGGGCGGCGCCGGTGAACATCTCCGAACCGCGCGACGCCTGATCGAGGTGGTTGAGCGGCACCATCTTGGCCTTCGGCTTGCCGTGCATGTCGACGAAGCTGATCGCGGCGTACTTCACGCCGGACGCCGCCAGCCGTTCGGCGATCTCGGTGACTTCAGTTCCCGTGCGAGTGTGCGACGGCTGCCCATTCAGTGTGGTGGTCATGTGTGCTCCCTACCCTGTCGACGCGAGATCGGCTGTGTTGCTGATGATTCCGAGTTCACGGCCGAGGTAGCGGTAGAACTGCCACAGCGGCCGCTCGAGGTGCGACAGCCGACCCACTCCGGTCACACCGGAACGGACGGCACGCTGGACGGCCGTGCAGGCGTCGATGTCTTCGCGGTGGATGTCGCAGATCGTCTTGACCAGCTGGCTGCGGCGTTCCTCGACCCCTGGCGCGGCCAGCGCGGCAGGCGACATGC
>Ga0193743_1002933_pt1 | contig 11632 bp, 9 predicted proteins | sample L2c2metaG_FD_143038 | JGI IMG/M metagenome (GOLD analysis project Ga0193743, IMG submission 143038) | Soil microbial communities from a riparian zone of the East river system, Colorado, United States - L2c2 | ecosystem: Environmental > Terrestrial > Soil > Riparian zone | place: USA: East River...
GTTTCTTAGGGACGTGCGTCGTCTGACGGCGCACCGAGACCCGAATCAAAGCCTCAGCGATTGTGTCTGCGGCAAAGGGTTGGGTCAGAAACTCGCGAGCGCCGGCTCGCATGCAGCGGACCATCAATTCCGGATCCGTGTGCGCTGAATAGACCATCACGGTTGAAGAGCTGTTGCCGCAGATACTCTCTATCAGATCAAGTGCGTGCTCTGGATTACTGTCTATCTCCACAATGATGGCGTCGTATCTGTCTTCCATCAGCCGTGGAACATCGTCCAATTCCGGATAAGAGGACAACTCCTTTGTTACGGTAGCTTGCGATTCAGCGAGAGCTTTGCCTAACGCATTGCGTCGCTGATCTTCCGGTCCGATCAGTGCAACTGATAAGACGCTGGTGTTGAGCGAGTCCGGATCTTGTGTAGAGGCTGGCGTCACAAAGTTGTCGCTCCCAGCTGTGTGTAACAGTTCAGAAGAGTGAGGTGAGGTTGGCATATTGTTTCTGAAAAACCCATCATGTATATCCCCGTTTTCAACGAGAGAAGAAAGAGAGCAGTGTTCCCATTGCAATGGCCGGAGCATAGGGCATTTTGCGCGCCAAGGGATTGTCGAGGACCATTTCCGGGTGGCGACGCATTCCACGTTCCTTTAACCCGAAAAGGAGATCTCCCGTACCAGTGAACAATTCGCCCAGAAATCCCCCCCAGGCCGCCCAGCAAACCGCCATGATGCCCCCGGCCATCCCCGTGATGACAAGGGCTGTAAAGAGCTGGGCCGGGCCGATCCATGCTCCGATGGCCATACATAGCTTCACGTCGCCCATTCCCATTCCTCCGGCCCAGCAAAGAACTCCTAAAAGCACGGCCCCCACTCCTAGGCCAAGGATGCTTTGGCCAACGCCGTGCCACCCCCGCAGCCAGGCAGATACCATGACGCCTGCGACCATGAAGGGCAGCACCAGCCAGTTTGGGATGCGGCGGCTCCGAAGATCCGTGAAGATAGCTACAGTGAGAACGAGGAGAGTTGGCCACCAGGCGATTGAATGCATGAGATGACTCCCTCCTTCTCGGCGTCCCAGAACATCATCAATAGAGCAATCCTCCTACCAAATCGCCAAATGCAGGGAAAGCCTGAAGTCAGGAGCTTAACGCTCTTCTTGCCCGGCCTGGTGTTCACGGTTGTTTACAGGCGGCATCCCGGAGTGAAGCGCGGCATATACACTCTGACGGGGCGCCGATGCTGCATCAGGAAACAAGAGTGGCAGGTCCGAGATGGGGCAAGAGACAAACTCATGATCTCCTACACGGAGGATACGCAGGTTCTCCTGCGGAAGGAGTTTCTCGACCTTTTGCATGTACTGTTGATACGCGACGTCTCCGCCCTGAAGCGGAAACAGAACGAATCTTGTATATGCAGCGGCGGGCAGACCTGTGAGCAGGCTGCTGTCACGCTCATGCATGGCGAAGATCCGCGTTCCCTCTCTCAGTTTCACTTCTGGATATTCAATGGTGAGATAGTTGGGGAGGTAGTAGCCACCATGGCGATAGCCTAGGAAATGCGAGTCAAAACCAACTATCAGTGTGGCATCTGGCGGGCCAAATTGAGGAAAAGATGAACGAATGCTCGCGAGCTCAGTCTCGAACTGCCGTACCGATTTGTAGGAGCAATAGAGCGGAGCCACAAGGAAGATAAGAACATTCGTAGCCCCACAAAGCCCGATAACCGTGACCTTCCATGACTTTCTCCATCCGGTATGCTCATACCACTCAGACGCCCAGGAGCCGAGCCAGATGCAGGCTGGTGCCAAAAGGAGCAACAGGTATCCACTATTGACGAATCTGAGATAGACGAAGGTGAAGAAACAGAGTGCTGGAGAAATCCATACAATGGTGAAGATTTTCTTTTTGGGGTCGACCAATGTGGTGCGACGCAATGCAGCAAGCGGAACCACAGAGGCAAGGCCGAAACATAGGAAATAAATGAAGACAATTGTGCAGGCACGCGCAATCGAGGTGGCAGGAGAAGAGTTAAAGACAGTGTCTCTTGCCGGCACCAGTTGCCAAAGCGAGACCAAGGCTCCAAAATAAGCGCCAAGTCCATCGCTAGCCCAAATCATGGGCAGGAACCAGGTGGCAAGCGTTAGGACAAGTACCACTCCTCCCAGGACCTTTTGGGACGCCGTCGCCTTGCGCAGTGAAAACAGAAAGAGGGGTCCCAGCAACAGAAGCGAAGACGGCCGAACCCCCGCTGAGATTCCCAGGATAAGGCTGGCGGGCGCGATGAATGCCGTCTTCCCACATTCAATTCGCCAGCAGAGATCGCCCAAAAGGGCTGAAAAGAAAGCTTCGAGACTATACGTCAATGCGACCGTGCCATGAAACCAGCCGAGCGGAGAAAACAGAAAGAGGATACCGGCGAACCGCGCGGTTCCTGGGCCAAACCAGCCCCACGCCATTCTGTAGATCATGATGACCATGCCTGTGCTTGCGGCAATGCTCAATAGAACGAGCGCCAAGTTTGCATCATGAACCATGAAGTCTATGAATCGGCCCATCAATATGTATAAAAAATAGCCGGGCGGATGGGGCTGATGGACGCGAGGATCGAAGCGCTTCATAGCCAGCGCAAAATTCACGGAGTCCAGATCATAGAGATCGCGGCTTCGAAAGGCGAAGCGTGTTGTGGCGACTGCGCTTGCCAGAAGTAGAGTATCTAATCTGTTCCGGTAACTCACGCTCGCATATGGAGCAATTTACCCGCCACTCGCTGGCATTCAAGGTTCAAGAGTAGAACGTAAGTCTTACACATCTACTAATAACCCTATGGTATACATCGACTGTGACTGCACCCCTCTGGCGTCGATCATTAATTCATTGTAGGTAACCATAGCCTCTGGCGGCTGTTAGTCCTCCACGAACCCAGACTCTCCGTCACACTTTCTTCGTGGCGTAACCGTTGATTCGATTCGACAAAGCAACACGGCGGGTGAACTTGTTCGCGCCTAAGTAAGGGGACGATGACAAAACATTCCATTTAGATTTTCTCTCTATCGGCCGATAAGGGAGGAGGACACACAGGCACCGAAGTGAGGGCCCTTCCTTGATCCGCATTGGCTTATATTCGGAAGATCGCGGGTTGCAGCCGCTCCTCTCCTCTGCCTTGGGAAAAGAGTTCCAGGTTCTGGTGAAGTCAAATGAGGATGAAATCAATCAAATGCTCGACGTTAGGGGCTTTGATGTTGTAATTCTCGACTTGGACTCCAGCCGCGAATCGCTGAAAGAACGAATTGCAGGATCTCGGCGCATCATCGCGTCTCAGGTTCCCTCGGTTGTAATGGCCGATGATGGCCTTCGGACCGCGGCAGTCGAACTCATTCAGCTTGGAGCCTACGGCTTCTGCCGTAGACCCCCTTCCATTCGAGATCTCAAGACAATGCTGCAGCGAGCCCACGAGAGCTCCACTCTTAAGCAAGAGCTCCGGACTGTGCAGAAGCGACTGGAAGTTGTCAGTAGCTGCGACCGAATGATCGGATCCAGCCCACAAATGAACCGGGTCTATGATCTTGTTCGCCGCGCTGCAAGTCTTAGCGCCTCTGTGCTCGTTACTGGTGAGACTGGCACAGGCAAGGAGTTGATCGCCAGGGCTATTCACACTCTGGGTAATCGCGCGGGCCGTCCTTTCGTGCCTGTCTGTTGTGGCTCCATTCCCGAAACTCTGGTCGAAGCTGAATTGTTCGGCCATGAAAAGGGAGCTTTCACCGGCACCGTAGGTGCCCGGGAAGGGTATCTCGAAGAGGCGGGCGACGGCACACTTTTCCTCGATGAAATCGGTGAGCTCAGCCTGTCTACGCAGGTCAAACTCTTGCGCGTGCTCCAGCAGCGTGAGTTCAGGCGACTGGGCAGTAACAAACTTGTCCCCCTGCATGCGCGCGTGATCTTTGCAAGCAACCAGGACCTTGCCGATATGGTGGTTCGGAAAGAATTCCGGAATGATCTTTATTACCGCATCGACGTTCTGAAGATTGACGCTCCTCCTCTGCAGGAGCATCCAGAGGATATCTGTGAAATTGCGACGTATTTTCTACAGCAATACTCTGAGATGTATCACAAATCAATCAAGACAATTGAGCCGGGTGCAATGGCCCTACTCAAAGCCTACTCGTGGCCAGGAAACGTACGTGAACTGGAGAATGTGGTTCAGCGTTCCATCATCCTCTCTGACGGTGAGAGCATTCGAGCAGAGGATCTTCCTTCCACCATTCGAACCGACCAGGTCATTACCATTGATTGCTATCATCCCGCAGGCTCGTTTGACCGGGATCTTCGTGAGTATAAGTTCAAACTAGCAACGACGGCTGTCCGGGACAACAACGGGAATAAAACGTTGGCTGCCCGCAGCTTACAGATATCCAGGGCTTACTTACATCGACTGATCCGGCGCGACGAAGCAGGACCCCTCGCCGAGCAAAGTGATCGAGACCTGGGCGTAGCGTGAGTTCTGCGGCTCTGGTTGGCACACCTACTGCCAAACCATTGCGGAGTCATGCTTTCCAAAAACTATTCTCCTTCCCTGTGATGCTGGCCAGTCTTTTGGTCGTGCTAGCTGTGCTGACGGTCCGGTCGCGTTTCGACGACCCGGATATGTGGTGGCATCTTAAGCTGGGTCAGGTCATCTGGACGACTCACAGCATCCCGGTTACGGATATTTTTTCCTACACCACCAACCACCATAGCTCGATTCCACACGAGTGGCTCTCCCAGTTGATCATTTACGGAGCTTACAGGTTGGGCGGCTATTCCGGCCTAATGCTCTATTTATGTGTCTTCACCGCAATCCTGCTCATCGTCGGGTATGGCCTGTGTGCAGCCTATTCGGGAAATGCGAAAGTGAGCTTTCTCGGCGCCCTAATCATTTGGCTGTTCGCGACCGTCGGCTTTTCCATACGGCCGCAGATGATCGGCTATCTTCTGCTGATCGTCGCGTTGCTGCTGCTCCATCTTGGACGAATTCAAAACCCGCGTTGGTTCTTCTGTCTGCCGCCACTATTTGCCATATGGGTGAACTGCCACGGATCGTTCTTTCTCGGGCTGACAGTTGCAGGAACAGTTCTTATCAGTTCCTTCTTTACTTTCCGGATAGGTTCGCTGGTGTCACGACCATGGAACCCACACCGGCGCAGGATGCTGGCAATGGCGACGATACTATCCGTGGCTGCATTATTCCTGAATCCTATCGGTGTGAAGCAAGTCTTGTATCCCATAACACTTATGCTGAATCAGCCCATCAACCTTAGCCAGGTAAGTGAGTGGCAGCCCCTTCAGTTAACTGATGTGCGCACAGTCGGATTTCTTGGAACTATTGGATGTGTTTTCTCCCTGGTAATCAGCCTGCGATCAGAGATATTTTGGGATGAGTTATTACTGCTGGTTATCGCCATATGGTTAGCCGCGAGCCATCAACGCATGCTCTTTGTCTTTGGCATAATATCAGCGCCTATTCTCTCTCGGCTGCTTTCAGCTTTGTGGAACAACTATAGTGCCGAACGCGATCACTTCTGGCCCAACGTTGCGCTCATCACAATGTCACTGCTCGTGGCCTTCTGGAGTTTTCCAGACCGTCCGAACCTCACAAGGCAGATGGATGCGCAAAGCCCGGTACAAGCCGTGGAATTTATAAGGACCAGCCATCTTTCCGGACGGATGTTGAACGATTATGCCTTCGGTGGATATCTGATTTGGGCAGCACCAGAACACCCGGTTTTCGTGGACGGTCGCTCGGACGTTTTCGAGTGGACAGGAGTCCTCGGCGACTATGGATCATGGGCAACGCTTCAGAGCGACCCCCATACACTGCTTGACAAGTATAAGGTTGATTTCTGCTTATTGGCCCGCCCGTCTCAGATGGCGCGAGTTATGCCTTTATTACGTGGCTGGAAATCCATCTATGTGGACAAGATTTCCGTGATATTTGTCCGAGCAAAGGTCGAAGCAAATCTCAAGTAAGTGAAGGATGGCGTTAGCCCGTTTGTTGCAACGCATTTCGTAGAACTTCCAACAGTGTTCGAGCGGTCAAGTACAACCGGCCCTGCGTAGCCTGGGAGCGATTGAGTTAAAGAGCAGCCCACACGAAACCTAGAAACAGTGATGCATATGATCCCTATAGCGTTTGTTGTGGCAGTGATTGTTTTCGTGATCGGCGACGATTAAAGGACACGAGCGGAATGAGTAGTTGACGGACGACCGATCATTTCGGATGCGTACTCATGGATCTACTGGGTCTATAGCCACCATCTCTCTTAGTCGCTTCAGGCACGGATAGTAGTGGACCGTTCAATGGCGCCTCAATCTAGGGTTATACGCCATTTATCGTGAAAGATTTACGATACAAACTCTGAGAAGCAATAGGCGTTCATGATAATCGATCTTTAAGGATCGGTGTTTTTGGCTCGCTCCCGCGAATACATCCGTTCACATGCTGTCCACGAATGTGGACAGTCTCGCATGTGCAATCAAGCAGATACAGTAAGGACCTCTTAGTGCAATAGAAGGATCGCAGGCAAATAATCCTGCTTTTTAATGTAATCAGTCGATGATCTGCCCCCCTTGTGAAACCAAAAGGGAAAAGTTGATATGGGAAACATCACGTACTTTGCATGCTGCGCCGGTAGTCGCCGTGCTTGCTTATCAGGTCAATTAGTGTTTTTTGTGCGGTCTGTGAACCCACGTGCTCAGATGACTTTTCCTATGAGTTCCACTCGATCAATAGACGATCCGCGCTGGGCACGTGAGCTCCTGGAAGACAAGCTTCCTAGCCACATGGGAGAGCAACCAGGGGAAGTAGAAGAGTTTTTCGACCACTACGCCTCAAGCGTGGAAAATTGGCGACTGCGCAATGCAGAGTACCATCGGGCAATCTTCCTTCTTATAGCGTACGAGGATTAGGAATATTCTCTCATGCTTACGGTTTCCGTTGTGATTCCTGTCTTTCGTGCCGAGCAGACGCTGATCGATCTGTACCAGCAGCTTTCCGCTGCGATGTCGGAGATAACGTCGGTTTTCGAGATTATCTTCGTCGAAGATGGCGGCGGCGATGGTTCCTGGCCGATCATTGAAAGCCTGGCACGCACGGACCACCGGGTGCGGGGCATCCGGCTGAGCCGGAATTACGGGCAGCACAATGCCATCCTTTGCGGCATCCGGGCGGCAAAACACGGCACTATCCTCACGATGGACGACGATTTGCAGCATCCGGTCAGCGAGATAGCACCGATGCTCGCGGCGCTGAAGCCTGAGTACGATGTCGTGTATGGCGCGCCGCAAAAGGAACAGCATGGCCTCCTGCGTGATCTCGCTTCGCGCCTGACAAAGATCGCGCTTGCCAGCACCATGGAGACCGAGACCGCCCGCAACGTGAGCGCCTTGCGCGTTTTCCGTACACGCCTGCGAGAGGGCTTCAAGGAATATCGCAGTCCCTCTGTGTCAATCGACGTATTGCTGACCTGGACCACCACACGGTTTACCGCCATCAAGGTTCGTCATGCACTGCGCGCTAAGGGCGTATCAGGTTACACTCCAGGTAAACTTATCCGACACGCGGTCAACCTGATGACGGGCTTCAGTACGCTACCGCTCCAGATCGCCAGTATAGTTGGCTTTGTATTTGTTCTGTTCGGCGTTTCGATCCTGGCGTACGTGTTAGCCAACTACCTCATCCGCGGCGCTGCGGTGCCTGGATTCACTTTCCTGGCCTCAGTGATTTCTATATTCTCGGGAGCGCAGCTTTTCGCTCTCGGTATTTTCGGCGAATACCTCGCCCGCATGCATTTCCGCAGCATGGACCGGCCGCCCTACCTCATCGGAGAGACAGCCGCTTTGTCCGAGTCGGGCCCAATCGTCACAGAACCTGTTTTGTATCCCATTCAGGAGAATGGAAATGTTTGATTATGTCGAAGAGCGAACGGAGGGTTTAGCACGGAACTTGACTCATCCATTGGCGCCCTGGGACATGTCCGCGAGAGGTCAGCCGCATGAAGTTCCACATCCCATTCAACAAACCATGCATCGTCGGCTCCGAACTTATCTATGTTGGCCAAGCCGTTGCAGGCGGTCATGCCAGCGGCGATGGCCCCTTCACCCGGCGTGTGCAGAAGCTGATGGAGGAGCGCTTCGGCGCGCGGCGCATTCTGCTGACCACTTCCTGCACTGCAGCGCTGGAGATGGCCGCGCTGCTATGTGACTTCGGTCCAGGCGACGAGGTAATTCTTCCGTCCTTTACCTTCGTCTCTACCGCCAACGCGGTTGTGCTGCGGGGCGCCACTCCGGTGTTCGTGGATATCCGGCCGGACACGCTGAATATCGACGAGCGGCTGATCGAAGCCGCGATTACGCCGCGCACGCGGGCGATCTTCCCGATCCATTATGCCGGTGTCGGCTGCGAGATGGACGAGATTATGGCGATCGCCCGGCGTCATCACTTGCTGGTCATCGAGGACGCAGCACAGGGTGTCTTTGCCAAATACAAGGGCCAGTGGCTCGGCACCATCGGCCAACTGGGCTGCTATAGTTTTCATGAAACCAAGAACTTCTCGTGCGGAGAAGGCGGAGCGTTGACGATCAACGACCCGACTTTGGAGAAGCGCGCTGAGATCCTTCGCGAGAAGGGCACCAACCGCAGCCAGTTCCTGCGTGGGCAGGTGGACAAATACACTTGGGTGGATATCGGCTCATCCTACGTGCCATCCGATATGTTGGCCGCCTTCCTGCTCGGCCAGCTCGAAAACATGGAGAAGATCACCGCACGGCGCGAAGAAAACTTCAAGCGTTATGACAGCATGCTTGCCCCCCTGGTTGAGAGCGGCTTGATACGCACTCCGTTCACGCCTCAACACTGCACCCCGAATTACCATATGTTCTGCCTGCTGGCAGCAAACCTCGCGGAGCGAACAGCGCTTATCGAGCATCTGCGCCATGCCGGTATCCTTGCGGTCTTTCACTATGTGCCGCTCCATTCCTCGCCCTTCGCCAAATCTCTCGGCGTGCCAAAGTTGGATCTGCCAGTTACGGACGATACGAGCAGCAGGCTGCTCCGGCTGCCAATGTACTATGATCTGAGCGATCGGGACGTGATTGAAGTTGCCGAGGCCGTGCTCGGTTTCTACAAGAGCAGGCAGACTACAAATTTGATCGAATCAAGCGTCATCTTTCCATTAGGACCGTCTTCTGTTGGTAGGGAGCAGTCTTTGACGCTCTCGGATGGAGGGTGCTAATTCTTGTTCGAGTGAGTGTCTTTCAGCCAGAGTACGACTATCTCTCCACGGCATCGCCAGAGTGGGGCAAATAGCTTTGCTTCCCTGGGATGAAGAGATTTTCGGCTTCCCAGGAGCCGATTTCCAACTCGGACCGAACCCGCCCCAAATCCAGGATCTCCGTTTATTCATCAATGCCCTTGAAGATTTCAGTGCGAGGATAAAAGCTCAGCTGGTTTCGGCAATAATATAGTTGCCAACTCATCAAACGTTTGAGGGCTGCTCTGCCGTCCACCTGTGATACCAAGGCTCAATTTGGCTAATCCTGAATCCGCAGCTTTCGTACAGCCGAAGCGCCGGAATATTCCCCGCTTGGGTGGGAACCTCGAACTTGGTCACCTCGCGCGAGAGGAACCACGAGTTGGCGGCGCGCATCAGTTCGGTTGCCAAGTGGCGACCGCGATACTGGGCGTCCACGGCCAGCAGTGAGATGTGGCCGACTCCATTCTTGACGTTGATCGAAATGTACCCGGCTGGATTCCCGTCGATATCCGGCACGAAGACAGCCCCGCCTTCATCCGAAAGTCCTTTCGTGATCCAGATACGGTAGAGTTCATTGCAGGCATCAAGTTTGAATCTGCCATCAACGTAGAACCGGCTGTCGTGGTGGCTTTCGGCGGCGATCCGATATAGGTTGGGTAGGTCGCCGGGTGTCGCGAGTCGGATACCCCTGGCCGCTAGGGTGGGCCGCGGTGCTGATTCCAGCGTGACCCGCGCATCGACGAAACGGAAACCTAGCCCTGCGGCGTATTGTAGCGTGGCGGCCTCGGGCACGGCCATGAAGTACAGGCAGTCGATGGTGTTGGTTCCTAGCCATGCCTGAACCTCGCAGACCGACTGCTCGGTCAGCCGATTCGCGTTCACCTTGGCTACGTCGATACCGAAATGCTTTGAATCCCACGGCAATCTGGTTATGATGTCGGCGTTCATTGTGGTTTTTGCTCGTCTAAGTGGCGGAGTCTCTTCAGCAGCCAAATCATCACGCCATGGCTCCGCCTAGTCCTGGCCTCATGGATGAACGCTCGGAAGTCCCTTGACCTTTCGACGGCCACTCTCTTTTAAAGGGGATCTGAATGTGAAGTTCAGGTGGACTTCTTGGCTCCCTTCTTGCGCGCCCGCGTTCTTTTCAACCGGGCCTCTTCCTTCAGCAAGTCTTCTTTCGATACAGTGGGGACGACCGAGAGAGGTGCTCATACGCTCTCCTGGGGTGTTGTCGCGCACGTTGGGTGCTGGTGGTGGTTTCATTTGATTTTCACTTTCAAAATCTTCCGGGGCTGGGCCAATGCGATGCGGAGTAATGCCTTCGAGTCTCGGTTGGTTCGTCATGAAGGCAGGTTCCTCGATGGTGATGAGCTTTGAAGCTGCGCTGAAATCGCGGTCCCATGCTTGTAGCGCGTCCAGTTTCCACAGGATTGCAGAGGATGCATGGGACGGCGTCCGCAGGCGGCATCTCATAATCACGAGCTAGATCAGCAACGAAGTGCGCAGTCCGGGGATCCAGTTCTATTGTTGTTAAGAATGGCCACCGAAACATTCCGTTGATCTTTATTACCTCCTCCGCCGTCAGCCTGGGCGCGTTCGGTATGGACTTCTTCTTTGGTCTGACGAAGTATATTAGCGGATCTCGCCATCGAAGGTATGCTGTAAGATTCCCTCACAAATCCTTCGGCGCAACTCCTCGCCAATGCCGTGAACTCCTGGACATTTACGAGGAAGGCTTCCCGCTATGCATTTCGCCTGATTTTGTTTTCCTCCCGGTCTACGGGTGAGAGTAAGGCGGCGGTACACGACCTCGTTCCATTGCTTGAACAACTCAAGACAGAGCGTCCAGCGTTGCGCTCGATTGCATTCCTGCTGTTCGACCATATCGGCGGCTTCAACACGATGATGCATATGCTCTCAAATGGAGGGTGCCTGATTACCGTTCAGGGTCAATCCCCCGATGGGGTTTGCAGATCCATAGCGCGCCACAAGGCAGAGGTCCTTCCGACGTCGCCGACCTTTATCAACCTTATACTTCTCAGGGAGGCATATAAGCGCCACGACTTTTCCTCCCTGAAGGTGGTCACTTATGGGACGGAGGTGATGCCAGACAGCACACTGTAAAAGTACCACGACCTTTTTCCCGAAATTCGCTTGCAACAGACCTATGGACTCTCGGAAGTAGGCATCTTGCGGTCGAAGTCACTATCGTCGGACACTCTGTGGGTGAAGATCGGTGGAGAAGGATTTCAGACCAGAGTGGTGGACGGTTTACTGGAGATCAAGGCCGAGTGCGCCATGCTAGTACTACTGTGTTATAAAGCGACGCGCAGACAGCAAGGACAGCG
>Ga0193743_1002934_pt1 | contig 11631 bp, 10 predicted proteins | sample L2c2metaG_FD_143038 | JGI IMG/M metagenome (GOLD analysis project Ga0193743, IMG submission 143038) | Soil microbial communities from a riparian zone of the East river system, Colorado, United States - L2c2 | ecosystem: Environmental > Terrestrial > Soil > Riparian zone | place: USA: East River...
CTTTATCCTGGCGCTCTTCCTGTCCTGGCTCATTCAGGCCACCGGTCCCCAGACGCTTATACGTGGCGTCTTCCTCGCCATGCTCACGTGGGTCTGCGTCGTCTTCACCACTTGGTCGACCGAGTACGCCTTCGAATCCCGCGGCCTCCGCATCCTCGCCATCAACACCGGCTACTCCCTCACCGGCATGGTTATCATGGGAGCCATCCTCGGCGCGTGGAAGAGGAAGCCTAGCGCACACTAGCCTTCCGCGCCGCCTCGAACTCGTCTCCAGCGTTCCAGCGTATCGTCGTGGGCGCATTTAAAGCCTCCCACCCCAGCTCCATCCCGAACTGGTCCAGCTTCGCATTCCCGCGGAAGTCCCAGTCGGCGTGATAGTTGTCGCTGAAATTGTGATAGTCGTGTGCAACGAAGTCCTCGAGCTTCGCCCGCCCCCACGCCACATCGTGCCCTTCGTACAGCTCACCCGTCTCCACCGAGAACGCAGGAATTCCCACCCGCGATAGACTGAAGTGATCTGAACGATAGTAGCTTCCCGCCTCTGGCCGCGCATCCGGAACAATTGTCAGGCCGAAGCGCTGCGCCGTAGCCTCCACCGTGGAGTAGAAGCTCGTCCGCTGCGCACCATTCACATTCACCTGCTGCGGCACCCCGATCGGCAGCACCATGTCGTAGTTGATATCCAACGCGATCTCCCCCGCAGGAACCGGCGGATGCTGCCCCAGGTACTCGCTACCCAGCAGCCCTTGCTCCTCCGCAGCCACGCTCGCAAAGATTACCGAGTGCGGTGGCTTCACGCCCGACTGCGTCCATGCCCGCGCCATCTCCAGCAGCATCCCGCAGCCCGTCGCATTGTCCGCCGCGCCGTTGTAGATGTTGTCCCCTGCCATCCCCGGCACAAACCCAAGGTGGTCATAGTGGGCCGTGTACATCACCGCCTGATCTTTACCCGTCTTCGTTCCCGGCAGAATCCCCACCACATTCGGCGACTGGAACGGCCGCACAGTACTCTCGATATGCGCATGCAGCCGAATTGGCAGCTCCACTGCCTTGAATCCCTTCTTGCCCGCCGCTACGATATCCCGATCCGCATCCATTCCGCTCGCCGCGAAGATCTTCTTGGCCACATCCAGCTGAATCCAGCTTGCCGCCTCCAACTGCGGGTCTTTGTCATCCCGCAGATAGGTCTTCTCGCTTGTATTCGAGTTCTTCACGACGTCCCACCCATAGCTAGCCAGATCGGTCCGGTGGATAATCAGCGCACCCACCGCGCCCATCCTCGCCGCCTGCTCGAACTTGTACGTCCACCGCCCATAGTAGGTCAGCGCCTTACCCCCAAAGAACTTCGGATCATCAGACGGCGGATCGCCCACGATGCACAGAATAACCTTGCCCTTCACATCCACACCCGCATAGTCATCCCATCCGAACTCCGGCGCCGTTACCCCATATCCAACGAACACGATAGGAGCATCCACATCCACGCTGGCTGTCAGCTTGCGATTACTAACCGTGAAGTCATCCCCATACGCCAGATCAATCGAGTGCAGATCGATCGACATGCCCTCACCCTTCTTCGGCACCAAAGAAAAACTCGTCTTCTCCGGAATCGCCTTCATCCCGACAAAGTTCACTTGCTGCATGTAGGTTCCGTCATCTCCACCCGGCTTCAACCCATACAACGCAAACTGCGTTGCAATATACTTCGCGGCAAGCTCGCTACCCCGCAACCCCGGCCCACGCCCCTCCAGTAGATCGTCGGACAGGAACTTCACATGCGCCCGGATCTTCTCCCCATCAATGGACGTCTCAGCTGCTTTCAGCGCCGATGGAATCGCCTGCGCCAGCAAACCTGTCCGAACAGCGTACAAGGAAACGACAAGGGCCAACGCGAGGTGACTCTTCTTCATGGGCAAAACCTCGATCAATTCTTCAACGCGTCCAGTCTATCTAATTGCTTCGTTGGATCGGGCAGAAGCGGCCTTTCTCAACACTTTCTTGATCCATGAGGCCAAGCCAAAGTGATAGCCTCAAAAGGAATGAACCTGAGGATTGCAGCGATTCGTTCGGGCTCCGACCCGGTACGCAAATTGACGGGCGGCTCCTTTCATCGCTCGCTCGAGACCCCGCTCATCTGTCCGAAGTGTGACGCGACCTACAACCTCATGGTCGATTGGGACCAGGCCGCCGATCGCTGGTTTCCAGAGGAGTCTCGCCCCCTCATCAAGCTTCTTGCAAAGGCAATCTTCATGGGCCACAGCACCAACCATCGCGTGACCCACTTCGAAACCGCCGGCGTCGTCGTGGAGAGCGTCATCAAGCCTCATCTATAAACAAGCTCCGGCCTCGAACGAATCACGGCTGGAACACAAAACGCGTACTCTGCTCCGAACTCTTCCACAAATCTTCGACGTCGCGCAGCGCAACCGTCTTGATATCGGTCACAAACGGCTTCGCCGCAGCCTCTTTAAAAAACTCCCCAACTGCCTCGAAGATCTGCGCGATCGACGCACTGCCAAATCCGCTTCCCAGCATCTCCAGCCCCGAGCTGCGCAGCGTAGCCCCTGCCAGCGAGATTGTCTTACCCGCACTCTCCCCCACCTGCACAAACCGGACGCGCGAAGCCGCATGCAGCAACCCCTTCTGCGCTATGGTGCCCAGCACACTCTCCGCAGGCGCGCCCCACAGATAGTCCAACACCACATCCACCCCGCCCTCGGCGAACTCACGGAGAAACGCGCCCACCAGTGCCTCACGCTCCTGATCGAGCGAGATAACCGCATCCGCACCCATGTCTCTCAGACTTTCAAGCGCCCGCGGATTCCTCCCCGTCGCAACCACCCGCCGCGCACCCAACCGCTTGGCAATCTGTACCGCAAGCTGCCCCGCAACTCCAGTAGCCCCGAGGATCAGCACACTCTCCCCGGCAACCAATCCCGCTCGCAACTTAAGCGCCGCCATCGAAGACATTCCGGGATTTGCCAGCCCCGCAGCAGTCGCATCCGCCAGCCCCTCGGGCAGAGGCAGACACATGGCAGCCGACGCCACCGTCCGCTCTGCAAATGTGCCAAATGGACTCCGGGCCACCCCGAAGTAAACGCGCGTCCCATCCGCCAGCCGCCCCACTCCATCGACGCCAGGGACAAACGGCAACACTCCCGTGCTGCCATAGTGACTTCCGTTCGCCAGCGCCTTCACAATCGGGTGCAGCCCCGCAGCGCTTACAGTCACCAGCAGCTCTCCCTGTTCGGCAACAGGATCCTCAAAAGACATATAGCGGGGCGGAGCATCAAAAGCGTGGACAACAGCAGCGTTCATAGAAGGCCTCCGTGCATTGCTCAGGTCTGCAATCTAACAGATTGCTTTGCCAGCATGCGCTACACCCCTTCCGGGAGCTGCAACGGCCTTACCTCCATCACATCTAGTCGCTGCAGCACCTTCCGCGCCAGCCCTGTCAGAGGCAACGACCCCAGCTGGCTCGTCCGTACCCACTCCAGATCGTTCTTGGCCGCCGGTATCGCCTTCCGCAACGCCCGGTCTTGCGGCCCCTTCGCAGCAAACACTTGCACGTAATAGTTCGTATTTGTGATCGCGTGACGCACCCGCAGCAAGGGTTCCCGTCCTTCCACCGCATCCTGCGGCAGCGGGGGTAACTCAACCATCCCCGGCATCAGGCTTGTGTCTTCGGCCCGCCGCTCCAGCAGTACCTCCGTCACTGTTCCCCGCTTGCGCAAGCTCAACAGATAAGCTGCAGGCAAACTCCGCTGCGCTGTACGCGCGGAGGTTACATGTTCACCCCGCGTCTTGCACATCGAATAGACCGGACAATGCAGACACAGCGGCGCACGCGGCAGGCATATCGTCGCACCCAACTCCATCATGGCCTGATTGTGGTCCCCCGCGGCATTGACCTGTTCACTGATCCGTCGCCTCGGCACCAGCGCGCCTGCCTGCGCCTGCACAAAGGTTCGTCCTGCCGCCGTCCCTGACTCAGCTCGCCCGGTCAAGCGCAGCAGCACCCGCTCCACATTCCCATCGACCACTGCGATGCTCTCGCCAAACGCAATGCTCGCAATCGCCGCGCACGTATACTCCCCGATCCCCGGCAGCGTCCGCAGCTGCACAGCCGTCTTCGGCAGCACGCCGCCCCACTCCCTCGTAATGAACTGTGCCGCCTTATGCAGCATCCGGGCCCGCCGATAGTATCCTAGGCCAGACCACGACGCTAGCACCTCCGCCTCCTTCGCCAGCGCCAGCGCCAGAATCGTCGGAAACCGCACCAGAAAATCCTCGTAGTGTTCGATCACCGCCGCTACGCGCGTCTGCTGCAGCATCACCTCCGACAGCCACGTCCGGTAAGGATCGCTGATCCCACGCCACGGCAGCTCCCGCGCATGGTTTCTATACCAGTTCATCAAGCTTCGCCGAAACTGAAAGATCTCTTCCTTGGTCAGGACGACGAGTTCATTCTCCATCGCTTTCATTCTAGAGCAGTCTCGATCACCTTCAGCTCCAAAGGACGAATACGCTCTCACAGTCCCGAGCCACCACACTCCAATCAGCTTGACGCGCTATCTTCGATCCCATCGGGCTCGCCAACTCCTGGAGGAATTCGCCAAAAACAAAGCGGGTCGAGCAACAATGCTCGACCCGCTTCGCCTTCATCAAAGGCGCTCTTCGCGCCCCAGCAGGACTTCAGACCGTCATGACTTCCTTCTCTTTGGCCTTGAACAGATCCTCAATCCGTTTGATCTCGGCATCCGTCAACTGCTGAACCTCTTCGTTCGCCCGCTTCTCGTCATCGGCCGAGATCAGCTTGTCTTTCGCCGCCTTCTTGATCTGGTCATTCCCATCCCGCCGGATATTCCGGATCGCCGTCTTATGATCCTCCAGCGTCTTGTTCAGCTGCTTCACCACATCCTTGCGCCGCTCCTCCGTCATCGGAGGCACCGGCACCCGGATCACCTTCCCATCCGTCATTGGATTCAACCCTGTACCCGACGTTCGGATCGCCTTCTCAATCGCCGACACCATGCTCACGTCGTAAGGCTGCACCAGGATCAGCGTAGGCTCCGGCGTGCTCACCTGACCCATCTGCGCAACCGGCGTATCCGTCCCGTAATAGTCCACCTTCACCTGGTCGAGCATATGTACATTCGCCCGCCCCGTCCGCGCCGACAGCAGATGCGCCCTGAAGTCCTCCACCGACTTCTCCATCCGAGACTTCAACTCCTGGTGGGTCCCCTTCAACGCCTCAATATTCGCCATCGCTGATGCCATAACCTGTGTCCTCACTGCGCCGATGCGCCAAGCCGATTTTACTGGAAGTCACCGCCATCCCGTTGTTTTTTGGCTGTCATCCCATAGGACTCCGTTCCGCCATTGCCTGCGAGTCAACCCGGCGGGCACCTCAATCCAACGAACGATCCACCGAATCCGACCCAGACCCAAGCCCCCGCACAGGCTTCTTTTTCTTTACCGGATACTTCTTCGCCTCCACCGGAGGAGCCAGCACGGCATTGACCTTCTCTTCCATCCCACCCCAATACTTCAAATCTGCAGGACGCGCAGAGGGAACCGCCTGCCGCATCCGGCAGTACCATAGCGCCCACTCCAACTCCTTGGCGCTCTTGTTCCTAATCGCGTTTTCGACCCGCGTCACTTCAGAAAAAGGAGGCATCGCCGCTTACCAGAACAAGTCTCGCATGCTTCCCCTTTGCCTACACGCCGAACCCGAGCGGGAAGATACTCGCTCAAGCCGTTCAGGCGATGAATCTATGGCTCCAACGGGTTCCGTTGCACATAAACCATCCGCTCGTAGGGTGGAAGCCAGGTTTTGTACGGAACCGGTGGAAAGATGGAGGGCACGAGGCACTCCACTGGTCTCGTGACCAGGACAAAGCGGGGATGCACCGCCGGTGACAAGGTCCCAAACACATAGTCGCAGCTTTCAAAGAGAGGATGCTGCATCGCATGATAAGAGCCCGGAGGATTGACAAGGCGGTCGTCGTTGACATACCCCTGGGCTTCGAGTTGGTTCCAACTGTCGTACTCCCAACCTGCGCTGATCGAACTCCCGGGGATATGGCTTGCCTTTAGCTCGTCTACCGCTCGCAGAATGGCTCGATACCCTGTAAAGACATCGTGGGTACCCGCGACACTGAAGAACGTGAACAGAAAGAGGGTTGCATAACAGGACAGCGGCAGGTTCTCTCCGACCTGGTCCTGATAGAGACGCAACAACAGGATGACAGACATGACGATCAGCGGAACGAAGTAGCGATCGTAGATGTTAGAAAATGCAGAGGGAAATGCCGCTCGTGGCAGGAGCAACGCAAGGTAAGCCATGGAAAATGGCACAAGCATCACAAGCGTCTCGCGCATTCCGAGCGCTCCGTCCGCGTGTCTGCGCCACAGGACTGGTTCACCCCTTCTACTGAAGAAAGAGATCGCCCATCCGATCGTTGAGGCTGCCAGGACAACGCATAAGATAAATCGAAGTCCCTTGCCAAGTATCTCCGGCTCCTCTCCCATGATTGGCATTGAGCCCAGGATCCCTGCCTTCGATACGATATTGGGTACCCATGGAGGCAGATACCCCTTCAGCTTCTCTATACGATCCAGCCAGATCAAAGCAGGCGTCGTGCAGGCTGCCACGAGCAGGAGTTTAGCCCGGGTCGAACGTCGAAGATCGGATAAGCAGGGAAGCCACACGATAAGGATCGGAAGCGAGAAGAGCGCAACGTCGAGAGGAACATAGACGATCGCCTTGGCTATATTTTTCAGCACTCGCCCATTCACAGGCCCTCGGATGAGATGCTCCGGCAGGCTGTACGGCTGGTGCTGAAACCATCGCATGAAGAGAAAGATTCCTATCGCACTGAGCAGCCACACCATCGCACCGATCATTGGAAAGCGCGGCCGCCTTCTAAGCAGCCAGAAGGCCGAGGGGATCATCACAAGTGTCCCAAGCCAGGCAATCTGGCGCACGGTGCCATCCAGTATGTTTAACGCAGCCGAGCCGCAGAGCCAGAGGAGCGCCTCACGATCGCTCTCTGCCATAAGAGCCCGCTGGCAACCATACAGACAGAGAAGGATGCATAGGATGCTCGGAATGTCGGTCAAGAAGCTAACTATGAGTGGCAGAAAAAGCGGCGAAAGCACAACGGTCAAAGTCCCCAGGACAGCGTTCCGGGAGCTGACGCCGAAGCGCAGCAGGATACGGTGAAGCAGGAACGCCGAGGCGATCCCCGTAAGAACTGTCGAGATCCTCAGAATCAGAAAGGAGAAGCCGAACAGCTTGATGAACAGAGCGCCCCAGATCACCTGCCAGCCAAGCATAGCCGTCGCCCAGCCGTTGTAAGCGAAGTGGCCGGTGTTCGCAAAGATCTGGGCAGTTTTAGCGTAGGACCAGTCATCGTTCGTTGCCAGTTCGGCAACAGGGTGGATCAGGAGAACGCACAGCGCGAGAATCGCTCCGCAGGAGATGGATGAAACTAGATACTTCCGGCGAGTCGCGCGGACCTTAGACGCTTCGACGGTTTGAGTGACAGGCGAGTTCATGGTGTGGCTCCAGCGATGGCTTTAGCCATGGCTCGTCCGATCAAATGCTCTCAGCAACACTTCGATGCTCCCGGTCATAGTAGCAGTCTTGTATTCAAAGCGAGACTTCCCAAAATCGTTTCCCTACGCCAGCCCGGTCGACTCGGCCTGCTCCTGCGCATGATAGCTACTCCGCACCAGTGGCCCGCTCTCAACATGCTTGAAGCCCATCCCCATCGCCTCATGCTTCAGGAAGGCAAACTCCTCCGGCGTGTAGTACCGTGTCATCGGCAGATGATCCCGCGAGGGCCGCAGATACTGTCCGATCGTCAGAATATCCACCTTGCGGTCCGCCAGATCGCGAAACACCCCCAGCAGCTCGTGCATCTCCTCGCCCATCCCGACGATGATGCCCGTCTTCGTCACAATCGACTCGCCCGTCTCCGCCGCAATCGCCTTGGCCTTCTGCAGAAACCCGAGTGACCGCTCATACCGCCCGCCGCTCTTCGCCACGCGATAGAGCCGCGGAACCGTCTCGATATTGTGGTTCAGAATCTCCGGCTTCGCCGCCACCACCAGCCGCAGCGACTCCTCATGCCCCTGGAAATCAGGCGTCAGCACCTCGACCCGGCATCCTGGAGCCTGCAACCGAATCTCCTCAATCACCTTCACGAACGCCTGCGCTGCGCCCACATTGTCGTCATCGCGATTCACGCTGGTAATCACGGCATGGGCCAAGCCCAGCTGCGCGACAGCATAGGCCACGCGTCGCGGCTCGTCGAAATCGATCGGCTCAGGCTTGCCCTTCGGTACCGCGCAGAACCCGCACCGCCGCGTGCAAAGGTTCCCCAGCATCATGAAGGTCGCCGCCTTCTGGTTCCAGCACTCCCCAATGTTCGGGCACTGCGCGCTCTCGCACACCGTATGCAGCTTCAGCTCCCGAGCCATCTTCTTCAGGCTGTGGAAGGTCTCTCCCATCGGAGCCTTCGCCTTCAGCCAAACCGGCTTCGGCGCCGGCTTCCTGGGCGTCAGATCAATCTGGATAAGCTCGGTATTCAACTGGGCAACCGGCGGAGTCATCCCTTTCATTGTATCCGTCCCGCCTCAACTCCTAAAAATCAGCCTGTCCGATATTCGTTACCCGGCAGAGTGCTGAGGGAGACGACCGGACAACCTACAAGGCATCCGCCTTGCGCACCTCAACCAATGTCGAATAAAAAGTAGGCCCACCGCCGATATCTGTCAGCCTCTCGCTGGTCAGCGCGTTCACATTCGTCCCATTGGCCGAGAGCTTATTCCAATCCAGTCTGGCCGCCACCACCCCCGCAGCCACCTGCCCATTCACCAGCGCCCTCAGGGCAACTCTCCCCCGCCCATTGAAGACCTCCACCTGGTCTCCCGCCACAATCCCTCGCGCAGTAGCATCCGTCGTGTGCATCTCCAACACCCCCGCCGTCCGCGACTCCATCTTCTGGTGCACCTCCAGGTTCGCGAACGTCGAGTTCATATAGTTGTCCGCCTTACGTGGCAGAAACTCCAGCGGATAAGCTCCCGCAGCCGCATTCGCTCGCGACTCCACCGGAGCGGCGAACACCGGCACCGGCGTCAGCTCCCCCCGCCCACTCGGCGTCTTGAACCACTCCACCGTAGAGAACGGCAACACCATTCCATCCGCATCTACCGGCAACTCCAGCGGAACATGCCCCTCGCGCTCCAGCCGCTCCCGCGTGATCCCCGCAAACCACGGATGATCCGTCTTCAGCGTCTGATCGATCAACTCATCTTCGCGATCGTCGAAACAAGCCTCCGCAAAGCCCATCCGCCGCCCCAACTCGCCGAACATCGTCACATTATTCCGGGCTTCTCCGAGCGGTTCAATGGCCTTCTGCGAAACCTGTGCGAACAGGTGTCCATACGCTCCCTGCACATCCTTCGTCTCCAGAAACGTCGGTGCCGGCAGCAGCACGTCCGCATAGTCAGCCGTATCCGTAAAGAACTGCTCATGAACGACGACGAACAGATCCTCCCGCCGCATTCCACGCAGCACGTCGTTCTGGTTCGGAGCCACCGCCGCCGGATTCGAGTTGTACACGAACAGCGCCTTCACCGGAGGCCCCCCAACCCCGGCATCCTCTGCCGTTAAAGCCTCCCCCAGCAGGCTCATATTCACCACCCGCGACGCCCGCCCCAGCGGACTCGCCTTCATCAACTCCGGCATCTGCAGCGCATTCGAGTTGAACGGAAACGACCCCGAGGTCGAGAGCTGCAATCCGCCCCCCTTGTACTGCCACGCCCCGGTCAACAACGGCAACATGCAAACCGCCCGTGCCGCTGTCCCTCCGTTCTCGCTCCGTTGAATCCCATAGTTCAACCGAATCGCCGCGGGTCCACGCCCCCCACGTCCCGCACCCGCATAGGCCCGAGCCAACCGCACAATCGTCTCTGCGGCAATCCCCGTCACCCTCTCCACTGCCTCCGGCGAGTGCTCCATCTTCAGCGCATGGGCCTTCAGCTCCGCAAATCCCTGCGTGCAGCGATCGATATACTCCCGATCCTCCAGCCCCTCCCGCAGAATCACATGCATCAATCCCAGCGCCAACGCCGTATCCGTCCCCGGATTGATCGCCAGATGCTCATCCGCCAGCGCAGCCGTGCGCGTCCTGTAAGGATCGATCACCACCAGCCGAGCCCCAGACCGTCGAGCCTCTTCGACAAACGGCCACAGGTGCACGTTGTTCCCGTGAATATTTGCGCCCCAGGCAATAATCAACCCAGCATGGGCAAAGTCTTGAGGAGCCGTCCCCAGCTTCACTCCATACACGCTCGTCAGCGCGGCCCCACCCGCGGTCGAGCAGATCGTCCGATCCAACTGCGAGGCCCCCAGCCGGTAAAAGAACCGCCGGTCCATCGACCCATATCCCAGCTGTCCGATCGTCCCCGCGTAGCTATAGGGCAGCACACTCTCCGGGCCAAACTCCGCCGCAATCTTCGTTAGCCGAGCCGCAATCTCATCCAGAGCCTCGTCCCAGCTGATCCGCTCGAACGCCTCAGCCTCGCGCCCCTGCGGCAGCGGCCCCTTCGCCACACCAGCCCTGCGCCGCATCGGATAAAGCAGTCTGTCCGGCGAATACACCCGGTCCAGATACTTCGCCACCTTGCCACACAGAAACCCTCGCGTCACCGGGTGCGAAGGATCACCCTGCACCTTCACCGCCCGCCCGCTCAGCTCATCCACCGTCACCAACACGCCGCACGAGTCCGGGCAATCATGCGAGCAAACCGTATGAACCACCCGCGTAGCGGGAGAAACGCTGGAATTCAGGCGCATATTAGAATTCTAGTCCACCCCGGCGCCCACACGTCGGAATCGGCCGGTCGCCCTAATGCCCCAGTCGTTGAATGACGACGAGGACTAACGCCAGCACTCCCACAACCGTTCCGATCAGCCCAGTCGCGATAAAGATAATCGCAAACCGCCTCCGCTCGGGCTTCGGAGGAGTGATCCCGACCGTCAGGATGAAACCATCGACAATGCTCTCAATAATGTTCATCTCAAACCCTCCTTGTACAGGGATACGCCGATTCCTCAAGCATTTGCAGTCGATTCCTGCTCACCCCTGTCTGTTCTTGCTGTAATTCCTTATCATTCAGAAGAGCGGAGGCTTCGTGCCACAAAATACCCATCAGTCCGAAGCCGCACCATCCGACTCCGGCATCAGCCAGCGTGTCTCGGTCATGGTGGGCGACCGAGCCGTCCCCCTCCTCCCTGGCCGCCCGCTGACCCACAGCGCGCGATCTCCCCACTCCACCTGGAACGGCCTCATCCTCGAAAGACACCGCGTCGGCGCCGTCGAGATCCCCGAGCACGAGCACTCCACCTTCTGCCTCCATCTCCAGATCAGCGGCCCAGTCGAGATGGACTGGCACTCCGGCGGCCGCACCGGACGTCTCAATACCGGCGCCGGCAATCTCATCTTCCTCACCCCCGGCACACGCGACAGCCTCCTCTGGCACGGCACCTCGCAGCGCATCGTCGCCTCCATCGACCCCTCCATCGTCCTCAAAGCGGCAGCGCAACTCGACCTGGCC
>Ga0193743_1002935_pt1 | contig 11630 bp, 12 predicted proteins | sample L2c2metaG_FD_143038 | JGI IMG/M metagenome (GOLD analysis project Ga0193743, IMG submission 143038) | Soil microbial communities from a riparian zone of the East river system, Colorado, United States - L2c2 | ecosystem: Environmental > Terrestrial > Soil > Riparian zone | place: USA: East River...
CATTGATTCATCGAGAATCCGACGGCACAGCGCGGGTCGACTATCTGCCGGTCACGATCACGCGCTGGCCTCCGGGCGAACGCGTGTACGGGAGGTAACGATGGCGGACCGAATCGTCATGGAGGTCATGAGGTATCGGCCGGAGATCGAATCCGAGCCGGTCTTGCAGGCCTACGAAGTTCCACTGACCCGTGAATCGGCGATCCTCGACGGCCTGAACTACATCAAGGATCAACTCGACGGAACGCTGACCTTCCGATGGTCGTGCCGGATGGGCATATGCGGCAGCTGCGGTATGACGATCGACGGCGACCCGAAACTGGCGTGCGCGACTTTCCTAGCTGACTACCTGCCCGGGCCGGTACGAGTGGAGCCGATGCGAAACTTCCCGGTGATCCGCGATCTGGTCGTCGACATCAGCGACTTCATGACCAAATTGCCGAGTGTCAAGCCCTGGATCATCCGTGAAGACGAGAAATCCGTCGAGGATGGCGAATACTTGCAGACCCCAGACGAACTCGACGAGTACAAGAAGTTCAGCATGTGCATCAACTGCATGCTGTGCTACTCGGCATGCCCGGTGTACGCGCTGGACCCGGACTTCCTCGGTCCAGCGGCGATAGCTCTGGGTCAGCGTTACAACTTGGACTCACGCGACGAAGGCGCGGCGGATCGGCGGGACGTACTCGCCGCGGCCGACGGCGCGTGGGCGTGCACCCTCGTGGGTGAATGCTCGACGGCTTGTCCGAAGGGAGTCGATCCGGCAGGCGCGATACAGCGGTACAAACTAACCGCAGCAACGGATTCGGTGAAGAGGTTGCTGTTCCCGAGGAGCGCGCGATGACGACGCCAGTTCGCGCTTACCGTCAGCCCGTCGACAGGTATTGGTGGGCGAAGCGGCGGTCTTACCTGCTGTTCATGCTTCGCGAAATCAGTTGCGTCTTCGTGGCCTGGTTTGTCGTGTATCTGTTGCTGCTAGTGCATGCGATTAGCGCCGGACCCGATTCATACGTTCGATTCCTGGACTGGAGTGCCAATCCGCCCGTGATTTCGCTGAACGTCGTCGCATTGATTTTCCTTCTGCTGCACGCTGTTACCTGGTTCAGTTTGGCACCGCGTGCGATTGTGCCCCACGTTCGGGGACGCCGTGTCCCCGCTCGCGCGGTTCTTGCGGGGCACTACGCGGCATGGTTCGTGATCTCGGCGCTCGTTGCGTGGGTGGTCATGTCATGAGCGCATCCGCGCCCCATCGAAGGTCAGCCGAGCCGTTCCTGTGGCTGCTGTTCAGCGCCGGCGGCATGGCGGCCGCGCTCGTTCTGCCCGTCCTGTTGTTCCTGTTCGGAGTGGCGTTTCCGCTCGGGTTGCTCGACGCACCGGACCATGCGCATCTACTGGCAGTCGTACGGAATCCGCTGACCAAACTCGTGCTGCTCGGCGTGTGTGTGCTCGCCCTGTTCCACTTTGCGCACCGCATCCGGTTCACGATCGAGCACGGGCTGCAACTGGGCCGGTTCGACCGTGTGATCGCTCTGTGCTGCTACGGCACAGCAGCATTGGGATCCGTGGCGGCGGGTTGGGTATTGCTCACCGCGTGAGGTTTGCGCTGCCGCACAGACGTTTACGCCGTCCGTTGGGAGAACAAGCGCGACGGTTGCTATCCGGGTTGCTATCCAGTGATTCCCCGTGCCTTCGCAGCCACGTGTGGGACACGGTGGTACCGGAGCACATGTCATCTGAATCTCGCCTTCTACGAGTTCCTCAGCGAGACGGACGTTTACAGGGCCCGACGGAGGGGCTCGGAGTCACGCGAGGCCTACCGAGTACCTCTGCTCAACGACGCGGGTACATCGGCGCCACCGGGCGGGTCCGCGGGCAACCGGGATACCGAACCGGTCGCGCTCACCCGCGCGGCCACTGCCGCAGCAAGGAAGCACCCGAGTGTCGTCCACCCCGCGAAACCGGTCAGCCCGTTCTTGGCCAGCAGCACCAGCGCGACGCCCGCAACGCATACCAGCGCACCGGCAGCCGTCGACCGGGCGCCTGTGGCGCGAGCCGGCCCGTCCCACCAGGGCAGCGGGCGGTGCTCGAGCGGTGACAGCAGGCGGAACGCCACGGCCATGACGACGGTGAATACGAGCGCCCGCAGCGCGAGCAGGCCCCAGAACCCCGGAGCGTGCACGTCGTACGCGTCGAGACCGACGGCGTGCAGCGAGAACACGGCGACCGCGATCGCCGGGATGTGCCAGAGATAGAGCGTCATCGCTCCCCCGTTGCCCACCGCCACGACCTGCCAGACACGTGGCCGGGCGGCCCACCGCCGGATCACCCCAGCGGCAGCAACGAACACACACGACACCCACGTGCAGTGCAGGGCGAGCAACAGCGTCGGCGGCGACACATTGGACATCCGCTCCACGCCGGTCACGACCAGGGCCACTTCATACTTCCCGGCCACGGCGAGCACTACCTGCGCGGCGAACGCAGATGCGGCGATGGCGAGTGCCGCGCGCGGACCGATCAGTCGGCGCGCGTAGGCCACGCCGATCACCACGGGGATCAGCCAGACGACCAGGAAGTTGGCGGCGCCCGCCGTGTCCGTGCCGAGCGCGATCCGAAGCCCGTCGAACGCTGCCGAGATCGCCAGGAGGGACGCGACCACGGCCGCCACCGCACGCCCCGAGCCCAGCCGCGTCAGAGCCGGGACGAACGCGAGCACCACCAGATACACGCCGAGGAACCACAGGAGCGCCACGCTTTCGCGTCCCACCCCCGCCGCAGACTCCGCTCCGAGGACCATTCGCACCACGAGCAGACCGACCGTCCATGCCGCGAGATACCAGAACACGGGCCTGCACAGTCGCTGAGCCCTGGTGAACAGCCAGGTTCCCCACGGCGTCCCCGCCCGCCAGCCGTACGCGCCCGCGGCGCCGCCTGCGAGGAAGAACAGCGGCATGACCTGTACGACCCACGTGATGGGGGCGATCGCGGGCAGCTCGCCGAGCAGGTTGCCGATGTGCAGACCGTCGGTGTCGATGGTGGCGAGCAGCAGCGCGCAGTGCCCGAACATGACGACCACCAGTGCGGCGAGCCGGGCGACGTCGACGGCGCGGTCGCGGCCGGGTGCGGTGTCGTCGATGGCCCTGCGTGCGTCGGTACCGAGCTTGGTGAGCGGCATGTACACAGCATGCCGGGTTGCGGGCAGCCATGGATGAGTAGGACTACGCGCTTCGCGCGTCAAACCCGATATCGCTGATACCGCGTCGGACACGACAGTAAAGTGCCGTTCGTGGGCAGAAATGTGTTTGCCAAAGGCCGGGGCCGCTGGTTGGCACTCGCGGCCTCGGTCGCCGTCTCCGCCGCCATGATTTACGCCCAGAACACAGAGACTCCGTGCTGCGGTGAGATCCCGTCAGCATCCCCGACAGGGCAGCGATCTGCGCCGGCCGGCACACCGTTCACCGCCAGTCCCGCGCAGGCGGACTTGCTGGCGGCGAGCGCGCCTGTCGCTGCCCCTGGCTTCCAGTTCGCGGTGCCTGCTGGCGTCGCGCCGGAGGAGGGGTTGCAGGTCCACACCATCCGGGCGGCCCGTGCGATCAGCGTGATGTTTCCCGAGATCACCACCATCGGCGGGTACCGCCAGGACGCCTTGAAGTGGCATCCCAACGGCTTGGCGATCGACGTGATGATCCCGAACTATCACTCCGATGAGGGAATCGAGCTCGGCAACCAGATCGCCGGATTGGCATTGGCGAATGCGGAACGATGGGGCGTGGTCCACGTGATCTGGCGGCAGGGCTACTACCCGGGCATCGGCGCGCCGAGTTGGACGGCCGACTACGGCAACGAAACGGCCAATCACTTCGATCACGTCCATATCGCCACCGACGGCGGCGGATACCCGACGGGGCAGGAAACTTACTACATCTGACCCTGCGCCTCGCGCCTCACGAGGACCGGACCGCGAACATTGCCAGGCGTACCCGGTTGTCGCAGCCGGTCTTGTCCATCAGGTTTGCGATGTGTTTCTTGACCGTGGTCACGCTGAGGTGCAGACCGTCGCTGATCTCCTGATTGCTGCAGCCGTCACCGACCAGATCCAGGACCTCGCGCTCACGCGGGGTCAGATCCACCGTCACAGGCGAATCCCCGGCAGACGGTGCCGCGGTGAGGGCACGGTCGACCAGGCGGCGCAGAACGTTCGGGGAGAAGAGGATGTCGCCATCGATGGTGCGACGGATGGCGGCGATCAGATCGTCGGGTTCGATGTCCTTGACCAGATAGCCGGCGGCACCCGCGGCGAGCGCCGGAAAGAGGTGGTCGTCATCGCCAAAAGTGGTGAGCACCAACACCTTTGATGTCGGATGTGCCGCGGTGATCTGTTTCGTCGCTTCGACCCCGTCCAGTCCGGGCATCCGCAGGTCCATCAAGACCAGATCGGGATTGTGTTCGGCGGCAAGTCGAATCGCATCGAGGCCGTTCGCGGCCTCGGCGATCACCTGCAGATCGGGTGTCGACTCGAGGAGCATGCGGAGTCCTGCGCGGACCAAGCGATGGTCGTCCACCAGCAACACGGTGGTCATGGCGCGGCCGTCGTCGGGACCGCAGGCAGGTGGGCGCTGACCTGCCAGCCCCCCTCGTAGCCCCCGGCCGTGAGGGCGCCTCCCGCCAGGCGGACGCGTTCCCTCATGCCGATGATGCCGTAGGCGGCCCCTTCACCGTGCGCCCGCCCGCCACTACGAATGCACGCGTCGACCCCCGCGTCGGTGTGCGTCACGGACAGTTCCACCGGGGTGGCGCAGTCGGCATGCTTCATCACGTTGGTCAGTGACTCCTGCACCAGACGCAGCAGAGTGAGCCGCCCGATGGCATCGAGCCCTTCCGCATCCGAGTCGACGCGGGCGTGCACCGTGAAGCCCGCGGCGCGAACCCGGTCGACGGCCGCCAGCAGCTCGCCGCGCACCGCGTCCGGCTCGACCAGGATGGCCCTGTCCGGCTCGGGATCTCGCAGCGCCGACAGCAGTCGCCGGATGTCGGCCAGCGCCCCGGCCGCGGTGTCGTGCACGTCGTCGAGAACCGCGCGCAGCTGCGGGCTGGTGTCGGTCGCCACCTGCCGAGCCACCTTCACCCTCAACACGATCGACGCCATGTGGTGCGCCACCAGGTCATGCAACTCGCGGGCAAGGGCGGTGCGTTCATCTGCGCGGGTGCGAGTCTCCACCTCCGCGGCTCGTGACCGCAGGCTCCGCGTCAGTGCGCGTTGCGCGCGCAGATACAGTCCCAGCAGCAGCGGCAGCCCCACGTACGTGCCCGCCTCGACCACCGTCGGCGGGCGGAGGAAGGTCGACGCTTCGTCATTCCAGGTCCCGATCACCACGGCGGCCGCCCAGCATCCCGTCGCCAGGGCTCCGCCCGTCCGATTGCAGCGCACGATCACCTCGACCAGGGCGACCGCGCCGAGATAGCGCACCAGACCGGACGGCCCCCATGCCGGGATCAGAAACATCGCCAATGCCAGTGCGGAGACGGCCACCGACACAGCCACGGGCCACCGGGCGGTCAGCGGATACAGCAGGGCCGCGCCAATGGCCAAGGCCCAGTACGTGCCCGGGACCCGATACTCGCCGGGGAACGTGCTGGCAAGCAACAAAATCGGGACCACCAGTAACGGTAGGAAGCGAGCGGCTTTCCACGGGTCGCGCGGAGCGTGGATGTCGAACACGTGTCCACGGTAGAAGACCCGCGGTCGCGTGTGTCGCGCTAGCATGCGGCCCAATTTCGCACAAGACACCAGGGGCCGCTCTTTCGATCGCCAACTGCGGCCCACCGGAGGTGTTTCCCGACCTCGATGCCGACGACGCTGGTCATCGGCCATCGACCCGAGGAGTGCCCGTGATCACCAGACGACGACTGCTGCTGGCAGCCGCCGCCGCACCGCTCGCATTGTCGGCCGCCGGCTGCCTCCGTGGCGCGAACGCAAGCGCGGTCGAGGAGCCCCGGTCACTGCCCATCCCACCGCTGGCGACCGTGCGGGTCGGCGCCGACGGTGTGCGGCGATTCGAGCTCACCGCGCAACCCGGTACCACCGAAATGATGCCCGGAAAGCACACTCCCACTTGGGGATACAACGGGTCAATACTGGGCCCCACGCTGCGCGCCCGCCGCGGCGAGACCGTCTCGTGCACGGTGACCAACAGCCTCCCCGAGCCCACCAGCGTGCACTGGCACGGCATGCATGTGCCGGCCCGCTCCGACGGCGGCCCGCATCAGCCGATCACCGTTGGCGGGACCTGGCACGCGCAATGGACCGTCAACCAGCCCGCCGCCACCCTCTGGTATCACCCACATCCGCACGGCGTCACCGAAAAGCACGTCTACCGCGGGCTTTCCGGCTTCTTCCTGGTCGACGACGACATCGCCGACGGTCTCGACCTGCCGCGTCACTATGGTGTGGACGACATCCCGCTCGTCATCCAGGACCGTCGTTTCACCGACGTCGGCACCCTCGACGAAAACGACGACGACAAGTTCGGTCTGCTCGGCAACACCATCGTCACCAATGGAATCACCGGGGCACACCTCGCCGTCCGTACCGGTCTGCTGCGGCTGCGCATCCTCAACGGCTCGTCTAGTCGGCTGTTCAACCTGGCCTTCGCCGACGAACGCGACTTCCATCTCATCGCCACCGACGGCGGATTGCTGACGAACCCGGTGCCGCTCAGCCGAATTCAATTGAGTCCCGCGGAACGGGCGGAAATCGTCGTCGCGTTGACCGCTGGCGAAACCACCAGACTGCGCGCCCTCCCCGTCGAACCCCGTGACGGTCTCGACGACCCCGCGCGCTTCGGTTTCGACGACACCTTCGACATCCTCACGCTGCGCGCCGAACCCGAACTGACCGCGGCGCCACCCATTCCGGACGCTCTGGCCACCATCGCTGCCCTCGTCGAACCCGGCACTCCGGCAACCAGAACCTTCGATCTGCGCTGGTACACGATCAACGGTCAACGCATGGACATGAATCGCATCGACCTCACCGTCCCCCTCGATACGACCGAGGTCTGGTTGGTCCGCAACGTTCATGACTGGCCGCACAACTTCCACATCCACGACGTCCAGTTTCAGATCACCGCGATCGACGGGAGCGTGCCCCCGGCGCATCTCTCCGGGTGGAAGGACACCGTCTACACCGAACCGGGACGCGCATACACCCTCGCCATGCGCTTTGCCGACTACGCCGATGCCGTGTTTCCCTACATGTACCACTGCCACCTGCTGCACCACGAGGACCAGGGAATGATGGGACAGTTCCTGGTGCTGGCCCCCGACCAGGTACCTGCACCGATGGCGATGCCCGGGATGGACATGGGCTCGCACGGCGGCCACTGAGCGGCCCGGCTTTCTGCAGGCAGTACGTGGGCGGCAAGGATTCTCCAAGGTGTCCGTTGCAGAGTTGGTGTGACCGGCTACCACGACCGGCACCAGACGAGAAGCGACGCCGACCCAAGGAGCGCATCAGTGATCTACACAGTCCTGTGCGGCTACCTGCTTGGCTGGGTCACGACCACGATCGGTTTGGCCCTCACCATCCGCAAGCTGAGCGACCCGGCCCGACCTCAGCCGCATCCAATACCGCTCGCCGTCGCTGCCGGCGCCGCTTGGCCTCTAGTGATCTTGGGCGCCGCCGAGATGGCGACTGTCGCGGTCGTCGTGGAGGCCGCTCGACGGCGGACTAGACGGTATCCAACCCGTGCGACGCCGCCAGCGGACCGTCCTCGCTCGGTTGATCATTCCAACCGGCGGTGCGTACGACGTCGAACCACGTCACCGCCGGTGTCGCTGGGTACATCAGTTGATGCAGGTGACCGGGGAAGGTCAGCGGATGCCCTTTTGACGGGTTGGCCTCGACTTGACGTGCGATGACTTCGGCCAGCGCATAGCCGAGGTCATGACGTGGCCACGCCGCATGCACCTGATCGGCGAACCCCGGCGGGAGCATTTCGCGATCAGTGCCGACGATGTCTGTCCCGATCCCCAGGTGGGTGATGGCTTGCACCGGACCGAACCTGTGCGCCAAGCCGACGCTGGTGTGTAGCGCAATCGCCTGCCACACAGTGACGACCCGCTCTTCCTGCACGCCTCGGTCACGCAAGAAGCGCGCCGCGGCGTCGGCACCATCGACTTCGAACCGTTGATCGCCGTTGGCGTGCTCGGTGGCGCCGAGGTCGTGCAGCACGCAGCTGAGGAACACCAGCTCGTCGTCATAGTCGACATCGCGCTGCAGTCCCCTGGCGGCGGCGAGCTCCCGAGCGAAGAGGTAACTGCGCACACTGTGATGGGCGACGAAGGCCGGTGAGACGTCGAACACGAACTGCTTTGCGGCGCAAGCGATATCGGAATCTGGGAGATCCATACCGCAACACTGCCGGAACGGAGCTGGACGCACTAGTGGCCAGATAGTCAAGTATTGCTAAGATCTAGCCACAATGATCGTCGGTGTGCTGGCGCTGGACCAGGTCATGGGTTTCGAACTGATGATTCCTGGCCAGGTCTTCGGCATGGCCAATCAAGCGGCCGCGGAGCCTGGAGCCGCCGGCCGCGACGGCGCCCCACAGGCACCGCCGGGCTATGAAGTCCGGGTGTGCGGGCAGCGCCCTTCGATCAGCACGACCGCGGACTGGGGCCTGGTCGAGATTCGGACGTCCTACGGGATGGACGCCCTGGCCGAAGCGGACCTGGTGGTGGTTCCGGGAACCCACCGATTCCTGGAACAGCCGGACCCGCAAGCAATTTCTGCACTGCGAGCCGCCGCCGACAACGGTGCACGGATCGCGTCGATGTGCGTCGGGGCCTTCACGCTGGCTGCTGCGGGTCTGCTCGACGGCAGGCGTGCCACCACACACTGGCAGTTCGCCGGTGAGTTGGCGCGACGGTATCCCGCCATCGACGTCGACCCCAGCGTCCTGTTCGTCGACGAGGGCCCGGTTCTGACGTCGGCCGGAGTGGCATCGGGGCTGGACTTGTGTCTGCATCTGATCCGGCAACACGCGGGCCCCGACCTGGCGGGGCGCACCGCGCGGCGGGTCGTGATCCCTGCGTGGCGCGATGGCGGCCAGGCGCAATACATCGAGCACGCCGGGCCCGCCGATGCCGACCATCCGCTGCAGCCGACGATCGCCTGGATGGAGGAGAACGCGCTCGACGAGCTCGACCTGCAGGCCATCGCAAACCACGCGTCGGTCAGCGTGCGAACGCTGAACCGCCAGTTCCGTGAGCATTTCGGCACCACCCCCTTGGGATTGCTCGCCAGGATGCGCGTCGACCGAGCGCGTCGGCTGCTGGAATCCACCGGGCTGACCGTCGACCGCGTCGCCGAACAAGCCGGGTTCGGCTCCTACGCCTCGCTGCGCCATCACTTCGTCCGCACCGTTGGGGTGTCGCCACAGAAATACCGACAGAGCTACGTCGCCGCACACTGATGCCGGTCGTCCGTGTTTTGCGGTGGCCAGATCTTCTCATTCTGTGGCCATCTGGCCGCTGGCGCCTCGGCGCGACGCGCGGGAAGGATGTCGGAGATGACGACTCGTGGCCAGCCACTGTTGCAGCCCTACCAGATGGGTGAGTGCCAGCTCGCCAACCGCGTCGTCATGGCACCGCTGACACGTTCCCGCGCAACGAATCCCGATCTGGCGGCGACCGAACTGCATGCACGCTACTACGCCCAACGTGCCTCAGCCGGATTGATCATCGCCGAGGGCACATGGATCAGCCGCGACTCCGTCGGCTGGCACGACGTCCCCGGATTGTTCACCGACACCCAGGTGTGCGCGTGGTCGGCGGTCACCGACGCCGTGCACCGGGAAGGCGGTGTCATCTTCGTGCAGCTCTGGCACACCGGCTCGTCGTCACACCCCGACTTCTTCGCAGGCACACCGCCGCTGGCCCCATCGGCCGTCAATCCAGGAGTGAGTTCGCCCACGCCATCGGGCAACAAGCCGACCGTGACTCCGAGGGCGATGACGCAAGACGACATTCGCACCACGATCGACGACTACGCCGCCGCAGCCGCCAACGCGATGCGCGCGGGGTTCGACGGGGTGCAACTTCAGGCCGGATTCAATTATCTGATCAGCCAGTTCCTCAACCCGCGCACCAATCTGCGCACCGACGCCTACGGGGGCTCGATCGAAAACCGGGCACGCCTGCTGTTCGACGTGCTCGACGCCGTCGGCCAGCGCATCGACATCGGCCGGGTGGGGGTCAAAGCCGGTCCGGCGTGGGGTGAACGCGGTGAGTTCGTCTCGACCGCCGATACTTTGGCCACCGCCGAGTACGTGGTCGACCGGCTCAACGACTACCCGCTGGCGCATTGGTTGTTGATGGGCGCGATGGCCGACCTCAGCGGTGGTCCGCTATCCGGTCTGCAGGGTGATGGCATGTTCAGCCATTTCCGGGCCCGCTACCGCGGCACCCTCATCGCCAACGTCGGCATGACCCGCGAACGGGGAAACCAGCTCATCGCCGACGGGCTCACCGATCTCGTCGCATGCGGCGAAACATTCATCGCCAACCCCGATCTGCCGGCACGCTTCGCCGCGCTGGCGCCGATCCAACGATCGGACCGCACCTTGCACTACACCCCCGGCCCCCACGGATACACCGACTACCCGCCGCACGTCCCCTAACAGGAGGGACCGTGGACGAATTCGCCAGTGCCGAACAGGCATTGGTCCTGGTGCACGAAGTCGTCGACACCATCGGCGACGACGACCTCCACCGTCCCACACCCTGTCGCGACTGGGATGTGCGGGCGCTCGCCGACCATCTCATCGACACGATCGCCCGTCTCGGAGTCGCCGCCGGCTTACCATCCTCGGTGCCCAATCGCGGTTCGATCGATCAACGCATCGAGCAACTGACGCAACCGATCCTGGCAGGATGGCGCCGCCGCGGATTGACTGACGATGTCGTGTTCAGCGGGCGAACGTTGCCCGCACACCATGCGCTCGGCATCCTGTCTCTCGAACTCGTCGTCCACGGCTGGGACTTCGCAGTGGCCCTGAACCGTTCCCTGTACGTCGCGGACGCCCACGCCGCTCACGTCCTCGGCCTGGCACGGCAGACGCTCACCGCAGAAAGTCGCGCCATCGCCGGATTCGATCCACCCGTGCCGGTGCCCGCCGACGCCAGCGTCCTCGACCAGCTCATCGCCTTCACCGGGCGCGACCCATTGCAGATGAACTCAACGGGCGACTCCCCCGGCGCCCGTTAGTCCATCGCCAGCGGGCGGTGCTCGATGAGGTCACGCACGCCGCCGGCGCCGAGCCGCTCACGGAACGCACGCACGGTGTACCCGACGACAGTCGCATCGGTGCGCGCCCGCACAGTCGCAGCCCGCGGCATGTGAAACAACGGGCCGATCTCGCCGAAGTAATCACCCGCCGCGGCGACCTTGAGCAATTCGTCACCGCCGCCGGGCAATTCGCGCATGATCTCGACCACGCCCTCGGATACGACGTAGATCAGGTCGCCCATCGTGCCCTGTTCGAACAGCACCTCACCCGCCACCAGCCGCACTGTCTCCGGGGGCCGGTCCGTCGTCGCGAATTCCGGCACTAGCTCGACGAAGCGGT
>Ga0193743_1002937_pt1 | contig 11624 bp, 7 predicted proteins | sample L2c2metaG_FD_143038 | JGI IMG/M metagenome (GOLD analysis project Ga0193743, IMG submission 143038) | Soil microbial communities from a riparian zone of the East river system, Colorado, United States - L2c2 | ecosystem: Environmental > Terrestrial > Soil > Riparian zone | place: USA: East River...
CAGCGCGGCTGTAGTCGCCACACGAGACCCCTACCACTTGGCGGTCATCACAGAGATTCACGTCTCCTTTGCGACAGAAGGCACATACACCGCAGTAAACCGTGGAATCGAAGGTTACGCGATCGCCCGCGGCGAACCCACTCACCTCCGAGCCGACGGCCGCAACGATGCCGGCAGCCTCGTGTCCCATGACGATGGGAGGAATGCGCCGGCCCGAGGTGCCGTCATAACCATGAACGTCGCTGCCGCAGATGCCGCAAGCGGCCACCTGTACCAACACGTCAAACGGTTCCGGCACTGGAACAGGTAGAGTCGCAATCTCCAGATGCTTGTATTGGGAAAGAAGAAGAGCATTCATCGTAGGTCGTCGAACCTCGCAGAATAAGGGTATACCGTTCGTGTCTTGTGAACTTCGCCGGTCATTGAATCGGTGACGCGCGAGCCTAGCTGGCAGGTCATCAAAGTTTATTGCGATTTTATGTCAGGTGATCGGACCAAACAGATTTACATTCTCATTGGCCCAGTCGATAATGGGCGGAGATCCTAAATGAGCACAAACCTTCCGGTGCCCCTGCATGACGATCCATTTGTTTGAGAAATCTATCCCATCCTGGATCGTAGCGTTCGAGGGCTCCCCGGCGATGACCTCCTGGATGCAGGCGTACGATCCATCGCATCACTGGTGGCTCTCGACCGTCTGGGCCGCGCTTCCATTGCTAGTTCTGCTCGGCGCCATGATCGGCTTGCGGCTCAAAGGACATATCTCTGCCCTGGTTGCGCTTGCGGTCGCGCTGGTCGTGGCTGTGGGCGTCTTTCATATGCCAGTGCATCTGGCGTTGCTCTCTACAATTCTCGGCGCCGGGTACGGTTTGTTTCCCATCTTCTGGATCGTTTTTCCTGTCATCTTTATGTACCAGCTCACGGTTCGCGCCGGTAGGTTTGGCCTATTACAGGAGTGCCTGGTCGGAGTAACCGAGGACAGCCGCCTTCAACTGCTGCTGATCGCCTTTATCTTCGGAGCTTTCTTTGAAGGCGCCGCGGGCTTTGGAACTCCTGTGGCGGTTTGCGGCACAATCCTGATGGGTCTGGGCTTTCTTCCGCTTGAGGCTGCCGGTCTGGCGCTCCTTGCGAATACGGCTCCCGTGGCCTTCGGTGCGTTGGGTACTCCGGTGATTGCGCTGCATGGCGTCACCGGCCTGGACGTGCTCGTGCTTACCCGCGTGGTCGCGACATTGCTCACGCCGTTTTGTATTCTGGTGCCATTCTGGCTCATCTGGGTGTTTGCGGGCTTTAAAGCCATGCGCGAAGTCTGGCCGGCAATTCTTGTCTCAGGTGTTAGTTTCGGCTTTGCGCAGCTTCTGGTGGCCAGACTTCATGGCCCATGGCTGGTTGATATCTCCGCCGCCGTCATCAGTCTATGCGTCTTCGTCCTGTTTCTGCGCGTATGGAAACCGAAGAGAATTCTCAACGCGCGGCGTGAAGACATTACCCATCTTCCACGCTCGCTCAGGAAAAACCATGCATCCGTTGTAACTCGGGCTGCTGTTCCGTGGCTCATTCTTACACTCTTTGTTACTGTCTGGGGCACACCGCGGTTTACTGCGTGGATCGATCGCCTCACCACTCTGCGGTTACCCCTCGCCGGTCTGGACCGCGTTGTTTTCCGGGTGCCCCCTGTTGTTCCTCATCCCGCGGCAGAGCCTGCTGTCTTTACGTTCAACTGGCTCTCGGCCACGGGTAGCGGTATCTTCGCTGCCGCGCTTATTGCCGCGCTTGTGATGAGGCTGAGTCCTCGCGCGGTCCTTCAGGTTTTCTGGCATACGATCGTCTCCACACGTTTTACGATGATTACGATCGCTGCACTGATGGGTCTTGCTTTTATCACGCGCTTCTGCGGTCTAGACGCCACTCTCGGCCTGGCCTTTGCGCGGACCGGAACTTTTTATCCATTCTTCGGCACGTTGATCGGCTGGCTCGGCACCGCCTCCACGGGCTCGGACACTTCTTCCAACGTTCTTTTTGGAAACCTGCAGAAGTTTACCGCCCAGCAACTCGGAATCTCGCCGTATATCATGGCTTCAGCCAACTCCGGTGGAGGGGTAATGGGCAAGATGGTCGCCCCGCAAAGCGTTGTTGTTGCCAGCACCGCCACGGGCATCTATGGCAGCGAAGGAAGTATTCTCCGCTTCGTCTTCATCCACAGCTTTATCCTCGCCTGCCTGATGGGTGTGCTGGTTTCTCTGCTGATCTATTTCCCATCGCTGACGAAGCTGATTCTCGGATAGCACACAGCAGGGAAGGGAACTGAGTGGTAGCTAAAACAAGCTGAGATCTAGGCGTTGCTGAGGAGGATGCGCAGGTCTCTCACGTTATTTCCAGTTGGACCGGTGATGATTGCGTCGTCCAACGCGCGGAAGATGGGAAAGCTGTCGAACTGTTCAAGTCCGGCGATGATGTCTAATCCCTTGGCGGCTGCTCGCGCCAACGTTGTCTCGTCGCACACGGCGCCAGCGGCCGGACTATTGCCGTCAGCTCCGTCCGAGCCACCACTGAGAACGGTTGCTATCAGATTTTTTTCGTTGATCAGGCGCGAACACTCCAGGACAAACTGTTGATTTCGTCCCCCGGCTCCGTGTGCTGACGGTAGCCGGACGGAGATCTCTCCGGCGGAGAGGAGACAGACCTTGGAATAAAGTTGGCGCAGCTCTTGCAGACGACCCAAAAGATATATCGCTGCGTCCCTGTAGCCCCAATCGTCACAGCGGTTATCGATGACAACATGAAATCCGAGCTTCGCCGCAGTCTCTCCGGCAATCCTGCAAAGATCGTCACTGGATAATAGAGAGACCCAACTGGCCTTCCTGAAAGCGGGATGGTCGGCTTTGGCAGTCTCTTCAAGTTCGGGATTTTTGAAGAAGGCAAGGAGGCTTCCGGAAAAATTTAGAGCGTCCAGATTGGCTGCGATAATCCGGCGGCATTCTTCCGTGGTAGACGGATCGGGAAGCGAGGGGCCGGAACCGACTACGTGCAAAACGCTCTCAGGGACATCGGAGACAAGGAGAGTGCACTGCGGCGCCTTCTGCGCGGCGACCGCAAGCCGCCCTCCCTTCACCTGAGAGAAGTGTTTTCGCAGAGCGTTCATCTGCGTAATCGGTAGGCCGGAGTGAACCAGTGATCGATAGAATTGCGCCGTCTCTTCGATTGTGACGCTGCCGTCGAGAGCTTTCTCGATCATCGCCGACGCCCCGCCGCTGATCAGAAAGAGAACCAGACAACGATCGTCGCAGGAGGCAAGCAGCTTTAGGACAGCCTCTGCTGCATCGATTGAAGTCTGGGATGGCAACGGATGGCTTCCTGGGAAAAATCGAACTCTGTGGTCTTTCTCCTGTGGCATTGTGGACCCAACCACAATCGCCTCGATTGGCTGACCCCGCTTCAAAGCCGGTTCAAGCTCAGACCGCAGCGCGTCCCACATAGGTGCTGCGGCTTTGCCGATGGAAATCACGACAACACGGTGAAAGTCCTTCAGGGCGTACGCTAACTCTCCAACGTGGAGTGTTTCTCCTTGATAATGGACGCGAGTTCGCATTGCCTCTTCAATCCTCAAATGAAGAAGAGTATCGAGGAAAATGCCTTTGGCTGTTTTGCGTAAAGTCATGAGCTTTTACCACGTGCCATCTTGACACTGCTATTAAGCGTTACCATAACGCTATAAGAAAGGTACAGGTCGCAGATACCAGAACCAAACTTACCAAGATTAGTAAACATACGAGGCGCAAATGCTGAGCCGACCCGAGCAAGCAGCCAAACTCGAACCGAAAGTCCTCTCCGAGGCTGTGCTGGCAGATTTTCGTGCGGTGGTCGGCGAGAACGGAATTATCGTGGAGCGAAATCAACTCCAGACGTACGAATGCGATGGTCTAACCGCTCTTCGTACTGTACCTGCTGCCGTGGTGCTGCCTCGCTCCACGGACGAGGTTCAGGCCATTATTCGTATCTGTGCCCAGCATCGCATCCCATTTGTTGCCAGAGGTGCCGGCACCGGACTCTCTGGCGGCGCGCTACCAGCCGCGAACGGTATTCTCATCAGCTTCGCGCGCATGAACCGTATTCTTGCAGTCGACATCCCCAACCAGCGGATCACCGTTGAGCCCGGCGTCATCAATAGCCATGTCACACAGCGGGTCGCGCCATCGGGTCACTTCTATGCTCCCGACCCATCCTCTCAGAGCGTCTGCACCATCGGTGGCAACGTTGCCGAAAATGCTGGGGGCGCTCACTGCCTCAAGTACGGATTTACTACCACGCACGTTCTTGCTTTGGACGTCGTACTTCCCAGCGGAGAGTTCGTCCACCTAGGCTCCCCTACGGTGGATTCTCCCGGCTATGACCTCACCGGCGTCTTCGTCGGCTCCGAAGGCACGCTCGGTGTCGTTACGGCGATCACTCTTCGCATTGTCAAACGAGCTGAGACGGTCCAGGTTCTCCTAGCCGCTTACAACTCCATCGCAGCCGCCGGCCAAACCGTCTCTGACATTATTGCCGCGTCGATTCTCCCTGCCGCGATGGAGATTATGGATCGGCTGTCGATCGAGGCCGCGGAAGCGTCAGTACATCCGAACTATCCCGCCTGCGCAGCCCTCCTTCTTATCGAACTGGATGGCCCCGTGGGCGAGGTCGATGTCCACATGCAGCAGGTTCGTGAGATCTGCCGGGCAAACGGCGCCTGGGAGGATCGACTCGCCCAAAGCGAACACGAACGACTTCTGGTTTGGAAGGGCCGCAAAGCCGCCTTTGCCGCAGCGGGACGTCTCGCGCCGAACTATATCGTCCAGGACGGCGTTATTCCACGCACCAAATTGCCCATCATTCTCGAAGAGATCGAGCGCATGGCCACTGCAACGGGTCTCCGCGTTACCAACGTCTTCCACGCGGGCGACGGCAATCTTCACCCTATCGTTCTTTACAATGCTTCGATTCCCGGACAGGAGGAGTTAGCTACTGATCTCTCCATTCGCATTCTCCATCTTTGCGTCGACCATGGAGGATCCATCACCGGCGAACATGGCGTCGGCAAGGAGAAACAGCAGGCAATGGGCTACATGTACTCTGAGCCCGACCTTAACACCATGCAACTCGTCCGCTGTGCCTTTGATCCTCACCAGCTTGCCAATCCGGACAAACTCTTCCCGCGTCCTCGACTCTGTGGTGAGAAATCAGGTCCCTACACCCCTCATCCTCTCGAGGTAGCGGGCATAGCCGAATATTTCTGAGGCTTTCACAGTTATGGATCAACCGCAAAACAAGAACTGTCTTCGATAATGTTAGATTCAACCAGTTCGCAGACCTTCGCCGACGATCTCGCCGCAATCAGCGGTCCCGAACATCTGCGTGTGGATGAAAACACTTTCAGCATCGCTCCCGTGAGCACGGAAGAAATTGCGGCGGTGCTTCGTTACGCCAACAGGAACGGCATCACCATCGCTACCTATGGAGGTGGGACCAAACAAAACTGGGGCAACCCAATTCATCCTTCGCTGATGCTCCATACGCACCGCCTGGGCAGCGTGCGCGAACACACATGGCAGGACATGACATGCACTGTTCAGGCCGGTTGCCTATGGTCTTCCATGCAGCAATCTCTGGCGAAGCACGGTCAGTTCGTCGCCCTCGACCCTCTCTGGCCAGATCGCGCAACCATCGGCGGCATCGCTGCGACCAACGACTCCGGAAGCCTCCGCCTCAGATACGGAAGCCTTCGCGACCTCATCATTGGCATGACCATCGTTCTCGCGGATGGCACCATCGCTCGCTCTGGCGGTAAAGTCGTCAAGAACGTTGCCGGGTATGACCTCCACAAGCTCATGACTGGAGCGTTCGGTACGCTTGGGATTATCACGGAGATTACCTTTCGCCTGCATTCCATTCCCAGGCATGTACAAAGCTTTACTATCGCTTCCTTTGATGTCGAAAGTCTCGGCCAGCTACTGATGAAGATTCTCGACTCGCATCTCAGCACTCAATCTCTACAACTTCGCTCCGGCAGCAGCGGATTCGCTCTCGACGTGCGGCTGGCCACGCTTCCTGCGGTCATTCGCGATCAGGCATCTTCCTTATCTAAACTGGCTCAGAGCGTTCAACTGGAAGCATCCGATTCGGACTCGGATGTGTGGGACGCGAGGCAGGAACACTTCGATCGGACAGAATATTTCGTAATGAAAGCCACGATGCTGCCTTCCGATATCTCGCCCATCGCTGCAACGATTCGCACGCTGGGTGGAACTTCAGTTACCCAGGCCGCGGGCATCATGACCGCGAGTATTCCGGCTGCCGCACCCGGTCAACTCGAGCATCTTCGTGAGAAACTCGAAGCCATCGGGGGTTCTCTCACTGTTCTTCATCACCCCGCGGATGCAATCCCTGTCGCGTCCACCACGCCCTCCGACACCATTCCCCTGATGCGCGAGCTCAAGAATCGCTTCGACCCCAACCGCGTCCTGAACCCCGGTCGCTTCCTTGGTGGAATCTAGAATGGAACAGCTTATACAACTCCAGCCCTCCAAGCCCTCGAGCTTCGATCCGCACCATCCACCCGATGTTGCGCTGATCGACGACTGCGTCCACTGCGGCTTCTGCCTGCCGGCATGTCCAACTTACGTTCTCTGGGGCGAGGAGATGGACTCTCCTCGGGGCCGCATCTACATGATGAAAAAATCCACGCAGGGCGAAGCTCCACTCGATCAGCGCTTTCGTCTGCACATGGATAATTGCCTTGGTTGCATGGCCTGCATGACGGCCTGCCCCTCCGGAGTCCAATATGACAAGCTCATCGAAGATACGCGCGCCCAGGTTGAACGCAACATCCCTCGGCCCATCGCCGACACGCTCTTCCGCAAGCTGCTCTTCGCCACCTTCCCTTTCGCCAACCGCTTGCGTCTTATCGCCGTTCCCATGCTCCTCTATCAGCGCTCCGGCCTGCAGCGCCTCATCCGCGCCACCGGCATTTTACGTCTTCTCCCAAAGCGCATGGCGGCAATGGAATCGCTTCTCCCACGGGTTCCTGCCAACTTGTTCAAACATCTGCCAACCCATATCGCTGCGACGACTGCTCCACGGCGCCGTGTCGGCATGCTCTCCGGTTGTGTCCAGCAGGTATTCTTCCAGCACGTCAATGAGGCCACAGCCCGCGTCCTCGCCGCCGAAGGCTGTGAGGTTTTCATCCCGCAATCTCAACCCTGCTGCGGCGCCCTCATGGTTCATTCCGGTCTCGAAGATCAGGCAGCCCAGCTAGCCCGCCAGATGATCGCTACCTTTGAATCGGCCAACGTTGATACCGTCGTCATTAATGCTGCGGGGTGCGGTTCGACGATGAAAGAGTATGGCCATATTCTCCGTGATGATCCCGTCTGGGCGAGTCGCGCCGCAGCATTCAGTGCAAAGTGTAAAGATATCTCCGAGATCCTCTGTGAGCTCCCCACCCAGGCTCCGCGCCACCCTTTGCCTATGCGCGTCGCTTACCACGACGCCTGCCATCTCCGCCACGCTCAAGCCATCCACGAGCAGCCTCGCCGTCTCCTCGCCTCCATTCCCAGTCTGGAAGTCGTCGAGGTCGAAGAGGCCAGCCTGTGCTGCGGTTCCGCCGGTGTCTACAACCTTCTAAATCCGGAGCCCGCCAGTCAGCTTGGCGATCGCAAAGTAGAAAAGCTGCTCGCCACGAAGGCGGAAGCGGTTATCTCCGCCAATCCTGGTTGCCTTCTGCAACTGATGAGTGGTCTTCGCAGACGCGGTCTGCAGACGATGCCAACCTTTCATATGGTGGAGCTACTCGATGCTTCCATCCGCAACACTGCCCCTGAAACACTTTGAAAAAGAGCGGACACTGTCTGAAAGCTGCGGAAGTCCTGAATTACGACCACAACTGGACTGATCCTAGCGCACGGCTTCCGAGCAAATCGGCCCGATACCGGCGATGTTTTGCAGCAGGCTTTCCGGAATGGCGTGCCGCTCCTTCAAATAGTCCGGGCTGTTGTAAGAGAGCCAGACCTTGCCGTCATCATCCTGCCAGATCAATGCCTTGAGGGGCAGGTCTATTGCGACGCTCGGCGAAGCGATCATCAAGGGCGTGCCTGATTTCGCGTTGCCGAAAATGAGCAGTTTTGTTGGCTGCATCTGCAGACCCGCTTTGGCTGCGTCGCCGCTGTGGTCAACCCGCGCCTGGATGGTCAATCCTTTCGTCTGAACGATTGTCTCCAGTCGCGCCAAAGTCTCTGTCACAGTGTGAGGGCTGCTCAGGTGTATCAATCCGCTGTCTGGCAACTGAGGCATAGTCCTCCTCGCGCAACTCCAATGGCTATACATCTTTGCGACTTCAATGGCGTGAAGGTCGTCTCAAAGGTCTGAGGGAGTGACCGTAGCTCATGAGTCATGATTTCACACCAGGCGGGCTCGGACGAACTGAAACACGTACTGGTCGGCCGTAACTTCTGAGCGAACATGGTGTTTTCACCATATACAAGCTTATCTTTCAGAAAATATTTGCATCTTTCCTATGTTCGAAGGGCCGACGGCCAATGTCTAACTATATGGTGTCAAGTTACTTCAAATTGGAAGCGTCGGTGGCCAAACGGTAGACTTTAAGCGTAGCAACTTCGTATTCAAATAGACGCACTGTCTTGGGATGCGTTTCAAGTCGTATGTACCGGATAATGGAAAAAGTAAACAAATCAATCGGGCTGGTCGTATGAGGGTTAGCGAGTTAAGTGATTAGTTCAGTCAGTTTCAGGCATCCTGCCACGATTTTGTTCTGTATCGGTACCTATTTGTTGGCCGGCTGCAACGGTAAGCCGTCCGATCCCAAAAGCGAAGGTCCTCCGCCGGCCGTCGTCCAGACCGACACCGACGTAAATCTGGTTCACGTGGACCACCCCGACCAGTTCTCGGTTGTGGCGGCGACCAGCCATGCGACGACTTCGACCATCCAAGTCACCGGCACAGTCGCACCCGATATCTCGCGAACCGTTCCCGTCATCTCGATCGCCTCCGGCCGCGTGGTCGACGTCCACGCCCGTATTGGCGACTACGTAAAAAAGGGCCAGCTTCTGATGGATGTACAGAGCACGGACATATCCGGCGCCTTCGGGCAATATCTAAAGGCCGTCAACGACGAACGCCTCGCCAGGGTTCAGCTTGACCGCGCCAAAATCCTCAACGACAAGGGCGCTATCCCGAACAGCCAGGTCGAGGTCGCCCAGAATGCGGAGGACGATGCGAAGGCCGCGCTCTCGGCCTCGGAGGAGCAGTTGCGCGTGCTGGGTGTCGACAAAAACCATCCTGCGGGGACCGTGAAGGTTTATGCTCCCACCTCCGGCTATATCATTGCGCAAAACGTGACCGTCGCCGGTGCTGCTGGTGTCACCTTCGCCGGTTCGGCCAACGCCTTTACCATCGCCGACCTGTCGCACGTCTGGATCATCTGCGATGTCTACGAGAACGATCTCCCCACAGTTCATCTCGGACAGAAGACGGAGATCCGTCTGACCGCCTATCCCGATCGCGTTCTGACGGGAGTGGTCAGCGATATTGGCGCAGTCCTCGATCCTCAAATTCGCACTGCCAAAGTGCGGATCCAGGTAGACAACCCCAACACGCTGATGCGCGTAGGCATGTTTGCTATGGCCACGATCCATGGAAAGGCCCTCCAGACCCGTCCGCAGGTACCCGCCGCGGCGGTGCTCCACCTGCATGACCGCGACTGGGTGTACATACCATCGGGAGAGGGCAGGTTTCGCCGTGTGCCGGTGCGGAGCGGCGACACCTTGCCGGACAATATGCAGGAGATACTCTCAGGCATCGGCGTGGGCCAGCAGGTCGTTTCGAACGCTCTGGCGCTACAGAATACGGCGGATCAGTAATGATTCGTGGTCTCGTCGATTTTGCGCTGAACAATCGCTGGCTGGTCCTTGGTCTCGCGATCATGCTTTTCGGGTGGGGCATCATCTCGTTCCACAACCTGCCTGTGGAAGCCTACCCAGACGTTGCCAACAACTACGTTCAGATCATCACGCAGTGGCCCGGGCGTGCAGCCGAGGAGATCGAGCAGCAGGTCACCATCCCGCTCGAGATCCAGATGGCCGGCATTCCGCACATGACCCACCTGAGGTCGACCTCGCTGGCTGGCCTCTCCAGCCTAACGCTCATCTTCGACGACGAGTCGGTGAACGACTGGAACCGCGAAAAGGTCGTGGAACGTCTCACGCAGGTCACCCTCCCTGCGGGGCTGCAGCCACAGATCGGTACCGACTGGAGTCCTGTCGGCCAGATCTATTGGTACACGCTCCGCAGCACCAATCCCCTCTACGACAACATGGACCTCAAGTCGCTTGAGGATTGGACGATCGAAAAGCAATTCAAGTCCGTCCCGGGTGTTGTCGATGTTTCGAGCTTCGGAGGCATCACGCGCGAGTACCAGGTGAGGGTCGACCCTGACAAACTCGTCGCCTATGGGCTCAGCATCGGCCAGGTCGAGCAGCAGCTCGCCGCAAACAATACCAACGCCGGCGGGAGCTTCATCGAACAGGGCCAGCAACAGATCAATGTCCGCGAGGTCGGCCTATACCGAAACGTCAAGGACATCGAATACACGGCGCTCAAGGCCCAGTCCGGCACCGCCCTACGGGTCAAAGATATCGCTACGGTAGTACAAGGTCCAAAGGTCCGACTCGGCCAGATCGGCAAGGCGATCCATCGCGAGGATGGCAAAATCGTCGATGACGGCGACGTTGTCGAGGGAATCGTTGCTCTGCAAAAAGGGGACAACTCCGAGTTTGCTCTCGACGGCATCCACAAGAAGGTCGACGAACTCAATAACCGCATTCTTCCACATGGCGTAAAAATCGTACCGTTTCTCGACCGCAGCGATCTGCTTCACTACACCACCCATACGGTGCTGCATAACCTGACCGAAGGAATCATCCTCGTCATCATCGTTCTCTTTCTCTTCCTGGGGAATGTCCGGGGCGCTTTCATCGTCGCCCTGACTATGCCGTTTGCCCTGCTTTTCGCTGCAATCTGCCTGAATCTGCGCGAAATTCCCGCCAACCTGCTTTCGCTCGGCGCGCTGGATTTCGGCATGGTGGTGGACGGCTCCGTTGTCATCGTTGAGAACATCGTCCGCCACCTCAGCCACGGCCGCAAGGAGGGTCTTACCCCGGCACAGCAGATCCGCGATGCGACACATGAAGTGCAGCGTCCGGTCTTCTACGCGCGCGCCATGATCATCACGGCGTACCTGCCGATCTTCACGCTGCAGTCGGTGGAAGGACGCCTCTTCAAGCCAATGGCGTGGATGGTAACCTTTGCCCTTCTCGGCGCGCTTGTCTTCTCCCTTTTACTCGCCCCCGTGCTGGCTAGCCTGCTCTTCCCCAAGGGCACCAGCGAGTGGGAGAACCCCGTGATGACCTGGCTGACCAGCCGCTATCGCCAGGCTGCCAAGTGGGCCATCGAACATCGCTACGTCACCGTTGGTCTTGCCGGATTGACGCTCCTCTTCGCCGGCTTCCTCGGCTTCAGCGGCATCATCGGCTCCGAGTTTCTTCCGCACCTTGACGAAGGATCAATCTGGGTCC
>Ga0193743_1002938_pt1 | contig 11623 bp, 4 predicted proteins | sample L2c2metaG_FD_143038 | JGI IMG/M metagenome (GOLD analysis project Ga0193743, IMG submission 143038) | Soil microbial communities from a riparian zone of the East river system, Colorado, United States - L2c2 | ecosystem: Environmental > Terrestrial > Soil > Riparian zone | place: USA: East River...
GATCTTCACCCGGTACTGGCCCGACGGCACGCTGGAGTTCGTCGGTCGCGCCGATCACCGGGTGAAGATCAGCGGCTACCGCATCGAACTCGGCGACATCGAGGCCGCGCTGCAGCGGATCCCCGGCGTGCGGGCCGCCGTCGCCGGCATCGTCCCTGCCACCGGCGAACGCGGCACCGACGTGCTCGCCGCACTGGTCAGCGTCGATGACCCCGCCCTGGATGCGGCACGGCTGCGCACGGCGGTCGCCGAATACGTTCCACCGCACATGATTCCCCGCCATTTCGAGCTGATCGAACGCATCCCCTTCACCGCGGGCAAGACCGACCGTCGGACCGCAGCCAGGCTGCTCGGTGCAGCGGTCGACGGCGCAGGACGCTCGGATCGCCGTGCGCCGTCCACCGCGCTGCAGAAGGCGTTGGCCGCGATCATGGCCGAGCTGCTCGGCGTGGGTAGGGCCGGGGCCGGCCTTGGAATCGATGACGACTTCTTCGAACTGGGAGGTGATTCGGTGTTGGCCACCACGGCGGTCGCCCGTATCCGGGACTGGCTGGACACGCCGACGGTGATGGTGCCCGACGTGTTCGCGACCAGGACGGTCGCGGCGCTCGCGGATCGCCTGATGGCGCGGGAGGCCCGGAGCCTTCGGCTGGAGCAGGTCGCCGAGTTGTACCTGGAGGTCGCGGAGATGGACGACGCCGACGTAGTGTCCGCGCTCGACACCGCCACCGCATCGTGATCATGGGCGACGACACCGCAGAGCTGACCTTCAAACCGTGGATCAAGCGCTACCCCGGGACCATCGGCGGGCAGGAGCGAAGCGACCGGGGGATCGATACAGCGGCCGGCGCGACTTTGGTGTTTCCGCATGCCGGCGGCGCCGCGATCGCCTACCGTGCCTTGGCGACCGCACTCGCCGCGGGTGGAGCCGATGCATTCGTCATGCAGTATCCGCAGCGCGGGGATCGCCTGGCCCACCCCGCTCCTACAACCGTTGGCGAGTTGGCCACGGAACTGTTCGACGCAGGCGACTGGGCACGGGTGGGTCCGCTGCGCTTGTTCGGGCACTGCATGGGCGCCGTGGTGGCGTTCGAGTTCGCCCGGGTCGCCGAACGGCACGGCGTCGAGGTGGGTCAGCTGTGGGTGTCGGCCAGCGAGGCCCCGTCGGCCGTTGCCGCGTCGCCGTCGTTGCCGACCGCCAAGGCCGAAATCATCGCCGAGATGGTCGATCTCGGTGGCACCGACCCCCAGCTGCTCGCCGACGATGACTTCGTCGAACTGCTGCTGATGGCGGTGCGAGCCGACTACACGGCCTTCAACCGCTACGCGTGCGACGCCGACGTCCGGGTCGCCGCCGACATCCACACCCTCGGCGGCGAATCTGACCATCGAATCAGCGCGGACATGTTGCGCGGCTGGGAGACCCACACCACCGGTGCGTTCACCCTGTCACTGTTCGACGGCGGCCACTTCTACGTCAACGATCAGATCGAGGACGTTGCGGAGCTGATCAATGAGCTCTAGTCAGCTCAGCGACAGCGAGGACCCGGTAGTGATCGTCGGGATGGCCCTCGAGGCCCCCGGCGGCATCGACACCGCCGACGACTACTGGACACTGCTGTCCGAGCAGCGAGAAGCGTTGGGACAGTTCCCGGCCGACCGCGGCTGGTCGATTCGCGACCTGATCGACGGCTCGCGCCGCGACGGCTTCAAACGCATTCACGACCTGGGTGGCTTCCTGTCCAGCGGTGCCCTCTTCGATCCGGCGTTCTTCGGCATCTCCCCGCGCGAGGCCGTCGCGATGGATCCGCAGCAGCGGATCGCGCTGCGCATCGCCTGGCGGACCCTGGAGAACAGTGGAATCAACCCCGACGACCTCGCCGGCCACGACGTGGGTTGCTACGTCGGGGCATCCGGTCTGGAGTACGGGCCGCAGCTCTCCGAATTCTCCCATCACAGCGGCCATCTGATCACCGGGACGTCGCTCGGCGTCATATCCGGACGGATCGCCTATACATTGGATTTGGCGGGCCCGGCGTTGACGGTCGACACCTCTTGCTCGTCGGCATTGGCCGCGTTCCACGTCGCCGTGCAGGCGGTCCGGTCGGGCGACTGCGACATGGCACTGGCAGGCGGTGTCTGCGTGATGGGCACGCCGGGTTATTTCGTCGAATTCTCCAAGCAGCACGCCCTTTCCGATGACGGGCACTGCCGTCCGTACAGCGCCAGCGCCAGTGGAACCATCTGGGCCGAGGGCGCCGGAATGTTCCTGTTGCAACGCCGATCACGCGCATTGAGCGACGGCCGGCGCATACTTGCCGAGGTCCGCGCCACCTGTGTGAACCAGGACGGCCGCACCACCGGTCTTACCGCGCCGAGCGGGCAGGCACAGACGCGCCTGTTCCAGAAGGCGATCGGCACCGCAGGGGTGCGTCCCGACGACGTCGGCATGATTGAGGGCCACGGCACCGGAACCCGCCTCGGCGACCGCACCGAACTGCGGTCGCTGGCGCAGACGTACGGATCGACCGCACCTGGCACCGGTGCCGTAGTGGGCTCGGTGAAGTCCAACGTCGGCCATTCGCAGGCCGCCGCGGGTGCGTTGGGTCTGGCCAAGGTGCTCGTCGCCGCCGACCACGGTGCCGTTCCCGCCAGCTTGCACACCGATCACGCCAGCCGCGAGATCGACTGGGAAGAACAAGGTTTGCGGCTGGCCACCGAACTGACTCCGTGGCCCGCAGTGAACGGCCAGCGGATCGCCGCGGTGTCGGCATTCGGCATGAGCGGCACCAACGCCCACGCGATCGTCGCCATCCCCGACGATCCCGACGTCGACACCGAAGGTGAGGCCGCCTGATGGTCGCCAACCCCCTTCCCGACGGGCGCATCCCCGTTCTGCTGAGCGCCCACACCGAGGACCTGGTCGGACAGGACGCCGCCGCGATCCTGAACTACCTGGGTCGGCGGAGTGCGGTCACCGACGTCGGGGACGTGGCGGCGACCCTGCTGCGCACCCGCCGGTTGCGTCGACACCGCGCGGTGGTCCGAGCCGCCGACCTCGCCGAGCTCACCGACGGTCTGCGTGCTCTCGCCGACGGCGACGAGCATCCGCTGGTGGTCCGGTCCTCGGGAAACTCCGCGCCGCGCACCGCGTTCGTCTTCCCCGGGCAGGGCACTCAATGGCCGTCGATGGGCGTCGAGGCCTACCACCGGCTCCCGGAGTACCGCGCCGAGGCGGACAAGTGCGCCACGGCCTTCGACGCCGTTGGCGCAGCGTCACCGATGCGATACCTGCTCGCCGATCCGTTCGCCGGGAAGAAGACCGCCGACTTCTCGCAGGTCGAGATTCAGGGCGCGCAGTTCGTGCACGGGGTCTCGCTGGCCCGGGTGTGGCGCTCCTGCGGGGTGTTGCCCGACATCACCGTCGGGCACAGCCTCGGTGAGATCGGTGCTGCCTACGTCGCGGGGACCATCACCCTGGCCGACGCGGTCGGCGTTGTCGTGGCGCGCGCCACCCTGCTGGACGGCCTGACCGGTCCCTACCGCGTGGCCGTGCTGGGCATCACGCCCGACGAGGCGCAGGCGGTGATCGAAGAGACCCCCGGCTGGCTCGAACTGTCCGTGGTGAACTCGCGCGCGTCGGTGGCGGTGTCCGGTGACCGCGACGCTATCGCGGCGATCGTGCAGACCGTCACCGATCGCGGATACTTCGCCCGCGAGATCGAGATGTTCTTCCCTGCCCACACCAGCGCGCTGGATCCGCTGCGGCCCGACCTCGAAGCACTGCTGCCCCATGGGGAGTTCTCCGAGACGCCGATGCAGTTCATCGGTGCGACCACCGCCGGCGTGGTCGCGCCGGGCACCGACTTCGCCGACTACTGGTACACGAACCTGCGCACGACCGTCCGATTCGACCGCGCCGTCCTGGCCGCGGTCGGCTGCGGTGCCCGCGCCTTCGTCGAGCTCTCCGCGCATCCGGCGTTGCTGTTCGCCATGGGGGACCTGCTCGACGATGCTCCCGACCTGCCCGACGGCCCGGCAGTGCTGGTGGGTTCGGGCCGCCGTGACGAGCCGCTCACCGACAGGCTGTCCGCCAACATCGCGGCGGTGGCGGTGGCAGATCCGGGCTACCGCTGGGCGGACCTCCTCGGTGAGCCGCGAAAGCCGCTGCGCAACTTTCCGTTTGCCCCGATGCGGTCCGAACACCACTGGGCGTCGCCGGAACCACTTCCGCCCATCGCCGGCCTGACGGTCGCCTTCGAGCACTGGGAGGAGATGCGCTCGGCAGCGGGGGCTCCGAAGGCCGCCCGGCGCGCGGCGGTTTTGGACCTGGATTCCGACGGACGGCTCGCGACGGCGTTGTGTGCCGCCGTCGAACGGCACGACGGCGTCGATCCGGTCGAACCGGGGGACGCCGAACTGCTCATCGTAGTCGCACCGGCACACGACCAGCTGGACGCGCCGCGGGCTGCGGAGGAACTGAGCCGCCGTCTCGAAGACGGACTGCTCGGCTACGTCGATGCGATAGCGCCGGACTGCCGCGACGTGTGGCTCGTCACGGTCGGCGGGGAACAGGTCCGCGACGGTGAACCAGGACCACTGCCCGGTCAAGCGGCGCTCGCGGCGATGCATCGCAGCGTCGGCTTCGAACATCCCGAGCAGAGCTTCCGTCACCTCGACCTGCCGACCAGGGACCTCGACGACGCAGGGGCCGCCGTCGCGATCTCGGCGATGCTCGGTGACGCCGATGACGTGGCAGTGCGCGAAACCACTTCCGGACCAATCGCATACCGGCGCACGACGCGGGACGAGTCGTCGTCCGCACCGGCCTGGTCCGCGGATTCCGGCGTCTTCGACGCGGTCGTCATCACCGGCGGCGCCGGTGCCGTCGGCATGCACTTCGCCCGTTACCTCGCCGAGCACGGCGCCCGCCGGATCGTGCTGCTGAGTCGCGCCGGGGCGGACGCCGCCAGGCTCGCGAAGCTCGGCACGGCGCACGGTGTCGAGGTTCTTGCACCACCATGCGACGTCACCGACGCCGCACAGGTCGCGGCCACCGCCGCCGAATTCGCCGGAGACGGCGCGTCGTTGGTGATCCATGCCGCGGGTGTGGCCACCATCGCGCCCCACCGTGAGCTGACCGGCTCGGCGTTGTCGGCGACGTTCTCGGCCAAGGTCGCCGGACTCGACCACGTCACCAAGGCGTGGCCATTGCAAGTGGGCGCACGAATCCTGTTGTGCTCCTCGGTGTCCGGCATATGGGGCGGCCAGGGCCATGCCGCCTACTCGGCCGCCAACCGGCTGCTCGACGTGATGGCCGGACAACTGCGCGCCACGGGACATCACTGCACGTCCGTGCGCTGGGGTCTCTGGCAGGGCACCAAGATCATCGACGCCGAGGAGATCACCCGCGTCGAGCGGTCGGGCCTACGCGCGATGGCACCCGGGCGGGCGGTCGAGGCGGGTCTGAGCGAGTACGCGTCCGACCCGCTGGTGTTCTCCGCCGACTCCGACCGGTTGCGTACGTTCCTTGGCGGCCACGACGTTCAGGACGACATCCCCGCCGCAAGCGAGGACGTTGGCGATCACGACGCTGCCGGTGCGGTTCGCACGGCGCTGGGTTCGGTGCTGAAGCTCGGGGACGCAGCGGGGCTGGATCTCGACGCGTCCCTTCTCGACCTCGGCGTCGACTCGCTGCTGGCGCTCGACCTACGCAAGAAGCTCAAGAAGGCCACCGGACAATCCGTGCCATTGGCCACGATTCTCGGCGGCGTCACGGCCACCGAGTTGATCGAGCACCTGGAAAGCCCAGAGAAGAGAGCACTTTCGCGTGACTGACACCGTAGAAGCCATCGACAACCCACGCCTGGAACTGATGCGGCGCAAGCTCGCGGCACGCGGCTTGGCGTCGGATTTGGCTAGCGTCCCGCAGGCCGCCGACCGACTGTCCGACGGGCAACGCCGGATGTGGTTCGTCCAGGCCGTCGACACCAGCGGTGTGCTACTCAACGTGTGTGTGTCCTACCGGTTGTCCGGTGAGGTCGACGGGGACCGGCTACGCGCCGCCGTGAACGCCGTCGCGCGGCGCCATCCGATCCTGCGGACCACCTACCTGGCCGATGCGGACGGCGAGCCACGGACGACCGTGCACGACGAGCTGTTCCCGGCATGGACGGCACACGACCTGTCCGAGATGTCGGATCGTGCCCGAAACCTCCGCCTTGAGGTGCTGGCACAGCGCGAGTTCGGCGCGCCGTTCGACCTGAGCGCCGATTCACCGCTGCGCATCACCCTGGTCAGGGCCGGTCCGACGGAGTACGTGATGCTGCTCGTCGCACACCACATCGCCTGGGACGACGGCTCGTGGCGGGTGTTCTTCACCGACCTGACCCGCGCGTACTCCGGCGCCGACCTCGGGCCGACGCCGCGCCCGGCCGCCGTCGCCGCCGACACCGAAGAGGAGGATCTGGCTCACTGGCGTGAGGTTCTGGCGAATCCACCGGAGCCGCTGGAGCTTCCAGGTCCATCGGGTTCGGCGGTGCCGACCGGCTTCCGGTCCCAGCGCGCCACGCTGCGGCTGCCCGCCGAGACGGTCGAGAAGGTGTCGGCACTGGCCCGTGACACCGGCGCGACACCGTACATGGTGTTGCTCGCCGCGTTTGGCGCCCTCATCAACCGTTACACGCACACTGACGACTTCCTGGTCGCCACACCGGTGCTCAACCGCGGAACCGACGAAACCATCGGGTACTACGGCAACACCGTCGCGATGCGCCTTCGCCCCCAGGGGTCGCTGCGCTTCCGCGATCTGGTGACCGCGACCCGCGACACGGCCCTCGGTGCATTCGCCCACCAGCGGGTCAACCTGGATCGGGTGGTGCGCGAGCTCAACCCGGACCGCCGTCACGGCGCAGAACGCATGACCCGCTTGAGCTTCGGCTTCCGTGAACCGGACGGCGGTGGGTTCAGCCCAGACGGCGTGCACTGCGAGCGTGCCGACCTGCGTGGCCACGTCACGCAGCTGCCGCTTGGGTTCATGGTCGAGTTTGACGCAAGCGGTGCCTCCGGGGCCATAGTCGAGGCCGAGCACCTCACGGAGATCATCGACGCCCACCTCGCCGGGCAACTGCTGCGCCACTTCGCCGTGCTGCTGGAGAGCGCACTGGCCGAACCGGACCGAGCGTTGGCCCAGCTCGAGCTGTTCTCCGCCGACGACGCGGACTGGCTGCGCACGGTGTCCAGCGGTGTGGAGTTCGACACGCCCGCCACGACCCTGACCGCATTGGTCGGTGAGCAGGCGGCCCGCACACCCGCTGCGACTGCCGTCGTTTACGAGGGCAGGCACTACAGCTACCGCGAGATCAACGAAGCGGCGAACCGCGTGGCGCACTGGCTGATCGAGCAGGGCATCGGCGCTGAGGACCGCGTGGCGGTGTTGCTCGACAAGTCGCCCGAACTGGTGATCACCGCGCTCGGCATCGTCAAGGCCGGTGCGGTGTACCTACCGATCGACCCGACCTATCCCGAGGATCGGCTGACCTACATCCTGACCGATTCCGACCCGAAAGTGGTTCTGCGCGAGCCGGTCACCGGGCTCGACGAGTACCGCACCGACGACCCGACCGACGCCGACCGGGTCCGCCCGCTGCGGCCCGAGAACACGGCCTACCTGATCTACACGTCGGGTTCCACCGGTCTGCCCAAGGGCGTGCCCGTGCCGCACCGCCCGATCGCCGAGTACTTCGTCTGGTTCGGTGCCGAGTACGGGGTGTCCGAGAGGGACCGCCTGCTGCAGGTGGCCTCGCAGAGCTTCGACGTGTCGATCGGCGAGATATTCGGCATGCTCGCCGCCGGGGCCCGGCTGGTGATTCCGCGGCCCGGCGGATTGGGCGACATCGGGTATCTGACCGACGTACTGCGCGACGAGGGCATCACCTCGATGCACTTCGTGCCATCGCTGCTCGGGCTCTTCCTGTCCCTGCCAGGGGTGAATCAGTGGCGCACCCTTGAGCGCGTCCCGATCGGCGGCGAGGCCCTGCCCGGCGAGCTCGCCGACAAGTTCCACTCCACCTTCGACGCGCTTCTGCACAACTTCTACGGCCCGACCGAAACCGTGCTCAACTGCACGAGGTACGAGGTCAAGGGCAAGCAGGGCGCGCGAATCGTGCCCATCGGGACGCCGAAGATCAACACCCAGATCCACCTGCTCGATGACGCACTGCAGGTCGTTCCGGTCGGGGTCATCGGTGAGATCTACATCGGCGGAACACACGTCGCGCACGGCTACCACCGCAGGGCGGGCCTGACCGCCGAGCGCTTCGTCGCCGATCCCTTCACCCCGGGCGGCAGGCTGTACCGCTCCGGCGACCTGGCCCGGCGCAACGCCGACGGCGACATCGAGTTCGTCGGGCGCGCCGACGAGCAGGTGAAGGTGCGCGGCTTCCGCATCGAGCTCGGCGAGGTCGCCGCGGCCATCTCGGTGGACCCGTCGGTCGGCCAGGCCGTCGTCGTGGTCAGCGACCTGCCCACCCTCGGACGCAGTCTCGTCGCCTACGTCACGCCCGCGAGTGACGTGGAGACCGTGCAGATCGACCGCATCCGCGCCAGGGTGGTTGCCGCCCTGCCCGAGTACATGGTCCCCGCGGCCTACGTGGCGATCGACGAGATCCCCATCACGACGCACGGCAAGATCGACCGAAAGGCACTGCCGGAGCCGGAGATCCAGTCCGGCACCGAGTACCGCGAACCAAGCACCGACACCGAGGGCCGACTCGCCGGCCTGTTCGCCGAACTGCTTGGCCGGGACAGCGTCGGCGCCGACGATTCGTTCTTCGATCTCGGCGGGCACTCCCTGTTGGCCACCAAGCTGGTGGCCGCCGTGCGTGCGCGCTGTGCCGTCGACGTCGGCGTACAGGACGTCTTCGAACTCGCCACGGTCTCGGGCTTGGCCGCCCATGTCGACGGCCTGTCTGCGTCCGACGGCGTGCCCGCTCGACCCGGCATCGTCCCCATATCGCACGAAGGGCCGCTCCAGATGTCGGCGGCTCAGCTGCGGCAGTGGTTCCAGTTCCGCATCGACGGCCCGGGCCCGGTGAACAACATCCCCTTCGCCGCACGGCTCACCGGCCCATGTGACATCGACGCGTTCGTCGCCGCGATCAACGACGTCGTCGACCGGCACGAGATCCTGCGCACCAACTACCGCGAAATCGACGGTGCGCCCTACCAGGTGGTCAATCCCGGTGAGGCGCTCACGGTCCGGCGGGCACGCGGGGAGGGCGACGAGTGGCTGCAGGCCGAGCTCGACGCCGAGCGCAGGTACTGCTTCGATCTGGAGCGCGACTGGCCGATCCGGGCAGCGGTGCTGTCCACCCCCGAACACCCAGGTGATCCTTGCTCCTCGCGTGCGCACGTGCTGTCGTTGGTGGTGCACCACATCGCCGCCGACCACTGGTCGGCAGGGGTGCTGTTCACCGACGTGCTCGCGGCCTACCGCGCGCGGCGTGCGGGGCAAGCCGCCGCGCTGGCGCCGCTTCCCGTTCAGTACGCCGACTTCGCGGCATGGCAGGCCCGACTGCTGGCCGGCGAGGCCAGGGAAAGGGTTGTCGCGCAGCGGGAGTACTGGACGAAGCAGCTTGCAGGCCTGCCCGAGGAGAACGGGTTACGCCCCGACTTCCCGCGCCCGCCGGTACCGACGGGTGAAGGCGACGCCCTGGAATTCAGCATCGACGCATCCACCCAGGCCAAGCTCGTCGGGCTCACCCGCGAGCTCGGCGTCACCGAGTTCATGCTGTTGCAGGCCGCGGTCGCCGTCGCGCTGCACAAAGCCGGTGAAGGGGTGGACATTCCGCTGGGCACCCCGGTCGCAGGCCGCACCGAACCGGAACTCGACCAGCTGATCGGGTTCTTCATCAACATCGTGGTGTTGCGCAACGACCTGACCGGAAACCCCACCCTGCGTGAGGTGTTGCGTCGGGCCCGGGAGATGGCGCTCGCCGCCTACGCGCACCAGGATCTGCCGTTCGACCGCGTCGTCGATGCGGTGAGTCCGGTTCGCTCGCTGTCGCGCAACCCGCTGTTCGGTGTCGTCGTGCACGTCCGCGAGGAACTGCCCGCCGATCAGGTCATCGACTCCGGACCGGACGGCGACACCCGGTTCACCGCACTGGAACCGACCTTCGACGTGGCGCACGCCGACCTTTCGGTCAACTTCTTCGCGGCGGGGGAGCCCGGTTCTGGGGGTTTCAAGGGCACCGTCATCTACCGCACCGAACTGTACGAGCGGGCGAGCGCGGAGCGGCTCGTCTCCTGGTTCCACCGAGTGATCGACGCCTTCGCCGACGACGCAGACCAGACGTTGCGCGACATCACGATCATCGACGCCGACGAGCGCCTGCGCCTCATCGAAGATTGGAGTCGCACCGCAATACCGCCTGCAGGCCTGCCGCAGACCGAGGGCGCCACGCACGTCTACGTCCTCGACGAATGGCTGGAACCCGTCGCGGTTGGGGTCACCGGCGACGTGCACTACGCCGGTGGGGCGGTGGACGACGCGAGCCGAAAGGGTCACGGCGTCAGCACTTCCCGCTTCGCGCCGACTCCCTTCGGCTCCGATCCCGAGGCGCGGCTGTACCGCACGGGCGACCGGGCCCGGTGGACGGCGGACGGCCGGCTGGAGCTCGTGGTGTCCGGCGACCACCGACTCCAGGCCGCGTTGGAGGCCGTCGACGGCGTCGCGGCCGCGGCCACCCGAGGCTGGGAAGGCCGCAACGGCACGATCCTGGCCGGCTACGTCGTTCCCGACCACGCGGTCGACGATCCGGCGGTGTTCATCGCGGCCGTCCGGGCGGCCCTACCCGCCGAGCTGGTTCCGCCGTCGATCACCGTGGTCGACGACCTGGGGCGCGACGCCCTGCGTCGGCCCACGGTGAGTGCCACGGCGCCGCCCGAGCCGGCCCGCACCGACACCGAACGCGCACTGGCCGCCATGCTCATCGATCTGCTCGGCGCCACCGAGGTGGGTCGCTACGACGACTTCTTCACCCTCGGCGGCGACAGCATCCTCGCCGTGCAGCTGGCTGCCCGGGCACGCGACGCCGGCGTCGCGCTGACCGCGCGGATGGTGTTCGAACATCCCGAGCTCGCCGAACTCGCCGCCGCGATCGACGATGTGGACGCCGCAGGCGGCCCACCCGAAACGGGGGACACCCACCATGCGCCAATGGCCGTGTCCGGCTTGTCCGCCGACGAGTTGGCTTCGGTGACCGCCGGGTGGGGGTCAACCCAGGAAGGCTCACCATGACGCGTGTGGGCGCGCCGCCCGGTGTCGAAGACGTCCTGGCGCTCAGCCCACTGCAGCAGGGGCTGTACTCCCTGGCGGGCCTGAACGACGGCGAAGACGCGCCCGACCCTTACACCATCGCGATGGCTGCCGACGTCATCGGAGCCCTCGACGTCGGATTGCTGCGCGCGTGCGCCCAGTCGATGCTGGTGCGCCATCCCAACCTGCGCGCCAGTTTCGTCCAGGGCAACCTTTCCCGCCCGGTCGCCGTCGTCCCCTCGGTGGTCGACCTGCCGTGGCGGCATCAGACCGCGACCGCCGACGAAGCGGTCGCACTGGAGT
>Ga0193743_1002940_pt1 | contig 11618 bp, 10 predicted proteins | sample L2c2metaG_FD_143038 | JGI IMG/M metagenome (GOLD analysis project Ga0193743, IMG submission 143038) | Soil microbial communities from a riparian zone of the East river system, Colorado, United States - L2c2 | ecosystem: Environmental > Terrestrial > Soil > Riparian zone | place: USA: East River...
TGTTCCGCTTTCTTTTCTCTTCTCATAATAATCTGGTCGTTGTAGTGTGCCATGACCCCTACGCACTTGATGGAATCTGCACGGTATCTCGCTCACCACCTCCATCGAGTAGTTTATTTGGACCTAAGATTAAGTCTAATGTTTCAGGAACTTACTGTTGGAGCGTTGTATACTGATGACTTGTGAGGGTAGCTCATCAACCGTTCAACCCCAGTGCCATCTGTGATGGTGGCGTTTTCAGCTTCTACCGTGACATCCTCTCATCCCCTTCAAGTTCGCATGACAAGAAGAATGGTGTTATCATCGTCAACTCTGTAATACGTTAAAAATCAGGTAATCGAGTTTGTTTTTACCTCAAGTAGGATTGTTGTCACGACCTGTCCCAAATTTCCTTGGCCACCGTTCCCAACAGACTCTTCTTTATCGTCACGCACTACAACATAGTCCAGCAATATCGGCGCTTCTACTCTGGTTGCTGGAGAGTCAACGCCTTCACAGCTCCGTACTCCACAGACAATTCTCTGTTACCTATTTACTCCAAGCTGCCAGCGTGAAAATAAATCACACACCCGGAGCGTTGATCCGGGCAGAGCTTCGAGCGAGGATGCATGCCTATTTCAAGTTAAATCAATTACATACTCTTATCTCTGGGCGATCGGGTTAAATACTGGTAGGCCTCGCCAGTGCCCAAGTCTTTCCCCCAATTATCCGTCTCAATGCCCTTGAATTCGTCAATCATGGGCCTGCTGGAGACTTATCCCTACCAAACGCTGGCCGCATTATATTTCACCTGCGTAATATTCGTACAGTTGAAAAAATGGAAGGGCAGTAATGCGAACGGTTTTCCCCTACCGCCAGGCCCCAAAGGCTACCCCCTGATCGGTAACCTCTTTGATTTCCCGGTCAACAAGCCTTGGTTGGTTTATGAAGAATGGTGTAAGACTTACGGTAAGCCTTCCAGATCAATGGTCTTTCATATTATTCAATAGTTGGACGTTCGACTAGGCGATATGGTATACTTCAATGTCCTTGGCCAGCACTTTTTGGTTTTGGGCTCCCCGCACAGGGCCACCGACCTGTTCGAGAAAAGGTCTTCAAATTACTCAGACAGAATGCGAATGCCTATGGTGATGGAATTGTAAGTATATGATTTCTTTCACCTCAAACTTATGAAAAAATATGGTCGTTTCAGAATGAAATGGGATTTCGACGTGGCCTTCCTGCCGTATGGCGTCGGGTGGCGAAAACACAGGAAAATATTTCATGAATATTTCAATGCTAACGTGGTATCCAAATACCTACCTATTCAACGACGAGAGGTCCATGTTTTTTTGCGTCAACTACTTGCCACGCCCGACAAGTTCCTCCACCACATTGAACAGTAAGCATCGTGCTTGGTCTGTGACTTTCCAGGGGCGAGGGTGCTAATGGAAGAAAAGCACATTTGCTGCTACTATCATGAAAATTATGTATGATATTGACATTCAGGAGTCTGGGGATCCCTACGTCACGCTCGCGGAAGAAGCCATGAATGGGATTAATCAAGCTGCGGTCCCAGGAGCCTTCTTGGTAGACATATTTCCCATCTTGAAGCATGTACCAAGCTGGTTTCCAGGCGCAGGTTTCCAAAAGAAGGCTGCACATTGGAGAGAAGTTAACGCATCTGTGGTCAACAAACCTTTCTGTCATGTGAAAGAACAATTAGTAGGAGATCAAATTTTTCGAGTCGAGAGTCCATGAGCTTGTTTAAATAATTTTGCAGAAAATTGGTAAAGCTGGGCCATCCGTGGCAGCAACTCTCATTGAGCGTCTACCTGACGAGGACGATCCCCAACGGCCCATGGAGGAAAGGGTTGCGCAATGCGTGGCTTCTGTGGCCTACCTAGGTCAGTGGTAGGATAAATGGATCTGGATGGACGGCCCACTTACTCTATCACCTTTCTTTCAGGTGGTGCTGATACCGTAAGCGAAAGAAATACCAAATTATTGATAGTGCCATTGATTGCGCTTGCATCATTAGACAGTCTCAACCGTGAAAGCGCTATTCTTGGCAATGGTGCTGTATCCGGAAGTCCAGAAGAAAGCCCAAGCAGAACTCGACGCTGTGGTAGGCCCAAATCGCCTCCCAGATTTTGAAGATCGTCCCTCTCTGCCATATATCAATGCTATTGTCAAAGAATCAATGCGTTGGCATTTAGTAGCGCCTCTCGGTGGGTTTATTCTTATCATTCTGGTTGATATCGTCCTGAAGGGTTTCGCAAGGTCTTCCCCACATGGCTACTAACGACGATGAGTATGACGGTTACTACATTCCAAAAGGGACAGTTGTGATTGCTAATGGATGGTCGGTACGGACGATTGCTTTTACTTTTTGTCCTAACTTTCTTAATTAGGTCCATGTTGCATGACCCTACAACTTTTACTGACCCCATGGAATACCGACCTGAACGGTATCTGAGGGATGGCCAGCTCAATTCTGATGTGTTGGACCCAGGCTCTGTGTCATTTGGTTTTGGACGTCGGTCAGTGGATCTAACATATTCTGCGATGTACATGTCACATAACCCTCTTCCCTAGTATTTGTCCTGGAAGACACTTCAGCGACAACTCATTATACTCCATCGTATCCTGCCTTCTCGCAGTCTATGACGTTGAACAACCAGTCGACGACCAGGGCAATGTCACCAAGCTCAAACCAGATTTCACCAATGGATTACTGTCGTAAGGACGATCATACAAATACAAGTGCAGACTATCCTGAAATCGTGTTTCTTTAAATAGTTACCCGGTCCCCTTTAAGTGTATCATCAAGCCTCGAACACCTGCGGCCGAGGCACTGATCAGGGACTCGCTGGTTGAGACGATTGCGCCGAGCTGAATAATGTTATTGTCGATTTTCTGAGTATTGTATTGTCTTTCAAATATGTTTTGCTTCGAGATTAACATGACCAGGCTCTTATTTGGAGTGCTGCAATTGAATTGGTCTGGCATCAAAGCGGTTTCAGGGTCTATCTTCGACTTTGAACTTTATTGTTGTTTGCATCAAAGTGCCGTAAAGCCCCCGAGTCGTCGTGTCGATCATCCTCCCGATTGGTCATAACAATGTTTATAGAGATACTATTACTCTCAGTCGGAACTCGGACCTGCTGTGCTGAAAGCAACGGCCCACTCAAACCAGTCTCTTACTCGGTTGCACAAGGGGTGCAAGATACTCATTCCGCTTTCTTTTCTGGTACTCTCTCTTCAAAATAATCTGGTCGTTGTAGGGTCTGTCATAACCCCTACGCACCCGATATCTCGCTGACCACCTCCATCGAATAGTAAGGAGAAGGAATTTGGATCTAAGATTTTCCAGGAACTTGGACCCGTTGGAGCTTTGTGCTGATGAATTGTATGGTTAACCCAGGAGTGACCGCCATCTGTGATGGTGGCGTTTCCAATTTCTACCATCGCTTTCGCATGACGGGAAGAGTGATGTTATACTTACAGCCTATTTTCATATCGATAGGCCTACACTCAGAGAATTGGTGGACTTTGGGCGGACTCTTGGCCCCTGCTAGCCGGGAGTCTGGAACGATGGCATGTACTAAAATTGTCCTGCCGTATACGTATATGACAGTTGGCCTCAACATTTGAAGTTCTAAATTCCGGCTCCGCCTAAGCGAGCCACAGTATGCGTGTAAGTTTAGGGTTACGGCCTATCGATATGAAAACAGCTGTAATTGACCATTGAAAATCAGGTGTTTTTACCCCAAGCGGGATTTCACGAACTGTCCTAACAGATTCTTCTCTACATCATCAAGCACCCTACTTATACCAAATTACATACTCTTACGTTTGGAAAACTCCGCTTCAACGGGGCTGCGGTTAAACATTATATACCAGTATGCTCCGCTAGTGCCCAAACCTTTCCTCTCATTATCTGTTTCAATGTCTTTGAATTCGTCAATCATGAGCTTGCCGGTGACTTATTCCTACCAAACGCTGGCTGCATTATTTTTCGGCTACGTATTATTCAGACAGTCGAAAAAATGGTGGAGCAATAATCCGAACGGTCTTTCCCTACCACCAGGCCCCAAAGGCTACCCGCTGATTGGTAACCTCTTCGATATGCCGATCGACAAGCCTTGGCTCGTTTACGATGAATGGTGTAAGACTTACGGTAAGCCTTCCAGATCAATGGCCTTTCATCTCGAATATTATTTAATAGTTGGAGGTTCATCTAGGTGACATGGTATACTTCAATGTCCTTGGCCAGCACTTTTTGGTTTTAGGCTCCCCAGACAGGACCGCCGACCTGTTGGAGAAAAGGTCTTCAAATTATTCAGACAGAATACGAATGCCTATGGTGATCGAATTGTATGTATTATGGTTTCTTTCATCTCAATGAATTTGTCAGAAATAAATCGGTTCATTGCAGAATGCGTTGGGATTTCGTCATGAGCTTTCTGCCGTACGGCGTTGGGTGGCGAAAACACAGGAAAACATTTCACGAATATTTCAATGCTAACGTGGTATCCAAATACCTACCTATTCAACGAAGGGAGGTCCATGTTTTTTTGCGTCGACTACTTGCCACACCCGACAAGTTCCTCCACCACATTGAACAGTAAGCATCGTGGCTTGGTCTGTGACTTTTCCAGGGGTGAGGGCGCTAATTAAATGATCTGAAAATAGCATATTTGCCGCTACCGTCATGAAAATTGTATATGATATTGACATTCAGGCGTCTGGGGATCCCTACGTCACGCTCGCGGAAGAAGCCATGAATGGGATTGCTCAAGCCGCGGTCCCAGGAGCCTTCTTGGTAGACATATTTCCTATCTTGAAGTATGTACCAAGCTGGTTTCCAGGTGCAGGTTTCCAAAAGAAGGCTGCACATTGGAGAGAAGTTAACGCATCAGTGGCCGAAAAACCTTTCTGCTATGTGAAAGAACAATTAGTAGGAGATCAAATTTTTCGAGTCGAGAGTCCATGAGCTTGTTTAAATAATTTTACAGAAAATTGGCAGAGCTGGGCCATCCGTGGCAGCAACTCTCATTGAGCGCCTACCTGATGAAGACGATCCCCAGCGGCCCATGGAGGAAAGGGTTGCGCAAGGTGTGGCTGGTGCGGCCTACCTAGGTCAGTGGTGGCATGAATGGACTCTACATGGATGACCCTCTTACCCTTTTATCTTTCTATCAGCCGGCTCTGATACCGTACGTGAAGGAAACAGGAATATCGTTAACAATGTCATTAACTGAGTATGCGTCATTAGACAGTCTCAACCGTGCAAGCACTATTCCTCGCGATGGCACTCAATCCAGATGTCCAGAAGAAAGCCCAAGCAGAACTCGACGCTGTGGTAGGCCCAAATCGCTTCCCAGATTTTGATGATCGTCCTTCTCTGCCATATATCAATGCCATTGTCAAAGAATCAATGCGTTGGCATTTAGTAGCGCCTCTTGGTGGGTTGTTCTTACCATCCTGGTTGCTTCCATCCTGAAGGCTCCCGAAGGTGTTCCCCATATGGCTACTAGCGACGATGAATATGACGGTTACTACATTCCAAAAGGGACAGCTGTGATCGCTAATGGATGGCCAGTACAGACGATTCCTCTTACTTTCTGTCCTGACTTTCTTGATTAGGTCCATGTTGCACGACCCTACAACTTTTACCGACCCCATGGAATACCGACCTGAACGGTATCTGAAGGATGGCCAACTCAATCCTGATGTGTTGGACTCAGGCTCTGTGGCATTTGGTTTTGGACGCCGGTCAGTGGATCCAACATATTTGGCGATGTGCATCTCATGCCCCCTCCTCTTCAGTATTTGTCCTGGAAGACACTTCAGCGACAACTCATTATACTCCATCGTATCCTGCCTTCTTGCAGTCTATGACATTGAACAACCAGTTGACGACCAGGGTAAAATCACCAAGCTCCAACCCGAGTTCACCAGTGGATTTCTGTCGTAAGGCCGATCATACAAATACAAGTGCAGACTACCCTGAAATCATGTTTCTTTAATAGGTACCCGGTCCCCTTTAAGTGTATCATCAAGCCTCGAACGCCTGCGGCCGAAGCACTGATCAGGGATTCTGTTAATGAAGCTGGTTGAGACGTTTGCGCTGAGCTGAATAACGTTATTGTCGATTTTCTGTCTGTATTGTCTTTCAAATATGTTTTGCTTCGAGGTTAACTTGGCCAGGCTCTTATTTGCTGCAATTGGATTGGTCCGCACTCTGATATCACAGCGGTTTCAACGTCTATATTCAAGTTTCGAGTTTGAACTTGATTACTGTTTGCATCAAATTCACACTCGCGCGAATTTCGCCAAGTGTGCACCTACCGAGGTGTAACTTCTGGCGTCCATGTCTGCCCCGGTATTGATATGCAAAAATTGGATGATAGCCTTGTGGGTTCTATCTGCGCTCTGCTGCTATGAATATTGAGATCATGAGCAGTATATGTATGGTGTGCCCCATCGAAAGAAATGACCCGGTGACCGATCTCGGTCATTTTGGGGCTGATTTCTTTCATTTTTCAACGGGGGGCAGATGTATTTGTGTTATGTAAGCTCATAATCTCAACATTCATAGCAGCACAGCCCAGATAGTAACCGAATTTTTGGTACTTTTTTTTGTTGTTGTTGCATTTTAGACACAATAGAGCTAAATGAGACGATTACAACGCATATAAAATCCTATAATTCGGTCGGTTTGATGTGGCAATAATGGAGGTTAGAAGTTACACCTCGGAAGGTGCACACTGTGATGGAATTCACACGAGTGCGAACTTTGATGCAGCAATAATCGAGTCTATCATAGATCCCTGTCGGACGAAATCTTGACCCCAGAGAGCGCCGTAAGAAACGATCAATGATTCTGAATCGGCAATCGTCCCTTTCAAAATCACGTGACGTTATAGGATCGTGCAAAAGCCCTCGCACGATATCTCGCTCACCAGCTTCATCTAACCTGTCGGAGCTTTCTACATTTCCAGAAACGCGTTAAAATAAGGGAAGCAGGTGCTGACAGGTGCTGACAGATGCTGGGAACTGATAACAGATGAAAGTAGAAGCAACAGTATATTTCGTTTGACCTAGGTGAGCTCGTAGGCAAACGGATAAGAGAAAAGGTAGCTATGAAACACGGTGCGATAAAAATTTATGATTACGTAATTCTACCAAAAGCGGAACTAGCGTTACTGATGACTTGTACGGTTATTTTCTCAGCTCCAGGACTTGTGACCGCGATTTGTGATGGTGGCTATTCAAATTTCTGCATCCTCTAGTAAATTCGTGTGAAGAGAACAGTCATGGTATATTTAAACATCTTCAGCTCTATATTTGCTGGTTGAAATATAGGTAACCGAGTTTGTTTTTACCTCAGGTGGGATTTCACGACCTGTCTCTTTCTTTGGTCGGCATTGACCCTAACAGATTCTTCCTTATCGTCCACGTCCAGCACAGCGACATCGACGCTGCTGCTCTGGTCGGGTGGAGAGTCAATGTTTCATCACCCATGTAGATCTCCAGGCAAAGCAGAGATTGGTTCTAAACTTGTTTCCTTGAAGCTGTCGCCTCGAAAATAAATCACACCCCCACACAGTGGGGCTGATGCCGAACACATCTAATAATTTCAAGGGAAATTCCGCTCTAAAGAAGCCGGTTCAATACAGTAGGCTTCGCCTCCAGGTCTCCCTTATCCGTCTCAATGCCTTTGAATTCGTCAACCATGGGCCTGCTGGAGACTTATCCCTACCAAACGCTGGCTGCGTTGTTTTTTGGCTGCATATTGTTCAGACAGTTGAAAAAATGGAGGAGCAGTAATCCGAATGGGCTTCCCCTACCACCAGGCCCCAAAGGTTACCCGCTGATAGGTAACCTCTTTGATATCTCGATCGACAAGCCTTGGCTCGTTTACGACGAATGGTTCAAGACTTACGGTAAGTCTTTCATGATCCATAGGTTTTCGTCGCAAATATTTAGTCTTTTAGGTGATATGGTATATTTCAGTGTCTTTGGCCAGCACTTTTTGGTTTTGGGCTCCCTCAAACGGACCACCGACCTGTTCGACAAAAGGTCTTCAAATTACTCAGACAGAATGCCAATGCCTATGATAGTTGACCTGTATGTATCTGATTTCTTTCACCTCAAACTTGTGAAAATAATATGCTCGTTTCAGAATGAAATGGGATTTCGCCATGGCCTTTCAGCCGTACGGCATGTGGTGGCGAAAACACAGGAGATCGTTTCACGAATATTTCAACATTAACGCGGTGTCCAAATACCTGCCTATTCACAGACGAGAGGTCCGTGCGCTTTTGCGTCGACTACTTGATACACCCGACAACTTCCTCCACCACGTTCGACAGTAAGCACCGTGCTTGTCCTATGACCTTTTCAGGGCACTAATAAAATGATTTGGAAATAAGCACATTTGCCGCTATTGTTATGGACATTTCATATGGAATCAAAGTTCAAGAGTCTGACGATCCCTATATCTCACTCGCCGAAGAATCTCTGGATGGACTTAATGAAGCTGCGATTGTTGGAACCTTCTGGGTAGACCTGTTTCCTGTCTTGAAGTATGTACCAAGCTGGTTTCCGGGTGCAGGTTTCCAAAAGAAAGCTGCACATTGGAGAGAACTTAACACAACTATGAGTGAAAAACCTTTCCGCTATGTTCAAGAACAATTGGTAGGAGAACCTTTTTCGAGAGCTCATGAACTTGTTTACATGGTGATTCTGCAGAAGATTGGCAAGGCTGCACCATCGGTGGCAGCAACCCTTATTGAGCGTCTTCCTGATGAGGACGATCCTCAACGGCCCATGGAGGAAAGGGTTGCGCAAGATGTGGCTGGTGTTGTCTACGCAGGTCTGTGGTCGTGTAAATGGACTCCCAATCATGGACGGCCTGCTGACTATTTTATCGCCATTCTATCAGCCGGTGCTGATACCGTAAGCGAACGAGGCGAAATGTTATCAATGGTGTTATTAACTGCATCGTTAGACAGCGTCAACTGTGCAAGCACTATTCTTGGCGATGGCACTATATCCGGAAGTCCAGAAAAAAGCACAAGCAGAAATCGACGCTGTGGTGGGCCCACATCGCCTCCCAGATTTTGAAGATCGTCCTTCTCTGCCATATATTAATGCTATTGTCAAAGAATCGATGCGTTGGCATGTAGTACTGTCCCTTGGTGGGCCTTTTTTTATCATGCAGGTTACTACTATCCTGACGGGTTCTTGGAGGTGTTGCCCACATGGCTACTAACGACGATGAATATAATGGTTACTACATCCCGAAAGGGACAGTTTTGCTCGGCAATGCATGGCCAGTACGAACGATCACTCCTACTTTCTGTCCTGACTTTCTTGTTTAGGTCCATATTACATGATCCTATAGTCTTCAATAACCCCATGGAATACCAGCCTGAACGGTACCTGAAGGATGGAAAACTCAATCCAGATATGATGTACCTGGACTCTGTAGCATTTGGTTTTGGACGGCGGTCAGTAGATGCAACATATTCTGCGATCTACATCTCATTGAGCATCTTCCCTAGTATTTGCCCTGGAAGACACTTGAGCGACAACTCGTTATACTCAATCGTATCCTGTCTTCTCGCAGTCTATGACATTAAACCACCAGTTGACGACCAGGGAACTGTCACCAAGCTCAAACCAGAGTTCACCACTGGATTACTGTCGTAAGAAGATCACATCAATATAAATGCACGCTAAAATCACTTTGCCTCAATAGGTACCCCGTTCCCTTCAAGTGTATCATCACGCCTCGAACACCTGCAGCCGAAGCGCTGATCCGGGACTCTGTTAATAAAGGCGACTGAGACGATTGCAACGACTCGAATGACTCCTGCGTCGGACTCAGTCAATGAGCTGAATGTTGTATTGTATTCGTAGCATCAGAAATCATTCTTTCAGGATTTGCATGATGTTATCTACCCCGGTTATTTGATGCCCCTGGACCCTAACCGAGACCGAGACTGGTTAGGCTTTGTTCCCAAACCCAAAATAACCTAACCGGACCGCAAATAACCGACGATAACCAGTTAGTTGCAGTTACTAACTGGTTATGACCGAAAAAATGAAAAACCGGTCATACCCGGGCAAAACTGTACATAGATGTCTCAGTACATATTATTTCTACATATCTTAGCTTCAAAATGAGCCCAAAAACATTAAATTCAGTGAAAAACTGACATATTTACAATAATATTCTTGCAAGTCTACTGTACCATTTCGACCGATCATATCACACCTTGTGATGCGTGACGAAAGCCAAATTGGTTCAGTTCATGAGGCCTTGTGATGCGTGATGTGAACGATCGGTCGAAATGGTACAGTAGAACCGGTGCCGGTGCCAGTGCTGGTGCCAGCCTGAGCAGTAGCTACACCTCTATATATCAACAAGCCAACTTTAAATTAAACAAGTATTTGAATTGTTCTTGGTGAATACATTGGCCAATGTACCTGTAGACTTCTAGCCAGATATCTCATAAAACCGGAATTATCCTGGCACTCATTTTTAGATTAAAAAAATATTTGTATTGTTGTTTGTGGTGAATATATTAGCAAAATACCAGTAGACTTAGAGCTGGAAATATTATAAAGCCGGAGTTAACCTGGCACCAGCACCGGCGCTGGAACCGGTCTCAGTAGGAGCTACACACCTATCTGATACCTGTTGAAATAATTTCACAGCTAGGAATCAAGTTAGCCTTGAGTACGAGAGTTAATCTATTGTAAATAATCAAGTTAGCCTTGAGTATGAGAGTTAATCTCATCTCAAGCTGAACTTGTTAGTATTAGCTACTGGTATTACCTAATATACTATAAATGGAAAGTGATTGATGGTCTGTAGATAAAATAGATAATGAGATAAACTTGAAATCTTTCAACACTCCCCCTTGAGTACAATTGTGTTATCATCCTGACATGTGAGTCACGTGATGTGTGTGCATGCATTTGTTGATTGATCCAGATAACAAAAAGAAACTCACACAACCATCGACATCTCCTCTTTCACTCTAACATCCATGTCTCCACGACATGTCATCGTGGTTGCTTCCTTCCACCATGTTCTTGTTTGACAAAATGTGGTTGAACCTTCTTCCTTTCCATCCTGGACCTCAACAATCTCTCAAACAAGAATAATTGGGCTGAAAATTGCTGTGTTTGGTATGTGAATCATGTAGATGGAGTGTATTTCCTTTTGCTGATGCTGTTGCCACCTCGCTGTCACAGTTGATAATGATTGGTTCGTCATGCTGCCAACTGATTTTGTCTAGGAGGCTCCAAAGTGTTAGGGGACACTCCGCTTCATCCAACATTTCCTCCAATATTTCTCTGTCACCTCTGTACATCCCTCCTCATCGTCACTAACTCAAGATGGAGCACACTCACGGCTCCGATATTGGAGTCTGATGGTCACATGACATAGCATTCTTATCACCTTTTCACCATTCTCCATCTTTTTCATCAGTTCATTATTTTTCATCATTTTATTATTTCAACTCCAATTTTTGGTATATAGACATGCATCCCACCTTAGCAGGGCTTTATCCTTTTCTTTTAGGATCCCCTGCTAGGTGCGCTTTCCTGTC
>Ga0193743_1002941_pt1 | contig 11617 bp, 12 predicted proteins | sample L2c2metaG_FD_143038 | JGI IMG/M metagenome (GOLD analysis project Ga0193743, IMG submission 143038) | Soil microbial communities from a riparian zone of the East river system, Colorado, United States - L2c2 | ecosystem: Environmental > Terrestrial > Soil > Riparian zone | place: USA: East River...
GTCTAAAGCATGTAAGTAATATCCAAAGTATGCGTCTAGCACATGTTGAAGAAATGTAAAGAAACATAAGATCATCTGTTAGATAAGATCATCTGTCAGATAAGATATGATCAAGAGATAAGATCAAAAGATAAGATCAAAAGATATGATCAAGAGATCAAGAGATCGTTGTTCCTATAAGATAAGATTCAAAGTATAGTTCAAAGAAAAAGAGTGTGTGAAGGAATAAAAATCGTAACATACGCCTTGCACGTCTAGATCTAAGGTCATCAGCACCTGAAGCCTGAGTATTGAATGTAATGAAAAGATGACTCATCTAATTGCTTTCAGAAGAGACTAAGAATCATGTGATTTTTTTGGATTAGAACAGAAGTTTAAAATCATGAAATCTAATACCAGGTCCGAGAATAACAGGAAAATTAAAGTCCTTGTCTATACCAAGAGACAGAATCTAACCCGAGAGTGAATGCAAGTGTGAAGCTGAGTCAAAGTACACGAGACCAAGTACGAGACCAAGTTCATGATTGGAAGCCCAAATCAAAAAGTCTAATCCCAAGAGCGAATGCAGGTCAATGTCCAAAAGAAAACATAGCAAGTCCAAGAGGGAATGAAATATACTAAATCTGAGCATGGTTGTGATAGTGTGCTAAGGAGTCATCACCATCACCTTAATCATTGTCGTCATAGACTGACCAAGACCAGCATCACTGGGGCATATCAGAGAAGTTTGACTGTAAGAGACGAAATCTGGCTGATGATCTTGGAGGGTGAGCAGGTGAAGCGATTCTGGGAGGGGACATTTTTAAAGGAAGTCTATCCCAGGACTGTCATTGACCGACGCAGACCAGCATGGCTGCAGCATATCAGAGAATTTTTACTGTAAAAGATGGAGTTTGGCTGATGATCTCGGAGGGTGAGCAGGTGAAACAGTTCTGGGAGGGGACATGTCAAAAGGAAGGTCAGAGTCGTCATCACTGTCATCATCATTATCATCAAGCAATCCCGAACGGCACCGCTGAGGCATGTCAAAGAAATAATTTTGCTGTAAGGGACAAGGTTCATTGAATGATCTTGGGTGATGAACAGGTGAAATGGTCCTAGGAGGTCTGTGCTTGTGAGGCATCTCTAGTACCTGATTCGGATCAGGATCTGTTTTGATGTTGTTAGCGGTGGAATAGCCATTGGACACTGGAAACTTCATTGAGGCTGCCAGCTCATAGAAGGAGATTTGGAACTAGACCATACAGAAGAGTTTAGCCACGAAAAATACAATGACTCAGACATACCTTTGCTGCCTCCCTAACGGGTTTTGTTCCAACCCCAAACCATTTCGCTGCAGGTAAAAGTTTCTTTTCAAGTACATTAGCTATTTTTGACATGTTGTTATCAATATTCTGCCTTATCATTCAGAAAAGGGCATCAGAGGTGCCACAGTTTTTGACTAACCATTAGTTTTTCCGTGATCAGTTGTTCTATTTGGTCTATCTGGTCACCAATAGATGTGTTTGTGTCCAATCCAGGAATGACAATGTTTTCTGGATTAGGGTTGGGTACCCAGCTTGGTGGATTTGGGACGATTGGCTTTCGGGTTGGCATTTGAGAGTTTGTGAGAATGAATACCGCGCATATATTGCAATTGAAGAGTACATTACATAAGCAACTTGGCATTGACCCAAAAAAATTTCCCCATATCAATGGGGCCAGGGAATACTTATAACCTCAATCTTGGGATGTATCATACCGTTAGAGGCCACAAATGTTTAACGATAAAAAATCCACTGTTTCTCTCAAAGTTGCTTGTTCAGGTAGGGAAAGTATTTATTCTATTTATAAACCGAGTCAAAGTCTTGTTTGTTGTTCAACAATGAATTTTTACCGTAGCACGATGGATATACAACTAGGTTAAGGTCAGCTGGATAGCGAGAAAAAGGGGCAATCATACCTTGCTCATAATTTCACCAGGCACTGTTGAGGTCAATTCTCCATTGCTGCTATGGTTGACTAATCCAGTTTTATCTAACTGTGCAATGCTCTGCATCAGGAGGCCGATGCTCTCTCTGGTCGTCATGCCATCTAACGAAAGTCCATAGTATCTTGGATTGTGTTGCATCCTTTGGTGCAAAAACGAAGCGCAAAGCCAAACTTTTGTCTTATTCACATCTGTGATTGTCCCCAAGTTGGATCTCTGAGCTGAGATGTTCAGCAAGATTGTGTAAGGCCACTCCGCAGCTTACAACACATTGCCTATATATATACATAAGGTAGTAGAACAGATACAGTAGTTACCTTTTTCCCCGTACTTTGTACTAGCATTCACCCCAACAGAGCTCAGTCATCTTTACTTGTGATCCCGCCCTTAGTGATTTCCTGTCCATTGCCACAACAGGCTTACACTTTTTTTTAAAGTTCAACCGCGTTCTTGGTGTGCTTCAACTGCTTGGCATCAATCTTCTTGTCTTCCTTTGGCTGTCTGTAGCTTCCCTGCCCTTGTAGATTGTAATAACGCTGGATTCTCCGCCTCATTTCACATGGAATACGGTTGCTTCTCTTGATTTATCCCTTCTTGGTCCTTTGCCACCAGTGACACGCCAGAGAGCTCAAACGGATACTTCTGACCTCAATTCAGATTGAGAGTCCCCTTCTCATCTCCAACACCCCTCTGGCATTCCTCGTCTTGTAATTCCTTGTTGTCCTTCGAAAATAGCAAAGATTGATCAGCCACTGCTAACTGGCAAGCTCGATGCTGTTAACATCATCATGTCTTGGCTGAATCTCTGCACAGACTCGTTTGAGGTTTGGTCAGCTATGAATTCTGACAAAGCGATAAAGCCCTTGTTACAGATTGTCCTTGCTGGTCTCAAAATGGACAGCCCACCCGCAAAACACTGGTGGAACAAAAATTGTGAAGAACTCAAACTCTTGCCAACCTGGGCCACATTCTCTCAACGAGTTAAGGACCGTTTCGTGCCAGCGAACTGGCGTATGGATGCCCTCGCAAAATTCTACAAGATTTCGCAAGGTTCTTCACAATTTTTGGACTTCGTCACAGCAATACAAACAGCTCGGAATTCTCTGACCTCAGGTGGCACAGGTTTTATGGTCAATGACTCTATCCAAAAAAATCATCTTCTATTTTTCTGTCACCCCATTCTCAGCCTGCATGTACGCTCCATTCCCAACTTCAAGTATGGCGACATCAAGCTTGATACCTTAATTGGTCTTATGGCTTCTACCTGGGATAGTATGGTCGCAGAAAATATTGTTCGTCCTGTCTTGTCGTCACATCTTTCAAATGCTGGATTGGCACCTCTCCCTTTCCTATCGGATAGCGAGCGCAAAAGACTCAAATTGGCAGGTGGTTGTTTCCGCTGCCAACGTACGCCAACATCTCCAGGATGGGTTGCACATGGATCCCATGATTGCCCTGGCAACAAAGCAAAGGGAATTCCTCCAGCCCCTCCTCAACATCATGTTTCTGCAGTATTCTATAGTGTTTCTAATGCTGATAGTTAGGGTGAGGGTAACTCCATGTCATGATTTGAACCAAATATTGCCACCGTTCGATTGACAATAATTTTGTTCACGGATAGACAATGTGAATGGCTCGCTTCATATTGAGTTTCCACAACAATAATATCGGAAAGAGACAGACATATCTGCTGTTCGAACACCCATGAATGGCGGATACTATTCAGAGTTTGTTGTTTCAATACCAAGCGATCTTCAATTCTAAGCTCATCGGAATGGTGGATGGTTTGACTAGTATGTGTGCTTATATGTACTAAATGTTCATAGATTTGGTAGAAAAGAAGGGATGATAAAGTATTTTGACATGTCGACAGTGAAATGTGCGCTGTTTGAGAGTTTTTGAATGGTGGATATGTGTATATGTGATATAAATGAGAATGGATCTTGTGGAATAACAGGACTGATGAATTATGTTTGACATGTTAACATGAAAATATGCTGTTTCACAGTGTTTTAATGGCGCATATGTACAAAATAGATGAGTATTGAAGCTATGCGCCATGAAAACACTGTGGAACAGTGCATATTTTCATGTTAACATGTCAAACATAACTCATCAGTCCTGTTATTCCACAAGATCCATTCTCATTTATATCACATGTACACATATCCGCCATTCAACAACTCTCAAACAGCGCACATTTCACTGTCGACATGTCAAAATACTTTATCCTCCCTTCCCTTCCAAGGGCTCCATGCTAATTTATCTTACACATCAACATGTCCACTATTATAAAACAGCCAAATAAAAAACTCCGCCATTCAAAAGCATTTGACCGGCGGGTTTTCTTTACATGATCCATTATATATGTTCAGAGCATTTGATATTGAATGAGAGGCGGACATTTGTAGATGATGACATGTGATGTGTCCACGTGTTTCCATGCATATCATGTCAGTAGATGCAATGACTACCTGTAACTGACCTCTCTACTAAAAATGCAATGCCAAACCATCGACCATGAGCTCCTGTCCTCTACTGCTGATCTGCTTCATGTTCCTGATGCTACCAATGCTACTCAGGCCACAGCTGCCACTGCTGCCACTGATCCTGCTGATCCTGCTGATCCCACCAATCGCACTGAGGCCACCATTCCCTCTGGTATTGTCAGCGACGGACCCGCTGTTGTTGCCAAAACAGCAAAAAAAGAAAAAGGTGATCAAGTCTGCGACCACCGTCGAGGACAGTGATGAAGACCAAAGCGACGGTAAGTTGGGAAATAACACAGATGTTGAAATGGAGGATGGAACACAGGTTGGCGTGCATGTGATCGATATTGCTGCCCAAAGGGCAATGTTTTTGTTCAACCGTGTTAACCTTCTCAGCCCGCCTCTCAAAATGAAATTTGGTGAATGGAACGACCGGCCATTGATGGTTAAACATGCCAAGGAACTGCTTGAAACAATGAAGAGTCAGGATATTTGACTGTTCCGATTACAAAACATGCTACCCATCATTATCTCGAAATACGACGTCGATCCTGGCTGTCTGAACATGGACATCCATGAAGTGTCCACTGCTCCATTTCTGATGCTTACAGCATCTGGGATGAAGAAAGCAGTTTTGCAAATTGCAGGGGATGACATCGATATCATGCAGTGAAGATTGCGATGGATGACTGTGCGGAATCAATTGAAAAAATGCAAGACCAAATCAAAAAAGAGAACACGAAGGACATCAAGACAGAGCAAGGACAGGAGCGGCGAGATTGGCATGTAAAAGATCTCAAGGCTGGAATTTCAGATAAGGAAAGATTTATGGAGGCAATCTCAACGTGGGGGGTCATTTTGTACGATGCAGGTAAGTGACATTGTGCTATGTATGATATACAATGTTGGCATGACATACGGAATGTACAGACAAGGCGTTAGCAAAAGGCCAGGAATTAGCAATGTATATATCATTGAACAAAGAGATCAAGCATTTTCCTGAGGATGAGCAGGAGGGCCTGCTGATGTACGTCAGGCAATACAAAGCAAAGGCGTGATCTGACGCTGACTACAACGAGCTTGGTGACTGGCTCCATAAACTTGCATCAGACACGAAAAAGTCCACTATGGGCCAGATCATGAACCACAGGGAGACGATGGGTTATCTGATTACCTTAATCGACTTCGAACCCCATTTCAACTACCATGTAGTATACTCAACTAGTTGGGTTAAGAAGAATCTTCACAGCATCGGTGGTGGGGTAAGTGTGTTTTTTATTATTTATAAGGTTGTTACTAAATTTATTTTGAGGTTATCATGATGGTTGTGGAATATATGGCGAACATCTGGCACTTGCTTCTCTCTCCAATGAGTTATTTTGAGATGCAAGAAGATGCAAAATGGACGGCGTATCGGAATCAAATCGGGCTTCCTGCTTCTGAGCAGGAGGTGAGTATCATGATGGCAGGGTCAATTGCATGGGCGTTGTTGATTGATGCGAGTGTTGTTGAAAAACGCCAACCATTGTTATGCTCGTTGGACCTACCAGTGATGGCAGGAATCAATGAGGCGACTGAGGACATCATCATCTTCGACCTGCTGGTGGGCACCAAACGAGATGCCTGGGACCTTTATTGCACAAGCGTCAAATCTATCTTCAATGTGAACATCTCCAAGAAGCCTTTTGAGACCAAAGAGGAACGCAAAGTGCAGAAGATGATGCAGTGCAAGTGGGAAGTAGTGAAATTTGACCATGGAGGGAATCATTTCCAATGCCCGCTTCCTCTTCTGACTCCCAAGATTGTAGAGGGTCTAGCAGAGCTGATGGCCCGTATCCCACATGCTTTGACGGAGGTACGTGTTTTCGCTGTTCGATGTGCGCTGTTCGATGTACGTCCATTGGCGGTGTTATGGGATGATGGACTGTACAAGGTGTACCTGCACCATTTGATCGTTGTTTAATGCCGTATCTACACTGGATGTAGATCCATTTGGCGTGCTGTATATTATTGCATCAAATGTTTGTGTGTCAAAAATGCGCCAGTCAACTGTTGTTGAACAGCACATTTATTTGATATCAAGGTGGAAGAACATAGATTTGGCATGATTGTCTTATGGACTGTTTGTCTCTTAACAATGTGCCAGTCAACGGTTGCTGAATGGCGCATTTCTTTAAGACGACCTATACTGTGATGATTGGCTGACAACATATCTGACAGTTTTGGAGTTGGATTGATCCGCTTGCGCAATACTTCTGTTTCAACCTCAAGAATCCGAATGAAGCAAAAGACCTTTCTTGTTGGGTGCTCAGAACAATTCAGTCAAACGGGGAGGACTTGTTTGAGAGACCAGATGATACCGCATGCGATGTAAGTCAGAAACAGTGATTATTTTCTAATACACTTTTGACCTGTATTGTATTACACTTTTAGGTGGCTCATTTTGTTGTCAAGCACATCAATATCTTCCTCTAGTTTGAGCTGGATGTCCAGCAACTTCATGTCCCCTCATGCCCTCAGCAGCATTCGGAACAAGCAACAGGGGCCTTGGAGAAACAGTACCCGGGAATGAAGCAGTGGGTGGTCAAAATGATCAAGAAGATGGAGTTGAATAAGGCTAAAGGTCAGTCCACCAGTAACTGGGTTCTTGACTGTTGCGGCCACTATGACTGGCATACCGCCGCCTTCAAAAATCCAAGCCGGGACTACTTACGGTTCGCACAACATGCCTACGTCGAGGTCACTCTCATGGACAAATATCGCAAAAAACTTCTCACAAAGTCGAGGATCGCTGCCTTCATTCGTCATGCCCTTCACACACTGCTATCTTCCCATTGCAAGCCCAGGACGATTGTGTCTAAGGAGTCGTCAAAAGCTACCAAAATTGTCAGGCAATATACTTTTCTGGATGGTTTGACGACGGCGGAAACCAACAAACCCACCATCAATGCCAACAATCTCGTTGTAGCTCAGGACAGCAAGAAAAAAATCAACAGAAATAGGCAGGCTTTGATGATATTGTCAAAACACATTGAAAATGCTCCGTTCACAGTCGCGTGCCCTGATACGAACTTGTTGAATCAGGAAATTGCAGAGAAGATTGACGACTTGAAAAATGTAAGCCCTCATATTCCCAATCTATCCAATCTAACCATCCTGCTACCATACAACAGGCCCTCCTTCATAATATTTACGTTCTCAGTGCGATGGAAGAAGAAGACAATGTCTCCCATGTCGATCCTTTCGCAAAGATATGGCAAAATATTGAAGTCAAGGACCTGAAGTATGCTACAAAAGATGTCTGGACTGAAGATTGTGTGCGTGGTTCATAGTACTCATCTAATCTTGTCACTAATGTCATTTTTACAGGCCAAGGCCAAAGCCCTCAATCGACAACTGGACAGCTCTTCAAAACAGAAGAAATGCAAGGGTTTGCATGGGTCGAAGGTTGTTGATAGGTGCAAGATTACACAGAAGCCGGCGTCTCGTGACAAGGGGAAAGGTAAAGTTGTCGTCGTTGCAAAGAAGGTGAAAGACACCTCGGAATCAGAAATCAAGGAGGAGGAATCATCGTCTTCCGACGAAATCGAGGACCTAACATCACCCTCAGAGGACAATATAGAGGACAATGCAATCTCGATGCAAGAGGACCCCACAGGCTATAGTTCGCGCCTTATTCCCTCAATTGCCTGCCATTCAGCAGGGATCAACCAGCACATTTCCAAAGCCCCTAAGTCATTAAAAAAGGTGCATATACTCTCATCATTTACTTCTTTATATACATCCAAGCTCACTTTGTATCATAAGCTGGCAACACTCCTCTCTCTTGACAAGCTTTCATCTCCTCCCCCCGCCGTCGCCACCACCGCCACCACCACTGGGAACGTGCCTAGTGTCATAGCATTCACACCAACCCAACCAAACACTCCTCCCTACATCCCGACACAACTGGCAACATCTCTCACCAATGCTGGTGTGTTATTTCATCTCATTTATGTCATTTTCCTCACATATTTCTGATCCAAGGCATGGACATAGACCCGGCTTTCAGGCAACTTCACAGTGATTTTAGCCTCTGGCTTTATATTGTGTTGTTTTTTATTTTATTTTTTCAGTATCCCCCACCCCGCCTGACCCTTTTTCTTCCAATGCTGTCGAGCCATCTATGTCCCAAGCTGGTATGCCCATGATTCATCCATGTCCTTCTTTTCACATACTAAAATATCCTTTCCAGTCGCCAATCGCCTTAACCTTTTCAAGCACGCTCATCCGGACACTGAACACAGCCCTGGTGCATCTTCCCCAATCTTCCTCCTTATCTCTTTCCTTACCCTAACCCCAACCCATTCTAAAAGAATCTCATCCTGCCAAGACTCGCACTCAGAAGAAGAAGGCAGCCCATCAGAAGGATGAAGAGGGAGAGGAAGAGGAAGAGGAAGAGGATGAACAGGTGAAGCACCCCAGGCTTCGACCTTTGAAGCGATGATTCATCCGGTCTTGTTCATCTCTTCCATAATTGTTGTCTTGGGTGCTGCTCTGTTTTTGATGTCATTTCACATTGAACATTTTATATGTATGATTTTTACCCCCGCCATGTTTCATATTTTGCTTTGAAATAAAAGCAAAACAAATAAATCTATCTTTGTCTGCATTTGAGGGCCACAAAAAAAATGAACATGCACATAATCAATTGAAAGGACATTACAGCCTGTCACTCGTACCACCAGTGTTTATATTATTTTTGTCCTGTCAACCATATTCAACCCAAACACCCCACTTACACAATTCCATTCTGAAATGTCTGTTATTTCCGATGATGAACAGTTTGAGCATGTTGAACAACTCGAGGATTTTGATATGGAGCCAGGATTGCAACTCCCCTTTGACATTGGATTAGCTCTGCCAAATCCTCGAGCAGATGATTGTCCGAATCAAGAAATTGCACTTGCAGCTGCACTCTTTGGACAGAACACAGACCATGATGAGGAGTCGCTATTTGAGGACCAGCCTCAAACCTCTTGCTCACTCAAACATCTCAAAAGAATATACGACCAGCAGAATGCTGCACTCGGTTTAGCAATGCTCTCCAAGCGCACAGAAGTGACTTTTTTGAACTCCCAATATGTCACTAAGAACACAGACCCAGACCTGGCATGGATGCCTGACCACCAGTACTTGGATTTGATGATCTGTGTAGGTAATGGGTTAGGGCTAGGCGCCTTGTTGCCTAATCTGCAAGTTCACCATAATTATGAGTTGAAATTTGACTTGCGTCAACCATTTCGAATGTTCAGTGCCAAGTTTTCCAAGCTTGGATTTGATCCTATGGGGAGCATGTTATGGATAGGATGATCACCTGCTTCTGAGGATGTGTGGCTGGCTTGGATACCATGGGCATCAATGTTGGAAGGAAGTGAGGATGTGTCTGTGGGGACCTGTTCTGGGAATACAGTGCAAAGCACACGACACTACCGAATGACTGTCATGTTTCTGGCAGCGATGTTGTGAGAAATTGCTATTTGAGACATTGTTGTGTGGGATGGATATCCTGCTTTAGATGATCGTAGAGGATTGGAGAGTTCGACCAATGCAATGTATGTGTTATTTCTGTTCCATATCTAGTGTGTCTTTGTTACAACTGCACCGTTCAATGATCTTCAAATGGCGCAACGGTTATGAACACTCCTCTCATCTATTATCATATGTCAATCAAAAAACTCCACCATTCAACACCTCTAGAACAGCGGAGTTTTGGATAATATATGATAGAAAAGTTGCAATTCCATCTGCTTATTTGTTAAACATCATGATTAAAAAAAAACTCTTTCTCACTTCATGTCATATAAAATTACCGCTGTTTCAAATACTTCAAATGGCAGAAGATTCTCTTGGCAGATCCATCTCTACCTTATCATATACAAAAATGACAATGATTGACTTATATACATTTTATGCAGGGAACAGGAGATGTTGTCGCTGTCATTGGCCGATCTCCGATGTCTGGACAGGGTTATTATCAGCGCTTATGATTGTTGGGTCAGAGAAGCGCCCGAGGAATATTGTGCAGATGGTTTTCTGGAAGAAAGATGTCCTGTGGCAGTGACATCACGTTACAGACAAAATCAGGAAATTGGTGTGCCAACGGAGGATCTTGACGAAGAGCAAATTAACTGGAGTAGAGAATGTCAGTTTGCCAGAATACGTTATATGTCAGTTGCTATTGCAACACATTTATGGTGATTAATAATATTTATGCACTAACTAGTTAACCACTCACACACCTATTTCAACAGTGTTCGTAAAGCCTCCAGCTGGCGCACAAGGCCATCGGAGGAAATCATTGAGGAGTACAACAATGGTGTATTCACACCTCCATGTTGTGACGATCGTCTAGAAGTTACAGCAGATGAGTTGGATGACTATCCTCTCCTTACCGACGATGGTCACAAAATTCCACTGTACTCGGAAGATGGTTTTCCCATACAACAGTGCATTGCAAAATTCTTGCAAAACATGCAGCCCCATGGTGTCTTGCTAAATTTCCCAAATCTACATCACCTTTTCACTAATGACTGTGAGGATGATATGTTGCAGGAAGATACAGGTCAATCACCATACACCGTATATCCACAGGCTGGCCTGAAAACTGTCGGTCATTTCCAAGCAAAAGGGCTTATGACCCCTTGTTATAAAATACTACATCAGATCAACAGAGGGCTTGCAGTCATAAGAGACAATGACGATGACTCGGATGAAGACATGGACTGGGAGAATAGGCAAACAGAGTGCAGAGAATCGCTCAGAAAGCCAAAATCCGGCGGACGGAAGCTGTTTCCAATGGGCCTGTACTGGAACTCCACACAGACTCTGAAGAGGAAGAGCCTGAGGAAGCTGAAGAACCGATCAAACCAGGAGATTGTATCTTTGCAATTGGCCTTGTTCCAGCACCTGCAGAGATCCGAGCCACTTCCAGTGTTTCTCAGCATCTAGCCGAAGCTTTCAAATGAAACTCCGAATCAGCCCCTTCAGGACGGTCCATTCTGGAGTACTTGAAGGAGTTTGACAGCGTCTTTTCCAAGGAGTCTTTCAATGCCTTACCAGAATCCAAGAAATGGGACCATGCAGTCGAGCTGATCCCTGGAGAGAAGGCCTCTAACTG
>Ga0193743_1002942_pt1 | contig 11616 bp, 12 predicted proteins | sample L2c2metaG_FD_143038 | JGI IMG/M metagenome (GOLD analysis project Ga0193743, IMG submission 143038) | Soil microbial communities from a riparian zone of the East river system, Colorado, United States - L2c2 | ecosystem: Environmental > Terrestrial > Soil > Riparian zone | place: USA: East River...
AATCTCTTTTTGCTTACTCTCGCTCCTTCAGGTTATTGGGTGATCCGGATGAGGATATACAAGAGCAGGCATTCAATGTAGTGCGAAATCTGACGGAAACAGAAGATGGCATTGCCATGGTGTTCAGGGAGATTGGGATACAAGTACTGGGTCGTATTACAGTTGGGCTGAGCTCTGGGAACGACAATGTTGTTATGCAGGTATATACGTTTTCTTGTAAAAAAGTTTCGTTTCTCTTTACTAACCTCTATCCTAGGCTGCCTCCGCGCTCGCCAACATGTCAAATGGAACACACGAACAACAAGATTTGATCCTCTCCTACCCCAATCTCCTCTCTACTCTCCAAGTTTGTCTCTCTGAAGCCAAAGTGGAAGTTCGAGGCCCTGCAGTGTCTTGCATCCTTGAGTTAGTGACCCGAAACCCGAGAAGAAAAAAGGCGATGGTGGAGGCTGGGATTGTCGGTACTTTGAAACGGTTGTGTGAGTGGTCTGGTCATGGACATCCTCATGGGTATGGAGGGGGTGGTGGGGGTTGGGGTGGTTCGAGTTTCATCAACCCGAGTCCAGGAGGTGGAGGTGGAGGAGGAGGGAGAAGTCCCGGAAGGCATTCTGGGGGTGACGGAGTCGGTGGTGCGGGTGGTGGGCCTGGAAGTTGGGGAGGGAGTGGGTCGATGCGTCATCTGCATGGGTCAGGTCATTCAACTGTTGGGATGGATGAGGATAGGTTTGTTGTTCAGAGAGCGAGAGTTGCTTTAGATTGGTTGGAGCATGGAGAAGGATATCTTTGATACTAACATGTTAGAACTTTCTTTTTGGTATCTTGTTGATTTTGCCTTCCTCATGTTGTGCCTACCTCGCAAATGTCTGTATTATTTATTTTTCTTCAATGATCCATTCTAGGTCTGAGCGTGTCTAGTCAAGGATTTCGTCAGTTGCTTGCATCAAGATTATTATTAATTACTCTCTTATTCAACAGGAAGGGAGATCATACTTGGCCATTTTTTTGACTTAGTAACAGTACCCAATATTTAACTTACATGTTATTTAAATGTATGATAGCAAATTTCGGACTGAATCCTATCACTGGCTCACGGTGTAGACTCTGAGATTTTTTTCCAAATTGTACCTACACTGATTGAACCACGTGTCTAATATGTCTTTCTAATCTACAACTTGTTTTGATGAGGTAAAGAATTCTGCTCAAAATTGGCTACTGTACAAAGGACTAAGTGTATAACTCTACAAGCGGAGGGCTACATATGCTCCTGACTTTTTCTTTGGTTGGTCAGTGGGCAGGGAAAGTTGGGTCAGCTCCATCTCGTATGAACTTCATCTCTGAAATTGAATGCGAGTCCTTCGGATCGCTTTCCCCAACTTCGATGGTGGTCTGAACGTCGATGATGGTCGGATTGTTGTTCGATGCGAATGGCGCAAAGTGTATGGGACGCGCCGAATTTGCTGTCCTTGATGTATGACTATGATGAGGATCGTAGGAAACACCCATCTCGACGCGCACAAGGACAATTGTCGTCGAAATTCCCTGTGTGGTAGATGAATAATGATCAAAACACAAAATATACAAACAACGCCCTTACAAAAATCATCACGACAGCACCAGAAATTATTGGGAAATATATAGGGGCGGCCTTATACATTGCTGATTGCACGAGTTGGGCAGTGCATGTTATCACGCCTGATTCTACCAATATCGATATGAGAGGGTAAAGATCACTGCGTAGTCCATTTCCGTAGACGGTACGGGTCTTGCCAAATCCTCGAATGTTGCGGTATACGCTGACGATTTTGTATACGATGAGACTAGTGAGAAGAGCATTCGCAACTAATGATAGGGCGAAGAATGCCACAACTGCCGAAAGGATCCAAGAGGGCGGAGTAGGCCCGTCCTTTGTACTGTAGCCTGGAGTTGCTATCTGGAAGCCAAGAGCTGTCAACGCGGTAACTGGAGGCAAAGTTAGCCCGGAAATCATTTGATTTTTGTAGATAGGCACCTAAAAACGCAAGTGAGAAAAGGCCCGGGACAACCAGAACCCATGGTTTGCGCCACATGATCCAACATCGGTAGAACTTCAGTTAGAAGGCAAAAAAAACATGAGTGGAGACCAGATTGTATGTGAGTATGTTACACACACCAATATTAATTGTGAAACAAAGTCGATGGCGGTATAAAGTGCGTTACATACGGCGGTCAACCTGTAGTTAAGGGTGAACACTGAAGGATCCTCGGTCTGGTCCCACTGAATGCCGCTCAGGGTTATTTGAAGCCATAAACAGATGATTCTTGTATCTGACTCACTGAGAGCCAAATCCGTAACTGGACTATGCTAAGGGCGAAAAATACCGTGGACAGAATGAAAGTAAGAGTGAGCGCGTAGAGGAGTACGCCTTTCCATCGACTTGCTCTCTTGAACTGGATTCCCATGTATAACGCGAATATCACGCAATAGATACCTATGAGAGGACGTTCAGTTGTTTGAACTAAGTGCAGTTGCCAGACGATGCCTACCATAGAAAATGGCTTGGAGAACTAACCCTATGAAGCCCACCACCAGCCAAGTGGCTGCCATTGATTCGTCTGTGCGTTCAAAGCGGTTCTAATGTGTCAAGCTGTTCAAATGAGGGGGACCACGTCGGTATAATCCTTCCTACCCCCATTATTTATTTAATCACGTTTCGACTGGTTACCGCCTAACTTTAAAATGACTACGAGATCGACTTGATAGGAGACCATCAGGGTTCCAAATTTAGTGAGTAGTATGTAGAAGACCCCGAAAGTTCCCCCCCCCCCAAAGACCTACAAGGCTGGATCTGGCAGGATCTAATCATTATCCATATTTTTTACTCTCGCGTTTTCGGTAACTAATGTGATGGTGCAATCTTTGCCTTATCTCTGCCTATCTCTGCCTCAGGGGTGCAGTTCGTCACAACCCGTGATCATGTTCTATACAACTATTAGTTCTGAGTTCTACCAACCTTATTTTGGGTTTACAAGCTTCAATCATTTAATATAATGCCTTTGGCTAACAGAAACTGGTATTTTACTGTCAAAAATGCCACGACCTTAAAGTTATACTTGCCCAGAAAAATCAGCGAAATCACGTGTGAAGCTCCCACGCCTGACGCATCTGCCCAAAGTTTTTACTATCTTGGATACCTGCCTGATGCTTCATAAGTTCTCATTGAAGCCCTACATGGATAGTAGATCTGCCGTAAAATTAGTCTGCATGACTATTAGCTCGAGGAAATCACCCACATCAATGAAATTACAGAGGAACCGTGAACGGAGTATAAACGTACTTAGGCTCCGGATGGACAAGATCGGGATTTTCATTGTTCAGACACTTTTTTGGTTCGGTTTTTCGCGCAGAATTGTATTGATAGTTGAGAAAATCTGGATGAGGTGTGAGAAGCTCCTGCCCCGTACTGTAGGGGTGTATGTTTATTATTACCAGGAGGCAGGAAATGTGGACGCTGTGCCTCGATAATACATTTACAGGTGTTACATAATAAATGGAGGGCCATTGAACTGTCAGTGATCCTGCGCGACGAGAGCGTGCGAACACATGATGATGTACATCAAAGTTTAGTGCGATTCGATTATCAAGCAGAAGCAAGTCTGCGGTTAATATTGTTCATCATGGATCAACTGAGTACGGGAAGCGTTACTTTATTAATGAGCACCCGTTACTCCGGTGTACCAAACCGGGTCGGCCATGCTTCTACTAATCGTTCCAGGACGCCTGAAAGTCACCTGTAGTAGGTATTTCTATAGTTCGGATAAAATTTTGGCCTGAGTTTGCGATAATTCGGATAAGAATCGCCAAACATCTTGCCCCAGTAAGTCCGGATCAATCCAACCCATTTTCGGAGGTTTTCAACAATTTTGTTTCTACACGATGTTCTGTTTAGGACGTGCGACTGTTCGACTCATCAAATTTTTCGGACTGCCAGTGATCCGGCACCCAATGGTCAATGCTGTGTTTTTTCATAGATCATTTAAGTTATCTCACCACAGCCTGAATTTTGGCGAAAACAACAAGATGTCGCGTCGATCACATCGCCTCCAACATATCCGTTCAACTTTTTCCATACCAATTTCTTGGTTTTTTCGCACTGGTGAGTTCCATCTATTCAACGGCAAAACCATATTAGGCGTAGCTTGAGGGGTAGCTCAACAATGGTAGCGTTTTTCGGCTGTTGTTCGTCTGTTGTTCGTTTTTTTTTTTTTTTTTCAGTCGTTGATAGGAGGCGGGCAAAAGGCAATGCGGCTCCATATTTTCTGGTAAGGCAGTAGAAACTATTGCAATATCAAAAAGTATGGGATTTAAACCTTACCCACGCAATCATGTGTTACGACCATGGGGTAGCTAATATCTCCATGAAAATGTATACCCTCCAAATTAGGATGGATAAAATGGGCACTCCATTAAAATCAACCACTCACCTGGAAATTTGTTCCATTCCATATGATACATGTTATGCAGTACTTATGCAACGTCGGTCTTGGCATCTCGAAAATTTTCCTAGATTGTGTGGGTCCTTACCAATTCCCTTGATATATTTTTGGTCAGTTTCCTCCCTGCGTACCTACGAAAATGTTGCTTCAAATGGTGATGATAAGAATTAAATCCACAGGTTTCAATGACGACGGGGGGACGGGGGGGGACGAAAAAGAGATCTTTTGCTCCCCAGAAATGTATTGTTGGATATCATGTACGTACATACAGTATCCAGCATAATGCTTACTAGAAGGTGAGAGAACCGTGTTGCTGAAGATTTATGTTTAACATCAGGACGTCGTTGACAGCGTATGTTCGTGAACGAGTGAGTTTGCCAAGTTGGTGATTCCTAGGGTGTTTGCGATGTTCTATATGGCATTCGAACCCGTTTCATTAGCTCAGGACCAAGATTGTCGGGCACAAAGAGAATAGAACTCTCGTCAGCATACTGCTGGGTTTGTGCGATCGATATCTCCACCAGGCAGCTGTATAAGATGGCGGGGTCGTTGAGATGAGTGTTATGAAGGAGAGTACGTCACAGGACGATCGCAATGGGGCTCACAACGTATAACCTATGAGCCCGGGATAGCCATCGATCAGGCCTTCCCAAAGGCCAAACCCGTTTCCGCTCAAAACGAATTCTGAGTCGTCCGCTGCCTCCCAGATACCGAGGAAGAAGTAATTAGCCAACGTTTCAAAGTGAATAACATATCGATCCTCCATATCCAATGCGATGCGGCTCCTCAACATCTCTTGAACCTCAATCTCCTCTCTCGAACCCATTCGCACCTGCGATAGTGCATCAGAAAGATGAACTTGCCCAATAGCGCGAGCTCTTTCAGATGCTTTCAATATCTACACCTTTTTTATGGGCTTTTCCGAAAGGATATCGTCCACTGTCGTCTAGTCCACAATAACCGTTTATTCATGGTGATCTGAAGAGCTACGTACAATGATGGAGGTGTGCCACTCTGAAAATACCGCAAGATAAATATGGGAATAAATGATGATATTGATCTTTCGTAGTCGAAACATTCGTCTTCACTGGTGGCATGACAAATAGCAGGGATAACTCGTGGGGCAAGCATCTATAGGCAAACGAAGTCAGATTACGGAACGGACGTACACGTTGCTACTTTGATCAAAGGAACGGTTACCTCCCCCTAGAAGATGCCGTCTCGTTGCGAAGAGCAGATTTTCTTAGACATACCAATCGCTTGGCCATATTATATTCATAGCGTGATCCTGAGTTCTGGTAATGTAACCACAGCCAGGTATGGCATAGAGTGTGGACGATTTCATGGTAAAGAACGTAGAAATAGCCATGGTGGAACCATAGGATCAAGAAGGAAGAAAGCAAACCCAACTACCAGTGATGAAAGCAACAAGGAGGACAATCCACCAGACCCAATTCCAGACTATATCTAGCACCACTGTTCGCTGTGGGGACACTGGAGGGGCCACAGTTGCAAAGGGCTGATCCTTTCCGGGACAATATTCTTCATTAGACCCAACATTGATGAACAGAATACTTTAAGATGGTGTAGGCCAAATAGGTAAAATCGGTTGAGGACCAATGACTTGAACCCCAATGGAAGGTACCCCTTTCACGACGACAACAAAGAGAGCTGGTCCAGGAGCGAGAATAGCAGGATTAGGAGGCACCTGTGAGACGTGCAACGTCGCAGAGTTATTACCAAAGCCAGTGTATGTCGAATTGAGGACCTTAGGAAAGCTTCGAGATGAGGCCCTTTGGTTGAGATCCTCTTTGATTGTAAATTTGTAATACCGACCGGATAGAACCTTAACTTAGACTCTATTTGGCAACCAAAAAAAAATGGTTACACGCCAGGAACCAGTTCACATATCCAAAATAATGTCACGCTGCCTGATTGGGAATTTTACATAAGCAACTCTGGCAGCGTCAGATTGGTCATGACTTTGAATTTTGATTCCCGCGCTCAACCTGCAGGGATGCCTGAGACCTTACCACATCAAGAATATTAGTAAGGACTGGGCACATAAAGATAACGGCGCTTAATCTGTCACTCCTTGTACACGAATACTGGAGTCTTTCTGTCTAAGACCCTTGGTAGATGAGGCTACCATGTGGATCTATCATTCAAAAGAAAGATATGAAGATTTTCGGTGGAGAGATGACTGATAACACCAGGTCAGCTGCACACCGCCCATGAGGGCATGGACGCGGAGTCCCAGAATGGCAATGGTAGGGAATTTCGGGACATCATCAACCATCATCGGCAGCTTGTTGCTGATGACGAAGATGGCCAGGATCGTGTACACTCACCCAACACGGCAATCCCAAAAAACACTGCTTGCAGATCTCTTCAATTTTGCATCAGATGAATGGGCAAAAAAATACAACTGCTACACGAGAATTGGGTATGATGAAGAATTGGAGCTTTATGACCTTCTCAAAATGGATGCCGAAGGGGAGATTGATGATCTTGACGCCTTCACACAAGATATTTTGATGAATTAGCTTCCCTCTATGATGCTTTACAATCATTGACCTTGTACATGTACAGGTACAGTGGTGGACAAGCAAAGACAACTAAAAAAAATTAATTTTTTCCACACCTCCGGAAACCATCGGAATCAATAGAAACCCACTTAAGGAGCTTCCAGGCCAAATTTCAGTACATTAGGGTAGTTCACAGTACTTGATTTGAGCTTGATTTGAGCTTGATTTGAACTTGATTTGAACTTGATTTGAGACACGGCATGGCGCCGGCAAGTCACGGTAAGCACCGAAATTGAGCTTCAACTTTGACCGTACATCCTCAAATCAAAATGCCAACAAAATGCCAAGCCGTCGCCAGTTGGAGCTTGAAACTCCGATGAAAATATGATAACAAAAAGTACACCTCTCAGTCTATATCATCTGAGCACATGCCTACGAGGACTGAACGACAAGAGGTAGCAGATGCTCTACACCAAGCCTTTCTGGTCAATTTTATTGCAGAACTAGAGGCACAGCTCACGTAGTGCTGCGCACCGTAGCCGTACTTACGGGTCATGGGTCCAGATTTACGGCTACCATTTACCGTCCTGTAGAGGTCTCACAGCAATAGTTTTGGAGCCGCTTACAGGACGGCCTACAGCCGTGAGATGCTGTAGGTTTAATGCCATTGACGGACGTGTAGGTACTGTATAGTTGTTGATCGCAAAGATCAAACTCTAAGTACACATGACACCTCAATTTCCAGTACATCACGCCAAGTCATCCATAGCCCTTGGCACCCTGTGGCGATCCCTTGGCCTCTCTGAATCTTGCACCACACTCTGGGACCATGCAGTCGTACAAGACTCCCAATACTTAGTGCAGCGGGTATGTTCTACTCTCATTTTGCGATGTCATTACTATATTAACTTTCTGCAAGCCAGGGAGGGACAGTATCTCCCAGTTTATGTATTTCAACTGGACTAATACAAGAATGTTATGAACAAAGCTTGAATTTATTCCCTGTTTCCAATTTGTCTTGGGTACTGAAAAAACACATGCGTTGAGTCTCAAATAAGCACAGCAACGTCGAAAAAAATAAATATTCCCTTAAACCCTTGGTTACCCTCCCAGTTTTCCACCCACATAATATTTTTGTTGATCCTTTGGCTTATAGAATGGAATTCGGGACCTTATGCTCATGAAACATCGCCTTCACCTTGCGTGTATTGCTCTCAAAAAACAGGATACATAGTTTAGCACAATTATCAATACTACCAAGTTTGCAGTGTTTTGACGGCCGTTTTACGGATGCTGTAGGCCATCTTTGTTATACCCATACCGTAGGCCATCTCGTAGCCCCATGACGGGTACGGGTACGGCGGTTCCATACCCGTCATCTGCTCATCAGCTCACGGCCGTCTACCATAACGGCACAGCGCACAGCCCTAAGCTCACGGACTCTGACTCTGATGAAGATTCAGACTCTGATCTTGATATGAATTCCTCATCTTCTTCATCTTCCTCTGACTTCTTTACCTTGGATGGGTCTGGATCATCAGATCCTGGTGAACCAACGGCAGCTGAACTATACATCAATCACATGGCTGAGCTCTACTCCCAATGCTATCTTGCTGAACGGCAGCACATTCCTAAATCCAAAGAACTCATGCAACTTCTCCTTGTTGAATACAAGCTCAACCGCCCTGAAATATTCCGATCCTATCTTTGTATCACTCCTGATTGCTTTGATGAGCTTGTCAATGCTATTGAGGATGATGAAATATTTCACAGAATTCACAGATGCCTGTCAAAGAGCAAGCAGCCATTGCGCTTTATCGATTTGGTCATTATGGTAATGCAGCATCAGTGATGAAGGTTGGCCTACAGTTTGGAGTGGGATACGGGACAGTGAAGCTTGTCACAACTCGCATCCTTAAAGCCACTTGTTCCGAGCGCTTTCATTCAGCATCTGTCCAATGGGCAATCCCACAAGCAAAGGGAGATGGTCATCTTTGAAGGGGCTACATGTTTCAGTGAACAATAAGTATGCAACTCTCTGGATTATTGCTTGCATTCACCTTCATGCATTTGCCGTGAAACATGAGGCTGTACAAAATCTTTCTCGAGATAAATTTTATCGTGAAGGAAGGAAGTACCAGAAGAAACAACAACAGATTGAACGAAGGTGGCGGCAAGAACAGCGAAGACAGGCAGAAGAAACAGAGGAGGGGCTAGATAAAGCTGAAGATGTTGCAATATTGGAAGGGAAGCTGAAAAGGGTGGAACTGAAGGTAGCACTATTAGAGCATTTAGGACTTGGTGAGTATGAAGATGATATGGAAGATTAAGGATTATATGTGGAGGCAAAAAAATGATTATCGGAGAAATTAAAATTTTATGAAAAAGGTATAGGAAGTTAACAATTGTGAGAAGAGTGAACATAACAACCTAATAAAGGGTGAGATCCAGCTGCCCTGGACCTCCGTTATAGTGGTGTTGTTGAGGGGACCCACCAAATTGAGGTGGATGCATCGCATTGGGTCATGCGGGAGGTTGCATGCCAGCACGCATACGGTCAAACTCAAACTGCTGCTGCATCTGCCGCTCCATCATGAGAAGTTGATGGGCCCGCTGGCGTTCAGCCTCATGCTCTTGGTGTTGGATCCTTGCCAACTCAACGTCATGCTTTACCTTACTTTTGAGTCAAATTCGCTCTGTCCTCTCCCTCTCCTTTACCTTTGTTAATTTGAGACGCTGGGATCGATCTTGTGATGCCATGTCATGGATTTTGTCATGCAGGACCTTTTGTTTGTTGCTGTGTAGCAATGACAAAGGCGTTGATAGGGATTTGAGCTTGGATTTTGGGGTCTTGGGAGCCAATTTTCTGCCTTGTCGAACAGGTGATGAGTTGGGTGTCTGAATGTTGCTGGAACAGTTGTCATCTGTGTTGTTGCCATCAGCCTTATCTTCACTGTCAGAAAGGGAATCCATTTTATTGCTGTTGTCCTCATCGTTATCACTCATGTTGTACTTTGGCAAACCAGACTTTGACTTCTGTGTACTTTGTTATCAGCAACCCATTCTTTGAAATATAAAGAGATGGTTACATGCCTTTCCACTCTTACAATCATCAAGGTCTGTGACATCAACCTTAGTCTGGCTGTTCGCAACAGCAGAGCGGTTAACCAAAGGACTGGAACCGAGCAACATGTGCATGTGCAGGTACCACGGAAACTTGGTTTTTATGAGATCTAACATCCACAGAGTATAGTTAGCATAACTTATAGAAAGAAATTACAAAAAAACACACCCCATATGTTCGCGAGTTCTGAACCTGGGGTAATCTAATCCTCCCTCCCTTCATCAATCAAACCTTGGCCCATTGCTGTTATGGTGTCGCGGTGTTCTTGATAGGCCTTTTTCAAGCTGTGAGGTGGTGTCATATTATAGATAACTGCAATTGGTACCAAAAAAAAACTCACGCTGCAATCCGATTGCTAACCACTTTTTGAAGGTCCGGAAGATCCTCCTGGTCGAACGCAGAGTCTCCTGCGCTGAGGAAGAGGGTCTCTGCAACCTCTGAGTGGAGGTCTGAAACGGGCTGACCACCTGTCGTTATTTTTGTTGGCGGTTCTTTTGAAAAACCAAAAGCCTGTCGGTAGTGCGGCTTTTCTTCAATTATGGTGAGGAGGGTGTCGGTATAGTGATGAAAGGCCGGTTTGGCCCATCTGAAGGTGTTATTAAGTATTCAATACACCTGAAACACATTGAAAACCACTTACTGGATGGCGGGTTTTTTCTTAGTCATCTTCTCCGCCCTGTCCTTTGCTTGGACTTTTGTAGGGCAGTTTTCCTTCCCTTTAGCTGCTGGTTTCTTCTTCTTATCATGTTGTGCAAGGAGGATCCGAGCCTGAAGGAGCTTCTGCTCGTCAGAGGCACGCGACATCAAGTGGGACATGTAGTAGAGGGTGGACGCGATGTGTAGTGGACGCATTGTCGCACATGGGAATTTCAAGCTCCGACAGCTTGGCATTTTGCTTTGGACAATTTGAGGAAGTACGGTCAAAGTTGGAGCTCAATTTCGGTACTTACCATGACTTGCCGGTGCCATGCCGCATCTCAAATCAAGTTCAAATCAAGTTCAAATCAAGCTCAAATCAAGCTCAAATTGAGTACTGTGAACTACCGTATTCTATCGAGCCGTTCTTGTGTAAATTACTGTTATGACTTCGACCGATTCAGTCTTTACAGACTTGATCAGTAACAGTCATTAAGCTAGTTTTCAAGTTCGTTCATTTATCAGACTATAAGATTGCTTTGGTATAACCAAAGTATTGTCTTAAGTCAAGCCAATGTTCTCGCGTATCAAGAATGTCTTTGTATTCAAACAAAGACTAGCTAAAGTTACATGGCATCTAGCTATGGTATATATAGAGTAAAGCATGTACTACATGTGTGATAAAGAAGAGAAAATAAGATGCGCAGCATCAAGAATGAAAGACATGTGTCGCTAGCATGTAACATGCGCGTTATGCATGGAAGAAAGTAAAAATAGATGAACATGCGTTCATGGCATGTTGTTCAAGAGATTTGTAAAAGTAAAAATGAAATCGTACGTGTATAGGATGAAATC
>Ga0193743_1002943_pt1 | contig 11614 bp, 8 predicted proteins | sample L2c2metaG_FD_143038 | JGI IMG/M metagenome (GOLD analysis project Ga0193743, IMG submission 143038) | Soil microbial communities from a riparian zone of the East river system, Colorado, United States - L2c2 | ecosystem: Environmental > Terrestrial > Soil > Riparian zone | place: USA: East River...
AGGCGGGGCAGAAATACGGGATCAAGCCGTTCGGCATGTTCGCGCTGGACTCGCTGCGGCTCGAAAAGGGAAACCGGGCGTGGAAGGGCGACCTTTCAACGGATTACACGCCGCTGCAAAGCGGGCTCGAACGCTTCATCAAGTGGGAAAAGCCGGAATTCCTCGGCAAGGCGGCGCTCGAAAGCGAGAAACAACGGGGCGTCAAGAAGCGCTTCGTCACGCTGACTGTCGATGCTGGGGATTGCGACGCGCCGTACATGTCGACGCTTTGGCACGACGGCAATATCGTCGGTGAGACGACGTCGGGCGGTTGGGGCCACCGCGTCGACAAATCGATTGCGCTGGGAATGCTGAAGACGGAACTCACCGAGCCCGGCACGGAAGTCGAGGTGGAGATATTCGGTGAGCGCTACAAGGCGATTGTCCATCCCGACCAGCCGCTGTGGGACCCCAAGAACGAAAGAATTCGCGCATGAGCTCACTTCCCGCGAAGGCGAGAGCCGTCATCATCGGTGGCGGCATCTCCGGCTGTTCCGTCGCGTATCATCTGGCCAAGCTCGGCTGGACCGATATCGTCCTGCTTGAGCGCAAACAGCTTACATCCGGTACGACATGGCATGCGGCTGGGCTGATCGGCCAGTTGCGCGCCTCGCAGAACATGACGCGGCTCGCCAAATATTCGGCAGACCTCTATGTGAAGCTCGAGGCGGAGACAGAAGTCGCGACCGGGATGCGCCAGGTGGGCTCGATCACTGTCGCCCTCACCGAAGAGCGCAAGCACGAGATCTATCGGCAGGCGTCTCTGGCGCGGGCATTCGATGTCGACGTGCGCGAGATATCTCCGCGTGAAGTCAAGGAGATGTACCCGCATCTTAACATCGAGGATGTGGTGGGCGCGGTGCATTTGCCGCTCGACGGACAGTGCGACCCGGCCAATATCGCCATGGCTCTCGCCAAGGGCGCGCGCCAGCGCGGCGCGAAAATTGTCGAGAACGTCAAGGTTACGGAAGTCCTCAAGAAGAATGGCCGCGTGACCGGTGTGACCTGGGCGCAAGGGGACGAGCGGGGCACCATCGAAACCGATGTTGTGATCAACTGCGCCGGCATGTGGGCACGCGATCTGGCGGGAACGTCGGGCGTGACAGTGCCGCTGCACGCTTGCGAGCACTTCTACCTCGTCACCGAGGCCATTGAAGGGCTCGGGCGTCTGCCGGTGCTGCGCGTTCCGGATGAATGCGCTTATTACAAGGAAGATGCCGGCAAGATGATGCTCGGCGCCTTTGAGCCAGTGGCCAAGCCTTGGGGAATGAACGGCATTTCCGAGGATTTCTGTTTCGACCAGCTGCAGGAAGATTTCGAGCATTTCGAGCCGATCCTCGAAATGGGTGTCAACCGCATGCCCATGCTCGGCACCGCCGGTATCCATACGTTCTTCAATGGACCGGAGAGCTTTACCCCCGACGACCGCTACTATCTCGGCGAGGCACCGGAGCTCGGCGGCTACTGGGTCGCGGCGGGATATAATTCCATCGGCATCGTTTCATCCGGCGGTGCCGGTATGGCGCTCGCGCAGTGGATAAACGACGGCGAAGCGCCCTTCGACCTGTGGGAAGTGGATATTCGCCGGGCGCAGCCATTCCAGAAGAACCGGCGCTATCTGAAGGAGCGGGTCTCGGAGACGCTCGGTCTGCTCTATGCGGATCATTTCCCCTACCGGCAGATGGCGACGTCGCGCAATATCCGCCGCTCGCCAATTCATGAACATCTGAAAGCGCGGGGCGCTGTCTTCGGTGAAGTAGCGGGATGGGAGCGAGCCAACTGGTTTGCCAGAGAGGGTCAGGAGCGCGAGTATCGTTATTCGTGGAAGCGGCAGAACTGGTTCGACAACCAGCGCGACGAACACCTTGCCGTGCGCAACAATGTCGGCCTGTTCGATATGACGTCGTTCGGCAAGATTCGCATCGAGGGCCGCGATGCGCTGGCATTCCTGCAGAAGCTCTGTGCTAATCAGCTGGATGTGGAGCCTGGCCGCATCGTCTATACGCAAATGCTGAACAATCGCGGCGGGGTCGAGAGCGATTTGACGATCACACGCCTGTCTGGGTCGGCGTTCTTCGCCGTGGTGCCCGGCGCGACGCTGCAGCGCGATCTTGCCTGGATGCGCAAGCACCTCAGAGATGAGTTCGTCGTTATCACCGACGTGACTGCTTCCGAGTCCGTCCTTTGCCTGATGGGGCCGAAATCACGCGAACTGATCCAAAAGGTCAGCCCTAACGATTTCTCCAACGAAGCCAATCCATTCGGGACGGCACGCGAGATCGAGATCGGCATGGGATTGGCGCGGGCGCATCGCGTGACCTATGTCGGCGAGCTTGGCTGGGAGCTTTATATCTCGACGGATCAGACGGCACATGTGTTCGAAGCCATCGAAGGGGCTGGCAAAGACGTTGGCCTCAAGCTGTGCGGCCTGCACACGCTCGACTCCTGTCGCATCGAAAAAGCGTTTCGGCACTTTGGCCATGATATCACTGATGAGGACCACGTGCTCGAAGCCGGGCTGGGCTTTGCGGTGAAGGCAGACAAGGGCAACTTCATTGGCCGCGATGCGGTGCTGAAAAAGAAGGACGCGGGGCTCGACCGCCGTCTCGTGCAGTTCCGCCTGAGTGATCCAGAGCCGCTGCTCTTCCACAACGAGGCAATCGTTCGCGACGGCAAGATCGTCGGGACGATCACATCCGGCAATTACGGCCATCATCTCGGCGGCGCGATTGGTTTGGGCTACGTGCCGAGCAAAGGTGAGAGCGCCGAACAGGTGTTGGCGTCGAACTACGAGATCGAGATCGCTGGTGTGCGTGTGAAAGCGGAGGCCTCGCTGCGGCCGATGTACGATCCAAAGGCCGAGCGGGTGAGGATGTAGAATTATGGCGCGTGGTTCGTCGTTCGACATGCTCAGGAAGCACCGTGAACGCTCCCCTAGCATCTCCCTCTCCGTCATCCTCGGGCTTGACCCGAGGACCCATGGCAAAGAAGGAAAAGCAGTACTCACAATCTCGACTTGATCCAGATACCCCAGCTCGTCATTGAGCCTGCGAAATACTGGAATGCATTTGTGTGAGTGTTGATTTCAGCGCTCCTCAGCCGTGGGTCCTCGGGTCAAGCCCGAGGATGACGGAGAGAAAGGTACCCGGGTGGTAACATCAATTCATGCTGGTGAGTACCGCATTGAACTGCTCCAGCGCCCAATCGACCTGATCGCGCTTGATCACAAGTGGTGGAGCAATACGGATCGTATCGCCATGGGTGTCCTTGGCGAGGATGCCGCGTTCCTTCAGCTCGTAGCAGAAACGGTTGGCGCCGCCGGCTTCCGGATGGAGTTCGACGGCAAGCATCAGTCCGCGGCCACGCACTTCGCGTACGATATTGCTGCGAATGCCCTTCAGCTCCTGCAGGAAATAATCGCCTTCGATGCGGGAATTCTCGATCATGTTTTCCTCAGTGAGCACGCGTAGCGCAGCGCGGGCAATGGCGCAGGCCAGCGGATTGCCACCAAAGGTGCTGCCATGCTGGCCGGGCTTGAGCACACCGAGGACATCGCTGTTCGATAGAACGGCGGAAACGGGATAAAAGCCGCCAGACAATGCCTTGCCGATCAGCGTCACATCCGCCTCGATGCCTTCATGCGCTTCGGCGAGCAAAGCGCCGGTGCGGCCAAGGCCGGTCTGGATTTCGTCGAGGATCAGCGTGACATTGTTCTGCGTGCACAGTTCGCGCACTTTGGTGAAATAACCTTTCGGCGGAATGATTACGCCGGCTTCGCCCTGGATCGGCTCGACCAGAAAACCGACTGTATTCGGGGTAAGAGCTGCGGTAAACGCGTCGATATCGCCAAAGGGAACGACCTTGAAGCCCGGTGCAAACGGGCCGAAATTATCACGGGCGGAAGGATCGGTGCTGAAGCCGACGATGCCCATCGTGCGACCATGGAAATTGTCCGCACAGACGATGATTTCTGCGGCGTTTTCCGGCACGCCCTTGACCTCGTAACCCCATTTGCGCACGGCCTTGATGGCGGTTTCGACGGCTTCGGCACCGCTGTTCATGGGCAGAATCTTGTGCGAGCCAGTAAGGGCTGCGAGTTCTTCGTAGAACAAGGCCAACTGGTCATTGCGGAAGGCGCGGGAGGTGAGCGTCAACTTTCCGGCCTGCTCGATCATTGCTTTCAGGATTTTTGGATGGCAATGGCCCTGGTTGACGGCCGAATAGGCGGAGAGGCAGTCAAGATAGCGATTGCCGTCGATATCCCACACGTACACGCCTTCGCCGCGCTCCAGCACCACATCGAGCGGCTTGTAGTTGTGCGCTCCAAGGCGGGATTCCGTCGAGATCAGGTCAGCGGCTGTGTGTAGCAAAATATCCTCCTATTGCCTAATTTATGCGTTCAGAGCGGCGGCGCTCTGGTCGATCAGAGTGGGTTTGTCGAAAATCTGCCGGCCGAACAGGCTGGCGACGAGATCGACGAGAAGCAGGGCGCTCTTGCCGCGTTCATCCAGAAACGGGTTGAGTTCAACAACGTCGAGCGAACCGACAACGCCGGAATCGTGCAACATCTCCATGACGAGATGCGCTTCGCGATAGGTCGCGCCGCCGGGGACAGTCGTTCCGACGCCGGGTGCAAAGGACGGATCGATGAAATCCACATCAAAGCTGACATGCAGGATGCCGTTGGCCTTCTGTACGCGCTCGATGATGCGGCGCAGCAGCTTGGCGACGCCGAACTCGTCGATCTGGCGCATGTCGATCACATCGATGCCGCGCTCACGCAGCAGCACCCGTTCGGTCTTGTCGATGGAACGGATGCCGAAGAGATGCAGGTTTTCCGGTTTGACGAAGCCATGCGGCTCATCACCAAAAACGCCTTCGAGGCCAGGTTCACGGCAAAGAAGAGCCGCCGACATGCCGTGCATATTGCCGGATGGGGAGGTGGCGGGCGTGTTAAAGTCGGAATGCGCGTCGAGCCAGAGAACAAACAATTCGCGATTGTGCTCTTCGCAATAGCGGGCGACGCCGCCAATCGAACCCATGGAGAGGCTGTGATCGCCGCCGAGGATGACCGGGAAGCTGCCGTTTGTCATTGCGTCATAGGTTTCGACGCTCAGCATGCGCGACCAAGCGGCGATTTTCTCGATGTGATGCGCAAGACCGGTGACTGGCGGGACAACTGGCAGTACCTTTGGCAAGCGCAGATCGCCGCGATCCTCGATCGGGTGGCCCAACTCTTCGAGCGTGTGGAGGAGCCCGGCGGTACGCAGAGCCGCGGGGCCCATCACTGCACCGAGGCGGCCTGCGCCTTCCTCGATGGGAGCGCCGATAATGGTCAGCTTCTGCTTGTGCGTATCCTCGAAATTGTTCTGCATATTCATAAGCAACCGCCACTTCCTGGGTCTGTTGATATTCACGCCATGACGGCCTGCAAATGGCGCTTTTCTGCGAGCCGGTGCTCATGAACCCAAAAGTTCACTGCGCTCCGGTTCTCGAAAATCACCATTTTCGGCTCGTCCTGATCGAGAATCTCGACAGACCCCACGATCAGAGGAAATAATATCACGTTTCAGCCGCAATATTGGCACTTCGGCGCGGTGACAAAAAGCCAGCATCCTGATAGAAATGCGCATATTGATGCGCACTTTGCTCAATCAGATTGACCAGATTGGAAGACGATGGATGATGTAGACCGCAAATTGCTGTCCTTGCTGCGCGATGACTGCCGCATGCCGGTTTCGTCCATGGCAACGATTCTAGGAATTTCTCGAGCGACGGTGCGCACCCGCATCGACAGGCTCACTACAAACGGGACGATCCAGAGTTTCACTGTCAATTTGAAGGCGGGAGCGGGCATTTATGGCGTGCGGGCCGTTGCCATGATCGAGGTAGCGGGGCAGGCCGCCGAAAAGGTCGTGCGGCGGTTGCAGGGTTTTCCGGAAATCCGTGCGCTGCATACGACGAATGGCCGTTGGGATATCGTCGCAGAGATCGAAGTGGAAACGCTAGAGGCCTTCGATCGGACCTTGCGCGACATTCGCCATATTGACGGGATCACTTCGACGGAGACTAGTATTCTTCTGTCGACACGCAAAAGCTAGGATACACTGATATTCACGCCAAGACGGTCTGCAAATGGCGCTTTTCTGCGATCCGGTGCTCATGAACCAAAAGTTCGCTGCGCTGCGGTTCTCGAAGATCACCATTTTCGACTCGTCTTGATGCGAATCTCAATATACCCACTCCAGTAGTGGCTGAGGGAGGAGGAGGAGCGATTTGCACATTCGTGAAATTGCATGGCTGGAGCCTGTCGATGCGGCCGAGCGTCTGCGTCCGCTCGGGGGGCTGAGCTTCCTCGACAGTGCCATGCGTCACGACAGCCTTGGACGTTACTCCTATGTGGCGGCTGATCCATTTGGCAAGCTCGTGGTGGAAAAGGGCGTGGCAAGCTGGAATGGCACGACGCTTGATCAACCGCCGCTTGAGGCAATCTCGCATTATCTCGATCTGTACCGGCTCGATGATCAACCCGGTCTTCCGCCGTTTCAGGGTGGCGCAATCGGCTATTTTTCCTACGAGTTTGGACGGTTACTGGAGCGTCTGCCGCAGCCAGATGCGCCTGCGCAAGGATCGATGCCAGATGCGGCCTGGTATTTCTACGATGTGGTCCTCGCGTTCGATCATCAGGCCGGAAAGGCTTGGCTCGTTTCGTCGGGATTGCCGGAATCGGACGAAGCTGCGCGGGCAATGAAAAGTCTTGAGCGTTCCGAGTTATTCTTGCGGCTTCTGCGAGAGGAACCGAAACAAGAATACATCAAAGTCGGACAGCAGAGGATTGCGCGAGCGACTTGGCGATCGAATTTCGAGCGCGATGCCTATATGCAATCCGTAGCCAAGGTGGTGGAATACATCCTCGACGGCGATATCTTTCAGGCCAATATCGCGCAGCGCTTTATTGCCGATCTGCCGGAAGGCTTTGCGCAGTGGCAGTTCTACAAAGCGCTACACCAGCGCAATGCCGCGACTTTTGCCGCGTTTCTCGATCACGGCGACATAGTAATCGCCTCGAGTTCGCCGGAACGGTTCGTCGCTGTGAAGGGCGATCAGGTCGAGACGCGCCCGATCAAGGGAACGATGCCCAGATCGTCGGACCCCAACGAAGACAAGAACTTGGCCGATATACTTCTCAAATCGGAGAAGGATCGCGCCGAAAATCTGATGATCGTCGATTTGATGCGCAACGATCTTTCCCGCGTTTGCCGTCCGCATTCCGTGCTGACGCCCGTCCTGTGCGGGCTTGAGACCTATGCGAGCGTTCATCATCTGGTATCCGTGGTCACGGGGCGGCTGATGGAAGGCAAGACGTTGATGGATCTGATCAGGGCGGCTTTTCCGGGTGGGTCGATCACCGGCGCACCGAAACTGCGAGCCATGGAGATCATCACCGAGATCGAGCATGAGGCGCGAGGCGTCTATTGCGGCTCGATTGGCTTTATCGGTTTCAACGGCAATTTCGACAGCAATATTGGCATTCGGACCGTGCTGTTTCAGGGTGGCAAAGCCGTGTTTCAAGCTGGTGGCGGCATCACAGCGCTATCGGACCCCGCTGCCGAATATCAGGAAACGCTGGACAAGGCGGCGCGTATCTTCGCAGTGTTCGATCAGGGTGGTGCGTCATGATCCTGATCATCGACAATTACGATTCCTTCGTTTTCACAGTCGCCCGCTACTTCGCTGAACTTGGCGTCGAAACGCAGGTCGTCCGCAATGACGCGATATCAGCGGCGGAAGTGGAGCAGCTGGCGCCTGAAGCGATTGTCGTTTCACCAGGACCATGCGGGCCGCGCGAAGCCGGGCAATCGATGGACATTATCGAGAAATTGAGCGGGCAGGTGCCAATCCTCGGTATCTGCCTCGGCCATCAGTGCATCGGCGAAGTGTTCGGCGGCAAGGTCGTGCGAGCGCAGGAACCGATGCATGGGCGCGCCTCGGCGATCAACCATGACGGGACAAGCATCTTCAAGGGCCTGCCGAGCCCGTTCCGCGCGGGCCGCTATCACTCGCTGATCGTGGAATCTGTCAAGGATGACAGCGATCTGTCGGTTACAGCGCGATCCGATGCCGGAGAGATCATGGGACTTACCCACGTCAGTCACCCGACGTTTGGCGTACAATTTCACCCGGAGTCGGTACTGACAGAATACGGTCATGCCATGCTGGGCAATTTCCTGCGGCTTTCGCGCCAGTTCAAGAGATTTGCGCCATGACGGCCTGCAAATGGCGCTTTTCTGCGATCCGGTGCTCATGAACCCAAAAGTTCACTGCGCTCCGGTGCTCGCAAACCACCATTTTCGGCGCGTCGTGACGCAAATCTCAATAAACTCCAAGGCGCCGCTATTTTTGCCTCTTTGTTCGATATTCCTGTTGGTCGTAACGTCAATCATCCGCTACACACGCAACTGAGTGCACGCCAATATTTATCCGGCGCTGAATCAACGACAATCAACGAACCACAGGCAGGAGACAGACCATGCTTCGCAAGACCGATTTCTATATCGATGGAAAGTGGATAGCGCCGGTAGTGGCGAAAGAGCTTGAGGTGATCAATCCGGCCGACGAACAGGCATTTGCGGTTATCTCGCTCGGTTCCGCAGCGGATGTCGACAAGGCGGTTGCCGCCGCACGCAAGGCTTTCAACACTTGGAGCGTGACCAGTCGCGAAGAACGTCTCGCTTGGCTTGAGCGCCTGCTCGCCGTCTATAAATCGCGTATCGCCGATATGGCCAAGGCGATTTCGTCCGAAATGGGCGCGCCGATCAAGATGGCGCTGGACGAACAGGCAGCGTCCGGGACCGGCCACATCAAGGCTTTCATACGCTCGCTGAAGGAGTTCAAGTTTGATCGGCCGCTGAACGGTCACGATACGGTGCGCCTTGCCTATGAGCCGATCGGTGTTTGCGGGCTGATTACGCCGTGGAACTGGCCGATGAATCAAGTGGTTCTGAAGGTTGTTCCCGCGATTGCTGCAGGTTGCACGGTTATCCTTAAGCCATCCGAAATTGCACCGATCTCGTCGGTGATATTCGCCGAGATGGTCGATGCTTCGGGACTTCCTGCAGGCGTTTTCAATCTCGTCAATGGCGATGGCCCGACTGTTGGCGCAGCGATGTCCGCGCATCCAGGGATCGACATGATGTCGTTTACAGGTTCCACCCGCGCCGGCGTTGCTGTGACCAAGGCTGCGGCCGATACGGTCAAGCGCGTATCGCTCGAGCTTGGCGGCAAGTCGCCGAACATCGTGTTCGCGGATTCGGACGTGGAAGCTGCGGTCAAGCGCGGCGTCGAGCATGTGTTCAACAACACCGGCCAGTCGTGCAATGCGCCGACGCGCATGCTCGTCGAACGCTCGGTCTACAACAAGGCGACCGAGATCGCTGCCGAAACCGCGAAGGCAACCAAGGTCGGCGATCCATCGCAGGACGGCGATCACATGGGGCCGCTCGTGTCGGAAATGCAGTTCAACAAGGTGCAAGGCATGATCGAGCAGGGCATCAAGGAAGGTGCAAGATTGATCGCCGGCGGTACTGGGCGTCCTGAAGGCTTCAATCGCGGTTACTACGTTCGGCCGACGGTCTTCGCCGACGTCAACAATGACATGACGATAGCCCGCGAAGAAATCTTCGGACCGGTATTGGCGATGATCCCCTTCGATACGGAAGAAGAAGCGGTCGAGATCGCCAATGATACGCCTTACGGGCTCGCTGCCTATATCCAGTCGGGTGATCGGGAGCGTATCAAGCGCGTGTCGAAGCAGCTTCGTGCAGGCATGGTGCGCATCAATGGCGCCGAGCATGCGGCAGACGCTCCGTTCGGCGGCTACAAGCAATCGGGCATCGGGCGTGAGGGTGGTCACTTCGGATTGGAAGACTTTCTTGAAGTGAAGGCGATCAGTGGCTGGGAAGACAGTGCTGCCTGAATGTCGGTTTGAAACTCTACTGCGGCGGTCATCTGACGCGGTTTTCTGTGCTTCCGGTGCTCACGTACTCAATGTACGTTGCGCTCCGGTTCTCGAAAACCACGCCATCTGATTCACCGCAGCGACTTTCCAGACGGACACTGAGTTTTAACTGACGAGACGCCATATTTGTCAGGAAGGCAGGTGCGGATAGATGGAAACAGAAAATCTCCCGGAATCCGCTCCTGACGAGCAGGATGCCGACATCTATGGCGAAGACGGAGCTGTCCGGACTTCCTTTCTGGCGCGTGTCGGCGCTGCCATCGCGGACCGCGACGTTCTGTTTCTACGATCGCATGTTGGCAAGCTGCACCAGTCCGAGCTTGGTCACGTTCTCGAGGCCCTGCAATCCGACCAACGTAGAGCACTTGTCGAACTTCTGGGCGATGAATTCGACTTTGCCGCACTGACCGAGGTCGATGAGGCTGTTCGCCTCGAAATCGTCGATGCAATGCCAAACCGGCAGATCGCGGAAGGCGTTCAAGAACTTGATTCCGACGATGCGGTCTACATTCTCGAAGATCTCGAGCAGGAAGACCGCGACGAGATTCTGGCGCAGCTGCCTTTCACCGAGCGGGTTCGGTTGCGCCGCTCGCTCGGCTATCCGGAAGAAACTGCCGGACGCCGCATGCAGACGGAGTTTGTCGCGGTGCCGCCATTCTGGACCGTGGGCCAGACCATCGACTATATGCGCGACAATGACGACCTGCCCGAATCGTTCTCGCAGATATTCGTCATCGATCCGATGTTCCGGCTTCTGGGGGCTATCGACCTCGACCGTATTCTTCGTACGCGGCGCGATATCAAAATCGACGAGATTATGCACGAGACGCGGCATGCGATCCCGGCGACCATGGACCAGGAAGAAGCCGCCCAAATCTTCGAGCAATACGATCTGTTGTCGGCGGCTGTCGTGGATGAAAACGACCGGCTTGTCGGTGTTCTGACCATCGAGAACATCGTCGACGTCATTCAGGAGGAGGCCGAGGAAGATATCTTGCGCCTCGGCGGCGTGGGTGATGAAGAACTGTCCGACTCGGTTCTGTCCACATCGCGCTCGCGCACGCCATGGCTGGTGATCAACCTGTTCACCGCTATTCTGTCGGCGTCCGTTATCGGTCTTTTCGACGGAACGATCCAGCAGATGGTGGCCCTGGCGGTACTAATGCCGATCGTTGCATCCATGGGTGGCAATGCAGGCACGCAGACAATGACGGTGACCGTCCGGGCGCTGGCGACGCGGGACATGGATATCTACAACGCCGGCCGCATCATACGCCGCGAGGCATCCGTGGGGCTGATCAATGGCGTTATTTTCGCGATCATGATCGGCGTTATTGCCGGGTTGTGGTTTGCTAACGTCAATATTGGTGGAATCATAGCCGCGGCGATGATCATCAACATGCTTGCAGCAGCATTGGGCGGCATTTTAATTCCATTGTTGCTGCATCGTGTCGGTGCTGACCCGGCCATAGCGTCGGCGGTATTCGTTACCACGGTGACTGATGTCGTTGGTTTTTCCTCGTTTCTCGGTTTGGCAACATGGTGGTTCGGCTTTAA
>Ga0193743_1002944_pt1 | contig 11612 bp, 14 predicted proteins | sample L2c2metaG_FD_143038 | JGI IMG/M metagenome (GOLD analysis project Ga0193743, IMG submission 143038) | Soil microbial communities from a riparian zone of the East river system, Colorado, United States - L2c2 | ecosystem: Environmental > Terrestrial > Soil > Riparian zone | place: USA: East River...
GTGACGGTGTCCTTCGGATCATCCATGTAGGTGTTCACCTTCACCGAGCTGATCTTTTTTGCAGTCGTGCCGAAAGAAAGCGTCATCTGATCGCCGGGCTGGGCATAGTCCTTGAAGACCAGCTGCGCCACGCCCGCACCTGCAGTTGCATTCAATGAGACTTTGCCGGATTGGAATGCTTGTTGCATGCGTTGCGGGTCGGGAGGCACGTACATGTTGAGTAGGCTCTTCACCTGTCCCATATAATCCTTCATCTCACCCTTCTTTTTCTCAATAATCCTCTGCTTCATTCTCCCTCCGCTAGGGGGTTGCGGCGGGGGGCCCATCGGAGTCTTCTGTACCTTCCCATCGGGGCCGTACCGGCACATCGATTGCGTGGGCGGCTTAGCCTCACCCTTGAGCGTCAGCTGGGTAGCTTCCGTCCATTGATATTGGTGCAGCTTCTGCTGGTTCTCGGCAGCCGATTGCTTGACTGCTGCCAGCTTCTGTTGCACCTCTCCACCTGCTCCCGCACCCGCTTGGGCAATCGCAGGGCCGACAGCTGCCAGCACTGCTGCGGCGATAAGGAACGTGCGTCTATTGCGGGAGCGAGGCGTGCCGATGGCAGACTGCATCGCGTAGGTACTGGCGTTGCGTCGATTCATTTGTGATCCTCCTGACTTGCCGTTAACGTGAGGTCGTTCATTTTTCAGTCTTCGGTGTTGACGCCGTCTGAGGTGCCGAACACAATTTGTTTGGTGCACCTGCCAACGCGGATTTTCTTAGTAGACTCGTCATGCACCAGACGGTCATCGCCGCGTGGAGAGCTACAGTCGGCCACAACGCCACGCCATGCAGTTCAAAGCCGATGCCGGCGAACGCGAGCACAGCGACGGCTGCAATGTTGTAAAGCAACATCGCAGCGACCAATCCTCTCGCGGCGAGGCTTTGTGTGTCATAGCGCGCCAGCCAGCAGGCGACACCCAGTGCCAGCAACCCGGCCCCGCCGACGCGCGCCACGCTCAAGGCGGCGGGTGATTCCAGCGGAGCGCCGACCAGGAGCGCTGCCGTTGCCGAGGGCAAACCCAGCAGCGCCAAGCCTGCGCCTAGTTCGATCACCGCGGTCACGGTTTCAAGAGCTTTCATGGTTGTGTTCGTTCTGGGGTTAGGCCGCTTCTACTGCTTGATCCCAAGGGAAGTGGTTGCAGCGGCATTCACCACCTTCGTGGTGTTTATGCCACTAATGGCAGTGGCGCGCGACTGTATCCCCGGACACCATCACGGGACCATCCCGCATTTCAGACAGCTTATTGTTCAGGAAGTGCCGGCGCATTTTGGGGCCTTTCCGGGGGCTGCTCGAGCTTTCGCCTCCATCCCGGCAGGCGGCTGCTGAGTTGCCGACGAACCAGGAGCTAGTTTGCCGGTGTGTACCGCTACTCCTTGGTCCTGTCCATAATGTTTTGAAGTTTCCAGGGGTTTTGGTAGTTTTCGATTTCGAGTTCGCTAGTCTTCTTGTCGATCTTAAACTTGCACGCGGGAAGCAATATTCCGGTGCTGCTGTCTTTTTCGCCGCTGATGTTCAGCTCGAGAGCCGAGAGATTGTAATCCGTCGAACGCCCATTCACCCAGGATTCGCCAAATCGGATCGGGCGATTGGTCAGAACGCGGATTTTGTAGCCATCGGCGGTCGGAATCTTCCGAATAAAGCTAATGTCGTAGCCCAGCGTGCCAGTAACTGCAATTCGTCCCTTGGAATTCACCTTTTCGAGCGCATTGAATAGGCCTTCCGAACCGGCTTGCTGGAACGCGTCAACTAGTACCTGCCGCTCTTCCGGCGTCGAGTACCGCTCGATGTTGATGGTCACATTGAAAGTCTGCCCGAGCTGCGTGCTTTGTCCCATGGCTTGGGCTTGATACATCTCGCGTACGGGTTTGTTTTCCTGACCTCCACTATTCAAGCAACCCAGAGCCGCGAGGCAGGCTATCACCACAGTCCCGCGCATGCGATTGATCATCACCTTCTCCATGTTGCCTCCTGCCGATCCCGAAGATGCGATCAGTCTTCCACAAGGTGTATGTCTCTACGACTGTAAGATTTGACAGGCCTGATCGTTCCTCTTTATCCGTCTACAAATCGGTTCTTGTTTCTCATGAGCACCAGCATCGATCTTTGCTCACAAGTTGACGGTGAAGACTAAAGAGCAGACCGAGTTCGACAGATGGTGGACCGACTGGATCTCACGATGCGCGCAGGATCGTGTCTTCGCTGAGACCCGAACACCTGCGACGCAAGCTATTTCCGACACCGAGCAATCTGCTGATGGCTGGCCCCGCAATGTTTGCACTCCCTGCGCCAGCGCCGCCACTCCTCCAGTCAAGCTGACAATAACTGGACCTTTTGCACGAGCGCCTCTGTTTCAGCATGGCCGCAGGCCAAATAAGGAGAGGCTGTGGATGGGGAACAACATACGAACAGATAGCCTGTGGTCGTGACCGGGAAAGAGGTGGGACGGCAGCGCTGTACCCCGTAGATCAGATTGTTCGGCGAGGATCGGACTTACGCCTGACCGAGTATTTGAACGAACAGCGATATCGCGCTGATTATCCGGACTGTGTGAGGATGCGTGAGCTCAATGCAGTCGTCCGCGAGGCGATGCGGGAGGCCGTGCGACGCGGTATCTACTGTGTGCGGAGGCTAATTCGACCGGGCTTCCACTGGTATTTCTGACAGTTCCCAAGACAGTTCCCTCACCCTCATCCTGAACTCTGAACTCACTGGGCCGGCACCACAACGGCGAGACGAGTTACCCACGTCAACGTCGATCCCCTTTCGCAGAGCAGGATGAGGATGATTATGACGATTGTTAAAAATTTAGTTTGCACCCTACCGCTGGCATTCCTCGTATTGTGCTTGTGCCTGACTGCATCGGCGCAAAAAGTTGAACTTAACGGCGCTGTTATGCACATCAGCGGAAATCAAGGTCTCGATGGATTCAACGTGGGCACCGCTCTTTGGTTCAACCACAGGGTCTCTGTCGCCGCTGACTATGATGGTGTATGGGACACTTCGATTATCGGGCAATTCCAAACGACCTCGACAGGGCAGGTCGTCTCGAAGAGTCATTTGCAAAATTATCTATTCGGTCCCCGCATCTTCTTCCCCGGGCTCACCACCAAGAGCAAGGAAAAATGGGTTCCGCGTCTGGTGCCCTTCGGCGAAGTACAGTTCGGTATCTCCCATCTAAACACAAAGCTCGAGAACCAGACGACGGATATCAGCGAGTCGGCCTCAGATAGTGGATTCTCGTGGATGCTGGGGGGAGGAGCCGACTACAGGTTCTCGCAGCACTGGGTCGGGCGGGTTAAGGTAGACCTTTTGCGCACTCACCTGGCCGATGCAGGGCAGAGTCGCCTGCGGCTTGGCGCGGGCATCGCGTACACGTTCGGAAAGAGGTGATCTGCTCCGTTCAGAAAAAAGGTCGCGCCCATGCCTGAAGAAAACCTCGACGACAATGCCGACCAGGCAACACTGATTGTTGTAAGGAGCGACCTTAATCAAAGCGAAACGACACCGATCAACGAACATTTCGCGCTAGTAGTTCTGCCAGTATGATGAGCCGCGACTCTAGAGTATGTTCGCGGTTGGGGTCAATGAAATGCCGCGCCCATGATTAGAAGGAACCTATGTCAGTGTCTACGTGTCTCGGACGGGCACGAGAATCGGCAATCGCGATCTCCATGGCAACCAGCGCTACCATCATTCTACCCACTGCGCTAGTGCAGACGCTTGAAGAGATCTTAGCGATCCGAAGGGACGCAGTTACGATGCGGTTCAATTTGACAGATCGCAGCGGCAAGCAATCACGTTAGCAGCAACTAAGTGGATGGGGCGGGCAGTCATCTGATCAATGGCGATCCAGAAGTGCAATTACTGGCCGGCGCAGATGTGATTCGCTATTGAAACTAAAGGTCTACGATGCCCAATCTTCACGGAATGACGTTTGTGCGCCGGCTCGAGTCGCTTCCGAGAATGAACTGTTGGTTTTCACGAGGCTTATATATAAAAGCGAGGCTCCTCGCGGTTCGCGTGAGCATTCTCGCTCCGCTTCTGCTCCCCTCATGTTTTGCGCAAGAAGCAGCCACAGCTCCGACAATTCCAGTGACCTCAGGCAACGCCACACTACCCGTGAACTGGCTCTATGGCGCATACCTTCCGAAAGATGCGCACATTCAGCCGCTCACCGGCGACCAGCGCTTCAAACTCTACATTCGGCAGACCTATACAACCCCCGGGATCTATGTGAAGACCGTATTCTTCTCAATAAACGACCAGATCAAGGAAACTCAACCGGACTGGGGAGATGGCGCATCGGGTTTCGGCAAGCGCCTTGGCTCGCGCCATGCTGGGAACATCATTCAGAACTCGTTGACGTCGCTGGGTAATGCGGCAGTCGGATTCGAGCCCCGCTATGACCTTTGCCGCTGCGTGGGCGCGTGGCCGAGAGTTCGCCACGCTGTCGTCCGGAACTTCATCACTTACGGCGGTACAGACGACAAGGGAATACGACCTCAGATCATGCCGTATGCGGCGGCGTTTGGGGCCGGGGTGACTGTCGCCTCGTGGCAGCCTAACAATTCCAGCGTATTGACTCAGGGCTATCAAAGCGCAATCACTCAGGCGTGGTTGGGCGTGGTCATCGATGCGCTAGCGGAATTTGGTCCCGACATCAAGCGAATGCTCCACAAGAAGAGGGCAGACGATGAGTAGCGTGCCTGCAATTCGCAAGTACAGGTAATCTCGACGGGTCAGCGTGCCCACAATCGAACATGCGCCCAATCATCGCAGGGCTACCTTCCCTGCCCGGCAACTACAAGTTGGCCATCCAGGGCGAGCACGATTCCGCGCCTCTACTACTAAAAGTCCGCAAATCGAACTCGGCATTTGCAGTTGGTCAAGGCATTCGGTTCATATGCGCAGGAATAGCTTGCGCTTAAACATCCAGTAAAGCACCAGCCAGTAAGTCAACATCACCACAATCCCGATCACTAGGGGTTGCAGCCCCAGGCCGAGAACCGCAAAAGGGCGCTGCCCCACGTGGGTGTAGAAACTATTGATGATGAAATCTTCCCATAGGTGGGCAATTAGATAGGCGGCAATGGAGTTCATGCCAACCACGGCCAGGGGAAAGGCCCACCCGCGCCGGTTCTTCACCTCAATCACCCATGAGAATGCTGCAAGAAAGAGGAAACAGACACCGCCGCTGAAGAGAGTCCATGCAGGTGTCCAGATGCGCTTCACAATGGGGCAGATATGGCCGAAGTGTAGCAACAGCGCCACTGCGATGAGGACGAAAGCAGCCTGCAGGAATCGCTTCATCGGTATAGCCGGTTCCACGGCTCGCAGCCAGCGCCCGGCTGCGAGCCCAAGCAACATCGTGCCAAGCGTTGGTATGAAGCTGAGAGTGAGGTAACCGCCGTCGTTGAAAACGAAGGGGTGCTCGCGCGGGAAGAGGTTCAGAAACCATAGGTCAAACGCCTGACCGAGGTTGCTGTTCTTGTTCCAGTGCGAGAGAAACCCAGTGAAGTTGTGGTGCCAATCAGGAGGGACACCTACGGCGGCGTAGTTGAAGTGTGGACCCGGTGCTGGATAAAGAGCCCATGCTGCCCAATAGCCGACTAGGGAAACGCCGAGCGCCATCCACTGCCAGCGCGGACGCGCAAAGGCCAGCAGAAATGCAATGGGGTAGCCCAGGCCGATCTGCGTCAGCGTGTCCTCAAAGGTGAAGTTCGTCATGGCGCTATGTGTGGATCGGAGGAAAATTCCGAGGGCGATCAGCAGCAGAGCCCGCCAGAAGGCATGCGCGACCATTTGGACAAAACCCTCACCTTTGCGAATGCGACTCGCGATGGAGTACGGCATCGCCACTCCCACCAGAAAGGTGAAGCCAGGCTGGATGGTGTCATGCAGCGACATGCCGACCCACTCGACATGTGTTTGATTGAAGGCCAGAATGCGCCAGAACGCACTGTGGGGATACGCGTGAGACACGGCAGCCCAGTGCATCACTTCTCCCATCATCAACAGCATGACCAGACCACGGTAGGCGTCGACTGCGACATTGCGCTTAGGCGCAATGACAGTGCCTACTCCGGAAGCGCATCCTGAGTTCGTAGCCAGCGGCTGAGCGGAATCGGCGATAGCGGAGTTCATGACTTCTCCAAGAAGTCGAGTGTAGAGGCAGACGCACGGATCGTGCGTGCTTCGCAAGAAGATGGGAGATTCACATTTCGCTTGCTTACCATTCTTATTATGGACTGCATCGTATCATGTCGATTGCTATGGATGTTGCCATTGTCTTTTGAGCCGACCCGTGAGATCGGTCTGTGCAACGCAGCTGGCTGACACCTGCGATAAACGCCGTGATTTGGAGAAATTTCCCGGTTGACACTCTCAAGAGCCCTGCTAGACTGCAGGCTAATTCGAAATCAACCGTAATGATTGGCAATCCTAGGTGTTGGTCCAGAAAGGATGCTTCAGCTATGAGCCGTTCCCTATATCGCTTGCTTGGCGTGGCTCTGCTCTGTCCTTTGTTGGCCTTCGGCAATGGCAGGCCCTGCGCGGCGGGCACATTCTTCAATACCTACGCGTTTGTCGATCCGCAGCCGGGGTCCTTTGGAAGTGTCAGCCTGAACTCATTGCGAGGGCCCGGCTATAAGAACTGGGACGGTTCTCTCATCAAAAACATTCCCGTGGGGAGAGTCACCGCGTCGCGTTCCGTGGAGAGTTTTACAATCGGCTGAATTACACAAACTGCCTGTTTGCGGCGGCAGGCCAGCAGAACGCAAACAACTCAATGGTGTTTGGCGCCTCAAGCTTCGGGTATGTCACTGCCGCGCGTCCGCCACGGCAGATGCAATTGGGAATGAAGTTCTACTTACTAGGAGCAAGCATGGAAGACGGTCCAATCCAAGAATCGCAGCCGCCTGCGTCAGAGGATGCAACATCCGTCCTCGGACTACTCTCGCGACGCAGCTTCCTGCAGGTAGGCGCGGCTTCCGCCATTGCCCTGGGATTGTCACCAATGGACGCGAAAGCAGATACTCCTGCAACTCGCACCCAGGACAAAACCATGATGAATGTTCCGTTCAAGGCGAAGGAGCCGGCGATTGGCATCATCGGCGTCGGCGGCCGGGGCACAAGCCTGCTGGAAGATCTCCTCGCCGCGAACGCGAAGGTGGGCGCCATTTGTGACGTCGTTCCCGACAAGGCGAAGCACGCTCAGGGGCTGGTCGAGAAAGCGGGTCAGCACGCGCCAGAACTCTACACTGAAAATGAACACGCCTATGAGCGCCTCGTAGCGCGTGACGATCTCGATCTCGTTGTAATTGCGACTCCGTGGCTGTGGCACGTTCCCATGGCGGTCGCAGCAATGCAGAAAGGCAAGCACGTTGCCGTCGAGGTGCCTGCCGCAACCACGCTCGACGACTGCTGGCGGCTCGTCAATACGTCGGAAGCCACGCGGCGCCATTGCATCATGCTTGAGAACTGCTGCTACGGCTACAACGAGACGCTGGTGCTACGTATGGTGCGTGCAGGCCAGTTCGGTGATCTTCTCTATGGAGAAGGAGGGTACTTGCACGATCTGCGCGAGGAGTTGTTCTCAAACCAGGGAGAGGGACTCTGGCGTCGCACCGTCCACACGCAGCATAACGGCAACCTGTATCCCACGCACGGTCTTGGCCCCGTGGCAAACTATATGGGTATCAATCGAGGTGACCGCTTTGACTATCTCGTCTCGATGAGCACACCGCAGCGAGGACTGGACATCTACCGCGAGGCACATTTGGAAAAAGGAGATCCTCGGTGGGCTGAGCACTATATTACGGGTGACATGAACACCTCCCTGATTAAAACTGCGAAAGGATTGACGATTACGGTAAAGCATGATGTCTCGAATCCGCGTCCGTACGACCGGATCAACACCATCGCTGGAACGAAGGGAATTTTCGTGGACTACCCTCCGCGTATTTATTTCGACGGCCAGAAAGGCAAGGAAGAGTGGGCGACTCTGGATGCTTACAAGCAATATGAGCACCCTTTGTGGCGGCGGGAGGGTGACGCTGCGCGCAAGGCGGGCGGCCATGGCGGCATGGATTACATCATGCTCTACCGGCTTCTCGAGTGCATGCGGAGTGGTCTTGTGCCCGATATGGATGTTTACGACGCAGCTGTATGGTCCTCAGTTACGCCACTCAGTCTCGCTTCGCTCCAGACAGGTAGCGGCCCGGAAAAATTCCCGGACTTTACCCGCGACCGCTGGCACGAACGGTCCGGCTCGCCCATCGGCGCAGAAGATAATTGATGCGCTCAGCGAGATCCGGCAGCCGAGACTCCGGCTTGCTTGGCTGAGCCAGAACCGTTTGCAATGGGAGGAGAAACGTCAGTATGTGTTTGTCCGGGAGGCCCAAATGCATTCGAAGAAACCTCGTCGTGAGTTCCTGAAGACTGCGGGATTGAGCGCGTTGGCGGGTGCAGGGGCGCAACTTCTGGCATCGCCAGCCGCCCAAGGAGCAATCGCGCATGCCGATGCGGCCACCGGTAAAGGGGCCCGACTGCTTTCGGGCTGTTGCGCCTACTCGTATGGTCAAGAACTAAAGCGTGGTGCGATGACGCTGGAGGACTTTATTTGCAAGGCCGTGGAACTGAAACTGGATGGCATCGATATGACGGCGTACTACCTCAAATCCACAGAGCCCGAATATCTTGATGGCCTTCGTCACCTGGCTTACAAGAACGCCATACCCCTCTCAGGCTCGGCATGCGGAGTCAGCATGGTCCAAGACAGCCGCGCCCAGCGCGCCGACAGCGTCAACGAGATCAAAAAGTGGGTTGACGTCACCGACCGGCTGGGAGCTTCCCATCTTAGGGTTTTCGCCGGTGAGCTATCACCCGGCAGTACTTTACAAGAAGCCATTGGATGGGTAGTCGAGACAATGAAAGCCGGCTGCGATTATTCGGGCGAAAAAGGTATCACTCTTGGACTCGAAGACCACGTCGGTGTGTCGCAGAGTGCGGACGTATGTCTTGAGATTATGCAGCGAGTGAATTCACCTTATGCCGCAATCAACCTCGATATTACGAACTTTATCCCCACCGCCACTCAGGATGCCTACGCACAAATAGCGGCATGCATTCCGTATGCCTCCAACACCCACATCCGTGACCGTTTTTACGACCAGACGCCCGTGGATCTAGACCGCGTCTGGCGGCTATTCGCGGCGGCGGGGTTTAGAGGTTACATGTCAGCCGAATACGAACGAAGCCGCGCAGACAACGAAGTCGCGGCCACGGGCGTTCCTAAGCTGATCGCCAAGATCCAAGCACTCTGCAGAAGGTATTCGGGGGCCTGAAGCGGATTCTCCATTTGGAGTGTCCACCATTCCCTGGGCGCCCGATAACCGTTTTCGAGTCCCGCATGATTCCCTCTCCTGCAAGACAGCAACTCGCGATGCGTCGCCTGCCAGGCAAGATAAGCGCACTCTGGTCGCTCGATTGGTGATATCAGGCGTGGGTGTTGAAAAACTCAGTACAAGTCAGCCGATTTTGATGAGGTCCGTATGGCAATAGGAGTTGTTTAGCAGCATAGTTTGACCATGCAGTTGTGGATGGCCATTGCCGGAGGACTAACGCGCATGATGGGTCGACACGCCGGTTCGGAATCGCTGTTCTACTACTTCCGACTGGAAGATCACGTTCCAGAGAACCATTTGTTGCGGCTGATTGATCAGCACATCGACTTCGGCCTCGTTCGCGAACGGCTCTGTGCAACTCTGCTCACCATAGGAGTCAGTGAACCTCATGCCCTCTTTGGCGAGCCGGTCGATGTTAGGGGTTTGGTAGCCCATGAGCCCATTTGAATAACAACTGAGGTTTGTAATGCCAACGTCGTCACCCCAAATGACCAGTATGTTCGGTTTGGTGGGAGTTTTCTTCGCTTTCGCAGGCATTCTCCATTCCTCCTCGGTTGAACTTGCAATTCAAATCAACCAATTGTGTCTAGATGTTGTGGCATCCACATCGATCAGGCGACTCCTCAGGCCTGACGATGAGTCGAATACCAACGTGGCAGGTTGAGGTATCGACGGGTTGCGCGATCCGCGCCGCGGGACGGAAGCGGCGACAATAATTCGGAGCACACAAAAAAGAGCCACCTTTGATCACCTTGCGCGGAATGCGGACGGCCGGCATCTGCGGGTCATAGCTTTGCTCGCGCGCTCCCACCGATGTCGCTCCGCCGCAACAGGTTTTCCCTGCAGCTTCATGAGCGGAGTACCAATCCGTCGTCCACTCCCAAACATTGCCGATCATGTCGAAAAGGCCGTAATCATTGGCCGGGAAGCATCCCACTGGGGAAGTCCCTTCATATCCGTCAGTGAGCAGGTTTTCTAAGGGAAAGTTGCCTTGCCAAGTGTTGGCCATCTGTCGGCCGTTCGGTGCGAACTCTTCGCCCCATGCGTAAGTGGCGCCTTCACGGCCACCGCGGGCAGCGAATTCCCATTCAGCTTCAGTTGGCAATACCTTCCCTGCCCACCGGGCGTAAGCTTCTGCGTCCTCGAAGGCGACGTGCACCACAGGATGTCGAAGACGCCTGGTAAGCGAACTGCCTGGCCCCTCCGGGTGGCGCCAATTTGCACCCGCAACATAAGCCCACCAGTTATAGTGGTTCCTCAAATCGACGCGTTCGCCTGGTTTACGAAAGACGACCGAAGCCGGTTGGAGCATCTCCGGCAGCGCGCCCGGATAGTCCTCTGCACGGGGAGGACGCTCGGCTAGCGTGACGTAACCGGTGGCCTCGACGAAGCGGCCGAACTGCTCGTTCGTGACAGGCAGCGGATCTATCCAGAAGCCCTCTACCGTCGCCGGGTGTGTGGGCGCTTCTTCTGGATAGTGACTGTCCGAACCCATGAGGAAAGTGCCGCCCGCAATCCACACCATGTTCCCGGTCCTCTCTGGAAGCGTGAACTCCGATAGGACGACGTGTGCAAGCTGAGCTGTTTGCATGGAACAACCCCGAAATCAGAATTTGGCCACACTCGGGTGAGTTTGCCCGCAGTGATCCTGATTAAAACCCCCGCAGGCAGCAGACAGGAACTGTCAACATTGCCAGAGGGCTTAATCCTCGGTTTCTTTGCAAGGGCCAGCTCAATGGGCCGTTCCAGTCTCAGCCTGTGTAGATGTAGGGGGGGAACATCACCTTCCAGTCCTTGGCTGTATCGGCTACCGTCTAGTGCCCGGTAGTTGCTTCGATGAGACCTGTATCCAGCTTGCCCATGGAAGACTTACGATCGTAGCTGTATTCGCGTGCCTCATCCGTGTGGTGAACAAGCAAGCCAAGATGGTGCACCCTTGCCGGCCATCGTCCATTCCAGCATCTGAAGATCGCCGTCAGAGTTTCCAAAGGCAGCTTCGATTGAGAAGATTGCTCGGGAGAACGAATCTTGTCGAAGGCTGGTCGCAATGCCGGGGGTTGGTCCCGTAACAGCAACGGCGATCATCGCGGCGATCGGCAACGGCGCAGCATTTCGCAAGGGCCGGGATTTTGCCGCCTGGTTGGGAGTGGTTCCCGAGGAAC
>Ga0193743_1002946_pt1 | contig 11610 bp, 8 predicted proteins | sample L2c2metaG_FD_143038 | JGI IMG/M metagenome (GOLD analysis project Ga0193743, IMG submission 143038) | Soil microbial communities from a riparian zone of the East river system, Colorado, United States - L2c2 | ecosystem: Environmental > Terrestrial > Soil > Riparian zone | place: USA: East River...
TAGAATGCATGTTGATCGTCAATGAAAGACATGAGTCAAAGGCATGTCAAATGCATGTAAGTAATAATGTAAAGTTCATATAAAGAAACATATCTTGGATCATCATCAGATGATAAGATCAAGAGATCAAGATAAGATCGTAGATCAAGAGATAAGATCGCCAAGATAAGATCGTCGAGATAAGATCAAAAGATATGATCAAGAGATCAAGAGATCTTTGTATCTATAAGATAAGATCAAGTAAAGTTCAAATGTTCAAAGTAAAAGTAAAAGTAAAAAGAGTGTTGTAACAGTGTTTCCCTGGAAGAAACCTATTTTTAGACATGTTTTGTAATCACCAAACAGTTTTTCTCATGGAAACATGAAAAATTTATCCAACATTTTAAGTTTTTATCAAGGAAACACTTAAAGTGCTGGATAATCTTTTTATGTTTCTATGAGAAAAACTGTTTGGAAATCACAAAACCTGTCTATAAATAGGTTTTCCCAAGGGAAACACCACCTGGTGCCAGCAGTGAGGGGAATCTAAAAGAAAAGGATGGACTCCTGCTAAGGTGGGCTGTGTGTCTATATACAAAAATGGGAGTCAAAACTACAGAATGATGAAAAAATGAAGAATGATGAAAAGAGTGATAGGAATGCATAAGGTATCTACGTCATGTGTCCATTGGACTCCGCTATTGGAGCTGTAAGTGCACTCTGCATTGAGTTAGCGATGATGAGGAGGAATGTACAGAGGCAATGGAGTGTTGTTGGATGGGACAGAGCATTTATCAGAAGAAATGTCGGATGAAGCGGAAAGTCCCCTAACAGTTTCCCATAGATAATTTTTTTGTTTTTCTCAACATATATCTTTTTGAAACATGATAAGTATTTCTTTCTTTATTTGAAACAAAGAAAGCATATTTCCCATAGATAAAAATAAAAAAGTTATCTATGGGAAAGATCTGAGGAACATATAATGTGTTTCTTGTATTTTTCTTTCAACAACCCTTTGTGTGTTTCCATGGGAAAAACCCTTTAGAAATCACAAAACATGTCTATAAATGGATTTTTCTGGGGAAACACCACCCAGTGCCAGCAGTGAGTGCTCATTGAGTGCTTCACAGTTGCTCCTGTGAATTTATACCTTTGCAATTTTCTTCCTCTTGCTCATAGACTGTCCAAAGTCTGGTCCAGGTCCAGTCCAGCTGTATCTTGCAGACCCTGGATCTGTCTGCTAGGTCCAGGACCTGGACATTCTACTCCAAGTTATCCATGATAGAGAAAAATAAAAGTCTAGATCAAATTGAATCAAGAAAGTCCTCATCACATCTATGGTTCCCACTTCATGGTTATAATTAGACCTGGTCACTGATTGGCAGACCTGCTCTAAGGGGAGTGTTAGGGGATGCTCCGCTTCATCTAACATTTCCTCCGATATTTATCTGTCATCTCTGTACATCCCTCTTCATCGTCGCTAGCCCAAGATGGAGTGCACTCATGGCTCTGATGGTCACGTGATGTAGCATTCCTATCACCTTTTCACCATCTTTTTCATCATTTTATTATTTTTCATCATTTTATTATTTCGACTCCGATTTTTGGTTCAAGCATTTTTGTACCATTGTTAGGGGACGCTCCGCTTCATCCGATGTTTCCTCCAATATTTCTCCGTCACCTCTATACATTACTCCTCATTGTCGCTAGTCCAAGACAGAGTGCACTCGCGGCTCCGATACCAGAGTCCAATGATCACGTGACGTAGCATTCCTACCACTGTTTCACCATTCTCCATCTTTTTCATCATTTCATTATTTTTCATCATTTTATTATTTCCACTCCAATTTTTGGTATATAGACATGCATCCCACTTTAGCAGGGCTTTATCCTTTTCTTTTAGGATCCCCTGCTAGGTGCGCTTTCCTGTCGTATTTTATGTTTATATATATGTTTAGGATCCCCTGCTAGATCTCGACTAAGTCGTTCCGCAGTTGCCCTAACAACCATATCCTTCTCCTATGAGAACCAATCTATTTCAATTTTTGATATTCTTTCATAATTTCATGTGGCTACATTTCTATGTATTTATATCAATTTTTAAAAAATAATTGCACCCACAGGAAGCTAATTTCATACATTTTTGGTATGCCTACCCCCCTATCCCAATAGAATTTCCTGGGGAAATCTGGCTTCTATAAGTTGACATAAGGGACATCTTGTGCATAAATACATGCCACTATATTCTGTAAATAAAATCTATTGGTGGAGGTATAGTTTGATCACCAGTCCAGGGTTTATCTCCTCATACTTCACATATTGCCTCATTCTAAAGCTGCTCACATTTAAACCTGGTAAATATAATGGAAACCCTAGAAAAATAGGCTCACCAAGAATGAATTGATAATCATGAATATTCTGCCAGGCCCAGTATGGTGCACAACACTTAGTCACCCCTACTTTGGGACAATGGATGATTGAGTACCTTTTTGATGTGTGGCAGGGGAGGAGCATGTCAAAAACATATGCAGTCTGATAACATAAGTTCAAGAATACCTAGGGCTGCACACTGTACCGTAATGGTAGTAGGCTGTAGGCATACAGCCATACTTTTTGGTGTTTGAGCCTGTCACAGTTCAGCTGTATACCATAAAAATATGGTTCGGCAGGTAGTTGTTGTTGATGCTGAGCACCAAAAAAAGGTCAAAAATTTAATTTGAGGTCGGATTTAGCTTATTTAGGCTAATCCAACCCCAATCATGACATTAATAAGCTAATCCCATTAGTATTTAGATGAGCCGTATAGCAGCCATAAATTTACGGCCGTTTTTGACATCTCATGGTATGGTACCTGTACCGTAATGGTTCGGCCATATACTGTAGCCTACGGTGACGGCATGCAGCCCTAAGAATACCCACATACACTGAAATAGCAAGTGATTGCAAGGCATCCAAGAGACATACTGTGTCATTAATCAAATCAATAAATGCCATATGTATGTTAGCCTTAAATCTCTAATACTCTTCAAAAAGATATGAGTAGAACTACCAAAATACAGTGACTAGAGTCAATAATGCTCGAAATCAATTTTTTGAATCTGATGGATTTTAAACTCAGACGGACACTTCCGAGAATCTGCCAAATTGCATGGGTCAATTTAGGCAAGGTTTATTCTATTTTTGAAGGTATAGGTTGTATACAACAAGTCAAAATAGATATCTACAAAAGCCGGGGCTCAGGCCGGCGGCTTTGGCTTTTAAAAATCACAGGCCAGGTAAAAAAGCCACCTCAGGCCGAGCACAGGGCCTGGCTTGGCCCGGCTTTTTTTGGCCCGGCTTGGCCTGGCTTTGGGGCCGGAGCCGGCACATCGCCACTCTTACCCTTCGCATCACACACCACGTACTTTTAGAATTCAACATCTCGTAATCTGAGCAAGAATTGAGAAGGTCTATGAAATTGTAAATACGCCACCGAGGAACCTCGTGAAGCTCAACCGACACATGGGCAGTCCTCAGACTCTCCGAGGCTCGGTTGGTATAATTGGGGCTGGCATTGCCGGACCTCATCAATGTCCACATATTACTTCAAGATGAATTCGCAGATGTGGCCCTCATCTCGAAGGATAAATCTGTTGGTGGAACCTCGGCACGAGCTGGCGTCTATTCCGGTTTTTCACATCAATAATTCCGATGATCTTTTAAATTTTTAGAATATCATATGAAACAAATTATCACCGGTGTTGACGAAAAATATCGTTTCTCTCTGCTTGAGTTTCCTCCCCCAAAGGATGCAGCTCCACCAAGCGACGACCATCTCTCAGGTCTTGACATGTGTAATTATATGGAGAGGTTCACCAAATAATTCCTGGTGGGGAGAGCAAAGATCCACTTGAAAACCGAAGTCCTCAATATCGAGCGATATGGCAACGGAAAATGGCATATTGCAGTTGAAGATCTGCCTACCAAGTCTTTGATAACCTGAGCCTTCTCGCGTATTATCTTAACGACTGGAGTAAGTCGTATATCCAAAATCTTCAAAAATATTTCCAGTCTAAATAACTACATTCCACCTTCAAGGGACGCAGTAATCCGAAAATACCAGCAGAAATATCTCAAGCAGCCGTAGATAAGGCCCATTCCCATTGTCCTCCATTCTTCCCAGTTTGATGCTCATATGAACAAGATCCTTGAAGCCGTAAAGCCTATTTCGTATCATAGCGACCCAGGCGATGGCGAGACGGCCCTTGTGGTCGGCGGTGGAAAAGTCCGATCAAGAATTAGTCTTGTTCAACATTCATCTGTATACGTATCCCTAAGTGCCAGTGCTAATAACCATATCTCCACATTTAGTATGGTTACGAAGTTGACACTCGACGACAGAAGATGGCTATAGTGTTCGAAACTAATGATGTCTTTCTTGCTTCGACGAGCCTTACCCCTGCGTTTATCCGAAAAAGAAGGAACAGTGTCATGAAAAGTGTGGAATCATGTCGACCTGGAGCTATATCGTTCACAGATTGCTATCTGCTTTAACGCCGTATTACATGTTGAATGCTCGTCTCGAGTGAGCAAATAACTCTGACCCTATTCTAGTCACGAAATTTTCACATTATTACAGTGGGAAGTGCGATTACGAACTTTTTCTGGAAAACAATGACAGAAACAGCGGTGCATGCATTACCTTTCCTCGCAATCTAATACTTTTCTCATTATACACTCGTTCAGAGCTTTTAATATCTCGCAAGGTTCGCCTTTACGTCTATTACATTCTCTTTTCGGGGGATGCCAGGGCAAGCGATGAAGGTTGTGCGCGCCCAACCAACTTCCACAGCCGCCTTGCTGCCTCTGGTGGGGTTGAGTTATTTCGCCGGTCCGAGTCCTTAGCTATGGGGAGGATGGAAAGTCAGTGGTTCTCACCAACGGACATCTTTGCCGCGAAATGTGTCCTTCTCGGAACTGGCCACCAGTCCTCCTGGTCTTTGTTAAGAGTTGTTGAATTTCTGTTCTCTTCATGCTTTCATTGATCTCAATGCATTACCCTTTTATTGGAGAAAATTGCGGAAGAGGTCGGGATTGATAGGCATGCTCCTCAAACCGAAATAAAGGTGGAATGGGATCGCAAAACCTTGTAAAATGCGCCTGCACTTAAGGCCGAAAACGAAAATCGGGTGAGGTCAATATATCGAGGTTTAGTCCAAGCAAGATACGGGGCTTTGAAATCGCCTGTGCGAGTGACTGAGTGCCTTGAAATCTCATTGTGTTCTCCAAAGTTTACGGATATTGTTGCGAAGTTCAAGCTCATTGAATTTCTGATATAATTACTTCCAACGCGACAAAGTTCGTTTCCCATCTACGGCAGAAGAAGCTCTTACAGACTCGGAATTACTGTCTGCCTGGATGAAAGCTCATTACCCTGACATGACAGCTTGGGAAATACAGTACAAAATTGGATTTCTGGACGCAAGTCTTGTCCAAATCTTATATTCCATTGTTCAAGTTTTCTCGTTCCTAATTCATATTTTGTGCAGTTGGCCACAAGCGGCTGATGAACTTTTAAAATCAATGTACTTACCTGCTCACAGGAAGTGGTGGTAGCTGATTTAGCTGGGTATTTAAAGTGACTGATTTGAAAGAAATAGCTAGTACTCATGGAGAGGAATGCCACTGGCAGGCCATACGGAACGAATCTCTCTAAGTGCGTGATTGTTTCTTCTAAGGCCTTTTGCTCTAGCCTCATCTACCACATGCCTTCCTTAGGTTTAATGGAAGCTCAGCGACTCTTATAGTGATACAAGGTTTACATCTGTAAACCTACGTTACCAATTGTGGTACTCAGGTTCCCACGATGTCATTTAATCTCTTTACTCCCAACTACCCGCATCGATCAAAGCTCTAGACTTGATTAGGTCGCCGACCGTAAGGCTTAGCTATCTTGAGTCATCTGTTTATCGTCCACATGACCCCCGTGCTGCGGACTTCCACGAATAGTCTTTCGAGCCTCGGCCATACGTAGTGAAATAAAAAGAGCGTCATGATCAGTATCAAATATCCCTCATCGATTCCCTCCCTGTCCAATACCATTGAAACACTGAGAACATTCAAATCTGCACACAATGAGTTATTCATCGCAGAAAACTTCCGAGGAGCAGTTGGAGGATCTGAAGCATCGTCTGATCGTACGCGCCATCGACATTGCCTCGGAGTCACTAATGGAACGGTAACAAATTTCTTTCTCTATTCATATTAAACACCGGTTTTTTCTGGGTCTATTTCCTATCTAGTATCTACTAATACGCTTCTCGTCACTTAGAACTCACACGACTGCTGAAGCAACCTATTGGAAAAACACCAATGTTGTCCGCCGAAATCTCTTGATGACCGCCGTCCGGAGATCACTATGGAACGATTGGAATCCCGAAGGTGAAGCAGGGTCTTCTACGCGACAAGCGAGTATCGGGGGCTTGAGAACACTCGCTTTAAGGCGTTTATCGGATACCATTGTGAGTTCTAGTATCAAGTTCGGAGATACGTCAATTGACTCTATATCTTCTGGTATCAGGCCAACCATTTAAGATCTAACCACTCACCTTCACCCTCACCACCTCCTCCTTGACGGCAGAGTTCATTTGATACTACAATTCCAAATACTTAATGTAAATTTTAACTACGTTGAATCATGATCCCTGAGTACAAGTTTTCAAAAAAAAAGTATCGTGCCAGAAAGACTCCAAGATCAGTCAGGGCCTATTTTGAGCGTAATGTAAAGATAGGATGTGTTTACGTAATTAGGTGATTGATCGGCCCTTGAAGATGGATGGTGCCAGTGTGGGGTAGAGGAACTCCGAGCCTCCCACAAACCTCAGTTCCTGCCACCAACCAGCATTGCCCTCAGCTTCAATTCAGTCGTTTGTGCCACATTTCAAACATTAGGAAATGTTTGCAGACTCTACCTCCCAGGCTGCCGTGCAAGCTGTACCTCTGGATGTCGGAAACAACTCGGATGCCACAAGGCCAGCTGCCTCAGATTGTTCAATATTTCCCGCTCCTGTCGATAAGGAACCGTCATCCGAGGCTCCTCCAAACTCTGTAACCGAGGCTTATTACTACCAGAAGCTGAGAGAATCTGCAGACCGATTCGGGCATCAATTGAGTACTTCGTAAGTTGGACATATGCATATGTATATCATTGTTGAGGTACTCAGAACTCTTCTTCCCAAGAAAATATGTGGATGATGTGGAGACAACATGGCGAAGTTTTGATGATAAAAAGAAGGACTTAGTCATAACTAGTGCCATGCGATATATCAGTTTCGATCCGGAGGCCGACTTCCAGCGATTCGACGATCTCGCGATGGCTGCTATGACAAGTGTCATGGTTCGTCTCTTTTTCTCGTGCTAACTTGAATACTGAACAATTTATCCGGAGATGTAGTTGAACATAGTTAGGACTTCGAAGAAAAGTGCGAAGAAACAGAAACCTGTAGGAAACGCCCTGTTGAGAAGGGCAGTAATTCAAGCTGCTGACAGAGCTAACAAATGAATACGAGTTCGAGGCACCTTTGATATTATCGGATAAATTAAAAATTGCTGACGGTTTTTTTTAGCCAACGTCGTTGCGGAAAATGGACGATGGAAGCAACTTGTTGTATCCATCATGTGGTGAATCGCTGTGAATGATAACAATGTATTTTCAAATGTTGATTTATATTGGAAAATGGTTAGTTATGTATTATGTATATATTAGTAGCCATTGGGATATATGACTCGAGGCTGTTCCTGTAGTAATATCTGGGCCCTTACGACCTGATGACTTCAGATGACTGATCATTCTCGTCGGAGGCGTTCGCCATGTACAGCCTCATCAAATGATGTGAAAATTTTGGCCATTGACGTGGGACAATGACTGACAAGCTGCCAGATAAATTACGGAAGCCGGCGGATGATTCGCCAATATTGAACGTTGTCAGAAGCAGCATCGTTTATGTAAACCACCAATTAGCCGGAGAATCTTTTTTTAAATTTTAGATTTTCTTAGCCATGGTGACGATGACCGGGGCCTACAGTCGCAGATAAAAAAAGTCAAAAAATCCGGTATCTCGGCTCTCAGGCAATATTTTAACACAGACCCAATTTTCGAGAGGATTTGTGAGTTGGAAAGAACGCCCGTGCAGACGCCATCAGGCGGCCGATCCCGAGATCACGTGATTTTCCTTTGCGCAGGTCTGCTAAAAATAGCGCCATCAATAAATGGCAACAAACAAGTTTCTTTGCTGTACTGTACATGTAATGTGCCTCAACCCATGACTCATCTTCATGATGTTCAATAATCCTTAATCATGCAGCAAATGCAGACTCTGGCCAATTACAGGTGAAGCTCACTGGGGTGTTAAAATAAGGGAAGCAGGTGCTGACAGGTGCTGACAGATGCTGGGAACTGATAACAGAAGCAACGGTATATTTCGTTTGACCTAGGTGAGCTCGTAGGCAAACAGATAAGAGAAAAGGTAGCTATGAAACACGGTGCGATAAAATTTATGATTACATAATCCTACCAAAAGCGGAACTAGCATAACGAGCTTGTATATTCCAACATGGGGGTGGTAACTACAGGGCATTCACTCCTGGCACTAGGTGGTGTTTCCCTTGGAGAAATCTATTCTTAGACATGTCTTGTAATTTCCACAGTCTTTCTCATGGAAACACAAAAAAAATATCCAGCACTTTAAGTGTTTATCAAGGAAACACTTAAAGTGCTGGATAAATTTTCTGTGTTTCTATGAGAAAAACTGTTTGGAAATCACAAAACCTGTCTAAAAATAGGTTTTCCCAAGGGAAACACCACCTGGTGCCAGCAGTGAATGACAATGTTGTTGCTGACCACCACTGCAACCACATCACCACTGCTACATTGCCACAATCTCCATGATGTTAGGGGATGCTCTGCTTCGTCCTACGTCTCCTCCAATATTTCTCCATCACCTCTGTATATTCCTCCTCATCGTTGCTAGTCCAAGACAGAGTGCACTCGCGGCTCCGATACCAGAGTCCGATGATCATGTGACATAGCATTCCTATCACTGTTTTGCCATTCTCCATCTTTTTCATCATTTCATTATTTTTCATCATTTTATTATTTCCACTCCGATTTTTGGTATATAGACATGCAGCCCACCTTAGCAGGGATTTATCCTTTTCTTTTAGGATCCCCTGCTAGGTGCGCTTTCCTGTCATATTTTATGTTTATATATATGTTTAGGATCCCCTGCTAGATCTCGACTAAGTTGTTCCGCAGTTGCCCTAACACATGACCTCACCATGACTTCACCATAATCATCACTACATACCTGTTGGGGCAACTGCGGAACAACTTAGTTGAGATCTAGCAGGGGATCCTAAACATATATATAAACATAAATACAACAGGAAAGCGCACCTAGCAGGGGATCCTAAAAGAAAGGATAAAACCCTGCTAAGGTGGGATGCATGTCTATATACCAAGAAATTGGAGTTGAAATACTAAAATGATGAAAGATAATAAAATGATGAAAAAAGATGGAGAATGGTGAAAAGGTGATAGGAATGCTATGTCATGTGACCATCGGACTCCGGTATTGGAGCCACGAGTGCACTCCATCTTGGGCTAGTGACAATGAGGAGGAATATACAGAGGTGACAGAGAAACATTGGATGAAGTGGAGCGTCCCCTAACAATACCACCACATCATCAACTCACCTTCCTCATCACATCACAACTACAACAGCAACAACATTGAGTATTTTAAATACTTATTACATTTGTTAACTGCTGATTAAAATATTTTTAGGTTTGTATATATAATATATATAATTTTACAGTTCTTGCCACATCACACATCAATTCATTGTCTTTGTCGTCACCACCACATCACAATGACAACAGCAGCGATATTGAGTATTTTATTTATTTATTTCATTATTCAACTGTTGATAAAATATTTTTATAGGTTCATATATATAATTTTACTTTTCCACCACCTATTTAGGTTAACCACCATTTGTTTGGGCCAAACAGTACCCATTTAGGCCAACCGCCATCTATTTAGGTCAACCACCATCCATTTATCCAAAATTTCACAATATTGCTCTGCATCCATCTTTCCCTGAACTTCTATAAGCAACCCCACCCCATTCCACCCCATACAACCCCATACCATGAGATTGTTACCCCCTCCATGTTTGAAAGTTGGTGTTGTGGTTCAGTCTGATAGTGGTTCTCCTCGTTGCTTCCAAACATACACCATCCCATCAGACCCAATACGATTGATCTTAGTCTCATCTGACTATAATGCCCTTTCCCAGTCCTTCACAGTCCAGTTTTGATGAAAACAGGCAGCTTTGAGCCGCCTCTGATGATGAGTGAGCTTGAGCATAGGGACTTTCCTCTTTGTTGCAGAGTAAAATCCTGACTCCTTCAAGGTATTTCTGACTGTTTGTGGAGTGACAGGGTTGGGGATGATGGAATCAATGAATTGGGTAGCTTGAACTGCATTATTGAGCTTCCCAAAGCTGATTTGGCGAACAATTGACTGTTTGTCATGAGCAGAAAGCTTAGAAGGATGATCCCCAGGATTGTTTTCTTTGTTCCTCTCCACTTCCTTACTAATTCTACCAACAGTGCCTTTTCCTAGACCAGTTCTAGCCTGAATTTCACGATGAGAATAGCCATCATTGAGAAGAGAGACCACAGAAGAACGTTGAGCAGCAGAAATGGATTTCATGATGATGGTAAGAAGCCAAGAAGGTGATTGACACTGCTGGTGCCAGGTGGTGTTTCCCCCGGAAAAACCCATTAAGAGACACATTGTGTGATTTCCAAAGGGTTTTTCCCATGGAAACACAAAAAGTGTTTCTGAAAGAAAAATCCAAGAAACACATTATGTGTTTCTTTCAGGTTTCCCATAGATAAATTTTTTGTTTTTCTCAAAATTTATCTTTTTGAAACATGATAAGTGTTTCTTTCTTTGTTTGAAACAAAGAAAGCATGTTTCCCATAGATAAATCTTGAGAAAAACAAAAAATCTATCTATGGGAAACATGAAAGAAACACATAATATGTTACGACACTCTTTTTACTTTTACTTTTACTTTGAACATTTGAACTTTACTTGATCTTATCTTATAGATATGAAGATCTCTTGATCTCTTGATCATATCTCTTGATCCTATCTTGGCGATCTTATCTCTTGATCTTATCATCTGATGATGATCCAAGATATGTTTCTTTATATGAACTTTACATTATTACTTACATGCATTTGACATGCCTTTGACTCATGTCTTTCATTGACGATCAACATGCATTCTACACATGTTGCTGCGCAACATGCTTTTACCTTACACTTGACATGCTTTGGACACACATTTTACATGTGTTTACCTTGAGGACAACACATGGACATTAGCATATAACCATAGCTAAATTACCTGTACTCTTTAGCTTGTCTTTAACTTGTTAACCACAATATTGCTTGATTGGCATTTATCCATTCTCAAACCTGTGGATACTTGACTGGACGTCTTCCAGTTGATATCCATGGGCTCAGCTAGCTCCTTGGACAGATGCTTGGGCATTATCAGATACTGACTGTATCC
>Ga0193743_1002947_pt1 | contig 11610 bp, 7 predicted proteins | sample L2c2metaG_FD_143038 | JGI IMG/M metagenome (GOLD analysis project Ga0193743, IMG submission 143038) | Soil microbial communities from a riparian zone of the East river system, Colorado, United States - L2c2 | ecosystem: Environmental > Terrestrial > Soil > Riparian zone | place: USA: East River...
GCTGCTCCTCTACGGCTATGAGGTTTTATAATGCAACCAGATGCCTGATAGCCGATATAGTTTTATCTTGCAACCTAATAGCGATGCGCCTGACGCCTGTGCAGCCGGAGCAGCCGGAGCAGCCGGTGTCGTGAGGCTGGCCGCAAGGGTTGCAGCGGTAACCCTTCTCCGGCACCGGTGACACTGCGCGGTAACAGCGGCCCCCGACCCTCATCGAAGCAAACGATGAGGAGACGGTGAATTGGACACGCGACTGGGCCGGCACGCCATCGTCGTCGGCGCCGGGATCGCCGGGCTGGCGGCCGCTGCGGCGCTTTCCGATCATTTCGAGCATGTGGCCGTGCTGGAGCGCGACGAGCTTCCCCCCGATCTCGGTCCCCGGCCGGGGGCGCCGCAATCGACGCAGCTGCATGGGCTGCTGGGCGGGGGCCAGCGTGCGCTCTCCACCCTGTTCCCGGGCTTCGATCGGGATCTCGCCGAGGCCGGGGCCGTGGCGGTCCGGATCGGCCTCGAGGACCGCATGGAGATTCCGGGCTACGATCCCTTCCCGCGCCGGGATCTCGGCATGCTCGGCTTCACCATGACCCGGCCGCTGCTGGAACACACCCTGGGGCGCCGCCTGCGGCAACTGCCGAACGTCACGCTGCACGAGCGCTGCCGCGTCCTGGAGATCCTGGTGGACGACGATGGGACGGTTGGCGGCGTGCGGTGCCAGGGAATCCACGGCGTCGAGGGAATCCTCCCCGCCGATCTCATCGTCGATGCCTCGGCGCGCGGCGCCCTGACGCTGTCATTGCTCAAGGCCGGCGGATGGCCGGAGGTGGAGCAAACCGATGTCGGCATCGACATCCACTACGCCACCGCGACCTTTGCGGCCCCCCGCCGCGCCAGGGACTGGAAGGCGGCGATGACCTTCCCTGACGGGACTTCGGACACCAAGACCGGATACGTGTTCGAGGTCGAAGGCGACCGCTTGATGGCCCTGGTCAGCGAGCGGCACGGCCCGGCGCCGTCGGCCGACCACGCCGGGTTCCTGGACCTGCTCCGGCAGTTGCGGACCCCCACGATGTACGACGCGCTCAAGGACGCCGAGCCGCTGGACAAGGTCCATCGCTTCGCCTTCCCCGAGAGCTCGTGGCGGCACTACGAGCGGCTGAAGGATTTCCCGCGCGGGCTGGTGCCGATCGGGGATGCGATCTGCCGGTTCAACCCGGTCTACGGCCAGGGCATGGCCATGGCCGCGCTGGAGGCCTGCGTCCTCAAGGACCTGCTTCAGGCGCGGGCAGGGGAGAGCGATCCGCTGGCCGGGCTGGGCCAGGCCTATTTCGCCGGGGTGCAGCCCTCCATCGCCGCGGCCTGGTCGATGTCGGCCACCCCGGATTTCGTCCATCCCCTGACCCGGGGCACGCCGCCGGCCGATCTCGAAAAATCGCTGCGGTTCTCCGCGGCGCTGTACCGGATCGCGGCCCGTGATCCCGAGATCCACCGGCTGGCGGTGGCGGTCCGCCACCTGGCCGAATCTCCGGCCGCGCTGCACGATCCGGACCTCGTCCGGCGCGTGGAAGCGGAAATGGCGGAGGCATGATGGCCGCGAGCGCAGCCATGGCCGGGCCGACCCACCGGACGGTCGAGACCAACGGCATCCGCATGCATGTGGCGGAGCAGGGCGAGGGACCGCTGGTGGTGCTCTGCCACGGCTTTCCCGAATCCTGGTACTCGTGGCGGCACCAGCTCTCGGCCCTCGCCGCGGCCGGTTTCCACGCCGTGGCGCCGGACATGCGCGGCTATGGCCGAACCGACCGGCCGGAGGCGATCGACCAGTACACGCTGCTCCACCTGGTCGGCGACATGGTCGGGCTGCTGGACGCGCTGGGCGCCGAGACGGCGGTCATCGCCGGCCATGACTGGGGTGCCCCGGTCGCCTGGCACGCCGCGCTGCTGCGGCCGGATCGGTTTCGCGGCGTGATCGGGCTGAGCGTCCCGTATCTGCCGCGCGGCCAGGTCCATCCCACCCGGACCGTGCCCGAAGCCGACGATGCGTTGTTCTACCAGCGCTACTTCCAGCCGCCAGGCGTGGCCGAGGCCAATCTGGAGCGCGATGTCCGCCTGACCATGAGGCTGTCGCTGTTCAGCGCTTCGGGGGATGCCCCGCTTCCGGACGCAGCGCCTGCGGCGGAGGGGCATGTCCTGATGATCCCCCGGGATCGGGGTTTTGTCCCGACCGGCATCGGCGTGGAGGCGATCCCGCTGCCGCCCTGGCTGACCGAAGCCGATGTGGATGTCTATGCCGGGGAATTCGCCCGGACCGGCTTCCGCGGCGGGCTGAACTGGTACCGCAACATCGACCGGAACTGGGATCTGCTGGCACCGTTCGACGGCGCCAGGGTCACGGTCCCGGCGCTGTTCATCGCCGGCGACCGGGACGTGGTGCTGGCGTTCCGCGGCATCGGCGCCGTGCTGTCCAACCTGCCGGCCGTCGTGCCGCGCCTGCGGCAGACGGTCATCCTGCCGGGATGCGGCCACTGGACCCAGCAGGAACGGCCGGAGGAGGTCAGCGCCGCCATGATCGGGTTCCTGCGCCAGCTGTAGGGCTCAGCCCTTGCGCTCGTAGATCACATAGAGCTTGCGGGCGGCGGAGAGGTTCTGCCAGGTGCCGGTGAAGCCGGCAGGGATGACGAAGCTGGCCCCGGCCTCGAAGCGGCGGCTGGCGCCGGCGGCGTCGGCCAGCACCCCCGTGCCGGACAGAAGGTGGCAGAACTCCTCCTCGGTGTAGTTGATCCGCCAGGTGCCGACCGCGCCCTCCCAGATCCCGGCCGAGAACTGGCCGGTCGGGTCGTCATAGAAGTTGCGCACCGTCTGCAGCGGGTCGCCGGCCAGCACCTTGGCGGCATCGGGCCGGTAGGTCGTGTCCTCGGACCGGGCGGCGGCGAAATCGACGATGTCGGCGGCGGTCTTGGTCATGCGGGCCTCGCGTGCGAAAGCGGCGAGACTGCCGGCTTCAATCGCCGCTGTCGAGCGGGGGCAGGGCCCAGGACGGGTCGGCGAAGCGTTCGACCAGGAAGTCGACGAAGCTGCGCACCTTGGCCGACAGCGTGCGGGTCGGCGGATAGACGGCATGCACGCCGATCTCCGGCAGGTGCCACTGCGGCAGGATCTGCACCACCCGGCCGGCGGCGAGATCCGCCGCGGCGATGAAGTCGGGCTGGCGGGCGATGCCGTAGCCCTCGCGAATCGCGGCCTGGATGGCGTCGCCGTTGTTGACCTGCAGCCGGGTGCCGACCCGGACGCGGACCTCACCCTCCGGCCCGTCGAACACCCATTCGTCGCGGTTGGCGCCATAGGCGTAGGCGATGCAGCGATGCCGGGCCAGGTCCGAGGGATGCGCCGGCGTGCCATGGGCCGCGAGGTAGGACGGCGCGGCGCACAGCACCAGGCGGCAGGGCGCCAGGCGGCGCGCGATCAGCGAGGAATCGGCCAGCCGCCCGATCCGGATGGCCAGGTCGGTGCCGTCCTCCAGCAGGTCGACGACGCGGTCGTTCAGGGTCAGGTCGACCGAGACCTCGGGATAGCGCTCGAGATAGCCGGTCAGGACCGGGGCGACATGCAGCACGCCGAAGCTCATCGGTGCGTTGACCCGCAGCAGGCCGCGCGGCCTGGCATGCAGCGCCGCGGCCTCTTCCTCGGCCTCCGTCACATCGGCGGTGATGCGCAGCGCCCGCTGGTAGAAGGCGGTGCCGGCCTCGGTCAGGCTGAGGCGGCGGGTGGTGCGGTTGAGCAGCCGGGTGCCGAGCCGGGCCTCGAGGTCGAGGATGGCGCGGCTGGCCTGGGCCCGGGACAGGCCGAGCTGCTCCGCCGCCGCGACGAAGCTGCCGGCGTCGGCGATCCGGACGAACAGGTCCATCGTGGCGAGGCGGTCCATGGGATTGTCACGCTACCATCAACAATCTCTTGTCGTCATGCGGGATTGTTTGTCCTGGCGCAGCGATCAATATGTCGATCATCGGGGCCCACGCGTCGCCGCGCGCGATCGCGTAACCTCAGACCAAGGGTGGCCGGCCCCGGCCGGTCCACCGAATGTCCGGAGTTCCATCATGACCACGATGCCCGCGCTCTTCGTCTCCCACGGCTCGCCGATGCTGTCGGTGTCGGATGAGCCTGCGGGGCGGTTCTTCGACACGCTCGGTCCCACCCTGCCGCGGCCCGACGCCATCCTGGTCGCCTCGGCGCATTTCGAGACCGAGATACCGACCCTGGGCGCCACGCCGCAGCCCGAGACGATCCACGACTTCCACGGCTTCCCGGAGCAGCTTTACCGGATCCGCTACCCCGTGGCGGGCGCCCCCGGCCTGGCGCGGCTGGCGGCCGAGCGCATCGCCGCCGCCGGCCTGCCGGTCGCCATTGACGACCGCCGCGGCATCGACCACGGCACCTGGGTGCCGCTGCGCCGGATGTATCCGGACGCCGACATCCCGGTCGCGACCCTGTCGATCCAGCCGCACCGCGACCCGGCGCACCACTATGCCGTCGGCCAGGCGCTGCGCGGCCTGCGCGACGAGGGGGTGATGGTGGTGGGGTCGGGGTCGCTGACCCACAATCTGCGGGCGCTGGACTGGCATGGCGGGCCGGACGCCCCGGTCTCGCCCTGGGCGCAGGCCTTCATCGACTGGGTCGCCGCGGCGGTGGCCGAGGGCCGCACCGAGGATTTGCTGAACTATCGCCGTCTGGCGCCGGAGGCCGTGAAGAACCATCCGGCGGACGAGCATTTCCTGCCGTTCTTCGTCGCCCTCGGCGCCGGCGACGGGCCCGGCAAGCGCCTGCACGCCAGCGTCACCATGGGCGCGCTGGCGATGGACGCCTACACGTTCTGAGGCCGTGCGGGGTTCGCCGCGGCGAACCCCGTTCCCGCTCTAGCCCTTCGTGGCGGCCAGCACCGCCTCGACATGGCCCGGCACCCGGACGCCGCGCCACAGGCCGCGCACGACGCCTGTTTCGTCGACCAGGACGGTCGACCGGTCGATGCCCATGTATTTCCGGCCATACATCGACTTCTCGACCCAGGCGCCATAGCGCTCGACCGTGTCGTCGTCCTTGGCCGAGGCCAGGGTGAAGGTCAGGCTGTACTTCGCCGCGAACTTGTTCAGCGCCGGCACCGGATCCTTCGAGATGCCGACGATCTCGGCGTCGACGCCGCTGAATTCCGGCAGCGCATCGTTAAAGCCACAGGCCTCCTTGGTGCAGCCCGAGGTGTCCGCCTTCGGATAGAAGTAGACGATCACCTTCCGGCCCTTGAGGGCCGAGAGCGACACCGTCCCGCCGCCGGCCTTGGGCAGGGTGAAGTCGGGGGCGGGCTTGCCGATCTCGACAGTCATTCGGATGTCTCCACACGCGGTTCGCTGCGCTCAGACCTAGGACGCCGACCGTCATTCGGCAAGCCCGTCGATCCGGCGAGGCCGGCTGACCTCGGCATGCTGCCTACGCCTTCGCCGGCTCGTCCCGGGGTGGGGGAGGCGGGCCGATCACCCGGTCGAAGATGGCCATGACCGCCGCCGCCTGCGCCTGCATGCCGGCCACGGCGGCGTCGAGATCCTCGGGTGGGTCGGCGCGGCTCTCGCCGATGGCGCGGAGCAGGCCCTGGATCATGGCGTGCGAGGCGTCGGCCGGGTCGAACTTGTCCTCGACCGCGAAGCGCAGGAAGGCCTGCAGCCGCTGCCAGGTCGCCAGCGCCCGCTGCAGCACCTCCCCCTCGTCGGGCGGCAGCAGCCCGGCGGCGGCGATCCGGCGCAGCGCCTCGGCCGTGGCCTGGTGCAGGATGTCGGGATGCTCGGCGGCGTGCAGCAGCTGCAGGTGCTGGGCGATGAACTCGATGTCGACCAGCCCGCCCCGGAAATGCTTGATGTTCCAGATGTCCGCCGTGTCGCGCTGACGGGCCATCCGGCCGCGCATCTCGGCGATGTCCCGGCGCAGCGTGTCGGGATCGCGCTTCAGGCACAGCACGGCCCGGACCTCGGCCTCGATCCGCCGGCGCAGCGGCTCCGGCGCCAGGATCACCCGGGCCCGGGTCAGGGCCATGTGCTCCCAGGTCCAGGCCTCGCCCTGCTGATAGGCGGTGAAGGCGTCGAGGCTGGTCGCCAGCGGCCCGGAATTGCCGGAGGGGCGCAGCCGCATGTCGACCTCGAACAGGGCTCCCTGCGCCGTCGGCGCCGTGATCGCCGACACCAGCCGCTGGATCAGCCGGGTGTAGTAGACCATCGGGCCGATCGGCTTGTCGCCGTCCGACACCTGCTCCGCCCCGGCATCATGGATCATGATCAGGTCGAGGTCGGAGCGGATGGTCATCTCGCGGCCGCCGAGCTTGCCGAGGGCGAGCAGGGCGATGCCGCCATCCTGGAACCGGCCGTGCCGGCGCGCGAACTCCGCCTCCACCCGGGGTGTCAGCGCCCGCAGCGCCACCTCGGTGACATCGGACAGGAAGGCGGCGCAGGACGGGGTCTCCGACAGCCGCCGCAGGATGTGGACCGCGGCGCGGAAGCGCTGGTCGTTGGTCCAGCGCCGCAGCACGTCGAGCGAATCCTCGAAATCGCGCGCCGTCGCCAGCTCGCTGCCCAGCCGCTCCTCCAGCCGTTCCTGCTCCGGCAGGGTGGTGAAGAAGCCCGGCGCCAGCACCGCCTCCAGCTGGCCGGCATGGGTCGTCAGATAATCGGCTATCCGGCCGCCAAATCCGAGTATATCTATAAGGAGATCAAGGAGCTCTGGGTTGATGTTAAACAAGGAGAAGAGCTGGACGCCGGCCGGCAGCCGGCCCAGGAAGCCATCCAGCCGCTGCAGCGTGGCGTCGGCGTCGGCGGTGGCGCCGATGATCGCCAGCAGCCGGGGCAGGAGGCTGTTGATCAGCGTCCGCGCCCGTTCGCTGCGCAGCGCCCGGTAGCGGCCGTGCAGCCAGCCGCGGACGATGGCGATCGCCTCGGGCGGGCGGGCGAAGCCCAGCCGCTGCAGCGTCTCGACCGTGCCCGGATGGTCGTCGGCGCCGGCGAAGACCAGGGCGACGCTGCTCTCGGGCGGGCGCTCCTCCTGGAACAGCTCGGCATAGCGGCCCTCGACCAGGCGCAGCGTGTCGGTCAGGACGTTGCGGAAATCGGCGGGATCGGGGAAGCCCAGGAACCGGGCCAGCCCGTCGACTTCGGCCGGATCCGCCGGCAGCGCATGGGTCTGGCGGTCGTCGACCATCTGGATGCGGTGCTCGACCCGGCGCAGGAAGCGGTAGCACTCGGCCAGGCTGGCGGCGGTGGCCCGGTCCACCCGGCCGGCCTCGGCCAGCGCCGTCAGCCCGGCGATGGTGCCGCGCAGCCGCAGCTTCGGCTCGCGGCCGCCGAAGATCAGCTGCTGCATCTGGACGAAGAACTCGATCTCGCGGATGCCGCCGCGGCCGAGCTTCAGGTCGTGGCCCTCGATGGCGACGACGCCGTGGCCGTGATGGCTGTGGATCTGGCGCTTGATCGCGTGGATGTCCTGGATCGCCGCGAAGTCCAGGTTGCGGCGCCAGACGAAGGGCGTGAGGAAGTCGAGGAAGGCGTCGCCGGCGGCACGGTCGCCGGCCACCGGCCGGGCCTTGATCATCGCCGCCCGCTCCCAGCTCTGCGCCAGGCTGGTGTAGTAGGTCTCGGCCGCCTCCAGCGACACTGCCGGCGGCGTCGCGCCGGGGTCGGGGCGCAGCCGCAGGTCGGTGCGGAAGACATAGCCGTCGACCGTCCGCTCCTCCATGATCCGCACCATCTCGCGTACCAGCCGGGTGAAGGTCTGGCCGAGGTCGTCGGGCCGGTCGGTCGGCACCTTGTCGCGGTCGTAGAAGATGATCAGGTCGATGTCGCTGGAGTAGTTCAGTTCGCGCGCGCCGAGCTTGCCCATGCCCAGCACGATCAGCCCGGACGCATCGGGCGTGGCCACGGCTTCGGGCCGCAGCAGGCCGCGCCCCACGGCGCGGGCCAGCAGGTGCGAGATCGCGAGGTCCAGGGTGGTGTCGGCAAGGTCGGACAGGGCGGCGGTCACCCGCTCCAGCGGCCACAGGCCGCCGATGTCGGCCAGGGCGATCAGCAGCGCGGTGCGGCGCTTGGCCAGGCGGAACGCCGCCATCAGCCGGGCGGTGTCGGTCTCGGCGGCCAGCTCGGCGCGCAAGGCCGCCAGCTCGGCGGCGACGGCGGCGTCGGGGCCTTCCGCCAGGAAGCGTCGGATCGTCGCGGGCGTTTTCAGCACCAGCTCGGTGAGGTAGGGGCTGCCGCCGAACACCGCCTCCAGCAGGGCGTGGCCGCCGGGGTCGGAGGGCAGCGCCACGGCAAAATCGCGAAGCTCGGGATCGGATTGCTCGGCCGCGCGTTCAACCCAACGTTCGAGCCCGCGCCGGGCGCGGTCGGGGTCGCCCGCGCGGGGCCAGACGGCATCGGGCCAGGCGACATCAAGACGTGGCATCGAGCTTTCCAAGTGCCTAAGGTGCGGGCGCAGCATCGGGTGCCCGCGGGTACTGGTCAAGCAGGGGTGAAACGTTCGGGATGAGGGCGCTGAAGATCCTGGCGGAGATCGTCGGTCTGGCGGTCGCCGGCTTCGCGCTCGCCGCCGTCGCCCTGGCTTGGCGGCTGTCGTCCGGGCCGCTGGAGATCGGCGGCCTGACGCCGTATGTCGAACAGGCGATCTCCGACCAGAACGCCACCACCGAGCTGGGCAGTCTTTCGCTGCGCTGGGACGGGTTCCAGCGGCCGCTGGTGCTGACCGCCACCAATGTCCGGGTGCGCCAGAAGGACGGGACGGCGATCGCCATCATCCCGGAGATCTCGGCCGACATCAGCATGCCCCGGCTGGCACGCGGCGAGGTGGCCCCGCTGCGGCTGGACATGATCCGGCCGCATCTGCGGGTGGTCCGCACCGCCGAGGGCGATTTCAGCTTCGGCCTGGACAGCGGGGTACAGGCGAATCCCCAAGGGCCGCCGACGGATCCGGTCGTGTCGCCGCCAGCCGGGCCGCCGACGCGGGACGTGGTCAAGGACCTGCTGGCGGCTCTCGACGCCCGGCTCGGCAGCGGCACCAGCCCGATCGCGTCGCTGCGGCGGCTGACCGTGATCGACGGCAGCGTCAGCATCGACGACCGCATGCTCGGCCAGACCTGGTATGCGCCGAAGGCCGCCGCCGACCTCAGCCGGACGGCGACCGGCGTCGACGGCAGGGCCTCGCTCACCGTGGTGTCCGCCGGCGGCGCCTCGGAGTTCTCGGGCGAGATCCACTATGTCCGCGCCCGGCGGAGCGGTCGGGCGGCGATCGGCTTCACCAACGTGACCCCGGCGTCGCTGACCCGGATCTCGCCGGTGCTGGCGCCGCTGGAGGCGATCCAGAGCCCGGTGTCGGGCCGGCTCGACGTCGATTTCGATTCCCGGTTCCAGCCGACCACCGGCCGGTTCTCGCTGACCAGCGTCAACACCCGGCTGATGCTGCCGCCTTTGTGGACCGCGCCGTTCAGCGCCGCCCGGGCCAGCCTGTCGGGGTCGGTCGACCTGCCGAAGCGGCGCCTGGTGCTCGACGACTTCACGATCGATCTCGGCGGGCCCAGGATCTCCCTGTCCGGCCAGGTCGATGCGCCTAAGGACACGATCGAGGTGGCGATGGTCGGCACCGTCGCCAGCCTGCCGGTCGACCTGCTGGACAGCCTGTGGCCGCCCGGGGTGCCCAGCGGCGCCCGCGACTGGATCACCACCAACCTCCGCGACGGCGTGATCGACCGGACCGAGTTCAGCCTGCAGGCGCGCGCGCCGCTGGCCGATCCCGCCGATGCGGCCCTGGTGTCGCTGGACGGCACCCTGCAGGCGCGCGGGGTGACGGTGAACTACTTCAACGGCCTGCCGAAGATCACCGGCCTCAACGCCGCGGGCAGCTTCAACCAGTCGCTCCTGCGCATCGCCACCGCCGGCGGGGGGATCGGCGACATCGCCCTGAAGCCCGCCGACATCACCATCACCGGCCTCGACCAGCATGACCAGGTGATCGAGATCGACGCCCCGATCGAAGGGCCGGTGAAGTCGGTGATGGGGGTGCTCGACGTGCCGCGGCTCGGCTACGCCAGGAAGGTGGGCCTGGATCCCGACCGCATGGCGGGGCGGGTGGCCGCCCGGCTGCGCTTCGGCTTCTCGCTGCTCGCCGACCTGACCTTCGAGCAGATCCGGCTCGCGGCCGATGGCGACCTGACCGATGTCGGCGTCGCCGCCGTCAAGCCCGGCTACGACGTGACCGGAGGCAACGCCAAGCTCGCGCTCGACAAGGCCGGGATGACGCTCGACGGCCGGGCGCAGGTCAACATGGTGCCGGTCGTCTTCTCCTGGCACGAGGCCTTCGACGATTCCCCCGTCGACACCAAGGTCTCCGCCAAGGTGACGCTCGATCCGGCCGCCCGCGCGGCGCTGCGCCTGCCGGAGATCCAGATGATCGGCGGCACCGTGGTCGCCGACCTCGACCTGGCGATGGGCGGCAGCACCGGCACGCTCGACGCCAAGCTCGACCTCACCGACGCGCGGATCTCGCTCGACCCGATCGGCTGGACCAAGCCGCCCGGGGGCAAGGCGAACGCGGCGGTGACGCTGTCCCTGGCCGGTGCGCGCGTCGCCAAGGTGTCGCAGTTCAGCGTCTCCGGCGGCGACATCGCCCTGTCAGGAAGCGCCGATTTCGCGCGCGACGGGTCTCTGGCGCAGCTCAACATCGCCTCGCTGCAGCAGGGCCAGACCCAGGTGAAGGGCCAGGTCGAGGTGCTGGGGCCGGACAGCTACCGCCTGGCGCTCGACGGCCCGCGCCTCGACGTCTCCGGCCTGCTGGGCCAGCGCCGCGGTGCCGGGGCGCAGGACGCCGCCGCCGATGACGGCGCCCCCGGGCCGCAGATCGATGCCACCTTCGCGGTCGGCGAACTGGTCTTCGGCAAGGACCGGTCGCTCAAGTCGGTGCGCGGCCGGGCGATCGGGCGCACCACCAACCTGCAGGACGTGACGCTGGCGGCGCTGCTGCCGGGCGGCAAGCCGGTCGACCTGCGGCTGACGCCGCAGCAGGGGCAGCCGGACCGCCAGATCGTGACCCTGCGCGGCGAGGATGCGGGCGAAGCACTGCGCGTGCTCGACATCGCCGACAACATCACCGGGGGCAGCCTGCTGGCGACCGGCACGCGGAACGGCACGACCGGTGCGATCGACGGCCAGCTCGATGCCCGCGGCTTCGTGCTGCGCGACGCGCCGGGCGTGGCGCGGCTGCTGGCGGCGACCTCACCCTCGGGCATCCAGGACCTGTTCGGGACCAGCGGGCTGACCTTCAACCGGCTCGAGGCCGACTTCACCTATGCGGCGACCCAGCGGCGGGTGACGCTGAAGCAGGGGCGCGGCGCCAGCGGCGACCTCGGCCTGGCCTTCGACGGCATCCTCGACCTGAAGGCCGAGACCATCGACCTGGCCGGCACCATCGTGCCGATCTACCACATCAACAGCGTGATCAGCTCGATCCCGCTGATCGGCGACATCCTGACCGGCGGCGGGGGCGGCGGGCTGTTCGCCTTCACCTACACCATCCGCGGCTCCTTCGCCGACCCGTCGGTCTCGG
>Ga0193743_1002948_pt1 | contig 11604 bp, 15 predicted proteins | sample L2c2metaG_FD_143038 | JGI IMG/M metagenome (GOLD analysis project Ga0193743, IMG submission 143038) | Soil microbial communities from a riparian zone of the East river system, Colorado, United States - L2c2 | ecosystem: Environmental > Terrestrial > Soil > Riparian zone | place: USA: East River...
ACCAATGGTGGTAAGGCCAATCAATTCCAAACGTGCGCACGTACGGGTATGGGAAGAATCGCGGTTACCACGTCGAATCAGTCCTTCGTTATTGCACATGCATGGGAAATCACCAACAGGCGGTTACTGATCAGAACTGTTCCTATGGAACAAGAAGGCAGGTCTAGGCAGGTAAACCAAAATCCAGTGTTGGCAATTCCACTGGCAGCCTTGCAAAGATGGGCTCGATGCATCGGAAAATAGAACATTTTTTTTTTGGATATCATTGGCCGAGACAATAGGAAAGCAGGGATAATCTAGTTTTTCTGTATGGCAGATAGTGGTTGCCTAACAAAAGATGCATGAAATTTTAGGTTGAAAATACCCGCACGCCAGACCAAAATATGGATTCGTTGAATGCCCAGCGAACGAGCGTAATATGGCGCTCCTTCAGCCTGGAGGACGTTCAGGAAGATGATGCTTCGGCATTGATGATTCGATAGAAGGATACCTGTCACTTGACTCGACTGAACTGACGTTATCCGAATTGTCAACGTCTGGCTACTGCCTCTTCTCGCGCCTTCGACCCCTGGTTTACTACAGTCAACTCTGTCATAACCTATATCCCTCGGTGGGCAGCCCAGGGTATGGGGTTATGAGGGGCAGTTTGGTAGCCCCCAAAGTTATGGGATATAAGGGGTTATGCATGGTATGGGTTAGAGTTGTAGTACTTGTTTTTGGTCTATGCTTGCGCTGCGCTCATCTCCTTTAAGAATTCTCGAAAACAAAGCGTCCAAGCCCTTCAGCTGTAGATGCGTGGGGAGGCCCTGTCTAAGCTCTTGAGAGGGCAAAAGAGAATCGAAACGTCCATGTTGTCGAACATCTAGAGTTGTAGCTGGGCACCCTCATCCACAGTTGGGGTTTGTCACATCCTCCTTCCTGAATCTCTTTTTTCGCCATTTAGGATGCATTTCACTTGCAAACCTCTTGTCTTATCCGATTGATAACTCGCACCACCAAGCTGATTTTCTTCTGGTCATCGATGTGTCAATCGTGGTATTTCGTTTGACGAAACGAGAGAGATGCAAAAAAGGCCATGGAATATGAGCTGTCCACCCGCTCCATCCCTACTTCTCTTACGTCTTCCAGGTCGTTCCTATGCCTAAGCTTCACCCTGGCCGGATGCTTCAATTCTGGGACTGCGTGTTTCAGAGAATTTATTTCCTCGAGGTGCCTATACCACCATGCAACCGCGAGTGGCGAAGTCGAATACTCGCCCTCAACGATTGGACAGGTTTATTGTTGGCGGCCATGTTCTTACTCACTAAATGCTTCCATTTTGCAACTCTGCATCAGCTGTGGCCGGCCTATAGGGACCTGCTGGAAGCGCGGATGCTGTTATCGGTGCACATTACCAATTGCCACAGAGAGAGTGTGTGTCTGGGGATCTCCGATGAAAAAGCGACTGCTGTATGGGTGGTGGCAGGGGGAACGTCCTTTGCAATCTTTTCTAGGCACTGCGCCAAAATAATGTCTGGGATAAATTCATGCCATCTTCCGATGCAGACGATCACAAATGATTGTCATTCTTCGCTATCGTTTCGATTGGACTTTCCATATGCCCACAGCTGTGTCGTCGTTCTATTCTGCACATGCTTTACGATGCTCGTTCAATGCCTGTAATTTTATGGATCGGGCAGTGATGAACGTCCATCTCTGGGATTTCATTACTTATCACTTAGCCGTGACTCAAAAAATGAGATACAGGCGATTTATACATAGTATGCTTCAAGGCTCGCATCTGGCTTCAGTCTTTCCATATTTCTATGATGGTGCAAAAAGAGACTCATGCTTTCTTTTCGTATTTGAGCGCCGATGCCCGCCTCAGACATGATGTCATCTTGAGGCCCAACCAGAAACAACTCTCTTTTCTTCCTCTTTATATATAACAACCACCTAGAGAATCAAACCATGACAGTGCGTGTGGGCTTCAGTCTACTCTGATTAGTTTTTTTCGTATTCTGATTTTTTTTTAGCAAATCAAAGTTGGTATCAACGGGTTCGTGTCGTCCCCTTTTTCTCCTGTGCTGTTTGTCTGACAATTGCCTGGTCGACGACAGTTTTGGTGAAAACGACCTTTTCAGTTAAATATATCGGCGTTTTAATGCTCCTTTAAGGTCGTATTGGCCGTATCGTACTACGAAATGCGCTTGAGATGGGCAACTTAGAGATCATGGCTGTTAACGAGCATGTCTCATTTATCTCCATCGATGCCGTCTCTGACACATTCTTCCAGTCCGTTCATCGACCTCGAGTATATGGCAAGAATTTAGGATATTTATCATGTCCTATCAAACCTAACATTATTTTTAGGTTTATATGTTCAAGTATGACTCAGTCCATGGTCGCTTCAAGGGCCACGTCGAGGCGAAGGATGGAAAACTTTTCATCGAAGGCAAACCCATTCACGTCTTCAACGAGAAGGAACCTAGCGCCATCAAATGGGGCCAGGTTGGTGCCGATTACGTCGTTGAATCGACAGGAATCTTCACAACCAAAGAGAAGCATGTTTCTTTGCACTGAGTTTTCTAATGCCAAATTGACGCGTTGAGCACCAGAGCCAACGCCCATTTGAAGGCTGGTGCCAAGAAAGTCATCATTTCAGCACCTTCGGCCGATGCGCCAATGTATGTATGCGGTGTTAACCTCGAAGAATATAATCCAGGTCACAGAATTGTGTGTATTTCTGTTTTGAAAGACGACAATCTGACAATGTTGTCTATTTAGATCTCAAATGCGTCCTGTACGACCAACGCTCTTGCACCTCTTGCTAAAATTCTGCATGACAATTATGGTATCGTGGAGGGCTTGATGACCACTGTCCATTCTACCACTGCCAGCCAGAAGACCGTGGACGGCCCTTCGCACAAAGATTGGCGTGGAGGACGTAGCGTCAATAACAACATCATCCCTTCATCGACAGGCGCCGCCAAGGCTGTCACCAAAGTCATCCCTTCGCTGGCCGGCAAACTCACGTTAGTGAATTCCTCTCTTGTGGTTTCGTTATTCTCACCTCTTTCTTTTCTAGTGGCATGGCCTTCCGTGTCCCTACCATCGACGTTTCTGTCGTTGATCTCGTAGTACGCCTCGAGACAGGCGTCACTTACGAGGATATCATGAAAAAATTCAAGGAAGCTGCGAACAGCAAAGAATACAAAGGCATCATGGGCTACACTGACGAACAAGTTGTCTCAACCGATTGGATTGGAAGCACATATTCCTCCATCTTCGACGCTCGGGCTGGAATTCAGCTGAATCCCAACTTTGTCAAGCTGGTCGCCTGGTACGACAACGAATGGGGTTACTCCCGCCGAGTCTGTGATCTCATCGTCCACATTGCTGGGGTAGATGCCAAGTCTCACAACTAGGTCCTTTGGCCTTTCATACTTAGTGGCGGTGGAATAGAATTTTTTCAGAGTACTTCTCCATTTGTATCATATTGAAACAAGTATCTTTTTTTGCTTCGTCAAAGTCGGAACAATTTGGAATTAACCTTCCTCGACCCACGGGCGGCAACGGAAGCAGTGTACAGTGAACGTTTGAACTCGCACAAAGCCGGCACAGAATTGAATTATGATTGGCTGACATAAACCCATTTGATATCCATCGATAGATTAGGGATCGGGTTTATAAGTGGAAGCTCCTTTCTATCCTCCTTCATTGCGTGTTCCTCCGATTTTCAAACGTTCAATACCTTTCCAATCATCTACAAGTATAAAAATGGTCAGTGTTATTCTTCGGTGTTGATGATGGTTGGAAACATTGATTACTCTCGTTTTTCAGGTTAACGTCGGCATCAACGGGTAAGATGGCTTTTTCTTTCAGCATCGATCAGTGAACTCATCAATTCCTTGTAACGGGTAGTTTCGGTGAGTATTTTCACTATGTATGTGGCTTTCTATTCACAAATTATAGGTCGTATCGGTCGTATCGTGTACCGTAATGCTCTGGAGCTCCAGGGCATCGATGTTGTTGCTATCAACGAGTACGTCGCGATCTATCATCAAATTGGCCTTTTGAACTCATAGATCCTCGCTACAGTCCTTTCATTGATCTTGAATACATGGTATATTTGATCAAACTCGTTCATATCCCAGATGTCGACCTTTTTTCTCTGAATGATTGTAGGTCTACATGTTCAAGTTTGATTCCGTCCACGGACGATTCAAAGGAACTATTGAGGCTAAGGATGGCAAACTTATCATCAACGGAAAAGCCATCACTGTGTACGCTGAGCGTGACCCTGCTAATATCAAATGGGGCGCTGCCGGTGCTGACTACGTTATCGAATCTACTGTGCGCTCTTTTCAAGTTTATCTTTCTACCAAGTTGACTCATTTTCATTGATTTTTAGGGTGTTTTCACCACCATTGACAAGTAATGTTCCTTTCATGCCCCACTCATCATGTCATTAACTGACACCACATCTACCTAGGGCCTCGGCCCACTTGGCAGGTGGTGCCAAGAAAGTTGTTATCTCCGCACCCTCTGCTGATGCTCCCATGTTCGTGTGTGGAGTCAACTTGGAATCTTATGACCCCAAGTACAAAGTCGTGAGTTTCACTTCACACCTTATCGTGTTGTGTCTACCAATTAATCGCTGTCTATCTCCGCCGTAATTTTTTTATAGGTTTCTAACGCGTCCTGCACCACCAATTGCCTTGCGCCATTGGCGAAGATCATCAACGACAACTTTGGAATCGTTGAGGGTTTGATGACCACCGTCCACGCTACCACTGCCACCCAAAAGACCGTCGATGGTCCATCGCAGAAGGACTGGCGTGGTGGTCGTAGTGTCAACAACAACATCATTCCTTCTTCCACTGGTGCTGCCAAGGCTGTCGGCAAAGTCATTCCTGCTCTCAACGGCAAATTGACGTAAGATCATCCTGACATAGTCTTCTCGAATTTCCGGACTTATGACTTGCCTTTTACCTTTACAGAGGTCTCGCGTTCCGCGTTCCTACTCTTGATGTCTCCGTCGTCGACCTCGTGGTTCGCACTGAGAAAGGCGCCACCTACCAGGAAATCAAGGACGTAATCAAGAAGGCCGCTGAAGGCGAATACAAAGGCATCGTCGAATACACGGAGGATGCACTTGTCTCTACTGATTTCATAGGCCACACTGCTTCCTCCATCTTTGATGCCAATGCTGGAATCCAGTTGAACGCCAACTTCGTTAAACTCATCTCCTGGTACGACAATGAATGGGGTTACTCTCGTCGTGTATGCGATCTTATCAAGTACATTGCCGAGAAAGATGCGGCCGCTGGTCTCTAGATGACTTGGGTTTTTTTTTTCCCTTGGATGAAAAGAAAAAGAAAGAAAGTAATAGATTCACCTGGTCAATAAGTATGCAATGGGCCCTTTTTTCTTCCGCATACATAAAATCAAGAGAAAATATGTCTTATGGCCGTTTGTATATTACTAAGTAGACCTTTTGTTGTACGTGTACGATGTCGTTAAAATGCGAAGTGATAAATAGAAAATCCTGCATAGATATGTATTCATTGTCGTCCCGCTTTCAATGGTACCCGGTGTTGTTCTCGACACTTGATAACGGGTAAATTTTTGGTCTTCATCAGCACCTGTTTATGTAAGCAAAAACAGACATGCTCGCATTCCTTTCTCTGCTTCCACAACACATACATTTTGTAATTGGGGAATAGGGAAGCATAGTTATTTAGGATGAATCCCATTCTCATGTTTTATTTAATAGTTCATCACTAGGGCTCACAAGGAAAAGACCAAACATTGCACCTGTTTGTATACACCGCGCATTTCTCGATCACGTGCCCGACGCGTCTTTACAGACGAATCAACCAGTCTGGCATGGTTATCGGGAGGTGCATCGGAGCCTGACCCCTTCAGCGTTCACGCGAATACGTATTATATTCCACAAACGATGATTCCATCGACGAGCTTGTTGAAATTCTCAGAAAAAGCTTGCTGTCTTGGAGAAAGACGATACCAGACGCTAGGATGCGCTCCGATCTTGGGAGGAGCATTTTATAGGTAATTGTCTAAAATAATTTATAAAATGGTTATAGTTTCCAGGTGCAAGGGCTCGAGCGAGTTTGTCGGCAGCTAAAAGAGACTATTGAAGACTCGAAGCATGACAGCATGGAACGCAGCATTATGGGAGAGGTGAGTAGCGAAGCTTTGCGTATGCTTCATCGTCAGATTTCTAGTTTGGAAAGGGAGAAGAACGCTTGGTCGAAGAGACAACAAGGATTGCGTCAGGAGATTGAGAAACTTCAACAGCAAAGCGCGGATAAGGAAAGTCAAGATTGTCCAGATGACGAAACAACATTCTCTTGACAAGGAAGACCTCCAAGGTCTCAGCATCGCGTTAAATTCGAACCAACAGGAGCTTGAGCTCGTTTTTTTTTTCTTTTCTTATATCTACATGCCGTGTCTTACCTCTGCGTTCCATGTAGCTTAAGAGGAAAAAAGGTATTAAAGGCACTGTTGGCAGTAGTCCTGCCCAGCCATCCAAGGTGTCTCGTCGTCGCAATTCTTCGATTTTCACTGCTACGCCTGTACTCTCTCGACCTCCGTCTGTAATATCCGACTCCAGGACGGATGCCATGCATATTCCGAAGAAAGAATGGAATTCTTTTTCTGAGATGGCGCCACCAACTGTCAAACCTCTGGCCCTTGCAAAGAGTGTACGAGCCAACGGAAGCGGAATTTCATCGGTGTCGTCTTCCGCCAACAGATCCGTCGCGCGTGCTGGGATTGATAATTCTATGGGCCCACCTCCTTTGAAGTCCCATCCTTCGGCTGTCAGCACTCCGACACCATCGCTGAAAGGCCATTCGCTTTCACGATCGTCTTCAGCAAGGCCCGCGGTGACGACACTGGTCCTTCATCGTAAAGTTTCTTCTGCGAATTCAGAGCGCAAAGTGAAAACAAAGATGTCTCGGAAGGTTGTTAATGCCAGTCCAGCACCAAGCGTTTTGGAACAAGACGAGAAAGAAAAATGTGGATGCTGAATCCAGCCGGAGACGGAGCCTGATACCCACACTCGCCTGATCGATTTATCATCCCAAATTGATATGCAGAAAGAAAGCATATCTACATCTTTCTTGTGTACTTTTTTGTTTCATTATCCTTTTGACTTGAAATCATTGTCTTTGCTTTCGTTTGTTACCTGTTTTTGATTTTGCGAATAAAATAAAACCCCTTGTAAATGAATACGTCCCTCCCTCATACCGTTTGCATGTACATATGACTCACACCTTCATCATTTATTTATCTACACCCATGATAGTATTAGCTTTCAAATATGTGTTGAAACCCTGCCCTTTTTAAAATCTCTCTACATATCACTTAAGATTCAAAGGTTGATGAACACCCTCAAGGACCTCACTCAACGTCTCGCACAAACTACAAGTCACAAGAAACAGCAGCTGCTTCATCGTTACAGGGTTTTCAGAAAAGCATGAGAATTTCGAAAAAAAAAAATGACGTTGATTTTACCAAATTTCGTAATTTGCCTCTTTCCATCGCGGTTGCTTCCTATTTCCTTGACGTGAAAATGGGTTACGGACATATTAGCTCTGATATGACGGAGTGTGCAAGTGCTCCGTCTATGGGAAACTGGATGGTGTAGAGACGATATATGCTCTGTTCTGTGTGTTTCCTGTGCAAGTCTATCACTAGGCACAGCTCCTTGCCGACTTTGGCTCTGCGGGGCAGGCCCAGGATTATCTTTGAATGCTATCAAAGGTATATATATGCTCAGAACTCAGACGTCCGATACCTTGATGAACTCCAATGGCACCTTGCTATCCATCATGACATTCCAAAATCTCTGTCTCGACACTTCAAGGAAGTCTTGTCAGGATTGGGCTTACAAGCAAAATACTCCACAAGATTGCAAGTGAACGTGAAGGGTTCCTTCATTGTTTACGGCATGGCTTCTTAGGAACAGGTCATGAATCTGTAGTCCTTGATGAATCCAGCAAGAACAAACACTTACCTCACTCGACTTTATGGCGGATCGCCTATCAGTCAAGATACTGTGATTACGGCGCCTGTGATCCACGGATAACGGTACTCTCTCGTAGTTGCTCACGTTGTTTCTGGATCACTAGATGTCTTCAGGTTCTTGTTGAGGACGTGGCAAGTTGGCCGGTTACCTAATGTATACGCGTCATAACTAACATATAGGTCTGCGATGCTTGTCATATACCCTTTCCCTGACCAACGTAGCGTTCTAGTCATGGATAATTGCAGAATCCACCATACCAATGCATTACAAAATGTCCTGAACGTTTCCCGTGAGCCCTTGCATCACTCATTTATAATCATGAATCTAATGGAATGGGTTGATATCATGTTATTATATCTTTCACCGCATTCCCCTGATTTGAATCCTATCGAGGAGTCGTTTAGCACATGGAGGGCACATCTGCATCGAAATGGAGCTATTCTACAAACAGCCAAGATCCTATTTTCATGTTGCTTGACTCTTCTTTACATTTTGGGTGCGACAGCAGAAAAAGTTGTTATACAAGCAATGGGAATATTGACGCCACCTCTCCTTCCAACCACAGCTCTGCACCGGCATCATGAAGGAACCGTGCATTTTTGGCCTCAATCCGAGCCCGCGAAAGCATCAGAAAACCGTCAAAGTCCTTTCATTCATAGAAGCAGGAGCAAAAGCATGAATCAAAATAGGATGGGAGCACCAGCCGTGAGCTCAGCATGAGGGTAATTGAATTTAAGTGGAAGTATGTTGGCGATAGTTAGATGCTAATTGAAGTGGGCCTCGGTTAGCTCCCTGTGACTGTAGATTCTTTTGCCAGTGAAGACTCTGACTTGTAGGGCGGCCTATTACCGTACTCGGTTTATCTCAAAACGGTAGATAGATAGACGGCTCCATCTGGCCTATACTCGTGCCAGGTAGGAAGTTTTTGGCAGGTCGGGACGGAAGGGAAAAATTGTAGGTAGGAATTATGTCACAGCTAGGAATCAAGTTCAGTCTTGAGTACGAGGATGATATATTACAATACTACCTAGGAATCAAGCTCGAATAGCAGAAATGCCTAGGCTCAGCCTCTGACTCTGAGTGAGGATTTGAATGCTTGGACGAACATGGGAAGGCGATTGTGAGGAAGCTAAGGGGGTGGGCTGGTGATGTTGCAGGAAACAAATAGAAAAGTACAATATGCCCTAGTCTGTTTTCACGTATGCTCAACCCGTACCGCAACTTTTCGGACTTTCAACCATCAGGTGAAAAGCCAGACGCGCCAATTAATGAGCGCGTCGTATGATCAGAGATTGAATAAAAGTTCACTTGCGTTGGCACCCCCCATCTGCGCACAACATATCCTAAATTAATATAATAAAATGGGGCCTCCAACCACAGCGTCAAACACCACGGCTTCTGGTGAAATCTACTCTACAGCCCTGAAATCACGAGTGGTGTATGGAGAAGGTGTGGGGAAGCCAGGGTTATTGGATGGAGTGGCTGGCGAAGCCGTGAAATTGAATTAGTTGAAGCTCATCGCGGTTGAGTTTGAAAACGGGCATCCGTAAAAAGGAAAGTTGCTTCCATAAAAGGAGAATCGCTGCGGTACGGGTTGAGACACGCGCTTAAAATCAGACTAGTAGTAGTATTACAGATGTTAAATTCTAAAAAGTGCCCATCTCGTCAGGCTGGAAGACTAAATATGCCATCAAGAAAGCTAGTCTCGTTCCCGGGAAGGCGTTCGGCATCCAGGGAAATTAGTAGTATTGATAAAGGTTTTTCGGAGTTTAAAAACCCGCCGTAAAACTGAGGTTTTCAAACCTTGCCGGACCGCAGGGCCGTGGTGACCGTAACGGGACCCAGACCGAAGAAAATCGTGTCACTGTTTCCGAAATTTTTTGGGTGTATTTTTAGCATACCGAACTTCCCATAACCAAACCCCTCAAGGCATCATAATCCATAGCCTGGGCCATCTACCAAGAGGTATGGGTTATGAGAGGTCTAACTATACTCAGAAAGACAGTCTACATCATATTTCATACGCTTATCACGGAAGACATTTGTTGAACAAATACTATGCGTATAATCAGTCAATATACTCGGTTCCCACTTTGAGCGCCGAGCGGCCATAAAAGTGCTCTTCTCATCAATTCCTATCACGGAAATCAGTTGTTTTGGAGCCCCATGTGGAGCGTTCTCCTGAGACGGGAGATTTTCTCCATGGATGTTATGCGTGAGACGGACTCGTATTGGTGTCTTGCCTCTTCCCTTTGTCCTCTTCTGAGCTTTCAACATGTTAAATGCAGACGGAAAACGTTCCAGCAGTTCAGACGACGATGACAGAGAGCTTCTGGCCCTGGGCTACACGCCTTCCTTCCAACGGGAGTTTACCAACCTAGCCACGGTATCTCTTCCAAAAATGCAGAAGTTTTTGAAGATATGTATTGATGACCCTTCTTTTCTCCTAGATTAGTTTTGCGTTTAGTATCATGGTACGAGATTACAAAGACCAAGGCGGATGGATATACTCATTTTACAGTGAACAGGGATTGTGTTCGAGTGTTGCAACCACACTCAACACTCCACTTCTCCTCGGAGGCCCTTCATCGGTTAGTTCCGCGCATTAATAAATATGAACATGATCTGATTCATTGTAGGTGGTGTGGTGTTGGATTCTTGGATCTACAATGTGCTTCACGCTTGGATCTAGCATTGCGGAGATTGTCAGTGCATATCCAACGTGTGGTGGACTGTAAGCCCTTTGTTCTCCTCCTATTCTCAGCGATCAAGTTACTGATAATTACTAGCTACACCGCGTCCGCACAACTTGTACCCAAGCAACACCGAGCAACAGTGCACATCTTTTCATTTACATGTCGAATGACGTCGTTGATGCGGTCTTGAATAGGTTGGCTGGTTGGTGGGGTGGCTCAATATCCTCGGTGGGGAATAGTCTAATACCCATGAAATGTCATTTTTAATTTTGAAATAGGTCAGATTGCCGGACTTTCATCAACAGAATTTGGTCTTGCGAGCATGATTTTGTCAGCGGTTAGCGTGGGCACGGTACGAGATTTATGCTATCGAACGACTTGACCTTATCTGACTAGCAGATATTTTATAACAGAACGGATCGTTTGTGATCACAGCTGTAAGCTCAGGGCGTCCTTAGAGTCGCTAGTCATTAATCATCAAATCGTAGGGCAAAACTGTTGGCCTCTTCACTGGCTTGTTGATCGTTCATGGCCTTCTTAATTCTTTGGCTACGCGCTACTTGGCACATCTAACCAAGGGTTTCGTTTTTGTCAATCTTGGCATCACCTTCGGTCCGTCATTTTACGAGTCGGGTGATTCAACTGCTAATAATGTTCTCCAGTTATCATTGTTGCTCTTTTGGCAAAGACAGCACGTTCCGATATGCACCCAGCTAGTTATGTTTTTGGAACAGCAGGTATCGTTAACCAGACAGGAGGATGGAATATCGGACTTGCCTTCCTATTTGGCCTTCTTTCTGTCCAGTGGACCGTATGTCTCTACTGCCCATGCAGTGTAATTTACTGAGATTTAACCCTCTAGATGACGGT
>Ga0193743_1002949_pt1 | contig 11603 bp, 5 predicted proteins | sample L2c2metaG_FD_143038 | JGI IMG/M metagenome (GOLD analysis project Ga0193743, IMG submission 143038) | Soil microbial communities from a riparian zone of the East river system, Colorado, United States - L2c2 | ecosystem: Environmental > Terrestrial > Soil > Riparian zone | place: USA: East River...
AGATCGAACTTCTCTGTTTTGATAATCTCTCGAGTCTCGCTTGCGCTGCAGCAGACGACACTCGCGCCTGTCTTTCCGAGTACCGCCGCTCGTGTTCCAAGCAGTCGAAAATCATTCCCCGCTAACAGAATCTTGGGCATGGCTTCTCCTTGCGATCGAATCTGGAGCTCTTAGCCCGTAAGTAACTCAAGATAAAATCTTGCGGCTAGAAAAGAAATACTAAAGTCATCGGCACGCACATTCTGTCATCTAGCCGACACAAGATCGCAACACACAATCCTGAAGCGCCGTTATTCAAGGATGTTGTCGATCAGCCTGCTCTCAGATGTCCAAAACGGGCGATGAGCGCTTTGCGCGCTGCGATATCGGCTGGACAGCCCTCCGGCCTCTTCCGACGCGGATTCGATTTACTCTGCCGGTCGGCAAATATCTGCGCTGAACCATATCTCGTCTGCCGGTTCAGCAGTTCGCTTACGCTGCGAATCAAACAGTCAGGTTCTACAAATGCCTTGGCGTCGCAGTTCACTCCGGCATACCGTTGCTCCTGTGACGTCTCTGATACCAACGATAGAACCAGAGTCTTCGACCCATGGGCGTGGGCTGCTTCCGTGATCGGCAGGGCGTCACGCTGTCGCACGGAATGACACAGAACGATAAGGTCAAACTCCCATTCTGCGATAAACTTCAATGCCGTCGCTCCAGTGGAGCATAGGACATTCGCACCCGTCCTTCGCAGCACTTCGGCACGCGTCTTTAGAAGGTCGAAGTCTTCACCAACGGAAAGAATAGTCACCACGGGGACCTCCCGCAGAAGCGCTCTTACTGGCGAACCTGCACAGTCTCCAGCTGAAAGCTCCTCGCTTGCAAAGAAGCTAAAATGTGTGATCGAAATCCGTCTGTAAGCTGCTAGACATAAAGTAGATTTCCATCCGAACCGGGCTTCAGTATTCGTTCATACGACTCGCATACGATCCCGTAGCATTCGCACGCAGCCTTCGCCAAATTGTGACGATCGAGGATATGGATCTTCCCTCGGCTGTATCCAATCAATCCGGCACGTTGCAGTGCACTCGCCGCCACCGTTACGGTCGACCGCTGCACACCAAGCATCTGCGCCAGGAACTCCTGCGTCAGGTTCAACTCTTCCGATTCCATTCGATCGGCAGAAGTCAGAAGCCAGCGCGACAGCCTGCCTTCGACCTCATGCATACGGTTGCACAAGACCGACTGCGTCACCTGCACCAACTGCAGATATGCAAACTTATGCACTAAATCCCGCAGTTCTCCACCCTTCATGAACTCATCCCGGATGATCGAGGATCGTATGCGAAGACCGGTGCCCGACCCCTGGATAATGACCGAATGCGACATCTGAGGCTGATCCAGAAGGGCCGGCAACCCGGAGAATCCCTCCCGCCCGATGACTCCAACCTCGACCGATTCGCCCTTCTTCGTCAGCGCATCCGTCGAGATCAAACCGCTATTTAGAAAGTAGACATACTCGATCGCCTCATTCGGCTCAGACAGTTTTTTTTCCAGCGGGAGATCTACCGGTACAAGGAACTTCGCAATAGCCGCATATTCGGCTTCGGGCATTTGTGCCAATATGATGTTGCGGGGTCGCGACGACGGCCCCCCCGTGGTGCGTTGGCTAGGCAACTGTTTTCCTTTGTGCGAGAAGATCTTCCCTGGCCGCGAAAACTGGGTGGCCCGCAACGGTATGCGGGTGAGGTCATGCGATTAGCACGAGCCTACTCTCTTATAGCGGTAAAGTATGTCGGCTGGAGGACATAGATAAATTATGTCGGATGAATGACATAAATAGCTCCATGGACTTCTCGGAAGAACGACGTAATCCCTTGTATCTTGATCTACCCCACCACTTCGGCAGGCTGCTGCCCAGCAAAACACCCCCCGAAGTCGCTTCCCGGTTTAGAATCAGTTCATCCTCAAAGCCTGCGCATTCGACCGCAGCGGGCAGGAAAGTGTCTCTTTTGCCCATGCATCGCTGGTCGCAACTGTTTATTCCCACCCTTCGTGAAGCACCCGCAGACGCCGAAGTCGCCAGCCACAAGCTCCTCCTCCGAGCGGGCTACATCCGCCAACTCTGTGCCGGGATCTACAGCTATCTGCCTCTCGGCAACCGCTCCATCAACAAGATCATCGCCATCGTCCGCGAAGAGATGGACCGCATCGGCCAGGAGTTCCTCCTCCCCACCCTCCATCCCCGGGAGCTATGGGAGGAGTCCGGCCGCTGGTCCGTCATGGGCGACAACATGTTCCGCCTGAAGGACCGCAAGGGCGCCGACCTGTGCCTCGGCATGACCCACGAGGAGGTCATGACCTCCATCGCCCGCAACGAGCTCCGCAGCTACAAGCAGCTCCCCCAGATCTGGTACCAGATCCAGACCAAGTTCCGCGACGAGCCTCGCCCCAAGTCCGGCCTCCTCCGCGTCCGCCAGTTCATCATGAAGGATGCCTACTCCTTCGATATCGACGAGGCCGGCCTCGACCTCAGCTACAACAAGCACGACGCCGCCTACCGGGCTATCTTCACGCGCTGCGGCCTTGAGTTCGTCGCCGTCGAAGCTGACTCTGGAGCCATGGGCGGCTCCGCCTCGCAGGAGTTCATGGTCTACACCGACGCCGGCGAAGACCTCATCGCCAGCAGCGCCTCCGGCTATGCAGCGAACCTCGAGAAAGCGACCAGCCGGCTCGCGCCCGTCGAAGACCTCGCCACCACCGGCGACGGCCAGCCGGAACTCGTCCACACCCCCGGCCAGCGCACCATCGACGAGGTCGGAGCCTTTCTCAAAGTCGAGCCCCAGCACCAGATCAAGACCATGGCCTACATGGTCGAGCTACCCGAAGTCGACCACGCCAAGCTGGGCAAGCTCCGCCCCGTCGTCGTCTTCCTCCGCGGCGACCACTCGCTCAACGAGGCCAAGCTCCTCCTCATCGCCGGCGGAGTTCTCCGCCCCATGACACCCGAAGAGCTGCAGTCCACCTTCAACGCTCCCGCCGGTTACCTCGGCCCAATAGGCATCGAGGCCGCGCCTCACCCAAAGAAGCCCGGCACCCTCGTCATACTCGACAAGGCGCTCGAAGGCCGCACCAACCTCATCGCCGGAGCCAACAAGGAGGAGTACCACCTCCGCAACGTCACGCCCGTCCGCGACTTCAAGCCGACGCTCATCGCCGACGTCCGCAACATCCTCGAAGGCGAAGGCTGCCCCATCGACGGCAGCCCTCTCCGTCTCGGCAAGGCCGTCGAGATCGGCCATATCTTCAAGCTCGGCTACAGATACACCAAGTCCATGGGGGCTAGCGTCCTCAACCGCGACGGCAAGGAAGTCACCCCCATCATGGGCTGCTACGGTATCGGCATCGAGCGCATCCTCACCGCCGCAATCGAGTCCTCTGCCGCAGCCAACGACGGCTCCGCCTACGCCCTGCCCCCGGCCATCGCACCCTTCCAGGTCGTCGTCACCATCACCAACATCGGAGATGCCTCCCTTCTCGCCGCTGGAGAAAAGGTAGCCGCCGACCTCACCGCTGCTGGACTCGACGTCCTCCTCGACGACCGCGACGAGCGCGCCGGAGTCAAGTTCAAGGACGCCGACCTCATCGGTATCCCCTATCGCGTCAACATCGGCCGCGGAGTCGCCGAAGGCAAAGTCGAATTCGTCGACCGCCTCCAGAACCTCAATCAGGACATTACCATCAACGACATAGCAACCCAGGTCTCTAATCAGGTAACCTCTGCCGTGAGCCAGTCGCTAGCGCCGGCGGCCCTTTAAGCGTCCAACGAAAGAGACCTTTGCCAGTCAAACTCAAATACGGCAACACCGCCGGTACAGCGAAGTTCACCGGCTTCCGCAACCGCCTTCTGCGCGGAGCCCTCGTAGTGGCTCTGGCCTGCCTCGTCGTCTTCGCTGCTGTCTTTGGCTACTTCTATTACAAGTACCAGAAGGTGGTGGACGACCGTCTGGCCTCCGGTCCCATCTTCGCCAACGTCTCCCAGATCTACGCCGCTCCTCGCGAGGTGCGCAACGGCCAGAAGCTCTCCGCCTCCGCCATCGCTGCTGACCTCCGTCAGGCCGGTTACAACAGCAACACCCAACTCGGCACCTTCCAGCTCAACGGCGACAGCATCTTCATTAAGCCCGGCCCCCATAGCTTCCACACCACCGACGGAGCCACCATCACCACCACCGCCGGCATCGTCAAGAACATCACCGCGGAAAACGGCGCAGCCCTCAGTGCCTATGAGCTCGAACCCCAACTCATCACGGCACTCTCCGAAGATAAAAATCGCACCAAGCGCCGTCTCGTCTCCTACAAGGATATCCCGCCGCGCGTGGTGCAGGCCGTCACTTCCATCGAAGACCGTCGCTTCTTCGACCACGGCGGCGTCGACTACCACAGTATGCTCGGCTGGGTCTGGCACGACCTGCGCGGGGATCGCCGCTGGACCGGCGGTGGATCCACGCTCACCATGCAGCTCGCGCGTGGCATCTTCCTCTCGCCAGAGCGCCGAATCAAGCGCAAGCTCATCGAGATCCTCATCACTTTCCAACTCGAATCTCGCTTCACCAAGCAGCAGATCTTCGAGATGTACGCCAACCAGATTAATCTCGGCCATCGCGGCAGCTACGACATCAACGGCTTCGGCGAGGCATCACAGGCCTTCTTCGGTAAGGACCTCAAGCAGCTCGACACCGCAGAGTGCGCCCTGCTCGCCGGAACCATCCAGAGTCCCAGCCGCCTCAACCCCTATCGCCATCCCGAGCGCGCCATGGCGCGCCGCAATATCGTCCTCGACTCCATGGTCGAGACAGGCGCCATCACCGCCGCCGAAGCCAACCGCGCCAAGGCCGAGCCTCTCCACCTTGCAGCGCCCAACGTCGATGCCAGCGAAGCGCCCTACTTCGTCGATCTCGTCCACGACCAGCTCGTCCAGCGCATCAGCGATCAGGACCTCGCACACCAGAACCTCCGCATCTACACCTCGCTCGACCCCGAGCTCCAGCGAGCCGCCTCCGAAGCCGTCGACATCGGCATGAGGAACGTAGACGAGATGGTCCGCAGACGGTACAAGACTCCCAAAGGGGCGCAGCCCACCAATATCACCTATCCGCAAGTCTCACTCATCGCTCTCAATCCCCACACCGGCCAGGTCCTCGCCCTCGTCGGAGGTCGCAACTACGCCGCCTCCCAGCTCAACCACGCAGTAGCCAAGCGCCCCACCGGCTCCATCTTCAAGCCCTTTGTCTACGCAGCCGCCTACAACTCCAGCCTCAACGGTACCTCCCTCGGCGAAGCCGGAGTCTTCACTGCTCTCACCCAGCTCAACGACACCCCCACGACCTTCACCTTTGACAATGGTCGCCAGACCTACAATCCTGGAAACTACAAGGACGAGTTCCACGGCAGCGTCACCGCCATCTACGCTCTTGCTCACTCGCTCAACAACGCGACCATCTCCCTCGGCCAACAGGTCGGCTTCGATAACGTAGCCGCTCTCGCTCGCGCCTCCGGCATCACCGCCGCGCGCGGAACACCCGCGGTGTCCCTCGGCGCCTACGACGCCACCCCGCTCGACATGGCCGGCGCCTACACCGTCTTTGCCAACGGCGGCGTCCACCTCAATCCCTGGATGCTCGCGTCAGTCCGCAACGCGAATGGGGACATCGTCTCTGACTACTCCCCCGATGCCAAGCAGGTCATGGACCCCCGCGCCGCCTACCTCACCCAGTCCTTACTCGAAGGCGTCATGAACTTCGGCTACGGCTACGAGGTTCGCAAACGCGGGTTCATGGCTCCTGCCGCTGGTAAGACCGGCACCAGCCACGACGCCTGGTTCGCCGCCTACACCTCAAACCTCATCTGCATCGTATGGATCGGCAACGACGACTACACAGACGTCAAACTCGCCGGAGCCCTCGCCGCTGCGCCCATCTGGGCCGAGTTCATGAACCGCGCCATCAAGCTCCCGCAGTACTCCGACGTCAAACCCTTCACCGCCCCTGAAGGCGTCACCACCGTCCGCATCGACAAGACCACCAACCTCCTTGCCGACTCCAGCTGCTCCAGCAGCTCCTTCTCCGCTGCCTTCCTCGACGGCACCGCCCCGCAGAACTCCTGCAGTCAGATGACCGAATCGCCCCAGAGCTTCATCCAGAAGATCTTCGGCATCGGTGGCTCCAACCCGAATCCGCAGCCGAACTCGCAACCTGCGTCACCTGCAACTCCACCCGCCACACCCACACCATCTCACACTCCACCCGACGGCAACGCACCCGAGCCAACCCAGCCTGCTCAGCTCAAGAAGAAAAACTTCTTCCAGAAGATCTTCGGCGGTGGTGGCGACAAGAACAAACAGCAACAACCCCCTGCACAGCCGCCGCAGTAACTTCTATTGGATCGGGGCCGTTCCCTAATGCCCAATCTTTCCTCACCTCACCACGCAGAGCGTCCCACGGGGATCGCACCCTCCCCCACCCAGGGCTGGCACTCCGGACACCAGTAAGTAGATCGAGCCTGAACTCCCTGCTTCCGCATCATCACCGTAGCCCCGCATCGCCGGCACTCCTGCGCCTGCCGCCGATACACCCATAGCCTTTCCTCACGATCCATCGCATGCGTAGTCCGCCGATTGCCCGAGTAGGTAACAATCCCCTCCCCCGCTCCTTCCATCACATTCGCCTTCATATACCGCTGCGCGAAGCCCACCATCGCCTCCATCTCGCGCGGCGCAATCGTCCGCATCGCACGAAATGGATTCACCCCGGCAGCAAACGCCACCTCGCTCTTGTAGACATTCCCCAACCCAGCCAGCACCCGCTGATTCAGCAGCACCACCCCAATCTCCTCATCCGGATGCTCCACGCCATACATCCGCAATCGTTCCACTCCGCCCTCAACAGTAAACTCCGAAGACAAGATATCTGGTCCGAGCTTAGGCACCTGAGGGCTTCGCTCCAAAGACCGTGCCGTATGGAACTCAGCAATCGGTACATTGAACGCCACCGCATCCCACTCCGCTGTCCGGATCACCACCCGCATCCGGCTCCGCCCCATCTGCCACCGCTCCCCAGGTCGATACAGATGCCAGCTTCCGCTCATCAACATATGCGTGACCAGGATCAGATCACCGCTGAAATAAATCAGCAGCCACTTCCCCCGCGACTCCACCTTCTCCACCACCCGACCCACCAGCGGAGCGTCCTCATTCACCCGAGCCAGCGGAGCCAGTCCCGTCTCAAACCCCGTCACAATCTCTCCCCCAAGCGCCCGTTGCATAGCCCGCGCCGAGCGATAGATTGTGTCCCCCTCAGGCATTCACTCTCACCTCACCCCGAGCTCCCGGCAACGGCGGCAAACCCCTTCTCACATTGAATCCCATCGCCCCCGCTGCAAAACCAGCATCCAGCAGAATCCGAGCCATCCAGTGCTCCGCGACCGCCACGCCATTCACCGTAGCGATCAGCATCCCACCTCGCCCATGCTCCTCCTCGAGCGACTGCACCAGCTTCACCAGAAACTCCCCCAGACTCCGAGCCACATTCGACCGCTGCGGCTCCTCCTCCGGCAAAAATACCTGCACATTCGGATTGCCTCTTCGCAGATACGCTACCAGCGCGCCATCACAAAGAATCACCCTCGCGCCCACACTCCGCGTCAGCGAAGATCCCGCATCCGGAGCCGCAGGCCATCGCAACAAAGCGCCATAGGGATTCGCTGGATCGGTAGCCGCCAACTGCAGCATCTCCGTTCTGTCCTGCCCCTGCTGCCCCCTTAGCGAGCGCAGCAAATCGACCGCCGCAGGCATCGCGAACTGCGTAGCCCCAAGATCCGCCGCAAAGTACCCACGCCGAACCTTCCCGCTCTCCTCCAGCGCCTTCAACACATCGTAGACAGCCGAAAACCCTCCTGGCAGATTCTCTGCATGAGCCGTCTCACGAAACACCACTCCATAGCGATTCAATAACTGCTGCGCAATCGCATGACTCCACGCTGTCTCCGATCTCTCCTCAGCAAACGCCGCCCCCTGCAAGGCCCACCGCCCCTGGGCCGTAGGCGGAGTCGTCCGCCTCGACCGGAACTCAGCCCGAGTCTGCTGATGTACCCTCCGCGCCTGCTTTCGCAAGCTGCTCGGACGCTCGGAGTACGCCCGCAGCGCCGCCATTCCATCATTTGTCAGCATTCCCCTCCACACCAATCCCCACAGAGCCTCCAACGTCTCTCCCGGATACCCGCCACCCACACCATCGTGCAAATCCTGAAAGAACGAGGCCCCTCGCGTCCGCAGATACGCCACAATCGCCGCCTCTCTCTCGCTCAGAGGCTCCTCACTGCTTCCTGTCTTCAGCGGCCACAGCGCCGCAAGTTTTTCTGCGAGGTAGAGCCCGACCCTCCCATCCCTCTCGCCCAGCGGCTCCAGCCCCACCCACACCACCTCCCCTGCCGCAATCAACGTATCCAGGTCGGACGGCCGATACCCAACCACCCGGGCCGGCAGAATCTCCGTCTCCAGAATCGAAGCGGGCAGCGGAGCCCCCTGCAGATTCTCAATCACATCCAGCAACGCATCCAATCCCCGCCGCGGCTGCACCACACCCTGCCAACGTGTAAGGAGCCGTGCCAGCGTCCGCTGCTCCACCGGCTCCACCTCTTTACGCAGCCGCGCAAGACTCTTCCGTCGAATCGATCGCAACACCTCGTTGTCGCACCACTCGCGGTGAATCCCCCCTGGCCTGAATCCCCCTTCGACCACGCGCCCCATCTGCACCAGCCGTTGCAGCACAGCCTCCACACTCGGCACCGGCAGACCAAACCGTGCCGCGACCTCCACCGTAGTGAACGGCCCATGCGTACGAGCATATCTACGGATCAGGTCCACCATCGCATCCGGCGCCGCACTCAAGAATGCGGCAGGCAATCCCGGCGGCAGCGGAACACCAAGTGCATCCCGATAGCGCGCCGCATCCTCTACCGCAATCGGCCGTTTCTCTCCGGCAACCTGTACCTCCAGCACTCGTCGCGCCCGCATCAGCTTCGCAACGCTATCTGCAACCTCCTCAGAGACACATCTGCGCAACAGCTCTGCCCTGCTCAAATCCCCCAGCCGCAACAGCAGATCGTGCACCCCATCCATATTCCGCGCACGATACGTCTCCGCCGTATTCTGTAGCTGCTCCTCCGTCTCTTCAATCGCGTGGATATCCAACAGCTCGCGTAGATCGGCGTCGCCCATCAACTCCCGCAACTGGTCCTGATCGATCGAGAGCGCCTGCGCCCGCCTCTCCGCCAGCGGAGCATCGCCGTCATAGATATAGTTCGCCACATAACTGAACAACAACGCCGAGGCAAACGGCGAAGGCGTCCGCGAGTCCACCGTATGCACCCGCAGGCTGCGATTCTCGATCAATCGCAGCGTCTCCATCAACGCCGGCATATCGAAGACATCGCGCAGACACTCCCTGTAAGCCTCCAGCAGAATCGGAAACGAAGCATATCGGCTGGCAACACCCAGCAGGTCGTACGCTCGCTTCCTCTGCTGCCACAACGGACTCCGCCCATCCACTCGTCGCCGCGGAAGCAATAACGCCCGCGCCGCGCTCTCGCGAAACTTGGCCGCAAACAACGCCGTCGAGCTCAGTTGCCGCAGCACCAGCTCCGCAGCCTCCTCCGGTCCCAGCATCAGCTGCTCAACATCCGGCGCAACCTCCGTCTCCGGGAATCGCAGGACAAACCCATCCTCGCTCCACATCGTCTCGACATCCGCGCCGCCGTTCGCGCGCTGCTTCGCAGTCATCGCCATCGCCCACGGCGCATGAATCCTGCTCCCAAACGGTGTCAGCACACAGACGCGCCAGTCCCCCAGCTCATCCCGCACCCGTTCGATCACGATGTTGCGATCATCCGGCACCACAATAGTCGCAAGCTCCTGGTCGGCCAGATAGCGCAGCACATTCTCCGCCGCCATCGGCTCCAGGTCATGCTCCTGTGTAAGCCTCGCCATCGCGACGCCACGCGGCACCTCGCGAATCTCCCGCACCAGCGCGCCGATCCGCCGCCCGAACTCAAGCGGTCTCCCCGCCTGGTCGCCGTGCCAGAACGGCATCTTCCCCGCCTCACCCGGAGCAGGAGACACCAGCACGCGATCATGCGTGATCTCTTCGATCCTCCACGTCGACGCCCCCAGGATAAACGTATCTCCCGTCCGACTCTCGAACACCATCTCCTCATCCAGCTCGCCCACGCGTACCGGCTTCGCTCGCTCTCCCGCCAGAAACACCCCATACAACCCGCGATCCGGAATCGTCCCACCATTCATGATCGCAATCCGCTTCACCCCCGCGCGCGGCGTGATCCAGTTGCGCGTCCGATCCCACGTAATCCTCGGCCGCAGCTCCGCAAACTCATCCGACGGATATCGCCCCGCCAGCATATCCAGCACCCCATCGAAGACACCCTGACTCAACGCCGCAAAAGGAGCCGCACTCCGCATCAGCGAAAACAGAGCACTATAGCTGATCCCTGGACTAGCCTCTTCCTCACTCCTCCCCGCAGCTCGCCTCTCCGCATCCGCCACGCCAAGCGGAGGATGCGCAATCACCGCCACCATCTGCTGTGCCAGCACATCCAGCGGATTCCGCAGAAACCGTGTCGACTCCACATGCCCCTCATGCATCGCCCGCGTCACCGCCGCACACGCAATCAGGTCAGCCCGATACTTCGGAAAGATAATCCCGCTCGAAGGCGCACCCACCTGATGCCCGGCCCGCCCAATCCGCTGCATCCCACTCGCCACCGAAGGCGGAGCCTCAATCTGGATCACCAGATCGATCGCCCCCATATCGATCCCCAGCTCCAGCGACGAAGTCGCTACCAGCGCCTTGATCTTGCCCTCCTTCAACAGCTCTTCAATCTCTGTCCGCTGCACCGCTGCCAGCGACCCATGATGCGCTCGCGCAATCGGCTCGCCCGCCAGCTCATTCAGCGCGCCTGCCAACCGCTCCGCCACCCGTCGCGCATTCACAAAGATCAGCGTCGAAGTTCGCGCCTGAATAATCTCCAACAACCGCGGATGTATCGACTGCCATATCGACGTCCTCTTCGGTCCCTGCGAAGCCGGCCCGCTAGGCAGGTCTTGTATCTCTCCCAGCCGTGCCATATCCTCGACCGGAACCTCCACCTTCAGCTCCAGCGCCTTCTTCGCGCCCGCATTCACTACCGTCACCGACCTATACAGCGGAGCCCCCACACCCACATCCGCCTTCGCATCTCCCTCACCGGCCACCTCCATCAACACGCTCGAGACCTCAGCCTCAGCCTCATCCGCCTGCGACAGCTCCGCAGTACCCTCCGTCAGGTTCTCCGACCTTCCAGCATCTGCCCCGCCAAGAAACCTCGCCACCTCTTCCAGCGGCCTCTGCGTAGCAGACAACCCGATCCTCTGCACCCGCCGCCCCGTCAGCGCCTCCAGCCGCTCCAGCGACACCGCCATATGCGCCCCACGCTTGCTCGGCACTAACGCATGGATCTCATCCACAATCACCGTCTCGACCGACCGCAGCGCCTCCCCACCCTCCGAG